>Ga0268264_10003346_pt1 | contig 13854 bp, 14 predicted proteins | sample KBSSwiS32_FD_190357 | JGI IMG/M metagenome (GOLD analysis project Ga0268264, IMG submission 190357) | Switchgrass rhizosphere microbial communities from Kellogg Biological Station, Michigan, USA - KBS Switchgrass S3-2 (SPAdes) (version 2) | ecosystem: Host-associated > Plants > Roots >...
AGTAAAGACCTTGCATAGGGACTAAGATCGGTATAGTGAAGAAATGCATCTTTTTCAAATCCTACATCTACAAATGCAGCATTCAATCCCGGGATAAGCTTTTTAACTTTCCCCAGGTATAAATCACCCACAGCAAAACTGGCATCCGTTTTTTCGTTATGCAGCTCTACTAATTTTTTATCCTCTAAAAGGGCAATCTCTACTCCCTGCGGAGCGGCGTTAATAATAAGTTCCTTGTTCAATCTAAACACATTTACGGGTAAACCATCACACACTAAAAGGAAGGCGCTGAGGTGGTTCTACTTGCCGGCTATCCATGGCTTTAAACATAATGCAATCGTGCACACTATAGAAGGCAGATAAAGGGTTCAGCAATAAAAAGAAAAGGAGGGCCCGTTACACACTTACGGGCCCTGGAAAAATTATTTGTTTCTCTTCTTATGACGGTTCTTTCTGAGTCTTTTTTTACGTTTATGCGTTGCTATTTTATGACGCTTTCTCTTTTTACCACAAGGCATTGCTGGAGTATTTTTTTGTTAAGTAATTATTTAAATGATTTAATCTTTTCGTCGATCTCTTTTACCATCTGTGGACTGGAGATATATTTTTTTCCCGTACCATACCAATATACCGCCTTGGTATTGTCACCCTTTCTTTCATACGCTTCTGCCAGCATAAAAATTGCTTCCAGGTTCTCAGGCTCTTTCTGTGCAACCCTGGTTAACCGTTCTATGGCTTTATCCAGCTGCCCTGATATCACGCCTCCCACACCCAACATCAATTGCGCATACATATTGGTACTGTCTCTCTTCGCTACCTGCAGTATCTTTTGTATCCCGGTCATTATCTCCTGCCCGCTGGCAGCCGTACTGCCGAAAATATAACAACTTCCCAAACCAATAACAGATGAATCATTTGCGGGATTAATGATCAGCGCTTTCTCAAACAAATCTTTTGCTTCATCAGCCATCCATTGTTTAATAGCGGGCTGATTGGTTCCCTGTAACTCATTTAAAAATTGGCGGGCTGCGAAGGTGAGACTTTTTTCAGAATTTTCCAATTTAGCCGCAGCAGCAGTATAATACGCGTAAGGTTCAAAAAAATGGGCGGAATCTTTCCAGAAAACAGCCAACTGGCGGTAAACCCTGATTTGCTGATCCTTTACATCGCCCCTGACTACAGAGGATTCAAGTTTTGTAATGTATGCCTGTTGTGCTGCAGGAAGTTTTTGCCGCGCAGCAGCTATGATAACGGACGCGTCCATTTTTTTAGTTGCGGCGGTACCTGCCTGTTCAGCAGCGGCTTGCGGCTTTTTGGGCGGCATTGTATTCCCCCAAAAATAAATCAGCAGCAGTAAAATAAACCCTGAACCAATGAGAATTAATTGCTGTTTCTTCACTTAATTGTTCAATTAGGCATGCAATTTACATCTCACCATCGGGGTTTGGTTGATCTTCTTTTACGGTTTCCAGTTTTTTAACTTCCTGCACAAATTCCTTTGCAGGTTTAAATGCAGGTATAAAATGTTCCGGAATGTGCACCGCTACATTTTTTTTAATATTGCGGCCAATTTTGGCTGCGCGCTTCTTGGTGATAAAGCTGCCAAATCCGCGAATGTAAATGTTTTCTCCCTGCGCCAATGTATCTTTTACCTCTTTGAACATGGCTTCAAGGGTCACCAAAACATCGATTTTGGGAATACCGGTTTTTTCGGCAATCTGATTGATTAAGTCGGCTTTTCTCATTTTGTTGAAAACTTGAGGGTTTATAATATTATAAGTAACAAAACGAAATTTTTGTCATTTTCATATCTGGTTCATAACCAATTACGAAGATAATATAAAAGAACTTTTCTTATAACGCAAATGCAAGATAAAATATTGGTTTTGAAGAATAAACGTGCTAAAAGCCAAAAAACCTGCTATTTTTACTCCTTTTCGCGCTAAAAAAGGGCGTGTTTACGCTATGAAAGCCGATTTTACAAAAAAGCTATTGAAATGGAACCGGGATGTAAACACCCGCTCTATGCCGTGGAAAGCTGAAAAAGACCCCTATAAAATCTGGCTGAGCGAAATTATCCTTCAGCAAACAAGGGTTGAACAGGGCCTGGGTTACTACGAAAGATTTATAAAGGCATTCCCTACCATACAACAACTTGCAAAAGCACCGCAGAAAAAAGTATTTAAGCTTTGGGAGGGTCTTGGTTATTATACACGTTGCAAAAATCTGCTTGCCACGGCTGCTTTTATCAGCCATGAAAAAAAAGGAAAATTCCCCAATGATTATGAAACCATTCTCTCATTGAAGGGTGTGGGTCCTTATACAGCTGCCGCCATCGCCTCCTTTGCCTTTAACCTGCCTTATGCCGTGGTAGATGGAAATGTATTCAGGGTATTGTCGAGATACTTTGGCATATCAACACCCGTCGACAGTTCCAACGGCAAAACCTTGTACACGCTGCTGGCGAATGAATTACTCGATAGAGATGAACCGGGTATATACAACCAGGCAATCATGGATTTTGGCGCAGTTGTATGCAAACCACAACAACCGCTTTGCGGCCTATGCCCTCAAAAAAACGATTGCCGGGCGCTGGCATTGAAAGCAGTAAAGGGCTTGCCTGTAAAAGAAAAGAAATTGATAAAGAGGAATCGCTGGTTTACATATTTTGTTGTTGAGATAACCGACCAGATACTGGTCAGGAAAAGAACGGGAAAAGATATCTGGGAAAACTTATACGAATTTGTTTTGTATGAAACCGAGCAGCCGCTTGTGCCTGACGAACAAATTATCAGGCCGGTGCTAAAAACAATCTTCGGAAAACACAGCCTGCGCATTAAAAATATTTCGCCGGTGGCTCATCAGCAACTTACCCACCAGCATATTACAGGCCAGTTTATAGAGCTGGAAACAACCACCATGCCCACCGCTTTAAAAGGTTATGAAACGGTAAAAAAAACAATGCTGAAAAAATTGCCTTTCCCCAAATTTATTACCGGCTGGATGCAGCAGGAAGGCAAGCCGCTCCGCCTGTTTTAATCACGGATATCAATAACCTATAACTGCAATGCAGCAAAAAATACCGGCCTGCATCTGTATTCGCATCTGATGTATCTTTTTAGGCAGACACGCCGCAGTTGTGGCATATTTCTGGCATTAAAAACTTCTTTAACGCGGCAGCAAAACACCGGCAAGCACGCTGTACATCTGTCAAAAAAATACATTTGTTTTCCTGAAAAAATCTAACTTTAAAGGAGATTTAAACCCGGCGATGATTATTTAACATAAACTATCAATTATGCGTGGCGTAAACAGGGTAATGCTTATTGGCAATCTTGGAAAAGACCCGGATGTACAATACCTGGAAGGTAATATTGGAGTAGCAAAATTCTCGCTGGCCACTACTGAAACATATAAAGACAGGTCCGGGAAACTGATTTCGCAAACAGAATGGCATACCGTTGTTTTGTGGAGGGGATTGGCAGATTTGGCAGAGAAATACCTGCATAAAGGAAGCCTGGTATACATTGAAGGAAGGCTGCGTACCAGGAGCTGGGAAGATAAAGAAGGCAATAAAAAATTTGCAACGGAAGTAGTGGGTGATAACCTTATTATGCTTGATAAAAGAAATGATAACAACACCGGTGCCGGCCACGACAGCGGTTTGGATAATTTAAGCCACCCGGACACCCCCCTTCCGGGAGAACACGCGGGCGATTTGCCCTTTTAATTAAATATTTATTGCAACTTTGCGTTTGCTGTTTTGCACCCACCAACAACCTGTTCTGTAAACGCATATTAAAAACGAAAACCCACTGTTTTGGATTACCTGTCGGATTTTAGTGCCTGCTTTCACGTATTGTCATTGCTTTTGCTTGCCGGTAACACACAAGGTATTACCCTGCTGGTGGTGCTGATTTTGTTTTTACTCCTCATTTCTTTTTTTGTTTCCGGCGCCGAAGTAGCTTTTTTTTCGCTTAGCTATAAAGATGTAAACATGCTTAAAACAAAGCAGGATGCAGGATGGAAGCGCATTGTGGGCCTGCTGGAAGATCCGAAAATATTATTGGGCTCTTTACTGATTGCCAGTACGCTCATAAACATCGCCATCATCATATTATCCAATTTCCTGATAGATGAGATGCTGGATCTAAAGGCCGGTTTCTGGTTGGCCCTGATCAAAATTATCATCATCAGTTTTTTCCTGGTGCTGTTTGGAAAGGTTCTTCCCAAGGTATGGGCTACACAGAACAATCTCCGGTTTGCATACAACGCTTCCTATATTGTTGAGATCATTCATTACCTGTTCAGGAGAATGAGTGTATGGATGACCAGCCTTTCTGATGGCGTAGAAAACTTCCTGGGGAAAAAAGCAACTTCTTACAGCCTTGAAGAACTGGACAGTGCCATCGATATTACGGCAAGCACAGATGCTTCTGAAAGGGAGAAAAGCATTCTGAAAGGCATTGTTAAGTTTGGCAATATTTCAGTGAAGCAGGTAATGACTACCCGGCTGGACGTGTGTGGTGTAAACCAGAACCTTTCATTTCACGAACTGATAAAAAAAGTAGCCGAACTTCATTACTCTCGTTTGCCGGTGTATAAAGAGAACCTGGATGAAGTAACCGGTATTATTCATACCAAAGACGTGCTTCCCCATCTCAATGAAAGCAACGATTTTAAATGGCAGCAACTGGCGCGGCAGCCTTATTTTGTACACGAACAAAAACTCATAGAAGACCTGCTGAAGGAGTTCCAGGGAAAACGCATACACTTTGCAGTGGTAGTAGACGAGTTTGGCGGCACCAGCGGCATCGTATCACTGGAAGATATACTGGAAGAAATTACAGGCGATATAAAAGATGAGTTTGATGATGAAGAAAGCGGCGACAGCAGGTTGGATGATTACAACTATATTTTTGAAGGCAGAACCATGATCAACGATGTATGTAAAATGATGGATTTGCCCATTGATACTTTTGAACGTGTTCGCGGAGATAGTGATTCGCTTGCGGGGCTGATACTGGAAATAGCCGGACATTTCCCGACGGTAAATGATGTTGTTGCAAGCGGAGACTTTGAATTTACTATACTGGAACTGGATCGAAACCGGATAAAAAAAGTAAAAATCTCTGTTAAACCGGTTACCAAATAATAGCCCCTTTATGCTAAAAATTCCCCGAACGATTATATCAATTCCTTTTTTATACACCCTGTTTGCCATTGCTGCCGCTTCCTGCAACAGCAATTACACATCCAAGCCCCGCGGTTTTTTTAAAATCGATTTCCCAGCCCATAGCTACCAGGTATTTGATAAACCCGGCTTCCCGTACAGGTTTGAGTACCCGGTGTACGGAAAGATTGTACAGGACAGTACTTTTTTTGACGAACAACCAGAAAACCCTTACTGGCTCAATATTGAATTTCCGCAGTTCCAGGGAAAAATATATGTCAGCTATATAGAAATCGGCGGCAAAAGCCGTTTTAAAATACGCGATGCAAAAGGCAACTATATCGATTCCATCGGAACCAATACCTTCGATAACCTGATTAAAAGCTCCTATGCCCTTACCTATAAACATTCGTATAAAGCATCTTCTATCGAAGACAGTTTGTTTACCACGCCCAACAAGGTAGATGGCATTTATTTCAAAATAGGTGGTAACGCCGCTACAGCCAACCAGTTCCTGGTAACAGATTCGGTAAAACATTTTTTGCGGGGCGCCTTATACTTTGATGCAACACCCAATGCAGATTCACTGGGCATTGTCAATCGCTTTCTGCAACAGGATATGAAGCATTTGATCAACAGTTTGACCTGGAAATAGGGGATTATTGCTGATTTTTGGATTTTGAGAGGTAGAGATGTAGTGAATCCAGGGATGGCTTAACATAAATTCCTGGTATGGCTTTTCCGGCGTCAGAAATTGTATGCTTACCGTAACTTTATGCCTTAAATTCTTTTGATTTGATAGCGATAGAAAATATACTGGTCAGTGACGAGGTAGTAGAATCACAATTTGTTTGTGATCTCAGCAAATGTAAGGGCGGTTGTTGTGAAGATGGTGACGCAGGTGCACCGCTTACCAAAAAAGAACTCAGCGAATTGAACAATGCATACGATGCGGCTAAACCTTACATGACAAAAGAGGGTATTGCAGTGACCGAAAAAGAAGGCCGTTATCAGTACGACCGGGAATTTGGCTGGGTAACACCTACCATACAGGGTAAAATGTGTGCCTATGGTTACCGGGATAACAAAGGCGTTATCATGTGTGCATTTGAGCAGGCTTACAACGATGGAAAAACAAACTGGAAAAAGCCAATCAGTTGCCATCTCTACCCCATCAAGACAAAAAAAAGCAGGGAGTATGAAATGCTGAATTATGAGCCAAGAGAATCACTCTGCAGCCCTGCCTGTACACTGGGTGAAAAATTAAAAGTGCCCACTTATGTTTTTTTAAAAGATGCGTTGATAAGAAAATACGGGGAAGATTTTTATCATTTACTGGAACAGGCCGCAGAACAATATTTTAAAAACAATAAAACACCGGTCGTGAGTCGTTGATCGCCGGGCAACAGACTTTATTCCCTCGCCGATCTTCGATCTCACTGCTGACGAACAATAGACGATATGTCAGAATCTGCATCCAACTTCATTGCAAAAAGCACCGTTAGATCCGCGGATTTGGATCACCGCCGCAAAATCAATTTTAATATTGGACGGTATAATCTTTCCGTACCCGCCGGTAAACAGCAGTTCTCCGATCTTCACACAGCACGCGAACGCGCAAAGAATATAAAATGGCGCGCCCTTGAAACACTGGATACACAATTGGAGAATTTTGAAGCAGCCTTTACCAAAAAAGGAGGTAAAGTAATCTGGGCACAAGATGCGCAACAGGCACTGGAAGAAATAAAAAAGATCTGCGAAGCAAAAAATTGCCGCAGCATTGTAAAAAGCAAAAGCATGGTTACCGAGGAACTGAAGCTGAACGACTTTTTACATAAGCAGGGCATTGAAAGCGTAGAAACGGATTTGGGCGAATATATACAGCAATTGGATGGCGAGCCGCCTTACCATATTGTTACACCGGCGATGCATAAGAGCAAAGAAGACGTGGCAAAACTATTTTATGAAAAATTACATACCGCCCCCAATTTATCGCCGGAAACACTCACGCTGATAGCAAGGGAAAAACTCCGTAAGAAATACATGGAAGCCGAAATTGGTATTACGGGTGCTAATTTCCTGGTTGCCGATATTGGTGGTATTGCAGTAACCGAAAACGAGGGCAATGCGCGGTTAAGCTGCGCTTTTCCAAGAACCCATATTGTGATAGTGGGAATAGAAAAAATAATTCCTTCCCTGACCGACCTGGCCCTTTTCTGGCCCCTGCTATCTACATTTGGTACCGGCCAGAAAATTACTGTCTACAATACCATTGTCACCGGCCCCCGGCAACCCTCCGAAACAGATGGCCCTGAAGACATGTATATAATATTGCTCGACAATGGACGCACCAACCTGCTGGCCAACCCAAAAACCCGGGAAAGCCTTTATTGCATCCGTTGCGGCGCCTGCCTGAATGCCTGTCCTGTGTACAAAAACATCGGGGGACATGCTTACAGTACTACCTACAGCGGCCCCATTGGCGCTGTAATTACGCCTCACCTGAAGGGAATGGATGAATGGAAACACCTCAGTTATGCCTCATCGTTATGCGGTAACTGTACAGAGGTTTGCGCAGTAAAAATTAATTTACACGAGCTATTGCTGGAAAACCGGCACGAAGCCGTAGAAACAGGGGCTGCGTCCGGGGCCGAAAAGCTTGCCTGGAAGGCATGGCGGATGAGCAGCCTGAGCAGAAGCCTGATGAACAAAGGCAACCGCGGCCTCAAGAACTGGGTGGTCAACAAACTCTTCAAAGGATGGACGGCACACCGTGCTGACCTTGATTTTGCCGAAAAAACATTTAATGAAATGTGGAAGACGCGGGTAAAGAATGATTGAGTAAAAAAGAATTTACAGAATATATTTGTAGATAGTCAGCATAATGGCTGACTATTATTATATACGGATGTTACTATTCTACACGCATACCATAACCCCCCGCCTGAAGTATATCACTGATTTCATCAGTAAAGAATTATTCGACGAACCTTTTGTATTAACTACCGATGCTGAAGCTTTCAGCACTTCGGATGTTCCAAGGTTTAATTATTCCGACAAGGATTTTTCTGAACAGGAGTTCTTTATAAAAGCAACACCCCTGCTGTTTGAAACCGGCATCCGCCCCCAGCCAATAGACTGTTTTGAAGTTGATTACCACATCGCCTTTTTTCAAACCACGGGCGATGCCCCGTTTGATTTGCTGGCGGCTTCATTTTACCTGATAACACGTTACGAAGAATACCTGCCGCACCAAAAAGATGAGTACGGTCGTTTTTCACATACCAGCTCACTGGCGTTCCGCGAACATTTCTTAAAGCAACCGCTGATCAATATATGGCTCGACGAACTTAAAAAAAAGCTAAAGAAAAAATTTCCGGCTTTGATTTTTAAAAGAAAACCTTTTAAGTTTATTCCCTCCTATGATATCGATATTGCCTGGTCGTACCGGCACAAAGGATTGCTGCGCAATCTGGGTGGCTTTGCCAATGCTGTTAAGCAGGGCGACTGGTATACCATAAAAGATCGCTGGAAAGTGTTGCGGGGCAGTCGCCCTGACCCATACGATTCCTATGAATGGCTGGATGCATTGCACCTGTATTGTAAAATAAAACCCATTTATTTTTTCCTGGTAGCGCAGAAATTGCAGGGGTACGACCGGAACATACCCACTTCCTGTACAGCATTACAGGAACTCATTGCTTACTTTTCCCTGGTATATAAAGTTGGGCTGCATCCATCCTGGCAAAGCAGTACGGCCGCAACAAAAAAAGTATTGGAGGAAGAAAAGGAATGGCTGGAAGTAATTGTTGAAAGACCTGTTGAACATAGCCGTCAGCACTATATCAAATTTACCCTGCCCCAGAATTTCAGAAGGTTTATCGAATGCGGGTTGCTGAAAGATTATTCAATGGGTTATGGCAGTATCAATGGGTTCAGGGCTTCCGTAGCATCGTCCTTTTATTGGTTTGACCTGGAAAAAAACGAAACCACCCCACTCCAGCTTTTTCCTTTTTGTTTTATGGATGCCAATTCGTTTTACGAACAGAAATTCAGCCCTCAATTGGCTTACGAAGAACTGGTATATTATTACACTACCATTAAAAAATTAAACGGCCTGTTTGTAACCATCTGGCACAATAATTTTTTAGGCACACATAAAATGTTTAAAGGCTGGAAAGAAATGTACGAGTTGTTTATGAAAGAAAATGTTTATTGGGACGCCTATAATTTCTGATCCTGCAGGTAAAAATAATCCTGCCCAAAAAAAGGCAGGATTTCTTACCTATACCTCCTTAACACAAAAAGATGTATTTCCGGCATACTATGCAACCGTCTTCTTCTTTTTAAGGTTGAATACCCTTGAGAGGTTGAAACCGAATTGTATTTGGCCCTTACCCCATTTATTTGTTGTTTCGGTTATAAAAGCCCTTTCGTTCATGCCACTGCTGTTGGAAAAATGTAACTGGAATACATGTCCGCCGGTTTCTATATCTACCCCGATTGACAATGGATTTGTTCCCACAGAATGGGGCAACCCATTGGCTACATAGAAATAGTCAACTACCAGTGCCATTCGTTTACTGAATTTGAAGCGGCCTCCCATACCCAGCGCAAACACATCGTTTTCATCTGCTGCAGTAACTTCGTTGCGGTGTACCAGGGTAGGACTTAGTTGCAGTGTAAATCGCTGAGAAAGTTTACGGCCCGCAACCAATTGATAATAATAACCGGTTCTTGAAGTAAGGGTAAGCTCTTTCGCCGGATCGTTGTTTTTATAGGTCTGTATTGACATGCCCGCCACCAGCACAATTGACAAAGGGAATGAACCGGGCCCTTTTGATTGTTGCAATACCCGGTATTTCAGGAACCCATCCAGGTCCTTATTAACGGTAGAGCGGCCAATACCAACTGTGAAGTTTTTGCTGATACCATAATCAAGCCCCAGCCGGAAGGTGGCCTGGTCAAATCCAAAAAATTGGTTTACCCCGCTGTTTACCGGTCCGAAACGGTGCAATATCCGGAAATCCAACACACCCGCGCCAATCATTTCCATTGATTGACCATTGATAACACGTGAGGATTTAAAAGCACTGGTTACATACTCTTTTTTATTGCTGCTGTCCTGCAACGACTTCATGATATCATCCTGGGCCTGTATTTCCTTTAAAAAAGACAAGGAGAGCAATAAGATAACTACAGTCTTCATGCTTTGCTGATTAGTATTGGTTAAACAAGTTGTTATTGAGGTGTTCCGGTATCAATCCATTTTTTTATCAGCGCAATATTACAGTCGCTTATTTTGCCGCCGTCGTCGGGCATAGGCCGGTAGCCACCTGCATGGCTGATAACACCATACAGGTATCCGTTCTCTGCATAGTAACGCAACGAATTATAATTGTCGAGCAAAATACCGGAACTGTTATCGCTGGCACTATGGCAGGAATAGCAGTTATTTTGAAGAACCGGTATAATATCTATTGAATAGCTTACACTGGCAGGGATGGTGCAGGGTATCTGTACAACATCTTTTTTTGTGTAGGCACAGCCTGCGCCCGCTGATGCAAACATGATAATACATCCTGGTATAAGAATATTCCTGCATATCCACCTGCTGCAAACGAATTTGAATGACTGAACCATAACCGTCAATTATTTATTCCTGAATAATGGTACGGTGAGAAAGGCCGTCAGGTTGCCAGCAGCTTTTTTATTGTGTAAATTCCGGGAAAATAAAGTCCTTGTACAAAAGCAATTGGTTAGGCAACCCATCACTTCAATTCTTTCCAGGCAGCTATAATTTCTTCTGCATGTTGTTTATTCCTGGGCCTGAGAAATATTTTCCTGATAATGCCTTTTTCATCTATTAGAAAGGTGGTGCGGTGCAAACCCATATATTCCCTGCCATATAATTTTTTCTGTCCCCAAACACCGTATTTATCGATGATTGCATGCGCGGGGTCGGCTACCAGTCGGAAGGGCAGTTCGTATTTTGATTCAAACTTCTTATGTTTTTTTGGTTCGTCGGGGCTTACGCCCAACACCTCAAAACCCTCTTTTTTTAATAAGGGATAATTATCGCGGAGATTGCATGCCTGTACGGTACAGGTGGGCGTATCATCTTCGGGGTAGAAATACAGCACTACCTTTTTTCCTTTGTAACCCTCGAGGGAAATCTTCTTTCCGTCCTGATCCTCCGCGGTAAACAACGGCGCTTTATTGCCTTCCTTTAAAATCATAAAAAATGTGAAAATGTGAAAAATGTGGAAATGTGAAAACGAAGAAGCATAATTATTTTAAAGCATTTCCAAATTTACCTTGTAAAGTTAAATACTTTGGTAGCCTGGTTTCCCGCCTCATCTTCTACGCTAATTTTTAAAGAATGCATTCCCGCGCTGCATTTCTCATCAAAAATATAAATAAAACTCCTGCCCTTGTCGTTACTGAACCGCAACCATTTGCCATCCAGTTCGGCCCTGAAATTTTTGAATTCATCCAGGTTGTCTTTTACAAGAAATACAATGCGTGATGCCTTACTCATATTGGCGCCATCCGAAAAACCAACCGGTATGATAACCGGTGCAGCCTCATCCAGCACCAGCTGGAAATTTCCCATTTCCCTGAATTTGGCCGCCGCCCAGTCTTTCTGCCATTCTACCCGCTGCACCTCGTGTTTACTACCGGTAAGGCGCTGCATTACTACATGATTGCGTTTGGCCGGATCGAGCAATACAGTTGGCTTGATCCTGACCATCATCGCATCCTGCAAAGGAATCCATTTTGCACCTATTGAATGAACGGCCGATACAACGTCAGTGGCAGTGGAAGCCTCTTTGCTGTAATTGATATGAACTGAATCATACAGGCAGCGATCGCCAATATAAAACTCACAGTCCGGCGCTTCCCATCCGTCTACCATCAATGGATAAAATTTCTTGCCGGTTACAACAGGTATAACAGACGGGGTGCCGGTGTATTGCAGTTTTGCCTCCACTACCGAAACGTTATTGTAGCCGTCTTTTACATAAATCTTAATAGTATGTATGTTGCCATCGCTGATATCAATGGTACCATCGCCGCCCGCACGCTTATAAATAGAATTGCTGTAACCCGGTAATTCAAACAATTGCTGCAGAAACGGCCCACCGGCAGAACGGGTTTTATAATCAATATGCGCATTAATATTCCGGGTGTTGTTATAACTGATATTATCCATCCGGAAGCCTGTAACCGGCTTGTCATTGTCGTATAGACCCGCTTCAAAAATGCCGTTGGGATTCACGGAACCTGAATGCGTATCCGACGCAGAGATAGCCAGGCTGATGGCAGGGCTTGTGAGCCGCACTATAGCCGCTGTACTGCTATAGCCACCTGCTGTTTTTTTGATAGGTATGAATTTCGGTGATTGCTCATAGACGCTTAACCGCCTATCGTATATTGCCAGTCGGCTGATAGTTGGAGGAGTATTGTCTGCCAGCGGTAATCCAAACAGCATAGGATTTTTATTGATATCATCAATGGTACTCCTGATTTCAAAATGCAGGTGGGGTCCCTGGCTGCCTCCGGTATTTCCACTATATGCGATGAGATCTCCTTTTTTGACCGGGAACAAATCAGGACGGAGTTCCAGAAAAACTTTCCAGGATTCCTGTTGGTATTGCTGCTGTTTCAGCCACGCATCCAATGCAGGTATGAATGCATTTAAATGTCCATATACGGTAGTAAACCCATTTGGGTGGTTAATATAGATAGCTCTTCCAAAACCGAAAGGTTCAATTTTTATACCGGCAATATATCCGTCGGCCGATGCGTGCACCGGCAGGTTCTCGCGGTGATTTGTTTTTAAATCGAAGCCCATGTGATAATGATTGGGGCGCAGTTCACCGAAATTACCTGCCAGGCTTATGGGTATATTGAGTGGGTTGATAAAATAACCCTGAGGGTATGCAGCGGGCGCAAACATTTGCCCATGGCCAATTACAGCCTGGCCCATAAAAACAAAAAAGAAGAGGATACGCATGTAGGCTATATAACTTTTAGCGGTCATAGTAAGCATTGTAACCATAAAATCGCACTTGCTGTTAAAACCCGGCAAAGCTAATTGCTTGGCGCCGAAAAAATTAATTTCACACGCCTGTCAATAAAACAAGTCGAATGGTTCTTAACAATCATTTTAAAAATACCCGCTTTATGGTAGGCGTTTTTTTCAACAATGGTACAGCGTTTGACATGTGTAAATTGTCATATAACAGGAACACACGCTTTATCATGAAAAAATTTTACAGAAACGTTCTTTTAGGCATCGTAATGGTGCTTGCAACCATTGTAGGTTGGGTTAAAGGAACAGAAGCCAAACAGAAATGGGTATATAAATGGAAGACCAGCTACGATGAAAAACGACAGCTGGCAAAAAAACGCATGGCTCTCCGAAAGGGGCAGGTGGTGCTTGATGATGTGGAATGGGCCGCTTTTCACAACAGTTAATTTTTTTGCGATCTGAACTATAGATGCCCGGCCCGTAAGCCGGGCTTTTTAATGAGACTCTGCAAGGTTGTACCGGGTCAGGTTTGCAGCGCTGCAAACCTTATAAAACCCCTGCACTCCTTGCCTGCAAGGGTTTGTAGCAATGTGCACAAGTCTTCAAAAAAAATAACAGCATTATTTTCTGTCACTCCCTTACT
>Ga0268264_10003357_pt1 | contig 13839 bp, 9 predicted proteins | sample KBSSwiS32_FD_190357 | JGI IMG/M metagenome (GOLD analysis project Ga0268264, IMG submission 190357) | Switchgrass rhizosphere microbial communities from Kellogg Biological Station, Michigan, USA - KBS Switchgrass S3-2 (SPAdes) (version 2) | ecosystem: Host-associated > Plants > Roots >...
AACTGGTAGAGAAATATCATCCTGATTTATTTTGGTTCGATTGGTGGATAGAACAAAAAGAAATGGAGCCTTACAGGAAATCGTTTGCATCATTTTATTATAACAATGCAATTGAATTAAGCAAGGAGGTAGTGATTAATTTTAAACATGAATCCTATCCGGAAAACACTGCAGTTTTAGATATCGAACGCGGAAAACTGGCTGGTATAAGGCCATTGGCCTGGCAAACCGATGATGCTATTGGTAATAAATCATGGGGATTTACAAATGACAATACCTTTAAAAGTCCTCAATATGTGGTCACCAATCTCATTGACATTGTAAGCAAAAATGGTAACCTTCTATTAAACATTGGTCCCCGGTCAGATGGAACAATTACAGACGAAGAAACAAATGTACTGCTCGGTACAGGTAAATGGCTGGCCGTAAATGGCGAGGCTATTTACGCCACCCGTCCATGGAAAATTTATGGAGAGGGGCCAACAGAATCCGCAAGCGGAGAGTTTAAAACACAAACGCCATTCACTTCAAAAGATATACGTTTTACTACCAAAGGGGATACCTTATATGCTATTACATTGGCATTGCCACCAGCTGGTGAAATCGTTACTATTAAATCACTTTCTTCTATTGCTGGTAATGGCGCTGTTGCCAGTGTAGAACTAATAGGCGGTAGTCAAAAAGTAAACTGGTCACAAAAAAAAAATGCACTGTTGATAAAGCCTGGTGGAAATTATCCGTCAGAATATGCTGCTGCATATAGAATAACTTTTAAGAAATAGTATTAACACTACTCAAAGCATTTAATTATGAAAAGATATTGCCTTGCTCTAGATCTCGTTGATGATCCCGTTTTGATTGAAGAATATGAGAACTACCACAAAAATGTTTGGAAAGAAATTAGTGCAAGTATAAAAGATGCAGGCATTTCAGATATGGAGATATACCGTGTAGGTAACCGTTTATTCATGATCATGGAAACTGAAGATGAGTTTTCATTCGATAAAAAGAATGCAATGGATTCTTCTAATCCAAAAGTGCAGGAATGGGAAAAATTAATGTGGAAATATCAGCAGGCATTACCAACAGCAAAGGAAGGAGAAAAATGGATTTTGATGAATAGAATTTTTAAGTTGCCTTGACAAAATGATTTTCGTTTCCACAATATAAAAATTGATGTTACAGCTTTTGCGTTCTTACAATAAAAACTCCAAATAAAAATATCAATCGGGAATAACTTCTTTTAAGCATGAGGTGTCTATTCATAATTTCCTTATTGTTGCTCACGGTTAGTTCGTCTGCACAACAGCAGCCTGCGAGTGACACACTTATTTCTGTTCACGATCCGGTAATAATAAGACAGGACAGTACCTACTATATATTTTGTACAGGGATGGGCATATCAGTTTTTTCTTCTCCTGATATGAAACACTGGAAGCAGGAGAAACCTGTTTTCGACAAGGCTGCTGAATGGATGGTTAAAGCTGTGCCCGGATATAGAGGCCATGTTTGGGCGCCTGATGTAAGTTATCACAACGGTCAGTATTATTTGTACTACGCAGTTTCTGCATTCGGAAAAAATACATCATGTATTGGGCTGGCTACAAATAAAACATTGCATCCATTATCAAAAGATTTCAAATGGTTGGATCATGGGAAAGTAATTCAGTCAGTGCCGGGCAGAGACATGTGGAACGCAATAGATCCCAATTTGATAATAGATGAAAATAAAACGCCGTGGCTTGTATTTGGATCTTTTTGGAATGGCATAAAGCTGGTGAAATTGGACAGCAGTTTATCTTCTGTTGCGCAGCCAGAAAAATGGTATACAGTGGCTTCCCGGAAGAGAGATTATATCCTTCCTGATTCGGTTGCAGGTAATGCAGCTATTGAGGCGCCATTTATTTATAACCATGAAAAATATTATTACCTTTTTGTATCATTTGATTATTGTTGCAGGGGCGAAAAAAGCACTTATAAAATGGTAGTAGGAAGAAGTGAAAATGTGTTCGGCCCTTATGTTGACGGCGATGGAGTTCCGATGAATTTAGGCGGCGGTTCAACTGTTTTGGAAGGCGATAAAAATTGGAACGGCGTAGGACACAATGCAGTGGCAAATTTTAACGGAACAGATTATTTAGTCTTTCATGCATATGATGCAAACGACAATGGAAAACCTAAATTGCGTATTGAAAAAATATCGTGGGTGAATGATTGGCCTGTAGTACGGCGGCGACCATAAAAAACTTTTTAATCAGATTTTTAGGCACAATTAATTTTTTGTAACTTCTTAACCGATTTAACCTTTAGATACAAAACTTGCGATAAAAAACTTTTTAGCCTGCGGTCTATTTATTAAACATGCATTAATAACTATTATATGAAAAAGCTTTTCTTATTCTTTTCCTTTTTTGCCGTAACATCCTTATTTGCACAAAAAAGTGATTACCCCATACAAGCTGTAAACTTTACTACGGTAAAACTTACCGATAATTTCTGGTTACCGCGTTTGCGCATCAATCATGAAGTTACCATACCTGCATCTTTCGAACGCTGCGAACGCACAGGCAGGGTAAAGAATTTTGAAATGGCTGCCACTCATACAGGAAAGTTCTGTACTATATTTCCTTTTGATGATACTGATATTTATAAAACCATTGAAGGCGCTTCATATTCTTTAAGTCTTTTTCCTGATAAAAAATTAGAAGTTTATATTGATTCATTAATTGAAAAAGTAGGTAAGGCACAAGAACCTGATGGTTACTTATATACAGCAAGAACTATCAATCCTGCCGACCCTCACTCATGGTCCGGCAAAGAAAGATGGTCGAAGGAAAGAGAGTTGAGCCATGAATTATATAATGCTGGTCACTTGTATGAAGCTGCCGCTGCACATTATTATGCAACAGGAAGAAAGAATCTTTTAGATATTGCCTTAAAAAATGCTGACCTGGTTTGTTCTGTTTTTGGACCTGATAAAAGGCACGTAGCGCCAGGTCATGAAATCGTAGAAATGGGCTTAGTTAAACTCTATCGCATCACAGGTAAAAAAGAATACCTGCAAACAGCAAAATATTTTATTGATGAACGAGGTCATTATGATGGCTATGATGCTAAGAGCAAGGACCCGTGGAAAAACGGTTCTTATTGGCAGGATCATAAACCTGTTGTAGATCAGGATGAAGCAATTGGGCATGCTGTAAGAGCCGGCTATTTATACTCCGGAATGGCAGACATTGCCGCACTTACCGGCGATGAAAAATATTTGAAAGCCATTGATAAAATCTGGGAAAATGTAGTAAGCAAAAAATTTTATGTTCAGGGCAGTGTTGGCGCTATCCCCGATGGAGAACGCTTTGGAGCAAATTATGAGCTGCCTAATACAACTGCTTACAATGAAACCTGCGCCGCTATCGCTAACGTATATTGGAACCATCGCATGTTCCTCCTGCATGGTGACTCAAAGTATATCGACGTTTTGGAAAAAAGTTTATACAATGGTTTGATATCAGGTGTGGGTCTGGATGGAAAATCTTTTTTCTATACCAATGCCATGCAAATAAAAAATAGTTTTTCTCACCCTGCAATGGAACCTGAACGGTCTGGCTGGTTTGATTGTTCATGTTGTCCTACTAATCTCGCCAGATTAATTCCTTCTATACCTGGCTATGTATATGCGCAAAATGCCGATGATGTATATGTGAATTTATTTGTAGCCAGTAACGCCACAATAAATGTTCATGGAAAACCAGTAAGCATTTTGCAGCAAAATAATTATCCATGGGATGGTGGCTTAAAGTTTACCCTTTCACCAAAATCATCCGACGCCTTTAATTTATTAGTTCGAATTCCAGGCTGGGCCCAAAACCAGGCAGTGCCTTCTGATCTATATAGTTTCTCCAATACATCTGATAAAAAAGCTGAAATAAAAATTAATGGTCAGCCTGCTGAATATAAAATTGAAAAGGGTTACGCGGTGTTGCAAAGAAAATGGAAGAAAGGAGATGTGGTTGAAGTAAACCTTCCGATGGAAGTAAGAAGAGTAGTAGCGAATGAAAATGTAAAAGATGATATTGGCAAGGTGGCATTGCAACGTGGCCCATTAATGTACTGTGCAGAGTGGGCAGACAATGATGGAAAGGCAAGCAATTTTATTATGCCTGCTACGGCTACATTCACCTCAGAGTTTAAACCATCTTTATTAAATGGTGTTATGGAATTAAAAACTGAAGTACCAGCTGTAATGGTTAATGCAAATGGTGAGAACATCACCACCGAAAAGAAATCGTTTACCGCCATACCGTATTATGCCTGGGCAAACAGAGGCAAGGGAGAAATGGTAATATGGTTTCCAGCAAAAGTGAAGGATGTGGATTTGGTTGCAAATGAAAAATAACCAAATTTTTTTTAAAAAATTCTGTCTCTAAAAACCTTTCATGTGGGTCGTCGCGTCTTACTCGTGAAGGCTGCGGGAGTAAATCTTAAAATATTTTTATAACGAATTAGCCACCATTCGTTTAAATATTTTTGATGCTAAGAGTCAATATTTAAGCGAGAAGGTAAGTTGTGTTCTCTATGTTGTCAATGTCTTGCTAGTATTAATCTATATGAAACCAGAACTTCTGATGGCTACAACACAACTTACATCTAACCTCCAAACAGTTTAGTATTTTTATTCCCATTTATATTCCCATAATCTATTTATGAAAGACAATATATTTGATGTAGTTGTTGTAGGCGCTGGTTTTGCAGGGCTATCTGCCAGCTATTATTTAAAAAAATATGGGTTGAAGCATGTTGTTTTCGAACGGGGGAAAACTGCTGAATCATGGCGTTCGCAGCGATGGGATTCTTTCAGACTAAATTCAACCAATAAATTAAATGTACTGCCAGGAATGAATTGCGAGGCAGGCAATCCTGATGCATTTCCATCAGCGCCGGAATTTGTTTCTTCATTGGAGCAATATGTATCAAGCCATCAATTACCTGTCGCCGAAAATTCAAAAGTAATTGCGATTGAAAAACCTGGAGATTTTTTTCAAGTCACTGTCTCATCAAATAACACAATCAAAAATTATTGTTGCAGGCAGATTATTGTTGCTTCAGGAATTGCAAATGAAATTAAGATTCCAACGTTTGCTAAAAACATTTCAAAAGATATAAAACAATTTCACACCAGTGAATATCGCAACGCCGGTCAATTACCGGATGGTGCCGTGTTGGTGGTGGGCAGTGCACAATCGGGTTGCCAGATTGCGGCAGACCTGGTTACTGCCGGAAAAAAAGTATATCTCTCCACCAGTATGGTTGGCCGTATTCCAAGATGGTACCGTGGTAGAGATATTTTCTATTGGGTGATAGACGCAAAATTGTATGATATAAAGGCCGAAGAAATTGAGGATCCAAAATTGGTGGAGGGAAGAGCGCCACAGGTTTCCGGAACTGGCAGCGGCAAAGACACAATAAGCCTTCAATCGTTGGCAAAAGAAGGCGTTACTATTTTAGGTAAAATGGATAATGCCCACGAATACAATGTTTTTTTTCAACCCAATGCTGACATGCATGTAAAATTTGCGGACGAGTTTTCGCAGAACATGAAAGAAACAATCGATAAATTTATTATCAAAAATCAATTGTCTGCACCGTCGCCTCATTATGATGAAGCGGACATCCCTGATGTTGATGTATCTTGTGCCAGTTTATTAACCTCTCTCGATTTGCGGGAAAGTAATGTCAACTCCATTATATGGTCTACCGGTTTCAATGTTGATTTTAGCTATATTAAATTACCGGTGTTTGATGGTGAAGGTAAATTGAAACACCAGGATGGGATACCGGCTGTTCCCGGTCTTTATTTCCTGGGATATCCCTGGTTGCGAAGTCGCAAATCAGTAATTCTTTTTGGGATAATTGAAGATGCGGAATTTATTGTTGATAAGGTTTATAATTATCACAAAGCAAATTTCCAGTCAACACCTGTTTCTATTTCTATTTAATTTTTTACATTATAGGACGCAATAAATGCAAGGTGTTTAAAAGAAGAACGAAATAAATACCCCATTAAGTAAACAATATCATTAAATCAAATTATATTTATGATGACTGAGTTTGAATAGTCCGGATTAGATGCATCTTAACAGACATCTTTAATACCAAATACTTTTATGCAAACTGCTGCTGCATTTGAGAAGTCAATTCCCCGTTCCCCTTCCAAAAAATTTCTGCCGTCAAATGATACAAATAAGTTGCATTCAACACCAACATCGATGGTTTATGGAATGCATAAAAAAATGATTAAAGCATGTATCAGGATAAACATTGTTATACTCGCTCTGTATATTTTTAAACATCCCGGCAGAGCTTTGAAATCTGTGAAAACGCTCAACCGCTTAAGAGATAACCTGAGAGATAATCATACAATTTTAAAATATGCCAGGGTGAATGGCAAATACTATTTCACCTTTAATGCACCTGGCTGGCCGTCTAAAGCCTTCAATAAGTACATATCAAATAACCTTACCAAACTTGATCCTGTATCTCCTCATCTTACTTTGGATACCATTCTTTTCGGCATTACAAAAAAATGTGGTTATCAGTGTGAACATTGTTTTGAATGGGATGTCTTGAATAAGACCGAAACGCTTACCAGGGAAAATCTTTTGTCTGTTATTCACGCCTTTCAAAATGTTGGTATCACACAGATTCAATTAAGTGGCGGCGAACCATTAAACCGGTTTGATGATATCATTCATATTCTTCAAAATATTAAAAAGGGAACAGAAGTATGGTTGTACACATCTGGCTATCATTTTACTGAGGAGCGTACATCATTGCTAAAAAGGGAAGGCCTTACTGGCATTACGGTAAGTTTAGATCACTGGATCCCTGAATTGCATAATGCATTCCGTGGAAAAAAAGATGCATTTGAATGGGCGGAAAAAGCTGTAGTCAATGCAAGAAAGCAAAACCTTGTTGTTTGTTTATCGCTATGTGCAACAAAGGAATTTATTAGTGGAAACAATCTGGTACAATATGCTGAGTTGGCTAAACAATGGGGCGTTTCTTTTATACAGGTGCTTGAACCAAGAGCCGTTGGCCATTATGCCGATAAAGATATTTACTTAAATGAAACGCATTTTTCAGCCCTCGAAAATTTTTACACAAGTTATAATTATGATAAAGCCTATATTAAGTATCCCGCCATTGTTTACCACGGATTTTACAGCAGGCGAATTGGATGCGGTGGAGGAGGCAAACATTATGTGTACATAGATACTGATGGTGATGTACACAATTGCCCGTTCTGTCAAAGAAAAATATTTTCTGCTCTACATGATCCAATAGAAAAAAATATTCAATTAATGATGATGGGCGGATGCGGCACTTATATTAATTCATCAAAAAATACCAAACAATGAAGCCGTGGAAATATCTTATCCTGTTGTTTGTGCCAGCCCTGGTTATTGCAGGTTATCAGCTTGGTGGCTGGTGGAATTTTCTTGTGCCATTGTTTTGCTTTATTGCATATCCGATTATCAATTTTTTTATGTCGACACTGCCACATAATGGCAAACATCAAATTTATCCAACTTCGGCCTACAGCAACATTGCATTAAGTTTTGTCCCAATACTTCTTACATTGACGGGTTGGTCAGTTTATGTTGCGGGCAGCGCATCAATTAATATTATTTCATTTGTGGGGCTTGCTTTGTCAGTTGGCATGGTGAACAGCGTGCTTGGGTTTACCCTGGCTCACGAATTTATTCACCGCTTCTCAAAGGCAGAAAGAACTGCGGGGTATTTACTGCTTCTTCAAAATAATTATTTACACTATGGCATTGAACATGTGTGGGGGCATCACGTATATGCCTGCACGCCGGAGGATCCTAATACGGCACGTATGGGCGAATCAATTTATGCTTATTTACCAAGAGCGGTTAAAGGAACTTATTTAAGCGCATTAAAAATTGAAGAAAAAAAATTGTCACGGGCATCATCAAAATTCCCACTTTTTCATAATCGCATAGTAATATTTGGGATGTTGCAAATTGCATTAATGGCGCTCATATATTTAGCGTTGGGTAAATTTTCACTTATCTTTTTTTTATTACAAAATGCTGTTGCCATATCCTTCCTGCACATTATAGACTATCTGCAACATTATGGCTTGCTACGAAATAAAAATGAAAATGGAAATTATGAAAGATTAAATGAACATCACGCCTGGAATACGGGCCGCTTTAATCCATCGCTTAACCTGTTTCAATTAGAAAGTCATTCCGACCATCATATGCATCCGGGCCGCACGTTTGATAAACTTATGCAACAGGATGAATCACCTGCGCATCCGGCAGGTTATTCGTTTATGGTTTTGCTTTCGCTGGTTCCGCCATTATGGTTTAAAATAATGGATAAAAGAATTCCTTCTCATATACTAAAAATACATTCATGAAAAGTTCACATTTTACACCAACAGGTATTGCGACTTTCATTTTTTTTCCGCTTGCATTTATTTTTCTTCGAACAAGAAAAAAAGTTGTTTATGCAATTACTTTTTTATTGGTGATTACCCTAAGCAGTTGTTATCTCAATTTTTTTCGCACCGGTACAAGGCCTTCTATGGATGCGGCTACGATGAGTAGGCTGAATTCAGAAAATAAATACTTTATTGTTCATTTCGCTAACAGCACAAATGGCCTTGAAAATGTTTATCTGAGTGGTGATAGTGTATATGGAAAGATTGTACCGCTGCCCGTTCAGCATTCAAAATATTTGTATCCGAATTCCAGCAGTCAAAAAAACAGGGTAAAGCATGCTGATAAACCTAACGCCCTTATTGAAGTACACCTGTACACCAATTTGGAACGAAAGAATGCAGATTCTCTTTTTTCAGCCCCCAGGTCATCTTTTAACCGGGCGGATGTATATGAGTTAAATAGATCTGCAACCAAATCAAATCATATTTTAAGCACCGTTGGGGTAATAGCTACGGTAGGACTAATAGTCGGCACCATAGCTGCAATTGCTGCCGCGAGTGCAGTTGCAAATACAGCCGAAGGATGCAATTGCCCCCAGGTATATATCAATAATAATAACGGAGAATACAGCTTTGCCAGTGGCCTTTATAGCGGGGCCGTTTACTCAACGCTTGAACGCATGGATTATTTACCGTTAAGTGCCGTGGCTGCGGATGCCGAAAATATTTCTTTTAAAATAGCAAATGCTAAAGATGAGGAACAATTTATTAACCAGGTGCAATTGTTACAAGTAAATCATTTACAAAATACAAACGTTTTGCAGGACAGACATGGAAATGTATTTTCCTATGCAAATACAGAACCGCCTTCAACAGCTTCGGCAATTGAAAATGATGACATAAAGAACCTGATACAACAAACGGACGGAAAGTATTATTCTTTTGATAACGGGGCTAATAAAAATGGCTTTAGTGATCTCGTGCTGAATTTTAATAATCCCACACATGCTGATAAAGCAAAACTAATAATACATGCCCGCAATACTCAGTGGGGTGGATTGTTGCATAAAGAATTTATTAATTTATTTGGAGACAACTTTGAAAAATGGAGAGAAAAACAAGAGAAGGCGGATCCGGTGAAATTGCAAAAATGGCAAACAGACCAGGAACTGCCTTTAATGGTTTATATTAAGACAACTACAGGCTGGAAGTTTGTAGATTACTTCCCGCTCATTGGCAATACTGCCAGCCGTGATATGATAATGGAGATCACTACTGCTGACATTACACAAAGTAAAATGGAAATTAAGTTGGAGACAGCTTATCGCTTTTGGGATGTTGATTTTGCGGGTATTGATTATAGTACAAGTGAAGAACTTACTATAAATATTATAGAACCATTGCATGCAAATAAAACTGATGGAACAGATCAGAAAGAAGTATTAAGCGGTGTTGATAAACAATACACACATCTTGTTAATGAAGAGGCAATATCTTTTGATTACCAGGTTGCTCCGGCAACAGGAAATACCGTGTCAACATACTTTTTGATCAGTGGCGGTTATTATCATAGTCTTGAGCATATTACCGGAAAAACAAATTACGGGGAGTTATATAAGTTTCGTAAGAAAGGAGCATTTGATAAATTTTCAAGAGAAAAATACCAGGAGGTGCAGGATCTTATTGCAATGAAGAAAAAATAGTTTGTCATCCGAGAAAAACTTTTTAGAGAATATTATATATACTGTTTAGCAAAAGAACAGAACACATTATGATGATGTTGTTTAAATAAACATCTTTAATTATAGCGTTAGAAAACCGGACTGAAAAAAGGGTTTATTAATTTCAACTCGCTCTCTTTTCCTGTAAGAGCATATCAACGGCATGGTCTAATGAACCCGCCCGAATTACTTCTCCTGCATTTACAAAAAATATTTCATCCGCATTCTGTATGGTATTAAGCCGGTGTGCGATAATAACACGTGTTGTTTCTTTTGGCAACTTATTGAGAATATCCTGTAAAATCTGTTCTGTAATGGTATCAATATTGGCAGTAGCCTCATCCAGAATAAGCAAATCGGGATTGCGTAAAACCGCACGCATAAAAGCGATCAGTTGTTTTTGTCCAAGGCTTATGCTCTCGCCACCTGACGTCACATTTGTATCAAGTCCATTTTCAAAAATAGCCAGCAGGCCTTGCAGGTTAGCGCTTTTAATTACTTCCTCCAGTTGTTTGTTTGAATACTCTTTATATCGTTCGTTGCCATATAAAATATTATCCCGTACCGTTCCGGTAAACAGAAAAGGTTCCTGTAAAATAAACCCAATTTTTTTTGTTCGTTCACCAGGCTCGTAGGCACGTATATCTTTACCGTCAAGCAAAACTTGTCCCTTTACCGGGTCATATAATCTTGCAATCAAAGAGGCTGTTGTTGTTTTGCCACCACCGGTTGGCCCTACCAATGCGTATGTTCGTCCACGTTCAAGACTAAAATTAATGTTGTGTAAAATCTCTGTCCCATTATACCCAAAATGTACATTTCTAAATTCTAAAAGAGAAGAATTCTTTCGCTTACCATCCGTTTCTATCACCGGTAGATTCGATTCCATGTTTAAGATGTGAGATATCCTGTCTGACCCGGCCATGGCCATCTGGAAGTTCGTCCACAAAGCTGCCAGCTGCCGCAACGGATTATAAAAATTTGTGGCATAAGAAAGATAGCTTACCAGCAAGCCTATTGAAAAAAGCCCTTTTGAAATAAGATAGATCCCGTATGTAAGAACGATCAATTGCGCAATGCTGGCAAGAAACCCATATACTGATACGAACATATTACCCGCAATGCCCGCAGCTTTTGCTCTTGCATAATTTATATTATTGACTTCGTTAAAACGCTTTCTAAAATAATCCCGGCGGTTAAATGCAACAATTACTTTAAAATTATTCATGCTCTCCTGTATCTCTGCACTCAAGCCACCAGTGCTTTTCAGACTTGCAGCGTTTTTTTTCTTTACCCACTGCGACGTCAATTTTGTAAATATAAATATTAACAGCCCCGGCAATAAGGCAGCAATTCCTAAACGAATATTGATGGCAAGTAAAAAGATTCCTGCACCTGTCATAGTAACCAGCACTCCTATAAATTGCATTAAGGATTGCGAGAAAAACTGGTTTATTTTATCGGTATCATTATTAACTCTTGAAATAAGATCACCGGCTTTATTTTGATTAAAGAATGCGACCGGAAGTTCCTGGAGTTTATTAAAAACGGTATTACGCAATTTGAATAACATTCTTTGACCCACACCGCCCATCATTCTTGTTTGCAAATAACTTGCACCAAATGCTGTAAGTGCCATAACAACCAATAACCCTGAGTACATCAATACGCCATGATAATTTTTATGAACCACATATGTGTCAATTGTATAACCGACTATAAAAGGGCTTAACAGGTTAAGACTTGAGTTGATAAGAATAGCCAGCAAAGCCTGTAATAAAGTCTTGCGCTCTTCCTTTATCAGGGCCAGCAATTTTTGCAATATGCGCAAGGTTGAAGCCTTTTGCTGTTGCGCAGAAACATCATTGAGGTTGTAATTCATAATTACTTGTGCTCTGTTGCGAATTATATATTTGAACGTATTCAGGACTCGTGGTCATTAACTCTGTATGGGTTCCTCTTGCTAAAATCTCTCCTTCCATTAAAACAATTGTTCTATCAAAATGTTCAGCCGACGCTATTTTTTGGGTAACTGAAATGAGTGTAATGCCGGGATAATTTTGCTTCACATTGTTTAATATTTTTAATTCAGTATTGGTATCAACTCTTGCTGTAAAATCATCGAGCAATAATATTTTTGGATTTATAGCCAATGCTCTTGCTAACATGATGCGTTGCTTCTGCCCTCCGGAAAGACTTGCACCTCTTTCTGAAACTATAGTATCAAGTTTATCAGGCAACGATTCTATAAAGTCTTTTAGTTCAGCAGTAACGATGGCTTTTTCAAGAGACTCATCTGTAACCTTATCACTGAATGCAATATTCTCACGTATACTCATATTGAATATTATGCTATCCTGGAAAACAAAACCAACGTGGCTATAAAAATTTTCTTTGTTATAGCTCTCAATGTTTTTGGCATCAAATTCAACAGTGCCTTCATTTGGTTTTATTAATCCCGTTAACAAGTACAACAGTTGCGTTTTACCTGCAGCGGTTGGCCCAATAATAGCGAGTGTTGTGCCGGCATTAACAGAAAAGCTTATGTTTTTTAATGCAGGCTTTTGTCCATAAAGAACAGATACATTATTCAATGAAACATTACCTTGTAAAGCATCTTTGATAATACCTTTGTCGGGTAACTCGGGTAAGTGTAATACAACATTGATTCGCTGATAACTGGCTGTTGCCTGTATGATAACGTTGCTCATAAACCCGATGAGAATAATGGGGAATATAAGAAGCGACAGGTAACTATTAAAGGCTGCAAAATCTCCAAGCGTCATACTGTTGTTAATTACAAAATGGCCACCCAGCGCAAGTATGGTGATGCCAGCGAAACTTGCCGTAAGTACTATAATTGGTATAAGCCAGGCAAACAAACGCAGGATACTTAGTCCTAAACTCTTAGCTTCGGTATTGGCTACAAGAAATTTTTCATACTCAGGTTGTTGCGAATTAATAACCCGAATAAGGGCGGCTCCAAGGATACTTTCGTTGATCACTTTATTAAGCCTGTCAATTACTTCCCTGCCTTTAATAAATATCGGGCGAACTCTCCTTGATACAAAAAAGAATGCGCCTCCTATAATTGGTACGATAGCGACAATTGCAAATGCCAGTTTCCAATTAATAGAAAACAGCATAACGCATGCACCAATAATAATGATGAGTGATGAAGCAATTGTAACAATGGCCTGCGACACAAACATCTTAATAGAATCTACATCGGCAGTAAGATTGGTTAGCAATTTTGAAGGATTGGTTTCCTGGATATATGCATAGCTCTGCGTGGATATTTTGGAAGCAAGCTTCGAACGTACATCCCTGGCTACCCGTTCAGATGTATTGGTTTGAATAATACTTTGCAGATAAGTAAAAATAAAAATAATTATAGACGCTGTTAAAAACTTGATTAAGATATCCTGTAAAACATAATGACTGGGATATGAGTCAATGCCACTGGCAATTATCCTGGGTAACAACAGGTTGATACCATTGCTCAGCAACGCAAAAAAAATGAGCAAAAAGATCATACCCCGATAGGGAGTAAGCAAGGTAGAAATGCCAGGACCTTTTTGTTTCAACTTATTCTTTGCAGGCGCTTTTTGTGACATATTCACCGGGTGTTAAATAATTACA
>Ga0268264_10003358_pt1 | contig 13839 bp, 12 predicted proteins | sample KBSSwiS32_FD_190357 | JGI IMG/M metagenome (GOLD analysis project Ga0268264, IMG submission 190357) | Switchgrass rhizosphere microbial communities from Kellogg Biological Station, Michigan, USA - KBS Switchgrass S3-2 (SPAdes) (version 2) | ecosystem: Host-associated > Plants > Roots >...
CGAGGTAACTCGGCTCCGGGATTCGCTTGGAGTAAAGTTTGCCGAATCGGTCTATTACGGTTTCTGGTTTGCACCGGAATTTACCATCTTGCGCTCGATGATCGAACAAACGCAGGAGACCGTCTCAGGCGATGTTCGCGTAAAACTCTATAAAGGCAATGTAACGATCACCGGCCGCAAATCCCCGAATTCGCTCTACAGGGAACGAGTCGTAACATTCGAAGACGACGCCGGCGCCTACGACCAGCACGACGCCGAAGGATTTATCAAACTCCAGGCGCTAAGGCTGAGATTGCGTAAGATGGATTAACTATGTGGCCATTCAAGAAAAAACCTAAAATTGAATATCTCGAGGCTGCTGAATTGAACTTCACGCAAGTCGACTTTACTGAACGATTTGGCGATCATCTCTCTTTGTCGGAAGACGAGTGGATCGAAACCATTCCAATGAATCGGACATTTCCAGACGGTAAGGGCGGTAATTTGCCGCCGATTGACGCAATTGGTGATGAAATATATAGAATTGCGTCCAGGCTCTCAGAAATTCGGGAATCATTTCGAGTTCCTACAGACGGTGTATACTGCCCAGTTTGTCATATTGCTAATATAGACTACGCCCACCTAAGAAATCCCTGTCCTAAATGCGGCCGTCCACTCCTTGCCTTCGACTGGAATTAGCGACATTACACACCATCCAATCGCTCAGATCATTTAAGCAGCACAAGAACAGCGTTCAGCAACGCGGGAAGTGAGTTCGCGGACAGCGAAGTGAGTTCACGGCCATGCAAAGTGAGTTCACGGACACGCAAAGTGAGTTTACGGACACGCGAAGTGAGTTTACGGACACGCAAGGTGAGTTCACGGACACGCGAAGTGAGTTTACGGACACGCAAAGCGAGTTCACGGCCATGCAAAGTGAGTTCACGGACACGCGAAGTGAGTTCACGGACACGCGAAGTGAGTTCACGGACACGCGAAGTGAGTTCACGGACACGCGAAGTGAGTTCACGGACACGCGAAGTGAGTTCGCGGACACGCGAAGCGAGTTCGCGGACACGCGAAGCGAGTTTACGGACACGCGAAGCGAGTTTACGGACACGCGAAGTGAGTTCCACAATTGCTAAAACCATTTTGGCCGGTGCCAGAATCATCTAGGCCGTTGCCAAAACTATTTCGGCCATTGCCAAAACCATCTAGGCAGTTGCCAAAATCATCTCGGCCGTAGCCAAAACCATCTAGGCAATTGCTAAAACCATCTAGGCCGTAGCCAAAACCATCTAGGCAATTGCCAAAATCATCTGGGCAGTTGCTAAAACCATCTAGGCAGTTGCCAAAACCATTTCGGCCGTTGCTGAAATCACTTCAGCAACTGCTGAAATCGTTTCCGCAACACGTTTCCGCTTTGTTATGATTTGCGCAGGACCAACCGGTAAGGTGAATGTTCCTCAATGGTGGCAGCATCCAAACCTGCCTTCGCGGCCAGCTCACCAAGTTCCCCACCCTTAAAGCTTCTCAATATCGACAGTGAGCCGTCGTACCTAACCATGCGACTAATGCCGTGACTCCAGCAAAACAGTTTATAGAGGATCCAGGCCATTGGGTGTCGATGGAGGTCGATCGAGAAAATTCCGCGGTTAGCGACACGGTCCATCTCACGAAAAAGTTCGACGACCTGCTCGTCCTTGAGGTGATGTGTGAAAAGCGAGGAGATGCAGTAGTCAAATGAATTGTCGGCAAAGGGCAACCGTAATCCATCGGCCCGCAGCGGGATGACCGCTTGCAAGCCGGACGCTTGCGCTTCAGCCGACTGCTGCATTATTTGAAGCGATTGCTCATGAAGATCGAGACCGACGAGAAACACCCGCCGATCCGTTCTCGCGGCAAACTCGGCAATGAAGCGAAGCATTTCGCCCGAGCCTGCTCCCAGGTCAAGAACCGAGAATTCTTTCAGGTCGAGCCGTTCGATCTCGGCCAGCAGCGTCTTTTCTATCGCGGCAGTGTCGCCAAGATTGCGGTTGATGTAGGCGATGTCTTTCAGAAAACGCTCATACTCCTCGGGCGTGTAATCACCGGTATCCATTCGCTCGAGTTTTAGGCTGCGTTTTGAAAGCACGAATCGAGAATAGCAGAAGTTTTCCCGCAGAGACGCAAAGAGGCAGAGAATAAGGAAACGAAAACAAGAAAGCAGGAACTAGGCACCTAGTTTCCTGCATTTTCTTACCTCTGCGTCTCGGCGTCTCGGCGGTGAAATTGTTCTATCCGAGATATCCGCGGAATTTCGATGGTGATGCCTGGTATCCGGGAAAGATCTTGGACAGATCTTTGCTGCCGAGATGCTTATAGGCTGCCTCAGAGAAGATATCCCGGAAATCGGTTGTGAGTGCGAGATCGCGGCCTTCGTTTAGCTGGTCGGATTTCAGGCCCTTCCAGTCCGCGTAGACCTTGCCGCCTTTTACGGTATTGCCCAGTATCAGCATTTGGTTGGCGTGGCCGTGATCGGTTCCGCGAGAGCCATTTTCTTTTGCCGTGCGGCCAAATTCGGACATTGTGATCAGGACAACATCGTCCATTCGTTTTCCCAGATCGATGCCGAATGCCGCGATGGCCTTGCCAAAATCGGTAAGAAGATTTGAAAGCTGGCCGCGGGAATTCCCCTCGTTAACGTGCGTGTCCCAGCCGCCGACCTCGGCAAACGCGACCTCAAGGCCCACTCCGGCCTTAATAAGCTGTGCGATCTGCGTCAACGATCGCCCGATCTGGGAATTGGGATAAACGGCTCCATTCTCGGGTTTGTACTGAGCTGGATTTGCCTGCTTGAGATAATTGACGGCTTCAAACGTTTCCTTGCCTGTTTCGCCAAGGCTGTCCTTGGCGTTGTTCTGCCACATGCCCTCGAAACCACCGGCAAGATTCTGCGTGTAAACACCGGCCTTGATCGAGAAATCCGCTAAATTAGACATCGCAATTGACGGCGAGCGGCCATAAAGCGAACGCGGAAGCTGCTGGGTCAGAGAAACGGCCCGGAACGGCGAAGCGTCCTTTTCATCAATACCCTGGAGCACACGATTGAGCCAGCCGTCGCGCGTACCCTTGTTGCCCGGCGTGCCGGATTCCATGTAATCCTGGGCGTCGAAATGCGAACGAGTATTGTCCGGGGAGCCGGAGCCGTGAATTATCGCGAGTTTCTTGTCTTTCCAAAAAGACTCTAGCGGCTGCAGGCTTGGGTGAAGTCCGAAGAAGCCGTCAAGATCGACCGCGCCGTCGGTTTTACCGGGTTTAGGAATAGCAATGGTCGGCCGAAGGTTGTAATACTCACTCTCGCCATGCGGCACAACAACATTAAGGCCGTCAACCGCTCCGCGCTGAAAGATGGTCACAAGGACCTTTTTCTTGCCGTAGCCGGCATTAGTCAGCGTGGCGGCGCTGGCAAATTGGTGCAAAAATTTTGGCGCCGCCGCCATAAAACCAAAACTCGCGAGGCCGATGCCCGAACTCTTAAGGAAAAACCTTCTATCCATAATACTTTGACCTCAATGGAAAACTATTATACAGCCACTCAGTTAGACGCCGGGCGTTCCGTAACGGTCACTTTTTTTCATTTTCAGATACTTGGGGCGTCGTTGACAATAACCGTGTTGGGCGTAGAGTTGAGTTATGCAAGCTTTATTTCCCTATGCGGTCGTAGGCTTCGTCGTCCTCGTTATCATTTTGTCGGGCATCAGGATCGCCCAGGAATACGAGCGGGCGGTCGTATTCCGCCTCGGCCGATTTCTGCGTATCAAGGGGCCAGGGATCTATTATTTAATACCGCTGCTCGACCGACAGCAAAAGATCGACACACGGACCGCGACAGTCAATCTCGAGCAACAAGAAACGATCACCAAAGACAGCGTTACCATCAAGGTCAATGCGGTTCTATGGTTCAGGATCGTCGAAGCATCAAAGGCGATCCTGGAAGTTGTGAATTATAGTCAGGCGGTCTATCAATTCTCGGTGACAGCGTTAAGGAATATCATCGGGCAGACAACGCTCGACGAGGTCCTCAGAGATCGCGAAAAGATCAATCAAACTCTGCAAAGTATGGTCGGCGCAACGACTGAGCCATGGGGCATCAAGATCGAGATGGTCGAAATGAAGGACGTTGAAATTCCTGAATCGATGCAGCGTGCCATGGCCCGCGAAGCTGAAGCTATCCGCGAAAAACGGGCAAGGATCGTCAAGGCCGAGGCCGAACTTGAGGCATCTATAAAGCTGACGCAAGGTGCCAAGAAAATGGAAGAAAGCCCGATCGCCCTCGAATTGAGGCGGATGCAGATGCTCTCAGAGATCGGCGTCGAGAATCACACGACCGCCATAGTACTCATTCCGTCGGAATTCTCCCAGGCCGCACGCGGTCTTGCGAGGATCGGCGAGAAGAGCGACGAGTAGTTCGCACCCCGGGGGCTATCTAATAATTATTTCATCGACAAAAATGAACGCGTCACCTCCCGCTCCCGGATGCCACGCTGGTATCTTGCCGAGATTGTAGGCATGAACGCGCACGTATCTCGCGTTTACGGGCGAAATGTTCTGTGTGTAATCGTGGATCTTCAGGTCCATATCCTCCGGCGCAACATCTGTCTTGATGTCCGCGACTTTGGTAAAACTTACATTGTCGCCCGAAACTTCAAATTCGATATGCGTCGGCATCCAGATCCATGAACGCGCATTTTGCAAAAAACCACCGCCGACTTTTGTTACCGTCGTTTCTTTTTGAAGGTCGATTGTCGCGATAAAATCCTGCCCCTGATAACCCTGCCATTCGCCCGACGCAAAATTAACCGTCCCGCGAATGCCGTCGATCAGCCCCTCGTCACCGCCGCCCGTATACTGGCGGTTGTATTTTGAGGAGATCGAGACCGTCCAGTCATGTGGTTTTTTGACAAATTGCGCCTCGGCGATCGGGCTTTCTTTGCCGTCAGCACTTAAAGCCTTTGCAAAAACTCTCGTGGTCTCTCCCAGGGCAAACGGCCCGGTGTAGGGCATCCATGGCGGATCGGTCCGATCGGTTCCATAAAGTACCTTGGCGCCGGAGGTCGTAGTATTTATCGTTACGGTCGCCTGGCCCGAAAAAACGCGACCGCCACCACTGATCACAGGGACGGCGGGCGAGCCGGTCTCAATTGACGAAATAGGAAACTCGGAGAACGCCTTTTTCGCGGGTTCGCTCGTCATCTGAAACTCGAGCACGCCTCCCTTCATAATATCCTCGTGCGTGATGAAAGCCTTTTTGTACGGCGCTCCATTGAGTTTCGCGTCGCGTATATAGATGTTTTTGTCCGACACGTTCTTCGCCCGGATCGTAAAAATCTTGCCGTTTTCCAATCGGTAAGTCATCTCAGGAAAGAGCGGAGTGCCAAATACATAAACTGCCGACCCGGGTGTGACTTCATAAATGCCGCTTGCGCTCATGATGTACCAGGCCGACATCTGGCCACAGTCTTCGTTACCGATGAGACCGTCCGGTTCCGGCTTGTAAAACTCGTCCACTATTTTTCGAACGATCTTTTGCGTTTTCCAGGGCTGGCCGGCGTAATCGTAAAGGTATGCGATATGATGCGACGGTTCGTTGCCATGCGCGTACTGGCCTATCAAGCCTGTGATGTCGGGCTGTTCGCGACCCGCGAGTTTATCGGTCGTCGTAAATAATTCATCGAGCTTAGCGGAAAACTTTTCTTGACCGCCCTGCAGTTCCATCAAGCGGCTAATATCCTGAGGAACGAAGAAGGAATACACCCAACTGTTGCCCTCGGTAAAGTTGAACGTGACCTCATTCGGAGCAAATGGTGAGACGAAGCCACCATTCTTTTTCGGACGCATGAAACTGGTTGCAGGGTCGAATAAGTTTTCGAAGTAATGAGCACGAGCTGAATACTTTTGATAATCGGCGGCGTACAGGCGCTCGGGTTCACCACTCGCTAGCATCTTGTTGGTCGTTAGGAGCCATGCCTCGTAGCGACGGCCCATGATCGCGGCCATTTGTGCGATGCACCAATCGTCGTAGGCGTATTCGAGAGTTTTGGAGACAGACTCGTTCTCGTCCTCCATCGAAATGTAGCCGCGGCGTTTGTATGCGGCGAGGCCGAAGTGGTCGAGCTCCGCGGAGTGTTTGGCAGCTGCGTACGCCTTCTCATAATCAAAACCTTTGATCCCCTTTGCCATCGCGTCGGCGATGACAGAGACAGCGTGATAGCCGATCATGCAGTCCGTCTCGTTGCCGGCAAGCTCCCAAACAGGCAGCCGGCCGCCTTGTTCGTAAATACGGATAAAGGTGTTGATAAAATCGGCGGTGCGCTTTTGATCGATGATCGTATAAAGCGGATGGGCCGCACGGAACGTATCCCAGAGCGAAAAGACGGTGTACTGATCCGATTTTGGATTTTGGACTTTGGATTTTGGATTCGTTTGTCTCCGCGGCTCTGCGTCTCTGCGGTTATCTTCCGTGATGTTGTGTATCTTCCCATCGTGCCCGCGATAATTGCCATCCACATCCTGAAAAATGTTCGGCTGGATCATCGTGTGATAAAGCGCGGTGTAAAAGGTTGTCATCTGCGCGTCAGTGCCGCCTGAAACTTCAATCTTGCTCAGCTCTTTATTCCATGCGGCTTTTGCTTCGGCCCGGACTTTATCAAAATCCCAGCCGGGAAGCTCGGCGGCCAGATTTTTGCGCGCACCTTCGATCGAGACAGGTGAAAGAGCGACTTTTACCGAAACTTGCTGATCCTTCGAAGTACCAAAATGTAAAACTCCTCGTGGGCGCTTTCCTTTTCCTCCTGCCGCCGTGATGGCTTCACCATTGCCAATAAGTGGAAAATCAAATGGCCGCGAAAACTCTGCCACGAAGTAGATCACCTGGTCTTTAGCCCAGGAAGAAGAACGACGATATCCCTCGACCCTTCGGTCGCCGACAACCCTTAATTCAGAATCGAGGACATTGTCTCGCCATCTGAGGTCAACCAAAACATTTCCGCCGCTATCAGAGCGAGGAAACGTATATCTGTGGAGACCTACGCGTGTACTGGCCGTAAGTTCTGTCAAAATGTTTCCGTCATCCAATCGGACCGAGTAATAGCCTGGCTCGGCATGCTCGTTAGTATGTAAGAATTTAGATCCACCGCTTCCGGTTTTCGTATCAGCGAATTTTACAGCACCTATCTGCGGCATAAACAAAATATCGCAATAATCAGGGATGCCGGTTCCGCTGAGGTGCGTGTGTGAAAAGCCGTAGATGATGTCGTCAGAATAGTGATAGCCGGAGGAGCCATCCCAGTTGTCGGTGCGCGTGTCTGGTGAGAGTTGCACCATCCCGAAGGGCATCGTCGCCCCGGGGAACGTATGCCCGTGCCCGCCGGTACCGATGAAGGGGTTCACGAAGTGGGTGTAATCGGCAGTCTGTGACAGAACCGAAGCGGAGAGGAGGACCAGGAGTATCGGGTGGAGAACGATTTTCATAAATTATATGAATCTCCCGCAGAGTCGCAGAGACGCAAAGAAAGAAGTAAGACGGCCGTTCGCTGCCCTTGCGCCTTTCTGTAAAGTGAGTCTAATGCACTAGCTCACCGCCGTTGATGGCCCGGAGGCCTTGTCCTTTGATGCCCCAGCGGACGCGGAAGAGAGGGTCGCCGCCGCGATTGTTATACCGGAGGCCGACCTTGTGGAGACCGGCTTTCAGGGGAATGACGTCCGCGCGGGTTGCCCGGTCCTTCGTGCCGGCAGCATCAATTAATTTCTCGCCGTCGATCATGATCGTTGCGTCCCAAGTCGATTCCGCTTGAAATTCATAAATGCCATCCGCTGCGACGTTGATGTACCCGTCAAAGCTTACGGCAAATCCTTGTTTGAGATCTCCCGATTTCGCAAACTGTCCAATACCGATCGTTTTTGTCTCGCCGCTTACAATAACAGGTCCGGTCGCGGTCGCTGGAACGGTGAATGCAAAAGTTACCCCCGGCCGTTTTTCGGCAAGCTCGACTGGCGGGCTGTAATCGCGCTTTAGAATAGTTGCGGCGTAAACAAAACTCTTTCGTCCCGAAGGTAGGACCGTGACAGTTTTCAGATCGACGCGTTGATTTTGCGCAATATCTATATTGATCGGAGTAGTGTAAAGCGTAGACCTTTCATCCGGCGTCGAGCCATCGAGCGTGTAGTATATTTTCGTTCCGTCGATCGACGGATCTAATTCCACTTTGGCCTTTTCATCGGTGCTGCTGGCCATGTTTCGCAGTCCAGCCGGCTCCGGGATTCTATAATTTACATTTTGCTTATCAAGCAGCGGGAATTGAGCCGCAAGGCGTTTTGAAAAGTCGGCGAAGCTTTTGTTTTCGGGCGTTGACCAGACGTCTTCTGCGAGGGCGAGCATTCTCGGGAAAGTCATATACTCGACCTTTTCGGGCGTCGCCATGTATTCGGTCCAGACGTTGCCCTGGCCGCCGATTATGAATTTGGCTTCTTCGGGCGATAGCTCTTTCGGTACAGGATCGAAGCTGTAAACTTTTTCGAGCGTGAGGTAATTGCCGATGTTTACGGGTTCGTACGCCGGATCACCCTGGCCGTAATCGAAATAGGCGAAATCGGTCGGCGTCATGATCACATCGTGATGCGATCGGGCGGCTTCAATTCCGCCTTTGACCCCGCGCCAGCTCATTACGGTTGCATTCGGTGCCAGGCCGCCTTCGAGGATCTCATCCCAGCCAATGATCTTTTTGCCTTTTGAATTGATGAACTTTTCCATCCTGCGGATGAAATAGCTCTGAACTTCGTGCTCATCTTTCAAATTTTCGCGGGCCATCAATTCCTTGACCTCGGGCGAATCTTTCCAAAAATCTTTCAGCACTTCGTCCCCACCGATGTGAACATACGGCGAATCGGGAAACAGGTCGATCACTTCGCTCAAAACGTCTTCAAGAAACTGGAACGTTTTTTCGGTAGGGCAGTAAACTTCCTTGAAAATTCCCCACGTGGTCTGGACCTTGTAGTTGTAATCTTGCTTGCATCCAAGTTCCGGATACGCGGCGAGTGCAGCGGACGAATGACCGGGCATCTCGATCTCAGGAACCACGGTTATGTATCTCGCTTTTGCATAGGCGACCACATCGCGGATCTGATCCTGCGTATAAAAGCCTTCGTGCGGAACACCGTCGCCGATGTATGGCTGAAGATTTTTGTCCTTAACTGTTTCCGCGCGGTTAGATCCGATCTCGGTCAGTTTCGGATACTTCTTGATCTCGATCCGCCAGCCCTGATCTTCGGTCAAATGCCAGTGAAAATAATTAAACTTATACTGCGACATCAGGTAGATGTACTTCTTTACGAATTCGACGGGCATAAAATGCCGGCCGACGTCGAGATGCATCCCGCGATATGAGAACCGCGGCTGATCGGATATTTGGGCAGCGGGAACCAATGCGCGTTTTTTGAATTCGACCGGTAGAAGCTGCATCAACGACTGTATCCCGTAAAACAGCCCGCGCTCACCCCCGGCAACACGAACAAATTTTGGTTCGATCTGCAGACTGTATCGTTCGGGGTTCGGGATGACACCGGTGGTGGGTACCGCAGTGATAAGTACTATTGCGTTTCCCTTCTGCGGCTTCCCGGTCACCGGCAATTTAAAACCGTAATTCTCAAACAATAAGTTGTTAAGAATTGCGGCAATACGCCGTCCCGCGTCGTCAGTAGCTATGATCTTTGTCTTTTCGTCGAAGGTAAAAGATGCTTCCGAATTTTTAACCGTCTGCGGTTTTGGAATAATGTTGAGCTCATCAGTTTGAGCGAACATGGAGAGCGGGAATAGAAGACAAAATGCTACCGTGATTAATTTTTGGATCATAATGCCGGGAACGCAGGCGCCCTCGCCTGCAACGCCGGTTCCTCCGGCGTGACGTAGATTATTATTTCTCAACTTTATCAGCGTTCTTCAAACGCTTGCAGGCGAGGGCGCCTGCGTTCCCGGCATGTGATAACTCTGTTCTAATTGGCCTTCCTAAAACACGCACTGCCATAAGGCCACTCTTCGGCTGAACGGCAGAGTCTTGCCTTGACCGGATTGTTTTCAATGTAGGCGATTGTACTTGCAAAATGCCTCAAATCACGAATGTAGCGGTCGAAATATTCTTTTGCCCAGAACTGTCCCTTTCGTTCGAGAATTCTGTTGGCTTCATGAGCCGTAAACGATTTGATCGAATGCATTATCTCGGACACCACCGTACCATTGATCGGTCTAAGCAAAATGTGGGCATGATTGGGCATGATTACCCAAGCTATTAATCGATACCGCTCACCATCCCATTTCAAAAGTGTCTCTTGAACCATGGCGGCAATTCGTTCTACCCGCAAATGGCCCTCACCGAAGTTCTGATCGAGGTACCGTTCGATCCGGCGTCTGAGGTCAGCATCAGTGATGTCGTCTTGAGCCAACTCCTCTCGCCATTTCTCCAAAACACTTTGCGGCATCGAATCAGCAAGGCGAAATGTTATGAATTGAGTGAATCCCTCATCATCGAAATGCGGCAAGAATCCGCGACTGCGCCAATGACGAGGGTCTTTGTTCATCGGCGTATTTTAGCAATATGCTGAATAGAACGGGAATTGATTAATGTGATCCTTAGACACAAAAGGGATGCTCTATCGCCCGGAAGCCTTTTAGAACGCTAAGGATCTCGGGACGATTCAAGTTGAAGAGAATCGAGTATTGTCACGCCGGACGAACCGGCGTTGCAGGCGGGGGCGCCTGCGGTCCCGGCGACTGAGGCTATAACAAATCCAGAAACTGTTTCAATTCGACGGGTAGATCCTGGTGGAATTCCAGGCGTTCCTGTGTTTTTGGATGGGTTAAAGAGAGGCGTTCGGCGTGCAGGAAAAATCGCGGCAATGAATTGATCGCGTTGCGAACGTTGATGTCGTTGACGGTATTATCGCGTCCTTCGTTGTAGATCTCATCGCCGACGATCGGGTGATTGATGTAGGCGGTATGAACGCGGATCTGGTGCGTGCGTCCGGTTTTGATCTCAACGTCGAGGAGGGTAAATTTTGCGTATCGTTTACGCACCTTCCACAACGAGAGAGCGCTTCGGCCATGTGCGGCTACTTTCATTCGCAGGCGATTGTGCTTGTTGCGTGCGATCGGAGCTTCGATGATTCCCGAATTTTGATCCGGTGAGCCATGAACAAGCGCGACATACGATTTGTAAACCTGCCGCGCGCGGAATTGTTCGGACAGCACTTCATGGGCCTCATCCGTTTTCGCTACGACGATCAGGCCCGACGTGTCTTTATCCAGACGGTGAACGATACCAAGACGATTTTGGATCTTGGATTTTGGATTTTGGATTTCAAAGTGATAGGCCACAGCATTTGCGAGAGTGCCGTGCTGCACGCCAGCGCCGGGATGAACGACCATGCCAGCGGGTTTGTTGATTACAGCAAGATGTTCGTCTTCAAAAACAATATCGAGCGGAATATTTTCGGCCTCAAATCTTGCCGCCGGGACCTCAGTCAGCTCGACGTCGATCTCGTCGCTTTCGCGAATCCTGTAGGATGATTTCGCCGGTTTTTCATTGACCAGGACGTCTTCGTCGTCGATCAGGCGCCTTAGGCGTGACCGCGACCAGCCGTTGATCCTTTCTGCAAGGAAGGCATCGAGGCGCGTCCCTGCTTCGTCTGGTGATGGTTGAAGGTTGAGCGATTGTGGTTCTTCACTCACTTAGTGTCTCTGGAACAGGACCTGGCGCTTTTTTCAGGCGAACGATCATAAAAATGATCGCACCCACTGCCACTATCAGGCTGATCATCTGCGAAGTTGAAAGACCAGTAACGGTCGTCAATCCCCAAAGATCGCCGCGCGGATCGTCGCGGATAAATTCGATCAGGAATCGGAACAAACCGTAGATGATCGCATACGCGATGAGTACCTGGCCATCGAATTTTTTCTTGCGGTGCAGATAGAACAGCAGCGCGAAAACCGCGAGCATCGTGAACGATTCGTAAAGCTGCGTCGGGTGCAAATGAAGATCGCTTCCATCAGGGCCGTAGATAGGAACGCCGGTATACTCATGGCCTAGTTCGGTAAAGTGGACACCCCATGGCAGCGACGTAGATTTTCCCCAGCAGCAGCCCGCAGCGAAACATCCCTGGCGGCCAAACGCTTGCCCTAAAGCTACGCCCGGGGCAAACGCATCCGCAACCTTCCAAAATGGTAATTTGTAGAAACGAATGAGAAACAGAAGCGCAAAAAATCCGCCCAAGAATCCGCCATAATAAACGCCGCCGGACCGTAAGAAATCAAGCGTCCAGACATTCACGCCCGGCTCGACGAGAAACATCAGGAGCTTGGAACCGAGAAGACCGCCGACCAGTGTCCAAAGTCCCAGATCATAGATTCGTTCGCGGGGAAGCCCGTCTCTTGCCGCGAGGCGGGAGGCGACAAACAATGCCAGCAGCATCCCCAACGCCAAAAAAATGCCGTAGGTTGTGATCGGGAAATTGCCTATTCGGAAAAGTTCAGGGTACATCTTCTGATCTTAGATTTCGGATCGTGGGTTTTGGATCGCCGTTTTATCCGCACCTTTTTTCTTCTTGGACAGGAACAGGTCGATAATAAGCAGGACGGCTCCGATACAGATAGCGGAATCGGCCACGTTAAAAGTTGGATAGTGCCAGCTTCCGAATTGGACGTCGACAAAGTCGATCACAAACCCGAGCCGTATACGATCGGTAAGATTTCCCGCAATTCCCGCAAGAAGAAGCGCAAGCGAACCAAGGATCCGATCGTCGTTTCGCGGCGTCCGCCAAATGAAATACAACACCAGAACACCAGCAACAAACGCCACAACAGAAAGACCCCAACGGCCGGAATCGCCACCCTGGTCAAACATGCTGAAAGCAACACCGGTGTTCTGGGCGTACGCAAAATTCAGAAAACCCTTGATGACAGGCATATCACCGTCAAAACGCAGACGCCGCGTCGCCCAGGCCTTGGTGGTCTGGTCGATCATAAAGACGCCGCCCGCGATCAGCAGGTAGGCAATTTTCCAAAGTACGTCTTTCCTGGTCACGTTTCTAATCAGTATACGGAAAAACAGCTTTCGGCGCTCGATACTGCTTCCACCATTCGGTGTAGCACACATCGGTGCAGCCGATCTGATACTTTATGACACTCCATTTTCCGGCGGTCTTTTTCAGTAGTGCCTGGAAATTGTTGTCAAAGAAACCGTCCCGTTGTGCCTGGGCGTATTTCGTTCTGCTGAAATCCGGCTGGCCGCCCTCAGGCGTTTGCATTACTCCATAAACAAATGCCCAATTTCCTAGCACATTAAAAGTCTCGGCCGCGAAAACAATCTTTTGCTTGAGTTCCCGCTCGACCGGCACACGCAGCGAGTCTAGTATCGCTTTGCGCTCCGGCGAACCTTTTTCAGGTGTATGGACACCCTGCGCAATACTGGACGTCACCATCAGGAGCATCACAGCGACAACAACAATCGGGATGGCAGTTTTTTGCAAGATCTCCTCCTCAGGCGGTCGCCGCTTTCTCGATCTCTTTCAACGCTTCATTGCAACGTTCGCATACGGTCGGGTAATCAATAAATTCCCCGACCCGCACGGAATAATTCCAGCATCTTTCGCATTTTTGGCCGTCTGCCTTTTGAATCTCAACCTTTGTCGCTTCGCCTTCGTGCACCTCGACCTGTGACACGATAAACAGGTAGCGCAATTGATCGAAATAATCCATTAGGAACCGTGTCGTTCCGCTGTCTGCTGTCAGGATGACTTTCGCTTCGAGCGAGGAGCCAATGGCTTTATCGG
>Ga0268264_10003359_pt1 | contig 13832 bp, 15 predicted proteins | sample KBSSwiS32_FD_190357 | JGI IMG/M metagenome (GOLD analysis project Ga0268264, IMG submission 190357) | Switchgrass rhizosphere microbial communities from Kellogg Biological Station, Michigan, USA - KBS Switchgrass S3-2 (SPAdes) (version 2) | ecosystem: Host-associated > Plants > Roots >...
CAGGTGATCGAAGATCAGTTCTCGACCGGCCAGCCCAGCTACCGCGAGTTCCTCTACACGCTGGTCGACTTCTCCGGCTGGGGCTCCAACTTCGACGGCAACGGGCCCTTCGCCCGCCTCCAGCCGGGCGGCGGCAACGTGCTCGTCGAAGGAGACGACCCGCTGGGCAACCTGACGACCGACAAGCAGATCTTCGCCAACACCTCAGCACCGCCGCTCGGCACCCAGCCGCAGCTCGGCGGCATGCCCCCGCACAAGCCGGGAGTTCGCTGCGACTCCAACCCGGTCCCGGACCTCAACGCCGGCCTCGGCCAGCCAGGGGCCCCCAGCCCAGAAGCGATCGCGCCATGAGCCGCTGGTCCCACTTCCGCTCCTCGCTCTCGCGCCAGTCGCGCGGGCGCAGCAAGGACACGATCGCGATCACCGTCCTCGCCGCGCTGGGCATCGTGATGACGCTCTGGATCTTTACCCAGCAGAAAGCCTCGCTGCCCTCCTGGGTCCCCTTCGTCGGCGAAGAATTCGCCCACGTCACGGGCGAGTTCACCACCGCCCAGGCCGTCACCCCGGGCCAGGGCCAGGCGGTCGACGTCGCCGGCATCCAGATCGGCAAGGTCACCTCGGTCGACCTCGAAGACGGCCACGCCGTCGTCGGCATGGACATCGAACCGAAATACCTCGACCTGATCCACCCCGACGCGACCCTCCTGCTGCGGCCGAAAACCAACCTCAACGACATGGTCGTCGAGATCGACCCCGGCGCCGGCAAGGGCCACATCGAGGCCGGCTACCGCTTCCCCCTCTCGCGCACCGAACCGAACGTCAACCTCGACGCCTTCCTCGCCACCCTCGACGCCGACACCCGCCAGTACATCCAGCTGCTCGTCGCCGGCGGGGCCCAGGGCATCGGCGGCCGCGGCCACCAGCTCTCCGGCGCCCTGCGCCGCCTGCAGCCCTTCGCCCACTACGTCGCCGACCTCAACCGTGCCGTCGCCCGCCGCCACGAGGCCGTCGCCCGCGCGATCCACGACTTCAGCCTGCTCACCGTGGAACTCGGCCGTCACGACTCGCAGCTCGAACGCTTCGTCACCTCCTCCAAGGCGGCGCTGGGAAACTTCGCCAACCAGCAGCAGTCGATCGAACAGACCCTGGTCGAGTTCCCCTCGGCGCTCTCGGCCGCGCAGGCCGCCTTCTCCGCCTCCGACAGCTTCTCGACCGCCGCCCGTCCCGCGCTGCTCGGCCTCATCCCCCAGGCCCAGGCCCTGACCCCGGCGCTGAAGGCCAACACCCGCTTCTTCGAACAGACCGTGGCGCCGATCCGCGACCAGATCCGCCCCTTCACCCGGGAAATCCGCCCCGTCCTCACCCACGCCAAGGAAGGCTCGGCCGACTTCGGCAAGAGCGTGCGCGGCTTCGGCGAATCGCTCGGCTCCTTCAACGCCTTCCTCAACGAACTCGCCTACAAGCCGAAAGGGTCGAAGCAGAGCTTCCTCTTCTACCTGCCCTGGCTCAACCACGACTTCAACTCGACCTTCAGCCTCGATGACCCGGCGGGGCCGATCCAGCGTGGTCTGGTGATGATCTCCTGCAACGGGACCGAACTTGGCTACCCGGCAGCCCGCAACAAGCCGTACCTCGAATTCCTCCTCCGCGGTGCGAACGTTCCGCGCAAGACCGAACTGCCCACTATTCCGCCTGACCCGGGGTCCGAAGGCGCGACTGGCTGCGGCCCTGAATCCGAAAAATGAGCAAGAAGGCCCCCAGCACAACCCAGCTCCTCGTCATCGCCGGCTTCGCCCTGTCCTGCTTCGGCATCCTCCTCTTCCTCTGGATCACCTTCGGCGGACCGACCCCCTTCAAGGCCAAGCCCTACCAGGTCGAGATCCCCTTCAACGAGGCCACCCAGCTCGCCCAGCAGTCGGACGTGCGCATCTCCGGCGTCTCCGTCGGCAAGGTCCAGGACATCGTCCTCGACCCCAACGGCAAGCAGGCCCTCGCCAAGGTCGACATCGAAGACAAGTACGGTCCCCTCCCCAGCGACACCCGCGCCGTCCTCCGCACCAAGACGCTGCTCGGCGAGACCTACGTCGAACTCACCCCCGGCGACAAAGAAGCCCCGTCCCTGCCCGACGGCGGCACCCTGCCAACCGCCCAGGTCGCCGAATCGGTCCAGCTCGACGAGATCTTCCGCACCTTCAACCCGCGCACCCGCGCCGCCTTCCAGAGCTGGCAGCAGGAAGCCGCCGGTTCGATCGCCGGCGAGGGCGCCAACCTCTCCTACGGCTTCGCCCAGCTCGAACCGGCCTTCGTCCAGTTCGACCGCCTCTTCCGCGTCCTCGACAGCCAGCGCCTCGCCGTCAAGCAGGTCTTCCGCAACGGCGCCACCGCCCTCAGCGCCCTGCGCGGTCGCCAGGGGGAGCTCGCCACCCTGATCCAGAGCTCCAACGAAGTCTTCTCCACCACCGCCGCCCGCGCCCAGGACATCGAAGCCGCCTTCCGCGCCTTCCCCACCTTCGAGGACGAGTCCCGCCTCACCCTCGAACGGCTCAGGTCCTTCTCCGAAGACGCCACCCCGACGATCCAGCAGCTCATCCCCGTCGCCGAACAGCTCTCGCCGACCTTCATCAGCCTCGCCAAGTTCGCCCCCCAGGCCAAGGGCTTCTTCGAAGGCCTCAAACCGGTCGTCAAGCGCGCCCCCAAGGCCTTCCCCGCCCTGCGCAAGCTCTTCCGCGACCAGTTCCCGCCCCTCCTGCGCGCGGTCGATCCCTTCCTCCGCAACCTCAACCCGCTCATCGCCGGCATCGGCCTCTACAAGCACGAGCTGACCGCGGCGATGGGAAACGTGGCGGCGATGTCAAACCCGTTCCTGACGGTAGAAAACGAACGGGGAGAACACACCCATTATCTGCGCGTGATGGGTCCCGGAAGTCCCGAATCGCTGGCGACCTTCCCGACGCGGACCACGACCAACCGCACCAACGCATACGCCCAGCCGCTCGCCTACGAGCAGCTCGCATCCGGCCTTCCTGTCTTCGACAATCGCGGCTGCACGTCCGGGGTGACCGCATCACTCGATCCCGAAACGCCCAAAAACCCGACCTTCAAGGCTCGCACCGACGAAACCCGCCCAGAAAAAACTCCCGAAGAAACTGAAAAAGCCAACGAAGAACGCGTCGTCAAATTCTTCGAAATCCTCAAGAAATACGCCTACGCCGGCCAGGAAAACTCAGCCGCCGTTCCCGCCCCCGGCTGCACCCAGCAGGGCCCCTTCAATCCAGTCGGCCGCACCGGCGCCGCGACGACCTACCAGCACTTCTACGAACAGGAATAAGCGGAGACCGTCGATCGCTCGATCCGCTTGAAGCTCGGACGAGCCTCCGGTCCGATCTGCGGCTTTCCTCTTAATTTGCAGAGACGGCGCTGAGACGGCACAGAGCTGTCTGATTTTCTTGGGATTCCCGCCGGTTGCCGCCGCCGCGGGTCCTTAACTAGGTCGATGGCATCCGCGCCCACAGCCCACGTCCCGCCGCAGAACATCGAGGCTGAGGAATCGGTGCTCGGCGCGATGCTGGTCGCCGAGCCGACGCTGACCCGCGTGATCGACGAGGTGAAGCTCAACGCGAGCGACTTCTATCTGGACAAGCACGCAACGATCTTCACCGCGATCCACGACCTCTACGCCGCCTCCAAGCCGGTCGACGAGCTCAGCGTCAGCGAGGCGCTGACCCAGCGCAACCAGATCGGGGAGGCTGGGGGCAAGCACTACGTCTCCGAGCTGGCGGCCAAGGTGCCAGCGGCCGGCAACGCCAAGCACTATGCGGAGATCGTCCAGCAGAACTCGCTCCTGCGCCGCCTGCTCGGCGCCGGCCAGGAGATTCAGGGCTGGGTGCACGAGCGCGACGGCGAACCGCGCGAGCTCTCCGAGCGGGCCGAGAAGCTGCTCTTCGACGTCGCCCACAAAGAGCAGGCGAGCGACTTCAAACTGCTCTCCGAGATCCTCCACGACGAGGTCGACCGCCTCGAGAAGCTCTCCACCGGCGAGCTCGAGCTGACCGGCACCCCCTCCGGCTTCCGCGACGTCGACGCGATAACGGGCGGGTTCCAGCCGGGGAACCTGATCATCGTCGCTGCGCGGCCGGCCATGGGAAAGTCAGCGATCGTCGCCAACATCGCCGAAAACGTGGCGGTCAAGCGGCAGGTGCCGGTCGCCTTCTTCTCGCTGGAGATGTCGGAGGTCGAGCTTGCGCAGCGCTTCATCGCCTGCCGGGCGCGGATCTCCGGCGACAAGCTGCGCAAGGGCCAGGTCTCGACCAAAGACTGGCCGAAGGTCGTGCGCGCCTGCAACGAGCTCGAGTCGGCGCCGCTCTGGTTCGACGACTCCTCCGACCTCGGCCTGCTCGACCTGCGGGCCAAGGCGCGCCGCCTGCACGCGCAGACGCAGGACCAGGGCGGCCTCGGCCTGGTGATCGTCGACTACCTGCAGCTGATGCGCGCCGACGACCCCCGCGCCAACCGGGTCGAGCAGGTCGGCCAGATGAGCCGCGGCCTGAAGATCCTCGCCCGCGAGCTGGAGGTCCCCGTCCTAGCGATCTCCCAGCTCTCCCGCGCGCCCGAGCAGCGCCACCCGCCGAAGCCGATGCTCTCCGACCTGAGGGAGTCGGGATCGATCGAGCAGGACGCGGACCTCGTCGCCTTCCTCTACCGCGAGGACTATTACCGCGATCCCGACGACGAGCCGGACGGGCTCGCCGACCTGATCATTGCCAAGCACAGGAACGGGCCGATCGGCTCGCCGAAGCTGGTCTTCCTCGACCGCTTCCCGAAGTTCGCCGACTTCGCCGGGCGCGAGCAGCCGATCGAGCAACCCGCCGGCGAGGGGCCGCCGTTGGACGACGTCGCCGCTGCGGGTCCTGAGTTCTGATGCCCGCTGCGCGCAACGAACCCTTCCGCAGCGCCGGCGCCTGCCCGCTCGGCGTTTGCGACGGCTCCGGCTGGATCCTCGGCCCCGAAGACGTCGCCCGGGAGTGCGAGTGCCGCTCCCAGCGGCTCAAGCGCGGTCGGGTGCGCGGCGTCGCCTCGGTGATCCCGCCGCGCTACCGCGGCGTCTCCTTCGACCGCCCTCCGGTTTCCGACATGGCCCACGACCTGGCGACCAAGGCCGCCGTGGCCGAGGTCCGCCGCTACGTCGAGCAGCTCGACGAGCGTCTCGACGAGGGGCGCGGGCTCTGGCTCTTCGGCGACACCGGCACCGGCAAGACGACGCTGGCGATGCTCGTCTCCAAGGCGGCGCTCGAGGCTGGCCGCACGGTCGCGATCTACTCGCTGCCGAAGCTGCTCGCCCGCATCCGCCGCACCTACGACAGCGAACCCGGCGGCGACTCCTACCTCGCCTTCTTCGAGCGCCTCACCTCCGTCGACCTCCTCCACATCGACGACCTCGGCGCCGAGAAGCGCAGCGACTGGGTCCTCGAGCAGCTCTACGCGCTGATCAACGAGCGCTACGAGTCGCAGCGCTCGGTGATCGTCACCACCAACCTGCCCGAAGGCGAGCTGGAGGAGCAGATCGGCGCCCGTACCGTCTCCCGCCTCAGCGAGATCTGCGACGGCGTGCCCCTGTTCGGCGACGATCGCCGCTACGGCCAGGTCGCCTAGTAGCCGCTCAACCCGGCACAATCTCCCGGTCATGCCGGGACTAGCGATAGTCGGCGCCCAGTGGGGCGACGAGGGCAAGGGCAAGGTCACCGACCTGCTTGCCGAGCGGGCGGACGCGATCGTCCGCTTCCAGGGCGGCAACAACGCCGGCCACACGATCGTCCGCAACGGCGAGGAGTTCAAGTTCCACCTGATCCCCTCGGGGATCCTCTATCCCGACAAGGCCTGCGTGATCGGCAACGGCGTCGTCCTCGACCCGCGCATCCTGCTCGGCGAGATCGAAGGCCTGCGGCGCCGTGGCGTCGACGTCGGCAACCTGAAGATCTCCGCCAACGCGCACCTGATCATGCCCTACCACGTGCTGCTCGACACGGCGGGCGAGGTGAAGCTGGGCAAGCTCTCGATCGGCACCACGCGCCGCGGCATCGGCCCCTGCTACGCCGACAAGGCGCTGCGCCTCGGCATCCGCGTCCAGGACCTGCTCGACGAGAAGATCCTGCGGACGAAGATCCGCGCCGCGCTCGAGCCCAAGCAGCAGGCGCTGCGCGAGCTCTCCGTGCAGCGCCGCAAGCTGCGCAAGGAGGCGGGCGAGGGCGATCGCGAAGCGGTCGAGCAGGCGATCGAGGACGCGCCGGATCCGCGGCTCGACCTGCACACGATGACCGAGGAGCACGTTAACTACGGCCACCGCCTCGAGCCCCACATCGCCGATACGGCGCGCCTCTGCTGGGACGTTCTCGACGCCGGCCGCACGGTGATCTTCGAGGGCGCCCAGGCGACCCTGCTCGACCTCGACCACGGCACCTATCCCTTCGTCACCTCCTCCAACCCGATCGCCGGCGCTGCGACGGTCGGCGCCGGAGTCAGCCCGTCCGACATCGACGAGGTGTGGGGGGTCGCCAAGGCCTACGCGACGCGCGTCGGCGCCGGCCCCTTCCCGACCGAGCTGGAGGACGAGGTCGGCAGGCACATGCTGGAGAAGGGTCACGAGTACGGAACGACGACCGGCCGCGAGCGCCGCTGCGGCTGGATGGACCTGGTCGCCCTGCGCTACGCGGTGCGCCTCAACGGCATGACCTCGCTGGCGATCACAAAGCTCGACGTGCTCAGCGGCCTCGACCCGCTTCGCGTCGCGGTCCGCTACCGCTCACGCGAGGGCGCCCTGCTCGACCGCTTCCCCTACCACCAGTCGATCCTGCACTCGGCGAGCGCCGAGTACGAGGAGCTGCCCGGCTTCGACGCCGAGCTCGACGAATGCCGCAAGGAGTCCGACCTGCCCAAGGAGGCCCGCGACTACCTCGACTTCGTCTCCGACTTCGTCGGCGTGCCGATCAGGCTGGTCGGCGTCGGCCCCGCCCGCGACCAGGTCGTCTGGCGCGACTGACCCTTCCGGTGCGCTTTATGTGGTCTATGACCACATAAAGCGCACCGGAAGCTAGGACAGGGGGATGCCGGCGAGCGCGCCGACCTTCCAGCCGTCTTCGTCGGCCATGTTGATCGCGTAGACGGCCCCTTCCCCATCGCGGTAGATCAGGAAGCCACGGCCGCCTTCGACTCGCAGGCTGCCCGCGTCGACGGCGGTGGTTTCGCGCACCAGCTTCGGTCCCAGGCCCGGCGTGATCGCGGCGAGCGCCACGGGGCAGCTCACCTGTCCCTGTTTCGCCTCTTCGGCCAGCTGCTCGAGCTGCCCGGCGACCGCCTGCGAGAGATTGGCGCACGCCCGGCGCCATTCTTCGCGAGCGCGGGCCGCGTAGAAGTCGTGCAGCGCCCTGGCCGCTTCTTCCAGTTCCGATTCGCTCGCCTCGTCGCCGAATTCCTGGATGCTGTTGTCGCCGCCCTTGACGCGGAACTGCCCCGAGCCGCCACCCGAGACTCGCAGTGGGGCGACCGGCGCCGAGCCGTTCGGCTGCGCTTCGCCTTCGCCGCCCCCTGACTTGGAGGGCTGCGACTTGCCCGAGCCGCCCTTGCCGCCTGCTTCCGCTTCCGTTTCGCCGGAGGCCTTGGTCGCCGTCGAGCCCGAGTCGGAACCCGAGCTGCCGCAGGAGGAGAGGATGCCGGCGAGCCCAAGCAGCGCAGCTGCCGCCAGCAGCGCAGCGATCCGTGTCCCCCGCCCGCTCACGCAGCGATTGTATTGCTCCCGCTCAGCCGCCCCGTCACGCTCGTATGCAGTGGATACGCCGGAGTACAGAAATCGCCGTCAGCTCCCCCGTGTTCTACAGTTTTCAGAGGTGGCTACGGGAAGACGCACGGCGAAGCTGAATGAGCGGTTGCCGCGGGGCCGGCACGGCCTGCCGCGCGAGACCGTGACCGAATCCCAGCGCAACCGCATCCTGCAGGCGATGATCGACGTCGTCTCCGAGCGCGGCTACCCGGAGACCCGCGTGGTCGACGTGATCGGCGTCGCCGGCGTCTCGCGCAAGACCTTCTACGAACTCTTCTCCAGCAAGGAGGACTGCTTCCTCGCCGCCTACGACGTGCTGCTCGGCAACCTGCTCGGCGACACGGCGCGCGGCTTCGAATCGAAGCCCGGCTCCTCCTGGGCCGAGCGCGTCGCCGCCGGGCTCGGCGAGCTGCTCAAACACCTGGCCGAGCACCCCGACGAGGCCCGCTTCGCGATCGTCGAGGTGCTCGCCGCCGGCCCAAAGGCGCTGGCTAGGCGCGACGCCGCCCTGCGCCAGTTCACCGGCTTCCTCGACGCCGGTCGCGCCGAGACCTCGGTGGAGCTGCCTGGGATCACCTCGCTCTCGCTCGCCGGTGGCATCAACGAGCTGCTCTACACGGAGATCCTGCACGGCGCCGCCTCGCAGCTGCCCAGCCGCCTGCCCGACCTGATGTTCTGGATCACGCTGCCCTTCCTCGGCCCCGAGGGGGCGGCCAAGGAGCGCGAGCGCACGCGCCTCGCGATGCTTGAGAGCTGAGAAATCACGTGTTAAGGCGCTCTTTTTTGTGAATGCGAGGGTTTATCGAAGACGGGATGTTGGTAATTTGGCCCCTGGAGGGATACAAGGCTTTTCGAAGGCCGCGGTCTTTTGACGGCCAGGCCGCAAAGGAGAGAGATAGAGCACATGCGTAAGCGACTGACTTGGACGCTCGTCCTGGGCACGGTGCTCGCCGTGGCCTGCGCCGGGATAGCGACCGCATACAAGCCGACGATCATCAAGGAAGGCAACCTCGAACTGATCCTCAACGGCGGCTTCGCGCCGAAGAAGCTGCCGAAGAAAAAGCTGGCGCCGATCCAACTCAAAGTCGAAGGCGCGATCAACACGCTGGACGGGTCGCACCCGCCGCCCTTGACCGAAGTGGTCTTCGAAGCCGACAAGAACGGCGCGGTCAACGCCAAGGGGCTGGCCAAGTGCACCGCCGGCAAACTCGCCGCGAGGACCACGGCCGCCGCTGAAAAAGCCTGCTCGCCGGCGAAGGTCGGCGAAGGCAAAACCGACGTCGAGATCGCATTCCCCGAACAGAAACCGTTCATCATCCACAGCAAGCTGCTCGCCTTCAACGGCGGGGTCAGCGGGGGCAAGACGACGATCTACATCCACGCCTTCCTCTCCAACCCCGTCTCGGCCGCGGTCGTGACGACCGTGAAAGTCTCGAAAATCCACAACGGCCGCTACGGGACCAAGTCGATCGCGACGATCCCGCCGATCGCCGGCGAAGGCGCGGTGAGGAAATTCCAGCTCACGTTCTCCCGCACGTTCACCTACAAGGGGAAGAAGCAGAGCTATTTCCTGGCCAAGTGCCCCGACGGCAAGCTTCAGGCCAAAGCGGCATCGATCTTCCGCGGAGGCACGAAACCGCTGGTCGGCACCTTCAAGCGAGCCTGCACTCCGAAGGGCTGATCCAGACTCGACTCAGGACGAAAAGGGGAAGAAAAGGGCGGCCACCGGCCGCCCTTTTCTATGCGCATATGGATGAAGGAAATAGACTGATCGCCGTATGCGCATGCGGCTGAGGTGGGCACTCGTCTCGGGCATCGGCCTCTGCTTGGCCTGCGCGTCGCTTTCGCCCGCCGATCCGTCGGCCAGTTTCGCCGCCTGCATCGTTGCCTCCAACGCGTGTGGGGGCGGAAGAATCGAAGTAACCATCGACGGCGGCTTCAAGCCGACAAGGCTGTCGAAGAAGAAACTGGCGCCGGCCCATTTCAGGATCGAAGAGACGATCGGCATGGCCGACGGCTCCAACCCGCCGCCGCTGCGGGAACTGGTCCTCGAAATCGACAGGAACGCGGCGCTCAACGCGCGGGGCCTCCCCGCCTGCGGGCTCGGAAAGATCAAGAACGCCACTACTTCGCAGGCGCTGAAGGCATGCCGTCCAGCGCTGGTCGGGGAAGGGGCAATGGTGGTTTCCTATTTCGAACGGTCCTCTCTGTTTCCGAAGGAAAAGCTGCTCGTCTTCAACGGCGGGAGCAAGGACGGCAGGGCGACGATCTACATCCATACCTATCTCATGACCCCCATCTCGGCGCCTCTCGTAATGACGGCCATGATCTCGAAGGTTCACAGGGGTCGCTACGGGACCAAACTGGCCATATCGGTTCCACTGTTTGCCGAAGGATCTGGCTTCATCAAGAAATTCCAGCTCGAATTTTTCCGCCGGTTCGCCTACAAGCAGAAGAAACAGAGCTTCGTAAGGGCGCGGTGCTTCGACGGCAAGCTGCAGGCCAAAGCGGCATCGATCTTCAGCGAAGGCCCGCCCGTGGTCGGCGTCTTCTGGCGCTCCTGCACCACGAGGAGCTGACCGGTGCCCCCGCGCAGGCGCTGGATCTCGATTCTCGCCCTCGCCCCGATCCTTGCCGTCGCCGGTGCCGGGATTGCGACGGCCTACACGCCGACGATCATCAAAGAAAGCTTCCTTTTACCGGTTGAACTCAATGGTGGCTTCAAGCCGACAAGGCTGCCGAAGAAGAAACTGGCGCCGATCCACCTCGACTTCGAAGAGAAGATCAACGCGGCCATTGGCTCCGATCCCCCGCCGTTGCGGGAACTGGTCCTCGAAATCGACAAAAACGTGGCGTTCGATACCAAGGGCCTGGCTGTCTGCCGACCCAGGCCGATTGATTTGCTGGTCGAACCAAGAGACCTGTGCAAGGAGGCGCGTGTCGGAAAAGGCGAGATGGAATTCGAGATCGAATTCGCCGAAACGCTCCCCTTCGCCCTGAAAAGTCACGTGGTCGCCTTCAACGGCGGCAAGGCCGCCGGTGTGAGGACGATCTTCGCTGTCGGCTATCTCTCGAACCCGATCTCGGCGACGGTCGTTATCAGGATCGAGGTGACGAAGGTCGACCATGGTCGCTATGGATCCAAGCTTGTCGCAGCAATTCCGCAGGTAGCTGGCGGCTCGGCTTGGATGAAGAAATTCCGGCTCGAACTCTTCCGCAGGTTTGCCTACAAGAGAAAGAGGCAGAGCTTCGTGAAGGCGAGGTGCCTCGACGGCAAGCTGCAGGTCGGCTGGAAAGCCGCGCTCGCCGACGGCACCGTCTCCGACGGAAGCTTCAAGCGGCCCTGCACCCCGCAGCCCTGATCGGTTCTCTCAAGCAGCAGGCACCGAGGTCGCGTCCGCGGCCGGGATGTGGCCCTCCGCCTCCTCGCGGCGCTCGCCGCGGCGCAGCATCCGCTGGGTGAGGATGGCGATGCTGAGGATCGCCGTGGCGCCGAGGCTGAGCTGGATGCTGAGCAGGCCTTTGCGGGTCCAGTAGACGTCGCGCAGGTCGAGCAGCAGGGCGGCCTCGTCGAAGGTCAGACCCATGCCGATGCCCGTCGTCACCGCGAGGCGCTCTTCCAGCGCCTCGTCGCGGGTCAAGAGCGCCGTCGTGCCCGAGGCGAAGACGATCAGGATGCCCGGCACGAAGTGGTGGATGTGCCGGCCGCCGACCCTGACGTTGCGGAACGGCCACCAACGCTTGCGGATGCCCCAGGTCGAGGTGCGGACGAGGGCGAAGGAGCCGAGGAAGCCGGCGAGCAGGTTGAAGAGGACCGTTTCGCTGCGCGGGGCAGCGGCGTAGCCGCTGACGGCGACGTTGACCGTGTCGATCGCCGCCGCGGGCGCCGCCTCGGCGAGCCCGTCCGAGCCATCGCGCTCGTGGGCGCGGCGGCGCAGCATGCGGCCGAACTGGCCGGCCAGCACCGCGCCGGCGCCGCCAAGCGAAACGGCGGCGAGGGCGGCCGTGGCGCGGTCCGAGCGGTTCAGCGTTCCTCGGCGACGATCGTCTTGACGGTCGCGGTCGTGCCGTCGGCCAGCTCGATCTCGACCATGTGGGTGCCGATCTCGCGGATCGGCTGCTCGAGCAGCACCTTGCGCCGGTCGATGCGCAGGTCGCGCGCCTCGCGGATCGCGTCGGCGATCTCCTTGGCGCCGACCGAGCCGAAGAGCTTGCCGTCCTCGCCGGCGCGTTGGTGGATCGTGAGCACCGTTTTCGCGAGCAGCCCGGCCGCCTGCTCTTCGCGCTCGGCGCGGCGCTCCTCGGCCTTCTCGGCCGCGGCGCGGCGTCGCTGCGCCTCCTCGAGCGCACCCGCCGTCGCCGCCGCCGCGAGCTTGCGTGGGATCAGGTAGTTGCGCAGGTAGCCGGGGGAGACGTCGACCGGGTCGCCACGCTGGCCGAGCTCCTCGACGTCCTCGAGCAGGATCGCCTGCGCCATCAGCGCTCTCCGACGTAGGGCAGCAGCGCGATCTCGCGCGCCCGCTTGACGGCGACCGAGAGCTGGCGCTGGTGCTTGCGCGAGAGGCCGGTGACGCGACGCCCGCGTGTCTTCCCCTTGTCGGAGAGGAAGCGGCGCAGCAGGTTCAGGTCCTTGTAGTCGACCGCTTCGGAATTGATCCGCGTGTACTTACGCGGGCGCGAGCGATCCGCGGCGCGACGTCCGCGCCGCGGCGCCGCGCTCCCTGTTTCGTTGCCTCGGGCCATTCGAGCTCGGAATCCTACAGAAACGCGGTTCCAAGCCCGAACGGCCGGGCCGCGGCCCTAGAACGGGATGTCGTCGTCGTTGCCGCCCCCGGCGGACGCCGCCGCGAAATCGGAGGAGTCGGCTGGGACGTCGCTGCTGGGCGTGAAGCCACCACCATTTCCATTACCGCCACCGCCGTCGCGGGAGCCGAGGAACTGGACCGAGTTGGCGACGATCCGCACCGCCTGGCGCCGGCCGCTGCCGTCTTTGGCCTCCCACTCGCTCCAGTCGAGGCGCCCTTCGACCGCCACCGGGCGGCCCTTGGAGAGGTAGTTGGCGCAGTTCTCGCCCTGAGCGCCCCAAACGGTGACGTCGAAATAGTTGGGCTTGTCCTCCCATTCGCCGGTCTGTCCGTTCTTGCGCCGGCTGTTGACCGCGACCCGCAGGTCGCAGACGGGGGTGCCGCCGCCGGTGCTGCGCAGCTCTGGGTCCTTCGTCAGGTTTCCGGTGATCACCACTACGTTGATGTTCGAAGCCGCCACGGCTCTCAACTCCTCCGAATCGATGTCTGGACCCCAGTCTAAGAGCGGCGGCGGCGCCTCTCGCCCCCCTCGTCCCGCAATCTCCGGGGAATTTGGCCGCTACTCGGCGGGGGGAGCGGCCTCGGCGGCCGGCTCAGCAGCCTCGGAGGCAGGGGCCTCAGGTGGCTCGGCCGTCGGCTCAGAGGCCTCAGGGGCGGGCGTCTCGGCGCTCTCCTCGGACTCGGGCGTCTCGGCCGCACCCTCGTCCTCGTCCTGCGACGCGACCCGAGGCGGGCCCTGAGGGCCGCGCTCGCGCGAGCCGTGGGCCGGCGCGGCGACCGCCGGCGGAACCATCACCGGCGCCTCGGCGTCGACCTTGAAGATGCGGAAGCGCAGCACGCCGTCGGCGATCTTCAGGTTGTGGTTGAGCTCGTCGAGCAGCGCGTTGGACGCCTCGAAGCGGAACCAGCGGTAGTCGGCCTCGTTGCGCAGCGCGATCTCGTAGGCCATCTTGCGCAGCCCCCACTTGTTCTCGTGCTTGAGGGCGCCGCCGTTCTCGATCCGCCCGCGCACGTCCTGCGCGAGCGCGTCGCGCCCGGCCTCGTCGGGGCCCGGGTCCAGCATCAGGACCAGCTCGTATTCGCGTGCTGCCGCCAAAACGGCGAGGGACTATAGCTAGTGCGGCGCAAACTCCATCGAGCCGTCATTCGGTGGCGTGGGCGGGGATGGCGGGGGTTCCGGCGATGGCACGGGCGCGGGTGGAGATTCGGAAACCGGG
>Ga0268264_10003360_pt1 | contig 13830 bp, 10 predicted proteins | sample KBSSwiS32_FD_190357 | JGI IMG/M metagenome (GOLD analysis project Ga0268264, IMG submission 190357) | Switchgrass rhizosphere microbial communities from Kellogg Biological Station, Michigan, USA - KBS Switchgrass S3-2 (SPAdes) (version 2) | ecosystem: Host-associated > Plants > Roots >...
GCGCGAGCGCGTCGCGCGGCTGCGAAGGGCTCTCGCGCCCCTCCCCTCTCCGGCGGCCCAGGCCCTCGCGCCGCTCTGCGACGACCTCGTCAAGAAGAGCGTCTGGATCGTCGGCGGAGACGGCTGGGCCTACGACATCGGGTTCGGCGGGCTCGACCACGTCCTCTCGCTGCCCTACGACGTCAACGTCCTCGTGCTCGACACGGAGGTCTACTCGAACACCGGCGGCCAGCAGTCGAAGGCCACGCCGCTCGGCGCCGCGGCGAAGTTCGCGGTCCGCGGCAAGGAGACCGGCAAGAAGGACCTCGGCCTCATGGCGATGAGCTACGGGCACGTCTACGTCGCCCGCGTGGCGATGGGCGCGAAGGACCATCAGACCGTCAAGGCGATCCAGGAGGCGGAGGCTCATCCCGGGCCGTCGCTCGTCATCGCCTACAGCCACTGCATCGCGCACGGCTACGACATGGCGCTCGGCTGCGAGCAGCAGAAGCGGCTGGTCGACTCCGGCCTCTGGCCGCTCTATCGATTCGATCCCCGCCGGATGGCGGAGGGCCTGTCGCCGCTCCAGCTCGACTCGGGCGACGCGCGGACTCCCGCGGTCGATTTCATGCGCAACGAGAGCCGGTTCCGCATGGTCGAGGCCGCGGACCCCGCCCGCTTCAAGCGCCTCGCCGAGGAGGCGAAGTCGGAGGCGGAGCGGCGGCTCGCGTTCTACCGACACGTCGCGGAATGGAAACCGGCCGGCGGCGTCTCCGACGCGACTCCCGGCGAACCGGCCTCGAGGTGACGATGGACCTCTCGACGCGCTATCTCGGCTTCGAGCTTCCGCACCCCCTGATGCCGGCGAGCTCGCCGCTCGCCGACGACCTGGACGTGGTCCGCCGGCTCGAGGACGCCGGCGCGGCCGCCATCGTCATGCGCTCGCTCTTCGAGGAGCAGATCGTCGGCGATGAGCTGACGACCTATTACGCGCACGAGGCTCCCGAGGCGTCCTACGCCGAGGCGCTCTCGTACCTGCCCGAGCCGGGGATGTTCGCCCTCGGGACCCACGAGTACCTCGAGCAGCTGCAGCGGATCAAGGCGGCGGTCTCGGTTCCGGTCATCGCGTCGCTCAACGGGACGACGCCGGATTCCTGGCTCGAGTACGCGCGGCTGATCGCGCAGGCAGGCGCCGACGCGCTCGAGCTCAACGTCTACGACCTCCCGACCGATCCTCGCGAGACCGCCGAGGACGTCGAGCGCCGCGTCCTCGACGTCGTGACGACGCTGCGCGAGGCCGTCTTCCTGCCGCTCGCCGTCAAGCTCTCGCCCTTCTATTCCGCGCTCGCGAACTTCGCGGAACGGCTCGAGCGGGCGGGCGCCGACGGGCTGGTGATCTTCAACCGCTTCTATCAGCCCGACATCGACGTCGAGAACCTCGACATCGTGCCCCGGGCGCGTCTCTCCAATCCCTCCGAGCTCCAGCTGCGGCTGCGCTGGCTGTCCATCCTCTCGAGCCAGCGGCGCCTGTCGCTCGCGGTCACGGGCGGCGTCCACAACGCGGTCGACGCCGTCAAGGCGGTCATGTCCGGCGCGCACGCCGTGCAGATGGCCTCGGTCTTGCTGCGGAGAGGCCCGGAGGCGCTCCGCCGGATCCGCGCGGACCTGAAACGATGGCTGGAGGAGCACGGGTACGAGTCGCTCCGGCAGATGCAGGGAAGCATGAGCGCCGGCCGGGGGGCGGCCCTTCCCGCCCTCGAGCGAGTGCATTACATGCGAGTGCTTCAGAGCTGGCGCCCTGAGGACTCCCCAGCGAGGAGGGGATCGTGATTACCTACGACGACTTCACGTTGCTGCCCGAGGGCGCCGAAGTGGCGGCGGAGGGAACGGTCGTCCACTGCCCGGCCTGCGGGCGCAACGGCCTCCTGCAGGAGGAGACGCTCGAGGGCTCGGTCTGCCTCCACATCGAGACGGTGACGGTGCTCGGCGACGGCATGCTCGTCGAGCCCACGGACTGCTGCACGCTCTCGACTCGCCGGGAGTAGCATCGCGCCTGGCGGCGCCGCGCCGCCGGCGATGCGGGGACGGCCCGCCGCCACGATCGGGCGACGCGGGAAGCGGGGAGGTTCGATGGCTGGCGAGAGCGAAGACACGGCCGAGCTCCGGCTGCCTCAGTTCGACGAGTCGCTGCGCCGCGGGACCTCCTCGCTCGTCGAGGTCGAGCTCGCGGGGCGGTCGGACCCGGGAAGGGTCCGCGCCAACAACGAGGATCACTTCCTGATCGCGCGCTTCGAGCGCACGATGAAGACGCTCGGAAGCAATCTGCCGGAGGGCGAGGTCGAGGCGCGCTACGCGGAGTCCGCGTATGGAATGCTCGTCGCCGACGGCGTGGGCGGGTCGGCGGGCGGCGAGGTCGCGAGCCGCACGGCGATCCGGACGCTGATCGAACTCGTCCTCGACACGCCCGACTGGACGATGCCGTTCGACGAGCCCCTCGCGGAGCGGGTACTCCAGCGCATGGAGAGCCGATTCCAGAAGATTCGTGAGGTCCTCGTCGAGCGCGCCAAGGCCGAGCCGAGCCTCCGCGGCATGGGCACGACGCTGACCATCGCGGCGAGCCTCGGTCCCGAGCTGCTGACGGCGCACGTCGGCGACTCGCGCGCCTACCTCTTCCACAAGGGGCGGCTCCAGGCGCTGACCCACGACCAGACGCTGGCGCAATCCCTCGCGGATGCGGGCGCGATCCCGCAGGAAGACGTCGCGCACCATCCCTCCCGCCACGTGCTCACGAGCGCGCTCGCCTCGCGCGGCGCGTTCGCCCGCGTCGACCTGCGCCGGCTCCGGCTCGAGGACGGCGACCGGCTGCTGCTCTGCTCGGACGGACTGACGGAGATGGTCCCGGAGAAGGAGATTGCCCGAGCGCTCGCCACGGGCGCCTCCTGCGACGAGACGTGCGGGCGTCTGATCGACCTTGCGCTCGAGGCGGGCGGCCGCGACAACGTGACGGTCGTGCTCGGCGCGTACAGGATCCCGCCGGAGGCGAAGCCGGCCTGACCCCTTTCCTCTCGGTCTCCAGCCTTCGGCTCTCCCCCCTTCCCCTTCGGGCAGTGGATCTGCCGTCCTCCCCTGCCATAGCGTTCCGGGCTAAGACAGGAGGTCAGGCCATGCCCGATGACCCCAAGGACCCGGACATGATCTCCGGGGGATCCAGCCAGCTCCAGGGAGGGGACGACGACATGATCTCCGGCGGGTCGAGCCAGCTCGGAGACGACACCGGAGACCAGAGCTACACCGTCGTGAAGGGAGACACGCTCTCCGGGATCGCGAAGAAGTTCTACGGAAAGGCGAGCGCGTGGCCGAAGATCCACGCCGCCAACAAGGACCAGGTCCCCAACCCCGACCTGATCCGTCCCGGCCAGGTTCTGCGGATTCCGAAGTAACGCGCCTCAGGCATTGAGAGGGAGGAGAATCATGAAGGCAACGGTCCGCGTCCGACTCGTTTCATTTCTGGCCCTCGCGCTCACCGCCGTCGTCGTCGCCGCTTCGGCATGCGCCAAGAAGGAGCCGCCACCGCCGCCGCCCGCGCCCACCGCGATGCCGACGGTCGAAGTCCCGACGCCGGTACCCGCCGCCCGGCTCGACAAGATCACGGTGACCAAGTCGGTCAACGCCGACAAGAGCCCCGGCGAGACCGCCGCGAGCTTCGGCAAGAAGGACACGGTCTACGTCTCGTTCTGGGTCGCCGACGCGCCGGCCGGCACCGAGCTGAAGGCGCGCTGGAGCGATCCGAAGGGCAAGCAGCTCACCGAGGACAAGGTCGTCACGGACAAGGCCGGCTCCGGATACTCCGAGTTCCACGCCGCCAAGAAGTCGGGCTGGGCTCCGGGGACCTACAAGGTCGACCTCTTCCTGAACGGACAGCCCGCGGGCACGGTGAACTTCACGGTGTCCTGAGCTCCGGCTCCCGCTTCGGGATTTCCCGGGAACCCGGATTGAGTAGACTGCGGCGCATGACGATGCGCCGCGGTTTGCTCGCCTGGGGTCTGTTCACGCTCGCCCTCGCCGTTCCGACGCTCGGCCAGGAGGGCTTCCCGCTCTTCACCGCCGACTTTCCGCCCGAGGAGTTCGCCGCGCGGAGGAAGGCCGTCTACGAGGCGATCGGCGCCGACGCCTTCGCGGTCGTGCAGGGCGCTCCGGCCCCGCCCGGCTACACGCGCTTCCGCCAGTCCAACGACTTCTACTACCTCTGCGGCGTCGAAGTCCCGCACGCGTACCTGCTCCTCGACGGAGCGACCCAGAAGGCGACGCTCTACCTCCCCAACCGCAACGAGGGGCGCGAGCGCGGCGAGGGCAAGATGCTGTCGGCCGACGACGCCGAGGAGATCAAGAAGCTGTCCGGCGTCGACGCGGTCGCCTCGACGCAGGTCCTCGCGGAGCAGATCGAGGGCCGATACCTGCGCGGCGGCAAGCGCCTCCTCTTCACGCCTCTCGCTCCGGCGGAGGGCGCCTCGATGAGCCGCGATCTCGCGCTGCGGTTCACCGCCGACGCGGCCTCCGATCCCTTCGACGGGCAGCCGTCTCGCGAGGGCAACTTCGTGCGGCTCGTGCGCGAGCGCTTCCCGTTCTTCGAGATCCGCGACCTGTCTCCCACGCTCGACGGTCTCCGGCTCATCAAGAGCCAGCGCGAGCTCGCGATGATCCGCAAGGCCACGCACCTCGCCGGGCTCGCGATCCTCGAGGGGATGCGCTCGGTGCGGCCCGGCCAATACGAGCGGGAGCTCGACGCCGTCGGCAAGTTCGTCTTCTGGCGCAACGGCGCGCAGGGCGACGCCTATTACTCGCTGATCGGGAGCGGCCACAACGCGTACTGGCCCCACTACAACGCGGGCAAGCGCAGGATGGAGGACGGCGACTTCCTCCTCATGGACTACGCGCCCGACTACGGCTACTACGAGAGCGACGTCACGCGCATGTTCCCGGTCAACGGCAGGTTCGCGCCGTGGCAGCGTGAGCTCTACGGTTTCTACCTCGCGTGCTATCGCGCGATCCTGAACGCGATCCGCCCGGGCGAGACCCCGAAGGCCATCATGCAGGAGGCGGCCGCGAAGATGGACGGCATCCTGGCCGCCACCCGGTTCTCGAAGGACTCCTACCGGAAGGGCGCCGAAAAGTTCGTCGAGGACTACAAGGCGGGCGCCGGGCGCGAGAACGCGGCGCTCGGCCACTGGGTGGGCATGGCGACGCACGACGTCGGGCCGCACACGGGGCCGCTCAAGCCGGGCATGGTGTTCACGATCGAGCCCGCCCTGACCGTGCCGGACGAGAAGATCTACGTCCGCCTCGAGGACGTCCTCTTCATCGGCGACAAGACCGCCGAGGTCGTCTCGACCGACGCCCCGTGGGACGTCGACGCGATCGAGAAGGTCATGAAGGAAGAGGGGATGCTCAAGCGGTACAAGAGGGAGATCCCGGCGCCGTAAGAGCTCGCCCTCACGAGCCTGTCTTCCCGAGCATCACGCCGTCTTCCCGAGCATTACGCCGTCATCCCGAGCGATAGCAAGGGATCCCGTCACGGGCAGGCCTCGAGCCGGAGCGCCGTGGCATCGTCGGCGAGTCGAGTCCGGGATCCTTCGTCGCTCGCTTCGCTCCGCTCCTCAGGATGACACTGGAAGGAGCATCGCAGAGTCACTTCCCCGGCGCCTTCTCCGGCTCGACCACGACCGGCTGGGGCTCGGGCGGGACCTTCGGCTTCGCCTGCTGCGCCACGTTGTAGTCGATCGAGCCCGCGATCTCGACCAGGTGCGCGCCGCCGCGCACCGAGTCGACCGTGAGCGGAAGGTCCGGCGGCATCTGGAAGATCTTCATGTCGCCGTACGTCTTCGTCAGGAACGGCGTCAGGAAGTTGAGGAACCAGCCGACGACGCCCTTGCAGTGCGTCTCGATCTTGACGTCCTTCAGCACGAACGCGCGCTCGTCCTTGTCGATGAACAGGCTCGCCTTGCCGACCGGCGCGCAGAACTGCGAGAAGAGCTTCTTCAGGCGGTTCGTCGAGGAGCGCTTCTCCGCCGTGACCTCGATCCCGAGCGTGAAGCACGTCTCGCCGCAGGGGCGGAACATCTTCGGGACGATCGCGAAGTCGACGTTCTTCACCGCCAGGTCCTGCTGCCACTTGGCCTCGAGTACGACGAGGGCCGCCTGCTCGATGGGGTCCCACGGCGCCTTGAACACGTAGGTGCCGGTGACCTCTCCCACGTCCTTACCGGCGCCCTCGAGCCTGAGATTCACCGCGAACGGACCGTGGAAGTCGAGGTCGAGATGCTTGACCGGGATCTCCTTGATCGGGTACTTGACCTCGAACGGGTACTCGAGCTTGTAGTCGAAGGTGACCTCGACGGGGCCCGTCGCCCTGTTCTCGACGATCTTGAGACCCGACGTCTTGACCTTGATGTCGGACGCCGAGATCGTCGCGCCGCTGCGGGAGAGCTCGCCGGTCTTGCCCGCGATGTCGATCTTCGCGACGCCGGAGAAGAGACCGTCCGAGGTCACGTGGAGGGCGTCCACCTGGAACGTCGATCCCGCGTCGAGCTCGACGCTCATGCCGCCGGGGACCGTGAACTTGCCCGAGGAGAGCTCGAACGCGAGCGTCGCCGCCGAGAGCTCGGTCGCGAGCTTGCCGTCCTCCCCGGACTTCGCCTCGAACTCGCCCTTGCGGATCTCACCGTGCGCGATCGCGCAGGAGTTGTCCTGGAAGGACATGTCGCCGTTCTCGATCTCGCCGTCGAGATGGCCATGGAAGTCCATGAAATTGGGCGCGCCTCCGTGGCCCGGCCGGAAGATGCCCTTCTCGACCGACACCTTCATCGCCTCGCCCTTCGGCTGCGCGGCGGTCTCGAACGAGACGAAGGGACGCAGCGCCATCGGCCTTCCCGGCCACGCCGTCACGACCATCTCGTTGATGCGCACTTCGCGGACGAGATCCATGAACGACGGCGTCGGCGCGCCGGAAGGCGTCGCGCCCGGGGCGGGCGTCTCGACCGGGGGCGGCGTCGGCGAGGGCGCCGGCGTGGGGGATGCCACGGGCTCCTTCTTCGCGCCGATGATCTCGCCCTTCATGACGGAGGGGATGTCGGTGTTCAGCGGAAGCTTGCGGACCGCGGCGCGCGCGATTCCCCCGAAGACCGCGATGATCGGTCTCCAGATGCCGATGCCGTGGAGCTTCATCTCGGTCAGGCCCTTCGGGTCCTCGAACGCGAGCCCCTCGATCCAGAGGCGCGGACGCAGTCCCTGTCCGCGGACGATCAGCCGGCCGTTCTTGACGGCGAACTTGAACTTGTCGACCTTGCCGTCGCGCGCGTTCACGTCGACGGAGGTCGTGGGCGCGCCTTCCACCTCGAGCCGGTACTTCGGGATGACGGGCATGCGGCCCGCCTGGAGGTCGGCCTCGATGCCGATGCGGCCGTCCTTCACGAGCTTCCCGATGTTGTCGAGAGCCTGCGCCGTATCGACAGCCAGAGCTCCGGAGGGTGGGCCGGCCGCGGGCGTCGGTGCCGCGCTCGGGACAGCGGGTGTCGGTGCCTCGATCGGAGGCGCCGGGGTCGGGACCGGATCCTGCGCGGCCGCGCCCGCGGCGATCCCGAGCGCAAACACGAAGACGACAGCTTCGCCCAGGGTCCGGGAACGCATGGGTCGGATTCTTACACCGCGAAAGACGCGCCGGAAGGACATCTATGATGTCTGCCCTCATGGGCAACACCGTCGAGGCGGTCCTCATGACAGCGCCCGGACGGCCGCTCGAGCGGCGGCGCGTGGACGCCCCGCGCCCGCGCGCGGGCGGCGCGATCCTCGAGACCGTCGCGAGCGAGGTCTGCGGAACCGACGTTCACCTCTGGCACGGCCGCCTCGCGGGCGTGCCGTACCCGATCATCCCGGGGCACGTCAGCGTGGGGCGGCTGCTCGAGTCGGACGGTTCCGGCAGATCCGTCGTCGACGTCGAGGGAAGCACGATCGCCCCCGGGACGCTCGTGACCTTCTACGACGTGTTCGGCGCCTGTGGCGCCTGCTGGCAGTGCGCGGTCGCGCGCGCGCCGAACCGGTGTCCGAAGCGGCGCGTCTACGGGATCACGGCCGGAGCGGGGGACGGGCTGCTCGGCGGCTGGGCGGAACGGATCGAGATTCTCCCCGGAGTGCGCGTCGTCCCGCTGCCCGACGGGATCGACGAGGCGGACTTCCTGGGCGGCGGCTGCGGCCTGCCGACCGGGTTTCACGCCGTCGAGCGCGCGGGTGTCGCGCTCGGCGACACCGTGGTCGTCCAGGGCAGCGGACCGGTCGGACTGAACGCGGCGATCTTCGCGCAGCTCGCGGGCGCGCTGCGGGTCTTCGTGGTCGGCGCGCCGGAGGCGCGATTGGAAGCCGCCCGGCGGCTCGGCGCCGAGGACGTGCTCGACATCGCCGCAGTCTCGACGCCGGAAGACCGGGTCCGCTGGGTGCGCGACCGCACGTCGGGGCGCGGCGCCGACGTCGTGATCGAGGCCTCCGGGAATCCCGCCGCGGTGCCCGAGGGCCTCGAGATGCTGCGCGACGCCGGCCGCTACGCGATCGTGGGCCACTACACGGACTCGGGCGAGACGGCGCTCAACCCCCACCGGCACGTCAACCGAAAGCACGCGACGATTCTCGGCTGCTGGGGATACGAGTTCACGCACCTCCACCGCTCGCTCGCGATGATGGCGCGGTACGCCGCGCGGTTCCGTTGGCGCGAGCTGGTGACGCGCGAGTACGGACTCGGGCAGGCGCAGGAGGCGCTCGAGGACATGGAGCGGCTCGCCGTCGTCAAGGCCCTGATCCGGCCCGGGCGGTAAGCTCGGACTCCTGGCGGCCCGCTTCGCGGGCCAACGGAAGGAGGAGGGGGGAAGTCGCAATAGGATCCTCTCCCAGAAACCATGGCCCTTCCCAACGGCAGCCGCATCGGTTCGTATGAGGTCATCGCGCCGATCGGCCGTGGCGGAATGGGAGAGGTCTATCGCGCGCGCGACCTCAAGCTCCAGCGGGACGTCGCGATCAAGGCGCTCCCGGACGAGCTCCGGCACGATCCCGAGCGTCTCGTCCGCTTCGAACGCGAGGCCCGCCTGCTCGCCTCCCTCAACCACTCCAACATCGCGGCGATCCACGGGCTGGAGGAGCAGGGCGGCGCACGCTACCTGATCCTGGAGCTCGTCGAGGGCCCGACGCTCGACGAACGGATCGCCGAGGGACCGCTTCCGCTCGACGAGGCGCTCGCGGTCGCGGCGCAGATCGCCGCGGGCCTCGAGGCGGCGCACGAGGCCGGGATCATCCATCGCGACCTGAAGCCCTCCAACGTCAAGCTGCGTCCCGGCGGATCGGTCAAGGTCCTCGACCTCGGCCTCGCGCGCACGGTCGACTCGGCCGGAACGCTCGACTCCTCGCTCTCGCCGACCCGCACGACGCCGGCGACTCTCGCGGGGGTGATTCTCGGAACCGCCGCCTACATGAGTCCCGAGCAGGCGCGCGGCAGGCCGCTCGACAAGCGCACGGACATCTTCGCGTTCGGCTGCGTCGTCTACGAATGCCTGACGGGACGGCGCGCGTTCTCCGGCGAGACGGTCACCGACACGCTCTCCGCGATCCTCACGGCGGAGCCGGACTGGTCGGCGCTCCCCGCGGAGACGCCCGCGAAGATCCGGGACCTCCTGCGCCGCTGCCTGCAGAAGGACCCGAAGCGCCGCCTCCACGACATCGCCGACGCGCGCCTCGAGATCGAGGAGGCGCAGACACGGGGGGCGTCCGGCGAGGCGTCGCCGGCGGAGGCTCCCGCCTCGACTGGCCGAGCGAGGTGGACGTGGGCGATTGGAGGGGCACTGCTCGGCGCGCTCCTCGCGGCGATCGGCGCGGCGCTCCTGCGCCCGAGGCCCGTATCGGATGCGATCTCGGTGCACGCGGTCCTGCCGCTCCCCGCCGGAGACTCGCTCTACACCGGCCGTCCCCCGCTCGCCCTGTCTGCGGACGGCCGGACCGTCGTCTACGCGGCGCTTCACCAGGGCATCCAGATGTTGTTCCGGCGACCTCTCGCCTCCGATCGCGCGGAGCCGATCCAGGGGACCGAGATGGGATCGCGGCCGTTCCTGTCGCCCGACGGCCAGTGGGTCGGCTTCATCGCGCGAAACGAGCTCCGGAAAGTCCCTCTGCTGGGCGGCGCCTCCGTGATCCTCTCGAACATCCCTCCCATCACGGCGGGGGCGAGCTGGGGACCCGACGGTCGCCTCGTCATGACGATGGGCGTCAACACCGGGATCTACTCGATTCCGGAGGCCGGCGGGCTCCTGAAGCTGTTGGCTCGCCCCGAAGAATCACTCGGCGAACACGCGCTCCTCTACCCGCAGATCCTTCCGGCGGGCCGTGGGATTCTCTGCACGCTGCGTCTGGGCAGGGACTTCGCCGACATCGAGCACTCGAACGTCGCGGTCCTGGACCCCGCAACCGGAAAGCGCCGGATGCTTCTCGAGGGCGCGACGTTCGCACGCTATGGGGGAGGGCGCCTGATCTTCCTGCGCGGCTCGTCGGTCTTCTCCGCTCCCTTCGACCTCGCGCGGCTCACCGTGACCGGCGCCGCGGTCCCGGTCGCAGAGAACATCGCCATCGACCCGTCCGAAGGGATCGCGCTCTTTGCGATCTCCGAGTCCGGGACGCTCGCGTTCATCGACGGACCCGCGATTCGAGTCCCCGCGTCGGACGTCCTGCTCCTCGACAGGCAGGGACGGCAGACGCGCCTGCCGCTGCCGACGGCCGGCTATTACAACCCGCGTCTGTCACCCGACGGGAAACGGCTGGCACTGGTGCAGTTCGCCGGGCTGCGCAGCAACATCGTGATCTACGACCGCGAGCGCGGAGTGCTCTCCACTCTCACGCCCGAGCGCGGACGGTTCTTCTGTCCCGTCTGGTCGCCGGACGGGAAGCGGCTCGTGTTCAGCCGCATGCTGTCGGCACGGCCGTCCCTCGGAGTGAAGAACGCCGACGGCAGCGGAGACATCCAGGACCTCACGGCGGCGACGGACGACGCCCAGTTCGCGAGCTCGTTCTCTCCGGACGGAAGCACCATCGCGTACACCGTGGTCTACGGGATGGATCGCGGCGGCACCCGAAAGCAGCTGACCGAAGATCTCTGGCTTCGGCCGGCGGATCCCGCGAAGCCCGCACCCACCGCGCCGTGGTTCGAGACCCCGTTCCGCGAGGCCGCGCCCGCCTTCTCGCCCGACGGAAAATGGGTCGCCTACGTCTCCGACGAGTCGGGGACGCAGGAGATATACGTGCGGCCCTATCCGGGCCCCGGCGCGGCCATCAAGGTCTCGACCGAGTACGGAGTCGAGCCCCTGTGGACGCGCGGCGGGAAGGAGCTGTGGTACCGAACCGGTGACCGCGGAGAAAAGTTCATGGTGGTCGAGGTTCCCTCCGCGCTTCCGGCGGTTTCGACGCCGCGCCTCCTCTTTTCCGTCGACCTCAATCTCGGAGGCCAATGGAGCGGCCGCGGAAGCCGCGAGGAAGCCTTCAAGGACTACGACGTCTCTTCCGACGGCAAAGAGATCTTCGGCACCCAGTTCGCGACTGTCGAGGAGCCCCCGCGCCACCTGGCGATCGTGACCGACTGGGCCGCGGCGGTCCCGCGCTGAGCGATCGCGCCGGGCTCCCCGCACGCGCCACGCGGCGCGAGTGGATCGGACTCGCCGTCATCGCGCTGCCGTGCGTCCTCTACTCGATGGACCTGACGGTGTTGAACCTCGCGCTGCCCCGGCTCTCCGAGGAGCTCGCGCCGGGCAGCGCGCAGCTCTTGTGGATCGTCGACATCTACGGCTTCATGGTCGCGGGATCGCTCATCACCATGGGCACGCTCGGCGACCGGATCGGGCGGCGGAGGCTTCTGCTCATCGGCGCCGTCGCCTTCGGGATCGCCTCCGTCGCGGCGGCGTTCTCGCGGACCGCCGGCATGCTGATCGCGTCGAGGGCGTTCCTCGGGCTGGCCGGCGCGACGCTCGCGCCGTCGACCCTCTCGCTGATCCGCAACATGTTCCACGACGCGCGCGACCGGACCGTGGCCGTCTCGGTCTGGGTCATGAGCTATTCCGTCGGCGCCGCCATCGGGCCGCTCCTCGGCGGCATCCTGCTCGAGCACTTCTGGTGGGGATCGGTGTTCCTCCTGAGCGTTCCCGTCATGGCGCTCCTGCTCGCGGTCGGGCCTTCGCTCCTGCCGGAGTACAAGGATCCCTCGGCGGGCCGCCTCGATCTGCTCAGCGCGGCGCTGTCGCTCCTCGCCGTCCTCGCCGTCATCTTCGGGCTGAAACGCATCGCCGAGAGCGGCGCGCGGGCGGGCGGCGTCGCGGCCGCGGCCATCGCGATCGGACTCGCGGCGGGTTTCGTCTTCGTGCGCCGGCAGGAGACGCTGGCGGACCCGCTGATCGACCTGCGGCTCTTCCGGGTCGCGACGTTCTCGGCGTCGCTCGCGACCTACGCGCTCTCCTGCTTCGTCGCGTTCGGCTCGTACGTCTTCATCGCGCAGTACCTGCAGCTCGTCCTGGGCCTCTCGCCGCTGCGCGCCGGGCTGTGGACGCTGCCGTGGTCTCTGGGGTTCGTGGCCGGCTCGCTCCTCTCCCCCGCGCTCGCCCGGAGGGCGCCGATCGCGCGCGTCATGGCCGTGGGACTCCTCGTCGGCGCCGCGGGCTTCGTCGTGCTCTCCCGCGCGGGCGTCGAGGGAGGCGGCGGCCTCTACGCCGTGGCCGTGGGCTCTCTCCTCTTCTCGCTCGGGTCCGCGCCGGCGTTCACGCTGGCCAACGACCTGATCATCGCGGCGGCTCCGCCCGAGCGGGCGGGAGCCGCGGCCGGCATCTCGGAGACGAGCGCCGAGCTCGGCGGCGCGCTCGGCATCGCGGTCCTCGGCAGCCTCGGCACGATGACGTACCGGACCCGCATGGAGGCGGCGTCGCTGCCGGGAATTCCCGAGAACCTGCTCGCGCAGGCGCGGGGCACGCTCGGCGGGGCCGCGGCGGCGGCGACCCGCTTGTCGGAATCGGGACCCGGCGCCGCGGCGCTCCTGCGGGACGCCCGCGAGGCGTTCGTCGCCTCGCTGTCGCTCGTCTCGGTGATCTGCGCGGTCCTCGTCGTCGCGACCGCGGTCCTCACGGCGATCCTGCTCCGCCGCGCCTGAGACGCGGCGGAACGCGGCCGAGGAATTCCCTTCAGCGCTCGTCGCGAGGAGGCGGCGCCGGAGGCGGGCCCTCGCTCAGCCAGAACGGATCCGGGACGCGCACGCCGAAGCGCACCGAGACCAGGCGCAGCGCCACGATCGTGCAGAACGCCAGCCCGGCGGCGAGCGCGTGCGGAAGTCCGACCCAGGCGCCGCCCAGGAAGACCCACGCGCCGGCGAACGAGGAGACCGCGTAGAGCGAGCCCGGCTGGAAGATCACGGGGATCTCGTTGGACACGACGTCGCGCAGGACGCCGCCGAAGGTCCCCGTGATGACGCCGATCAGCGACGCGATCAGCATCGGCATCCCGCTGGCGAGCGCGTAGCCGACGCCCGACAGTGTGAAGAGCGCGAGGCCCATCGCGTCGACCGCGACCGCCTGCCTGTGCCAGCGGCTCACGCGCGTGTGGAACGGCCGCACGTAGACGAACGCGGCGCAGAGCGCGCCGAGGATCCAGAGATATTCCTGGTGGCGGACCCAGAAGAACGGGCGCCGGTCGATCAGGAGATCGCGCAGCGTGCCGCCGCCGAACGCCGTGATCACGGCGAGGCAGTACGTTCCGACGATGTCCATGCGCTTGCGGGCCGCGGCAATCATGCCC
>Ga0268264_10003361_pt1 | contig 13828 bp, 10 predicted proteins | sample KBSSwiS32_FD_190357 | JGI IMG/M metagenome (GOLD analysis project Ga0268264, IMG submission 190357) | Switchgrass rhizosphere microbial communities from Kellogg Biological Station, Michigan, USA - KBS Switchgrass S3-2 (SPAdes) (version 2) | ecosystem: Host-associated > Plants > Roots >...
GGCCATCGTGGACGCCCACGGCGGTACGTTCGCGCTCGATGACGGTTTCCGGCAAGGGGCGCGGTTCGTCGTCAGTCTCCCGCTCCATCGGGCCGACGATCTTGCTGATCGAGGATGATCCGAGCCTGCTCGCCACGTTGCTGGCGTCGCTCGAAGCGCGCGACTTCAATGTGAGCTCGGCCGTCAAGGGTGTCGATGGTTTGCGGCAGGCGTCGATCGACGAGCCGGACTTGGTGATCCTGGATCTCGGCCTTCCAGACATCGACGGCCTCGAGGTATGCCGGCAGTTGCGGCGTTGGACCCGTAATCCGATCATCGTGCTCACCGCCGACGGCGCCGAGGAGCGAAAGGTCACGGCCCTCGAGGACGGCGCCGACGACTACGTCACCAAACCGTTCGGCATGCCCGAGCTCATGGCCCGGATCGGGGTGGCGTTGCGCCATCGGCAGCTGTTGGCCGCGGTGGCCGACGATCGGGTGTTGCGGTTGGCATCGCTGGTGATCGACATCGGTGCCCATGAGGTCACGCTCGACGGCGTGCCGATGGTGCTCACCCCGAAGGAGTTCTCGCTGTTGGTGTTGCTGGCCCGCAACGCGGGCCGGGTGCTGACTCACGACGCCATCCTCGACCAGGTTTGGGGATCGCGTCAGGGCCTCGCAACCCTTCGGATCCACGTGAATCAACTACGAAACAAACTGGCAACGAGTCCAGAAGGCCCCTCTTTAGAGACGGCGCCGGGAATCGGATATCGCCTGGTAGCAGCGGGTGAGGCCGAACAGGGTTGACGACCGCTCTGTCAGAGATCTGACAGCTAGGTGAAGTTAACCGCTCATAGTTATCGAACATTGTGGCAATCAGATACTCGTAAGAAAGGGATTGCACAGGCCACAGGATGTTTCACCCGCTTCGGGCTGATGGCGCTGGCATACGTCCCATTTGCCGCAGGAGGGTGCATGCTCCATCTCGTTACCGCGGTCATCAAGCCGCACAAGCTCGATGACGTCAAAGAGGCGCTTCGGGGCGCCGGAGTCCTAGGGCTCACCGTCTCGGAGGTCAGGGGGTTCGGTCGCCAAGGCGGCAAGACCGAGACCTACCGGGGCACCGAGTATTCGGTCGACTTCCTGCCGAAGGTGAAGGTGGAGGTCCTCTGCGACTCGAGCGATCTCGATGCGGTGGTCGACAAGGTGGCCACCAGTGCCCGCACCGGCAAGATCGGCGACGGGAAGATTTGGGCGGTCAGCGTGGACCGCGTCGTGCGTATTCGTACCGGCGAAATGGGCGCCGATGCGCTCTGACATTGCTGACCGACTGGAAGGAACAAGACCCAACGTGAAGAAAAAAGTTCTTCTCGCAACCGCGCTCGGCGCCATCGCTTCGGTGGCCATGGCATCGCCGGCGTTTGCCCAAGATGCCGCCCCCACTGTGGAAACGGTCGATCAAGGACTCGCAGAGTTGGCGGTGGCCACGAACCTGTTGTGGGTGATCATCGGCGCCATCTTGGTGATCTTCATGCAGGCCGGTTTCGCGTTGGTGGAAACCGGCTTCTGCCGAGCCAAGCACGCCGCTCACGTGGTGAGCACCAACTTCGCCATCTTCGGTCTCGGTTTCATCGGGTTCATGGTGCTGGGGTTTCCGTTGGCGTTCGGTGGTTTTAGTTACGGTGCATTCGGCCTCGACACTCCGATGGACGCCGACCCGCTACTGGGCAGTGGCAACTGGGCGTTCCTGTGGAAGGGCTGGGATCATCTCGGTGACGGGGCCACGCCGGCATTGCTCGCTTTCTTCCTCTACATGGTGGCGTTCATGGACACCGTGGCCACGATCCCCACGGGGGCTATGGCCGAGCGCTGGAAATGGAAGAGCTTTGTTTGGTGGGGATTCTTCTGCGGCGCCATCTATTACCCGCTGTTCGCGGCATGGACCTGGGGCGGGGGCTGGCTGGCCAAGACCTGGGACACCATGAGCCTGGGTGCGGGCTACGTCGACTTCGCCGGTTCCGGGGTGGTCCACGCGGTGGGAGGCGTCGCCGCCTTGGCCGGGGCCATCGTGCTCGGGCCTCGCATCGGCAAGTTCGGCAAGGACGGCACTCCCCACGCCTTGCCCGGGCATCACATCCCGATGGCCCTCCTCGGTACCTTTATCCTGTTGTTCGGTTGGTTCGGCTTCAACGCTGCTTCGACTTTCGCAGTGACCGACGTGCGGTTCGCCACCGTAGCCACCAACACCGCCATCGCTGGGGCCGTGGGTTCCATCGTGGCGATGTTCTGGATCACGATGCGCACCGGTAAGCCCGATCCCGGGATGATGGCCAACGGCATGCTGGCCGGACTGGTGGCCATCACCGCTCCCTGTGCTTTCGTCGGGCCGTGGGCATCGATCATCATCGGCGGAGTTGCCGCCATCCTGGTGATCGAATCCGTGTTCTTCGTCGAGCGCAAGCTGAAGGTCGACGACCCGGTGGGTGCCATCTCGGTCCACGGTGTGGGCGGAACCTTCGGCGTGTTGTGCGTTGGCCTGTTCGCCAACGGCGACTATGGCGCCGGGTGGAACGGCTCCACCTCCGAAGGGGTCAAGGGGCTGTTCTACGGCGACGGTGGACAACTGGGGGCCCAGGCCCTTGGTGTTCTGGTGATCTGGACGGTGATCTTCGGGATTGCTTTTTCCTTCTTCAAGATTCAGAACGCCCTCACCAAGGGCGGCATCCGCCCGAGTGCGGAAGATGAGGTCGCCGGTCTGGACCTGCCCGAGATGGGAGTGTTGGCTTATCCAGAGTTCGTCACCACCTCCGGTGGAAGCGGCAGCTCCAACTTCTCGAGCGAAGTCCGTACTCCCCAAGACGCCTGAAAGGTGCGATAGAAGGGGGCGGCCCCGCCGGGCCGCCCCCTTCTGCTTGCTATGACAAAGTTTGATGTGACCATCGAACCGCCCACCGACGCCGACCGGGTGGAGGTCCGACGAACGTGGAAGGAGTCCGATCGGCTGGTGCCCCGTGCGTTCGTGCGGCCGGCGCTGCGATTCTCACAAGTAGAAGCCGCCGGCGGCATCGCCATGTTGGTGGCGGCCGCGGTGGCGTTGATTTGGGCCAACTCTCCTTGGGACGCGGGCTACGACGCCTTTCTCACCACTCCGTTCCGGCTGAAGTTCGGCGACTTCGTCGATCTGAACATGACGTTGCACGGCGTGGTCAACGACGGCCTCATGACGCTCTTCTTCCTGGTGGCCGGACTGGAGATCAAGCGCCAGGTGGTCACCGGCGAGTTGCGCGACCGTCGAGCGGCCGCGCTGCCGGCCCTTGCCGCGCTGGGCGGCATGCTGATTCCGGCCTTGCTCTACACGGCCCTCAACGCCGGTCATCCCGGGGCGAAGGGATGGGGCATCCCCGTCGCCACCGACATTGCGTTCGCAGTGGGCATCGTGGCGTTGGTCGGCAAGCGCCTGCCGGTGGGAGCGAGGGTGTTCATCCTCACCCTGGCGGTGGTCGACGACGTGGGCGGCATCTTGGTGATCGCCGTGTTCTACGCCGACGATGTTCGTTTGGCGTGGCTCGGTTTGGCTGCGCTGTGCGTGGCGCTGACCCTGGTGGTGCAGCGGTCCGACATGAGATCGTTGGTGCCGTATCTCGTGCTCGGCGTCACGTGCTGGTACTCGCTGTACCAAGCCGGGGTCGAGTCGGCGATCGCGGGGGTGATCTTCGGGTTGCTCACCCCGATCGTTCCCTTCCATGATCCGGCTCGCTTCGGCGAGGTGAGTAGGCGCTTCGTAGACCGAATCGAGTCCTCCGACGAGATGGCGGTGGAAGATCTGGCCCGTTACGCGCAGGAGACCGCGTCGCCGCTGGAGCGGATCGAGAACCGGCTCAACCTCTGGGTGGCCTTTGCCATCGTGCCGCTCTTTGCCCTCGCCAACGCCGGCGTTCGAGTCGAGACGTCGTCGCTCGACCACCGGGTGCTGTTCGGGGTGATCCTGGGTCTGGTGGTGGGCAAAACCGTGGGGGTGTTCGGGGCGGCGTGGCTGGCCGTTCGCCTCGGCATCGGTCGCCTGCCCGGGGGGGCCACGTGGCGCCACATGTTCGGGCTGGCGGTGACGGCCGGCATCGGGTTCACGGTGGCGCTCTTCGTCACCGGATTGTCGTTCACCGATCCGGGGCTGACATCGTCGGCCAAGTTGGGCGTAATCCTGGCCAGCGTCATCGCGGGGACCCTCGGCTTTCTGTTGCTGCGCTCTGCCCCGCCGCTCGAGGACTAGCCGCGTCCACCGGAGCGGGCCGACGCCGGGCGCCGGTCTTCCAATAACCGGCCAGAAGGTGTCCGGTTATTCGTGCGACGATCGATCGTCACGTGAGTCGAGCCGCGCCAGGAAGAATGCCTTGCACCAAATATTCGAGATCGAGTACTCTGCCTCGGATGGCCGCACGGCAACGTTCCAACCCCTTGGCCTTGGCGGTTCTGTGCTGCCTCCAGGAGGAGCCGATGCATCCGTACCAAGTGGCGCAGACGTTGCGCACCCGGGCCAAGCACGAGAGCATTCGCCTGAACTACGGCTCGCTCTATTCGGTGGTCGAATCGCTCGAGCGTCGAGGCTTGGTCGCCGTCAGGGAGGCGGCTCGGGAAGGGCGGCGTCCGGAGCGCACCACCTACGAGATCACCGACGCCGGCTCGCGCGAGATGGTGGACTGGCTCTCGGAGCTGGTGGCGGTGCCTCAGAAGGAGTATCCGCAGTTCGAGGCCGCGCTGTCGCTTCTCGGCCACCTCTCTCCCGCCGACGCCGTGGAATTACTGCAGGCGCGCCTGGGGGCACTCCAGCACCAGCTCACGGTGAGCACCGCGCTGCGAGCCGCGGTTCAGAGCCCCGAGATTCCCCGCCTGTTCCTGATCGAGCAGGAATACTCCGAGGCTCTGCTCGCCGCCGAGATCACGTTCGTCCAGGCATTGGTGGCCGACATCGAAGCGGGCAGCCTCGACGGGCTCGAGTTCTGGCGAGCGTTTCATCACGTCGACATGACCGATCATGAGGAGAAGGCATGACTTCGATTATCGAAGCGCAGGGGCTGGTAAAGCGATTCGGCAAGGTCGAAGCGCTGGCCGGTGTCGACCTCGTGGCCGAAAGCGGCCGGGTGTTGGCGCTCCTCGGCCCGAACGGTGCCGGCAAGACCACGTTCGTTCGCTGTGTGGCGACGTTGCTGGAAGCCGACGCGGGCTCCCTGCGGGTATGTGGGTACGACGCGGTGTCGCAGCCGGATGAGGTTCGGCAGTCCATTGGCCTCGCCGGCCAGTCGGCGGCCGTGGAAGGGGCCATGACGGGGCGGGAGAACCTGGTGATGGTGGCGCGTCTGTTCGGCCAAGACCGCGCCACCGCCCGCAAGAATGCCGACCGCGTCCTGGAGCAACTCAACCTCGAAGATGCCGGTGACCGCCTCGTTCGCACGTACTCCGGCGGCATGAGGCGCCGACTCGACTTGGGCGCCAGCTTGGTCGGAACGTCGCGGTTGTTGCTGCTCGACGAGCCCACCACCGGGCTCGATCCCCGCAATAGGGCCGAGCTGTGGCTGGCCATTCGCAACCTGGTGCAGTCGGGGACCGATGTGCTCCTCACTACGCAGTATCTCGAAGAGGTCGACCAGCTCGCCAGCGACGTGGTCATCATCGACCACGGTCGGGTGATTGCCGCCGGCACTCCCAACGACCTCAAGCAGCAGGCCGGTCGAGACGTGATCGAAGCTCGCGTCCATCGCCAAGCCGATCTCGACGAGGTGGTGCGGATACTCGGCGAGGTGGGCGACGGCGAGGCCGTCGTGGAGCCCAGCACCCTGCGAGTCACCGTTCCGGTGGAGCATGGGGCCGATGAGCTCATGGCGGGATTGCGGGCCCTGGAGACGGCCGGTATCAGCCTTGACGACATCGGGTTGCGCCGTCCCACGCTTGACGAAGTGTTCCTATCCCTCACCGGTCGCCCGGTGGAAAACACTGTGGAGGCAGCACGATGATCGCCACCTCGACCGACAGGGCGTTGGCCGCCCGTGCGCCCATCGTGCGCGGGGGCCGTACCGGTTTGTTCGCCGGGGCCGCCGTCATCTCCAAGCGCACGTTGCTGAAGTTTTGGCGTACCCCCGCGTTGATCGTGGTGGGGACCGTGCAGGGCGCGATGTTCCTGCTGATCTTTCGGTACGTGTTCGGTGGGGCCATCGGCGTGGGCGGCGTCCGCTATGTCGACTATCTGGTGCCCGGCTATGTGGTCACGGGCGTGTTGTTCTCCGGAGCCAGCGCGTCGGCGGGAGTGGCCGAAGACATGGAGCAGGGTTTCGTCGATCGACTCCGCTCATTGCCCATCCATCGGGCCTCGGTGTTGCTCGGGCGCGCCATGGCCGACACAACGTTGGTGGCCTGGGGCACCGCGGTGACCACCGTCATCGGATTCGCGGTGGGATTTCGACTTCACTCCACCGTCGGCCAGGCGCTGTTCGCCTTCGTGCTGTGCGTGGTATTCGGGTTCGCCTTCGAGTGGGTGTTCGTGCTCATCGGGATGATGGCCGGTTCGGCGCAAGCGGCGCAGGGGCTCTCGTTGTTGGTGTTCCCGTTCACGTTCGTGTCGAGCGCCTTCGTTCCGGTCAAGACCATGCCGGGGTGGATGCAGCCGATCGCTATGCACCAGCCGGTGACCCCCATGGTCAATGCGGTGCGAACGCTCACCCAGGGCGAAGCCGCCGAACGGCTCCTCGGCCACCCGGCCAGCTACTGGGTCACCCGTTCGCTGTTGTGGTGCGTGGCCCTCACGGTGGTGTTCGGGCTGCTGTCGATCGCCCGCTTCCGTAAGGGCTGAGCGACCGCTACTGGACGCTGATCGCGCCGGTAGGGCAGAGCTCGGCGGCCAACTGCACCGTCGCTCGCGACCCCTCGGGTAATTCGGACATCCGAAGTGTCGCCTTGCCGCCGGCCGGTAGCTCGAACACCTCGGGAGCGACCCGAACACACGCTCCGCTGGCCGCGCATCGCTGTGAGTCCACGGTTACCTGCATCGCCGCAAGCTAGCGATGCCGAACCCGGGCCTTGACATCTTGGGGGCAGGACCCGCATGATGACTGCGATGTCCGGTCCTTCGACCCTCCTTCTTCTCGAGTAGGCGAGCAGCTCACAGCTGCTCGCCTACGCCTCCTGCGCCCCTTCGGCCAGGAGGTTTCTTGCTTTTCCGGCCCACTTTTTCATGCAGAGGATCTCCTGATGACCACCGATAGCTCCGCTCACTGGCCTGCTCCCGCCACCGTGAAGCCGATGCCGTTCCAGAAGTACACGGCGTACGAGTTCGCTCCCGAGCTTCCGGACCGCACCTGGCCGTCGAAGCGGATCGAGCACGCTCCGCTGTGGTGCTCGGTGGATCTTCGTGATGGCAACCAGGCCCTCATCGATCCCATGGACCCCAATCGCAAGCGCAAGATGTTCGACACCGTCGTGAAGATGGGGTTCACGGAGATCGAGATTGGCTTCCCGTCCGCGTCGCAGCCCGACTTCGATTTCTGCCGGATCCTCATCGAGGAGAATCTGATCCCGGAGAACGTGTGGATTCAGGTTCTGGTGCAATGTCGCCCGGAGCTCATCGAACGCACCTATGAGGCGTTGCGGGGCGCGCCGCGAGCCATCGTCCACTTCTACAACTCGACGTCGGTGCTGCAACGCCGGGTGGTGTTCAACGCCAACAAGGAAGAGGTGCTGCGCATCGCCACCGATGCCGCCCGCTTGTGCAAGGAGATGGAGTCCACCTGTCCCGGCACCGACTTCCGCTACGAGTACTCACCGGAGAGCTACACCGGCACCGAAAACGAGTACGCGATCGACGTGTGCAACGCGGTGATGGACGTGATTCAACCGACGTCGGCCGACCCGATCATCCTGAACCTGCCGGCCACGGTTGAGATGTCCACTCCCAACCTGTACGCGGATCGCATCGAATGGTTCCATCGCAACATCAGCCGCCGCGACTCGGTGGTGCTGTCGCTTCATCCGCACAACGATCGGGGCTGCGCCGTGGCCGCGGCCGAGCTCGGAGTGATGGCCGGTGCCGACCGGGTGGAAGGAACCCTGTTCGGAAACGGCGAGCGCACGGGCAACGTCGACGTGGTGACCTTGGCCATGAACCTGTTCAGTCAAGGCGTGGATCCGTGTCTTGACATCAGCGACATCGACTCGCTGCGTCGGGTGGCCGAGTATTGCAACCGGCTCCCGGTGCACGAGCGTCATCCCTATGCGGGCGACCTCGTGTACACCGCCTTTTCGGGATCGCACCAGGACGCCATCAAGAAGGGCTTCGCCGCCCTTCCCGCCGACTACGACCAATGGGGAGTTCCGTACCTGCCGATCGATCCGGCCCACGTGGGCCGGACCTACGAGGCGGTGATCCGGGTGAACTCACAGTCGGGCAAGGGCGGTGTGGCCTACATCATGGAGATGGAACACCAGATGGTGCTGCCGCGGCGCCTGCAGATCGAGTTCTCGAAGGCGGTCCAGACGGTAAGCGAGGACACCGGCACAGAGATCAGCCCGGCCGAGATGTGGAGCATCTTCAGCTCGGAGTACCTGCCGGAGCAGCCGCGGGTGGCGCTGCGGTCACAGGAGATTCGGATGGACGGCGAGCGGGCCGCCATCACCGCCCAAGTGGTGGTAGACGGCGAGGCTCGCACGCTCGTCGGCGAGGGCAATGGCCCGATCGATGCCTTCGTGCACGCCGTGTCCGAAGGCCTCGGCATCAAGGTCGATGTCGTGGACTACCACGAGCATTCGGCCTCCCGCGGTTCCGACGCCACCGCGGTGGCCTACGTCGAGACGCAGTCGCCCGACGGTCTGCTGCGCTGGGGAATCGGCATCGATCCGAACATCCTCACGGCCTCGCTGAAGGCCGTGCTGAGCGCGGTAGAGCACCGCCTGTAACCCAAACCCCCGCGCCACAAACCCCGCGCCCCAAACCCCGCGTACTGACGCGGGTTACGCCGGGAAAACCCGGCGTAACCCTTGCTCCTATGTCAAGCGACGTTGGTGGTGATGGTGGCTTGGGGTTGGTATGCGTCGGCGAGGAGGGCCCGGTACACGACGTCGGAGAGGCGGCGTTTGAGGGCTCGAAGCGCTTCGGTCTTGGTGTTGCCCATGGCGTGGCGCCGCTCGAGGTAGTCCCTGGCGTCGGGGTGGCAGCGCATCTGGGTGATAGCGATCCGGTGGAGCGCGGCGTTGAGTTGCCGGTTTCCCGAGCGCGAAAGACGGTGCCGTTCCCGGTTCCCGGACCACACCGGGATCGGCGCGGTTCCGTTATGACGGGCGTAGGCGTCCTTGGAACGGAACCGGGCAACCCCCGCGGTTTCCGCCACCATTTTGGCCGCCGTGATCGGCCCCACCCCAACCACGCTCAGCAGGGTGGGAGCAATCGAGGTGACTAGCGCGGTGATCTCGCCCTGTAGTGCTCGTTCCCGCACGGTCAGCGCTTTGATGTCGGTCACGATCTCGGTAGCCAGCCGAGCAACCATGCCCTGGTAACCAGCGAGCCGAGCCGAGAGAAGATCCAGGTTCTTGTATCGATTGAGTGATCCTGCAGGAGGGTCCCAGCTGGGGTCGAGTTCATGCAGATGCCACCGCAATCGGTTGATACACCGGGTCCGTTCTGCTACCAGGTCATCTCGATGATCCACCAACAACCGCACCTGCCGGGCCGGACCATCGAGCTGAGCCACGGGAAGATCGCGGTGTCGTTGCGCCGCCCGAGCCACCGCTAACGCGTCGATCGGATCGGACTTGCCATAGGTACGGGCACTGTCACGGGCCTGCGCCATCAACTTCGGAGGGACCCGCACGATCCGTTCCCCCGCCCCTAACAAGTCCCGTTCCAACCGGCGAGACAAATGCCGGCAGTCCTCCACCGCCCAGTGGCGGACCGGGCCGAACTGGTCCGCCCACCGCACCAACCCCAAATGATCCGCCGTGGTCGTAGCCGTAGTGGTCTTTTGACCCAACTGCCGGCCGAGCTCGTCGACCGCGACCACGGTATGGGTGCGCTTGTGCGCGTCGATCCCAAGAGTCACCATTGTCCCTGTCACCTTTCACGTCAGTGGAAGAAACCGGGACCGGTCGGTGGGCACACCTCAGTGGGGGCGATGCCACGCTCCTATCAAGCCACGCCGGCCGGTTCCGAACGTGTCCAGGAGCCGGCACAAGGATTAGATGCCCCACAGGCAACGTCAGTACGAGCCAAACCCCAGACCCCCTCAGCCTGACACTGACGCGTCAGTACGCCGGGGGCGGGGCGTCGGTAGCCTGCCTGGGTGTCTGATCGCCCCGTTCGCGTCCGATTTGCCCCGTCGCCCACCGGCTACTTCCACGTCGGGGGAGCCAAGACGGCGCTCTACAACTGGATCTTCGCCCGCCAGCACGGCGGCACCTTCGTACTGCGCATCGAAGACACCGATGCCGAGCGCAACCGGCCCGAGTGGATCGAAGGGATTCAGGCCGCCATGGCCTGGATCGGCGTCGATTGGGACGAGGGCCCCTACTTTCAGTCGGAGGCGGCCCCCCGTCACTTGGAGTTGGCGCTTCGACTTTCAGAGCAGGGCGACGCGTACTGGTGTGACTGCACCCGCGAGTCGATCGACGCCCGGGCCAAGGACACCGGCAAGCCGGGCTATGACGGCTACTGCCGAGATCGCGCGCTGGGCCCGGGCGACGGGAGGGCACTGAGGTTTCGCACTCCCCGCGAAGGCACCACCGTGGTGGCCGATCTCATCCGCGGCGATACCACGTTCGAGAACGCCAACCTCGAAGACTTCGTGATCCTTCGATCCACGGCAGCCCCATGTTCCTGTTGGCCAACGTGATCGACGACATGGATATGGGGATCACCCATGTCATCCGGGGCGAGGAGCACCTGTCCAACACCCCCAAGGCGCTGTTGATATGGCAAGCGTTGGACGGAGGGCCGGTGCCGACCTTCGCCCACGTGCCAATCCTGGTCAACGAGAAGCGCCAGAAGCTGTCGAAGCGCCGAGACCCGGTGGCCCTCGAGGGGTACCGCGACGAGGGCTACCTGCCCGAAGCCATGAGGAACTTCCTCATGCTGCTGGGCTGGGCTCCGGCCGGCGGCGAAGAGATCGTGGACTTCGACACGGTGATCATGGAGCAGTTCCGGATCGAGGATGTGCATTCCTCGCCCGCCTTCTTCGATGTGGTGAAGTTGCGGGCCATCAACGGCCACTACATCCGCGCCCTCCCGGTAGAGGAGTTTGTGGCGCGGTGCCGACCGTGGCTCGACGACGTCAATGTGTGGGAGCCGGATGCCTTCGATCCGGCGGTCTTTGCGGCCATGGCCCCCTTGGTGCAGGAGCGGGTCACCGTGCTGTCGGAGGTTCCCGGCTACGTCGACTTCCTGTTCCTCGACGAGCCGGTGGTGGATCCCTCGTCGTGGGACAAGGCCATGAAGGGCGACGCCGTCAAACTGCTGGCCAGCGTCACCGAGGCGTTCGAGCACGTGGAATGGACCGCCGACTCGATCAAGGCCGCGGTGACCGCGGCCGGAGAGGCCCTCGGGCTCAAGCTGGCCAAAGCCCAAGCGCCCGTACGGGTGGCCATCACCGGCCGATCAGTGGGGCCGCCGCTGTTTGAATCGATCCAGTACCTCGGGCGAGAGCGCACCCTGGCCCGCCTCCGGGCGGCCAGCGCTCGACTGGCGCTCGGATAGGCCGAAACCTCATCTGTCGTGCGTCGGGGCCGATCCACTGGCTACGCTGTCGCCCGCCCTGCGGGGTCCCCAGTCGGGGGTGGTGTAATTGGCAACACAGCAGGTTCTGATCCTGCTTTTAGGGGTTCGAGTCCTCTCCCCCGAGCGCGACGCTGACCGGCCTTCGGGCCGGTCAGCCGAATTCTCCCGGCACGGTTACCGAGCACCTTGGGGCTGCTAGCGAGCTTTGGTAGCGTGCAGCGGCCAACCGCAAGGCCCCATCGTCTAGTGGCCTAGGACACCACCCTCTCAAGGTGGCGGCACGGGTTCGAATCCCGTTGGGGCTGCCAGTAGCACCGCCGAAGAGGCACTCTGCGGAGTGCCTCTTTCGCGTGACCGCGGCGGCACTTGCCCCTCGAGGTGTTCGCTGCGACGTGGTCGACCCATACGCATCCGTTGCAATAACAACTATTGCAACGGACGAGCATCTGATCACGTTGTGTGTGACGTCAACCCCACCTTCGACGAAAAGATCTATTTCCGTTCGATGAAAAAACAGGGGGATGCGACGGCGGTCAAGAAATCTGCACGTCGGTTCCCGAGCGGGGTCCATTCATTTGTAGATTCAGAGCCATGGATGGGCGTCGCGCTGCCGACCGGCCGAGATCGTGGTCTCGGTGGGGCCGCCCCCGCTCGGGCGGTTTGAACGGTCCGGCGATGCTCGAGGCAACGGGCTTGTTCGGCATTGCGGTGATCGGCGACGACGGCTCGTTGCGCACAACGCACTCGTTCTGTTCGCTGCTGGGCATCGCCCGACTTTCGCATCTTGATTCGCTTCTCGAAGCGCTCCCCGACCCGGTGGCTCGCCGGCTCGTTGCGGCGCGCCAGCGACCCCGTCGCCCCGGCCAGCACTCGCTCGGCCGGATCCGGCCGGCGCAGCCGCCGCAGTCGTTGGTCGAGCTCTCGTGGAGCCAGCGGTCGGGGGTGAGCGCCCTGATGGTGCGTGACCTCTCGGACCAGCTACGGACCGCCCACGCCAATCGTCGCGTGATCGCGGCCGCCATCCGATCGCGGGCCGAGGATCGGCGGTCCATCGCCGCCGAACTTCACGATGGGCCGGTGCAGCTGTTGGCGGCCGTCTCGCTTGAGATGGGTCTGTTGCGCCGGTCCGTCAACGAGGAGCAGCGGGCAAGGCTGGTATCGATGGAGCGCAGGATCGGCGAGTCGGTCGACCAGCTCCGCGCCCTTATCGCCTCCGTCGCCCCGGCCGCGGTGACGCTCAATGGGATAACTCCGACGGTGCAGGAGATTTATGAGGAGGCGGGGCTGGGGATGCCGAACTCGCTGTCGGTAGAACTGCCGCCCGCCATCGATCAGTTCTCATTGGCGGTCCTGGTCGAGGGTATTCGGGCAATTGCGGCCGCCGTGCCTCGCACGCCGCAGGCTTTACGCCTCGAGACAGACGCCGATGCGGCCGCGCTTCGCGTTGGGTATTGGCCGGGTGAGCTCGACGAGCTCCGCGGTCAGTGCGGGCTCGAGCGGTTGACTGCGGAGCTAGAGGCATTGGGCGGCATCGTTTCGTGCACGGACGAATCCATAGAGATGCTCCTGGCGGGTGCGGCGTTCGACGAGGGTTGTGCGATGTCGGCCTATACGGCCACCGGTACGAGGTTGGAAGGGCGTGCTGGGTGAGACCAACCGTGCTGGCGGGGACTCAATGACCGAACCCAAGCCCGGGTCCGCCGAGCGTGGTGCAATACGCGTGATGGTGGTGGAGGACCATCAGATGGTGGCCGGCGCGCTCCGGATGGCCATCGGGGCCGAGGGCGACATGGACGTGGTGGCGATGGCTTCCACGATGGCCGAGGCGCTGGAGATGGCCAAGCGCGTCGATCCCGAGGTGGTGGTGGTCGACTATCGACTGCCCGACGGCGATGCGTCGGAATTGGTCCCGGCGTTGTTCGAGATCATGAGCGACCCCAGGGTCTTGGTCATCAGCGGCTGGACCGATGATCGATCCGTCGCGCGAGCGGTGGAGGCCGGCGCCAGTGGGTTTCTTCCCAAGCAACAACCGGTGGAGGAGCTGGTCGACGCCGTTCGCCGGGTGGCGGGGGGAGAGGCGATATTCACTCCGGCCCTATTGGCT
>Ga0268264_10003362_pt1 | contig 13826 bp, 11 predicted proteins | sample KBSSwiS32_FD_190357 | JGI IMG/M metagenome (GOLD analysis project Ga0268264, IMG submission 190357) | Switchgrass rhizosphere microbial communities from Kellogg Biological Station, Michigan, USA - KBS Switchgrass S3-2 (SPAdes) (version 2) | ecosystem: Host-associated > Plants > Roots >...
CGACTGGCCGCGAGGTGAGACCGCGATTGAGTCGCTGGGCGGCCACCTTCTGCCTGGAGCGGTGATCGAAAGGGTTGAGCTTCTCGGCGGCCCGCAACTCGGCTTCCGGCGCGAACACGACGCGCTTCGGCTGACCTTACCGAGTGCGGAGAACGGGACCTTCGTTCCCGCGCTGCGGATCCGCGGTCGCGGGCTCGTCTAGCGCATCCGCACCGTCAGCGGCCGCCCGTCGTAAGTGATCGTGACATCCGCTTTTGAATCGAACGTAAGCGCGCGGGCAACGCCCGGCCTCATCCAACGAACTCGGATCGTTCGCTTGCCGGCCATTCCCGGATACGTGCCTTCCCGTGCCGCGATCCCCAGAGTCTTCGCCTGCTCGTTCCATACGACAGGGATGCGCGAATATTTGCCGTGGAGATACTGGCGAGTCAGTCCGTCGTCCTCGTAGAGCGAGAAGCTGCCATTTGCGCCGGTGTAGACGTTGAGCGCCAGCGGCGAATGTGAGTTGTTGCCGGTATGCTGGATTGCCGGCCCGATCGGAATGATCGATCCTGAGCGAACGAACAGCGGCATGCGCTCGTACGGCGCGATGGCGGTGATCACCTGTCCCCCATCGACGCTCCGCCCAGTGTAAAAGTCGTACCAGGTCGAGCCCGCGGGGAGATAGACCTTGCGGCGGCGGGCCTTGAACTCCGTGACCGGCGCGACGAGAAGGGCCGGCCCGAACAGATATTCGTCGTCGATGCCCCAAGTCTTCTTGTCGGTCGCAAAGTCCATCACAAGCCCACGCATGATCGTGCCGTCCTTGAAGTAGGTGTCGGCGCCGAGTGTGTAGATGTAGGGCATCAGACGGTAGCGAAGCTCGTCGTACCAGACCATCGAGCGATAGGTCGGGGACCCCGCCGGGGCCATTTCAAACAACTCGCGTTTGATGTTCTCCCCGTGGCTGCGGAAGATCGGCGACAGGGCGCCGAACTGGAACCAGCGCGTGTTCAACTCGCGCCATTCGACAAGATCGGCCGGCTTCGGCTTAATGAAGCGATCCTCCATCGTGTAGCCGCCGATATCGTGGCTCCAGTTGGGCACGCCCGACATCGAGAAATTGATTCCGGCGGAGATCTGCTCCCGGAGGTTATCCCACCGCGATGCCACGTCACCTGACCAGATCGCTGCTCCGGCGCGCTGGATTCCGCCGAACCCGGAGCGGGTCAGAATGAACGGCCGCGTATCCGGCCGGTCGGCGAGGAGATGGTCGTAGACGTTCTCGACATGCTCAAGCGGATATGAGTTGAACAAGGCGGCCCCCGGGCCGAGCGCCGTCGGACCCATCCGGCGCTTGCGTTCCTCAATGCTCAGGTTGGAGTGAAAATCGGGTTCGTCGCTGTCGAGCCACCACGCGTCGAATCCCTTGCTTGCAATGCCGTCGATGACCTGCCGCGCGTAAATGTCCTTCGCCCGCTGATTGTACGGATCATAGAAAGCGTTCGCGTATCCATTGCCGATCCAGTCGCGGTACATGCCGTGGATGTAATTGGGGTCGCTGGCCGGCTCGTCCGGCCGCGGCGTGACCATGTTGTGATAGATGCCTCCGACCGCTTCGAGCTCGCGATAATTGGCGATGTCCTTGTAATATTTCGCCCAGACCGAAATCATCACGTGCGCACCGCTGCGATGGACCTCGTCGACCATCGCCTTGGGATCGGGGAAGCGCGACGCGTCGAAGCACTGGCAACCCCACTGGTCCTGGGGCCAGTAGTTCCAGTCCTGGACGATCGCATCGAGCGGAAGGCCGCGTCTGCGATATTCGCGCAGCACGCCGAGCAGCTGGTCCTGGGTCTCGTAGCGCTGACGGCTCTGCCAGAAGCCATACGACCATTTGGGCATGATCGGCGCCTTGCCGGTGAGCTGGCGGTAACCGGCGATCACCTCGTCCATGCTGGCGCCGCCAACAAAATAATAATCGAGTCCCTGGCCGAGCTCGGACGACAATGTCAGGGAATGGCGCTCGGCATCGGGCCGCGGGTCGTTGTGCTGAAGCGCAATATATCCGCCGTTTGGCTCCCACTCGACGCGCACGTCATGCGCCTGGCCGGCAGCGAGTTCGAGGTCGAAATTGTGGTACCAGGGGTTCCAATTCTGGCGCCATTTGCTCAGCACCTCATGGCCGTCGACGAATACCTTGGCGTCGTTCGACGAATAGAGGCGGAAGCGGTGCAGGCCGGCCGCGTTCGGGACGATTTTTCCCGCCCAGATGACCTTGAGACCAGGAACGGTGTTCGAGCCGTCGGCGGTCCGCGTGCCGGCCGGCCAATCCTTGCGATTCTCGAGATATTGCAGGTTGATCGCGCGCTCCCTGCGCGCCGCGACCGTCTTTCCGTTGGCGATATAAGTCGCGGTCCAGCCGCGCCCATCGTTCACTGTCAGGCCGTCGCCATCGGCGCCGGCATAAGGATAGGGGTCGGGATCGCCGAACCGGGTGATCGAGTTATTGTCCCACAGCAGCCCGTAATTGCGCGTCGAAACGACGAAAGGAATCGCGACGTCCATGTTGTGTTGAGCGAGTTCGACGTCCTCGCCGTTGTAATTCATCTGCCCGTTCTGGTGTTGACCGAGCCCGTAAAAACCCTCGTCGGTGCCGGGGTTGAACTGCTGGCGAACAGTCAGGAATTGCTGACTGTCGACGGACACGGGAGCGAAAGCGGGAGCACCATTCTCGGCGAGCACCACGCGTCCCGCGGAATCGCGAAAGCTGATATCGCCGGTCTCCCGATCGATGATCGCCGACGCCTTCGCGGTTGTCAGTGTTACGGTCGAGGGGGTCTCCGCGATGGAAAAACCGCCCGCCATGGGTTTCGCGATAACCATCAGACTCGATGGGAGGGTTGGCTCGGGCGATGGGGCGGACGAGACGCGAATGATGCTTTCGCCATATACGTCGAGGCGGACCCAGGCCTCGGATCCGCGCTGCGGCGTGACAATGACGCCGGTCGCGGTGCGCACGATGCTCTGCCCGATCGCCGCGGAGCTGGCGCATGCAACAAACGCGGCAACGATAGGCGCAGTCTTCATCGATAGGTCCCCATCCGCACCTTGAGCAGGGTCGGCTCGCCAAGGTTGAGTCCATAATCGGTTTGGTCGCCGTTCCACCGGCGCGACGCTGTCCAGCGGCCGTTCTGGAACGTTCCTTCTTCAACGGTGACGAACTGTACGTTGTCGCCTGGCTCCGGGGCTGCGAGGGCGAAACTGATGCGGGCGTCGGATCCGGCGAGCAGGAACTCATCCGGACCGAGCTGGATAAGCGCGGCTCCGCCAACCGGCTGATCCTTTTTCGGATTGGGCGGCATCTTCATCCACGTCCAAGCCGGATCGCCGAATGACCACAATCCGTATTGGGCGGTGATTTTCCATCGACCCATCACCTGCGACTGATCCGACGCATCCTCGCCCTTGGCGAAGCCGGCGGTACGATGCTTGAAAGCGAGCCCTGCCCAATCGCGCGCGATTGGCGCCATCAGCGCGTATTTGGACGCAAAGGCGTCGAAATTCTCGGTCGTGTTCAGCCCGCCGAGCGGATAGTTGGAATAGACCGGGTCGACCCCGAACGGCGCCCAACCGATCACCCCCTTGCCGAGCGCCAGCCAAAGGAAACGGGCGAACGGCAAATCATTGCCGTTTTCCGGCACGAAAAGCGGGTTGTCCGACCGCGCCATGCGGTCGAGCTTGCCATTCACTGTGCGATAGTCTCGATCATAGAGGTCGGGTGCTGCGGTCGCGATATGGGGAGCGGCGGCTTTCCACACATCGAGCACCGGCCAGTCGGCGCCGCCGCTCGCACCGCCGCCGCCCTTTGCGTCGAACGGATTGCTGACAACGACGTTGACGTACATCGGAAGATTTAGCTCGTCCTGGCCGGCCGCCGCGATCTCGTCGATGTAGCGCGCCATGTACCAGGCGTTGAACGCGGTATCCGCGTTCCAGTCGAAGACCTGCTTCCACGTTCCGCTCTTGCCCATCTTGCGTGCGAGCTCCGCAGGGATTGGCCCGGCAAACAAGCGGTTCGCCTCGGGGGAAAAGTCGCGCGGGCTGCCGTAGCTTCCCACCTCATTTTCGACCTGCACAAGGATGACGGTGTGTTGAGGGTCGATTTCGCGAAGGTGTCGCATCATCGCCGCGAACGCCCGCTTGTCCGCTTCCAGTGTCGTGCGGGAATGCGGCGACATCACGTAATGGGTCTTGCCGTCCCGGGTCATCATGCGCGGGAAGCGCTTCCAGTCCGACTTGACCCATTCAGGCGTGTAGCTCGGGGACGTGTTCTTCCACGTGCCGAACCACAGCAGATCGAGGCGGATGCCGTTGGCGCGCGCTTGCGGGACCAAGGTGTCGAGCCAGGAGAAGTCGAACTTGCCTTCAACCGGTTCGACCTGCTCCCAGGCGACGGGGATTTCGAGCGTGTTCGCGTGAAGGCCACGGATCGCTTGCCAGACCTCGGGTAGCATGGCCGGGTAGTTGCTGCTGTTGTTCGCCTGACCGCCGAGTATTAGAAATGGCTGTCCGTCGACAATCAGTGCGTGCTTGCCTTCCGCATGGATGAGATGCGGAAGTCCGCTTTGGGCGTGCACGGCCGACGCCGCCAACAAGGGCAAGACGCACTGTAGCAGCCTGCTGATTCGTCCCACGGCCTCTCCCCTCGGCGGCTTGCATCGCCGGTTGGTAGCGCTAACGCAAGACTCGCAAAGCGCAGCGCGGGGTAGGGAATGCATCGCCTGATGAAGTTCTTCGGCCAGTTGATTGCGGCGATGAGTTTGTTCTCGGTCGCCGCTGCAGCCGAGACGACTCAGGAAGCCGTCAACAAAGCCTCAAATGGTCTCGCTCTGACTCCGCCGATGGGATGGAACAGCTGGAATAAGTTCGCGTGCAACGTGAACGAACGGATCGTCCGCGATACCGCCGACGCGATGGTCGGCTCGGGCATGCGTGACGCCGGCTATCAATATGTCGTGATCGATGACTGCTGGCAGGGTCCGCGCGACGACAGGGGTGTCATCACTGCGGATTCGCAGCGCTTTCCGTCGGGCATCAAGGCGCTTGCCGATTACGTCCACGCGCGCGGCCTCAAGTTCGGCATCTATTCCGACGCCGGGCGGCTGACTTGCGGCGGCCGTCCCGGTAGCCAAGGTCATGAGTATGGCGACGCGCTGACCTACGCGAGCTGGGGCGTCGACTACCTCAAATACGATTGGTGCAACACCGGCGATCGCAATGCCCAGGAAGCCTATGCGGTCATGGCCGACGCGCTTCGTGTTAGCGGACGCCCAATCGTGTTTTCGATGTGCGAATGGGGCACCGCCAAGCCGTGGCTATGGGCAAGAAATGTCGGCAATCTGTGGCGCACGACCGGCGACATCTGGGACAGCTTCGCGACCAAGGACAAAGTCCACGACTGGGCGCATCCGATGCTGGAAATCGTCGATTCGAACGAGCCGCTTTGGCCTCATGCGGGGCCGGGCCACTGGAACGATCCCGACATGCTCGAGGTTGGAAATGGCGGGATGACGACCGCGGAATATCGCGCGCACTTCTCGTTGTGGGCGATGATGGCGGCGCCGCTGATCGCCGGCAACGACGTCGCCCACATGGATGACGCGACCCGGTCGATTCTCCTGAACAAGGAGGTCATCGCGGTCGATCAGGATTCGCTCGGCGCGCAAGGGCGCCGGGTCGCCAAGGATGGCGCCAGCGAGATGTGGACGAAGCCGCTCGCTGGCGGCGCCCAGGCTGTGCTGTTGTTCAACCGCGGCGAACAGCCGGCGACCTTCAACTTTGCGTGGACCGATCTAGGTGTGGCCGCAAAAAGGCCCGGGCGCGTTCGTGACCTGTGGTCCCATCGGGACATTGCCAGGCCTGGCCTGCGTCACAGCGTGATCGTCGAGCCGCACGGCGTTGCGATGTTCCGGGTCACGCCCTGACCGCGGAAGCATAGTCACGGATCATCGCTTGCGTTGAAGCGTCGGTCTCGAACACGCTGTACCACCCCTGCGGCTCGTGAGGCGGATCGCCGACGTAGCTGATATCACCGCGGACGAAATGGTGGTCATTGTGCTGCGCGCGACCTTCGCCGCCCCACCCCCAGAAGTTGCATCCCTGCAGCGGACCACCGCTGCGAACGCTGTCGATCACGGCCGAATAGATCAACTGGTAGAAGCGATCCTTGAACGTCGTCGGCGCGCTTGGGTCGAAGCTCCCGCCGTCCCGGGGAAAGCCGAATTCCTCAATCACCAGCGGTTTGTCGAGGCGTCGAGCGATGGCGATCTGCTCCGAGATGTAGCTGCGGGCTTTCCGCTCGACCGTCGGCCAGCTGCCGGCGAGGTCGTTCGGGTCGGCCCAGTTCCAGTTCTGCGGCCAGACATGGGCGGTCACGTAATCGATGGAGGGGGAGGTGTGGGCGTCCACCATGCACTGATCGTCGTCGATGCAACCCATGGTCCCCTCGCTACCGGTCGAGACCAGGTGATTGGGGTCGAGCGACTTGATCAGACGTGCAGTCGTGTTGGTCCACGCAAGGTACGACCGCATGTGCCGGCGTCCGGAGTGGCCGCTCCCGCCCGGCCGGGGCTCGTTCGCGAGTTGCCAGGCCATGACCGCCGGATCGTCGCGGTAGAGCCGCCCGGTCACGCTGTTGCGGCGTGTGACGACGGCTCGGACATAATCGTGGTACATCCCAACGGCGCGTGAGTTGCCGTAAAATTCCGAGCTCATGTCGGGGAATTGTGGCCAAGGATGCGCTGGGTCGTTCATATTCACGTAACGCCCGCCAGTGGTCCAATAGAGGTAGGTCATCATTCCGCCCGACCATTCCCAGAAATTGGTCAGGTAGATGACCGCGCGCATGTTGCGCCGCCCCATCTCGGCGAGTGCATGGTCGAGCCCGCGAAGCAGCGTCTCATTGTATCGTGCGCTACTGTCGCGGAATGTCGGGCGAACTGAATTCTTGAGCGGGGAGAGTTCGGAGCTGCCAAGGATCCGCACGTTGTCGATGCCGACTCCGACGAGCCGATCGAGTTCGCGCTTGAGTCGGTCGCGGTTCCCGACCGGCGCGGCCGCGCCGAGATAGGCGGCGTACCACATGTTCGTGCCAACCGGGTGGTAAGCCTTCCCGCCGACCCGGAAGCGCGTCCCAGCGCGTTGCACGAGGAGGCCGTTGCGGCGCGCACCTGGTCCGGTGGCGGCGGTCAGCAGCGCAGAGGTTCCGACCAGCAGGTCGCGGCGATTTATCATCCCGTTTGCTCCCGAAGACGTTTGTGTTAGCGCTATCAGCGGTCGACGTCACATCCCGGAGCGAACGCACATGTGGAAGCGGATTTTCGGTGTCGTTCTCATCGGGATGGCAAGCGTAGCCAAGCCCCAGCCTGTTCCACAGCCTGCGCCCGGCCTTGACCAACCGTTCCATCGCGGCGTGAATGTGCTCGGCTACGATCCTTATTGGACTGATCCGGCCAAACGCCGGTTCCAATGGAGCCATTTTACGCAAATTCGGCGTGCCGGCTTCGATTTCGTCCGCGTGAACCTGCAGGCATTCAAGTTCATGGACGCGGACAGGCGGTTGGACCCGGCGTGGCTCGCCAAACTCGACGATGTCGTCCGCGAAGCGCAGAAAGCCGGTCTCGGGGTCGTTCTCGACGAGCATGACTTCGATAAATGTTCGACCGACATTGCCGCCTGCAGCCAGCAGCTCACAGCATTCTGGAGCCAGGTCGCGCCCCGGTACGCAAATGCGCCGCGAAATGTCGCCTTCGAGCTTCTCAACGAGCCCCACGACAAGCTTAACGGGGAGCCGTGGAATGGCTTGCTAGCGGCGCTCCTTCCGATCGTTCGGCAGACTAATCCGACGCGCATCGTGGTCGTTGGCCCGACGCATTGGAACAGCCTCAAGGACCTTCCGGACTTGAAGGTGCCGGCTGATCCCAACCTGCTCATCACCTTCCATTATTACGAGCCGTTCCACTTCACCCATCAGGGCGCGTCATGGGCGGGCGACGTCAAGAACTTGCATGGCATCACCTGGGGCAGCGACGCCGATCGCGCCGCGCTCCGCGCCGATTTCGACCAGGTGTCTGCCTGGTCGGCGGCCCAGCGACGGCCGGTCCTGCTCGGAGAGTTCGGTGCCTATGACGGGAGCGGCACGCCGTTGCCGATGCGGGTCGCTTATACCGAGGCAGCCCGGTGCGAGGCGGCGCGGCGCGGCTTCTCCTGGGCTTATTGGCAGTTCGAGGGCGATTTCATCGTCTGGGACATAAAGCGAAATGATTGGGTGCAGCCGATCAAGGATGCATTGATTCCCGCGTCGCAGGTAGTGAACGCGAGAAGCACGAGCGACTGTGGATCGGCGTCGTCCGAAGCGTTTGACAGTGGGGAGAGAAAGAACATGGTGAGTGGCAAGCTTGCCGCCGCAGCGCTGATAACCGCGGTTCCGCCGGCGTCCGTGACGGCGCAAGGTGCAACCGACCCTGCCAAGCAGATCGTCAACGATCCGAGCGCGCCAGACGTGAACGGCGCTAAAGCTAGCCTGATTAGCGATCCGACGGTGCAGGGCGGGACGGCCCTTCGCGTGGATGTGCCGCGCAAGGGCACCAATCCTTGGGATTCTACCGTCGGCGGCGCGATCACGAAGCCGATCGGCAAAGGTGACCGGCTTGTGCTCCTGTTTTCCGCGCGATTGCATAAGGGCGAGGGGGGAGCACCGACGGCGATCCTGCCGTACAATGCGATCCAGCTTGCCGCCGCTCCATATTCGACGATCATCAACGGCACCGGTCAGATCGGGCCTGAGTGGAAGGACTTCCAGGTGACCGGAACCGCGGACGGCGATTATCCGGCTGGCGCGCTCAAGGTCACTATTCAGCTGGCAACTGCAAAGCAGACGGTGGATTTCGGCCCGATCGTGGTCCTGGATCGAGGAAAGTAGCGGCCGCAGCTTCGAGGATCAGCATTCGTCCGCTCGAAAGCGACGTTTGCCCGCAACTATGAAACATTGCGCGCAACGCAATCTTGACGTGGGCAGGTGCCCGTTCGCAATGGGTTGAACAGGGGTTGCCGATGCAAGCTAGTCAGCCACGCGCGCTCAACCGAATGGCGCCCGCTCTTACTCTGGCGTTCTTGGCACCCGTGTTCGCAGAAATCCTGCCCGGCGCCACGCGCTTCTCCTCGCTGTTCGTCTTTCCAATCGAGATGGCGGTATGGGGCGGCGGCGCTGTCATGGCACGAGCATTGGTTCGATCGCGACGGCTCGGCTGGTGGTCGCTGCTGCTCCTCGGGCTCGCACTTTCCGTCGCCGAGGAACTCCTCATTCAGCAGACATCCGTTGCTCCGATGGTCATTCGCCTGAAGGGCGAGACTTGGGCGCGGGCGTTTGATTTGAACTACGTCTATCTCATTTGGGCGCTCGTCTATGAAAGCGTCTGGGTAGTTCTTCTTTCCACCCTCGCTGCCGAACTCATATTTCCTGAGAAACGGGCAGAGCCATGGTTGAATCGAGCGGGCGCGATCGTCACCGGAATCCTGTTCTCGGTCGGCTGCTTCTTCGCCTGGTTCACGTGGACTCAAATCGCGCGGACACAAGTTTTCCATCAGTCACCGTTCACGCCGCCGATGCATTGGGTGGTGATTGCCGTCGTAACGATCGTCCTGTTGGTAGCAGCGGCGCTTCGCAGTCCGCGACGTTTCACCGCGCGTACGTTGGCGCCACCGCCGCCGCTGTTGTTGGGGACATTGAGCGCAGTTTGGGCAACAGTCTGGTTCGGACTTGTGGTGCTTGCCTTTGGCATCGCACCTCATGCGCCGCCTGTCATAACCGCTCTTGTCGCTATTCTGGTTGCGACCCTGTTGTTGATATTTGTCCCGTTGTGGTCGGCTGATCCCCGATGGAATCAGCGGCACGATTATGCGCTGATCGCTGGCGGCCTGTGCGGATCGATGGCCGTGAGCTTCGTCGGCTTCATTGGCGCTTTACCAATGGACTTGTGGTTCAAGATCGTCGTGGATGCCGCAGCGATTGTCTGGTTGGCGCGGCTCGGTATGCGCACGTTTCGCAGCGCTTGAGATGTTCATGGGCGGTCACTCGTCCTGATCCAGTCGCGGTTGCAACCAACTGGCAATCCAGGTCGGCAGGAGCATGCCGCCCGCTTGAAATCCGAAGCCGAGATTGAGCCAGTCGAGCGTCGCGTTCGGATACCAAAGCCACGGCACGCCCGCGCTTGCCATGTAGAAACAGCCGAACATCGCGAAGCTGGCGAGGACAGCGCCGGAAATGGCATATGCGCGAGCCTTCACGATCAACTCGCGCTCATCCAATGGACGGGGCGCGATCGGGCCGAGGATACGAAGGAACGGGGCGGTCACGAGCGCACCGTAAAAGAGCAGAAATCCGATCAAAAACCCGCGATCGGGCAAGCCGGTTGTTTTCGCCATCAGTGCATAGCCAGCGATCAAGGCCGCGAGCACGAAAAGGGGCGTCCAGCGAAAGCTGCGCGGTGGCGCCTTCATGAAGATGACGCGGTCGATGCGCGTGGCGTAGACCAGGCGGTCCATTCTCTCGAGCAATGTCATTGCGGTTGTTCTCCGGCCGCGGCAGCGCGGCGCAATGTGTCGGCGACAGATTCGAAGGGGCGGAAGGAAAAGAGAAGTTCGATCGGCACGCCGAAATAGGCCGCGATCTTCATCGCGAGCTCGAGGCTGGGTTTGTAATCGCCGCGCTCGAGATAGCCGATCGTCTGATTGTTTACGCCCACCGCATCGGCCAGCTCGCGGCGGGACGCGCCGCGCTCGGCCCGGAACACAGCGATGCGATTGTATAAAATTGTCACAGGATCATCGCGAATCAGGGAAGAAGCGTTGTGTTTACACAACGATTTATCCTAGTGTCAACGCCGTGACTAAGTGGTGCCGGATGCAGGATTCGAACCCGCGACCTTCGGTTTACAAAACCGCTGCTCTACCAACTGAGCTAATCCGGCCCGCTCGCGCCATTGCTTCATAGCACGCCGAACGTCCAGCCCGTCAGACGGCAGCGCCGACGAGGCGGCCGATGCCCGCCGTCACGGCCATCGCCGCCGCGCCCCAGAAAGCGACGCGTAGTGTCGCGCGCATCACCGGCGCATTTCCGGCACGCGCGCCGATCGCGCCGAGGATCGCCAGGAAGGCAAGCGACGCGACCGACACCGCGACAATCATCGGCCGCCCGACCGGCGTGAGCCATGCCGCAAGCAGCGGCATCGCGGCACCGGTTGTAAACGTCGCGGCGGACGTGAACGCGGCCTGGATCGGCCGGGCCGTCGTAATATGGGTGATGCTCAGTTCGTCGCGCGCGTGGGCGCCGAGCGCGTCATGGGCCATGAGCTGGGCCGCCACCGTCTCGGCGGTGTGCGCATCGAGTCCGCGATCCCGATATATCTGCGCCAGTTCGGCATGTTCGAAAGCGGGCGAAGCGGCCAGTTCGGCGCGCTCGCGTGAAAGATCGGCCTCTTCGGTGTCCGCTTGCGAGCTGACCGAGACATATTCGCCCGCGGCCATCGACATCGCCCCCGCGACGACGCCCGCGACCCCGGCAAGCATGACTTCAGCCTTGGATCCGGCGCCGGCCGCGACGCCGACGATCAGGCTCGCGGTCGACACGATTCCGTCATTCGCGCCGAGCACCGCTGCGCGGAGCCAGCCAATTCGCTGGACCTGATGGCGTTCCGGATGAAATTTTGGTGACGGCATGGGCCACTCCGATGTCCCGCCGAACATCCGTCAAAGCACGCCGAACGTCCAGCCTTCGCTGCGGGCAATCGCCGGCGTCAGGCCATCGGGATCAAACGCGCGCGGCTCGTCCAGCGCGAGCTGGCGCATACCCGCCGCGGTGACCAGCGCATCGGTCTGGTGATCATTGGGCTCGAACGTGAGGCGCGCCGGCGGGCTGCCGAGCGCCCTCAGCGCATGGTTGAGATCGATGCGGTTGCGCAGCTTGGCCCCGGACAGGCCAGCGCGGCGAAGATAGATGCGGGTGTAGATCTCGACCACCGCGCTGCCGCGGTCGGGCAGCGGGTCCATCGGCCAGATTGCGACCCGTCCATCGAGGTGATGAAGCAAGCGCATGCCGGCGAAGCTCGCCTTCGCGACCTGCGCGGCGCCGATCGCATCATAGGCCGACGCCGTCTTGCGGCCGCCCTGCGCGTTCAGTCGCGCGTCGCATTGGCGAAAGCGGACGAAGTCGGCCTTCACCCCGTCGGCGATGCCGAAATAGAAATGCTTGCGGTGCGCGACCTCAAGGAAGCTGGCGGCGCCGAGGTCCTCGTCGTCACAGACGCGATCGACATAGGCCCAGAATTCGCGCGCGGTCTCCGGGATACCCGGTTCGCCGAGCAAATACTCGCCCTTCTCGACGATCGGCGGGGCGAAACTGAAGTCGAAGCCGAACAGGGTCGGCTCCTTGGCGGAGCGCTTGACGAGCCAAGCAAGCACTTCCTCGCGCGACCAGACGTGATCAGGACGGACCAGCCGCGGCGCGGTCGAGCCGCGCGCTTCGGCGATGGCGATCCCTTTGTGACGCTTGCCCTTCGCGCCCGACCAGTCGATCGCGACGAAGCTGTCTAACCGGCTCACTTCTTCTTGCGCGGGCGCGCCTTGGGCTTGGCCGCGACGAAGTCGCGAGCGCGGGCGATGATGTCCCGGACCCGATCTTCATCTTCCGCCGCGTAACGGACGAGCACGCCTTCCCAGCCTTCGTAATGCGGCGTCTGCCAATAGGTCTCGGGCTCGGTCTCCTTGAGGATCTCGATCGTGTCGCGGTCCATCGCGATCCCGAAGGACGTCTCCGGCTCGTGGCTCGGGAACAGGAAGGCGCGGCCGTTCGACGCGACCTTGACCGCTGGTTGGCCGTAGTTGGTGCCGCGCTCCGTGTCGGGCAGGGTCAAAGCGAACGCGATCGCCTCGTCGAAGGTCATCAGACCAAGGGCGGCTGGCTGTCGTCGGGTTCGCCGGCGGCGCGCGGGATGCGGCGCGGGGGTGGCGGTGGGGCGGGCCGGCGCCCGGCGAACCGGTCGGCCCAATAGTCGGCGATGCGCCCGGCGGCATCGCGCCCACCGAGCCCGAAGGCGAGCGCGGTGGCGACCGCGGCGGAGCCGAGGATCAACCCGAACGCCATCATCACGATCTGGTCGGCGAGGCCCATGAAGGTGAGGCCGATGGCGGTGAACAAGGCGATGATCGCGTAGCGGACGATGGTCTGGGCGAAGCCGCCTTCGCCGGTCCCGCTGCCGACCAGCTTGGCGAGCAGGTTGGAGAGGAAGATGCCGAAGACGATGATCAAGGTGCCGAAGATCACCTTGCTGCCGAGCGCGGTGACCTGGGCGAGGAAGATGGCGATGTCGTCGCCACCGACCAGCCGCAGCGCGACGATCGCGGCCGCGAGGATGATCGCAATCATCGCGACATTGGCGACGATGCGCGAGGGGGAGGCGTTCGCCGGCAGGATGCCGATGGCCTTGATCCCCTCGTCAAAGCCGGTCGGCGGGAGGATGGCCTCGATGATCGTCTTGAGGAAACGTCCCAGGACGAACGCGATGCCGATCCACACGGCCGCACCCAACAGGCGCGGAATCGCGGCGAAAATCTGGTTGAGCATGTCGATCGCCGGGCCGGAAATGGCTTCGATACCGAGCACTTGAAGCGCGGCGATGGCGACCGGGATGATGATCAGCGCGAAGACCAGGACGCCGGCGGCCTTGGCCAGGCTCGAGCGCGTACTTCCGGGCGCCGCGCCCGGCGGGACGGCCTCGGCCGAAGTGCGC
>Ga0268264_10003367_pt1 | contig 13816 bp, 12 predicted proteins | sample KBSSwiS32_FD_190357 | JGI IMG/M metagenome (GOLD analysis project Ga0268264, IMG submission 190357) | Switchgrass rhizosphere microbial communities from Kellogg Biological Station, Michigan, USA - KBS Switchgrass S3-2 (SPAdes) (version 2) | ecosystem: Host-associated > Plants > Roots >...
CCCTGCAGATGGAGTGTCAATTGTATTTTGCTGATATCCTGGATCCATCCCATCAAATCCACGACACCATTATCCAGGTCTGGTCTTAAAGTAAGCCTTGCTTTTAAAAAAAGCGTTTTTATATCAATGCTTGCATCACCGGTAACTTCTTCGGGTGCGTCCGTTTCAAAGTCGATTTTAAGACGTAAAGGAGTTTGCAAATCACCAGTATCGATAGGCAGCTTCAATGATTCCAGATTAATATCATTTACCTGCTCCTGCACCAGTGAGCCCAGGTGAAACTTGTTAAAAAAAGTCTGCATATCGCTCATACTATGCGAGAAATCAAACCTCATTTGGTCATTTGGCCCCAAGATTATATTGGGTGGCGGCGGCGCATTCTTAATACCCTGTAGGTCGCTATAAGATCTGGGTGCAGCATAGTCGTCGTTTGTCTTAAAAATAAACCCCAGGGATTTTATCAAATCATTTGTATTATTTATGCGGATTTTTACCAGGGGATCTAGGCTTCCTTTTGCTTGCCGGCTAAGCAAAAATTCATTCAGTTTTTGATTTACATACGCCAGCGAAATGGTTTTGTGCCGAACTATAGGAGATAAGGTCAATGATGCCTGCGGGTTCACTACAATAGAAGGCCCGCTATAAACCCCCATATGCTTGTGGCGAGCATTGTCTAAAATTACGCCCGAAGTGGTCCAGTCGTACGGCTGGGTGTTGCCGAAATAAAAAGTGACGGTATAATCAAAAATCCAGGTTTCGTCACCACCGTTAGGAATAATATTGACGTATACAACCGGCAAAACAATGTCTCGTAAAAAGATATTATTCGCTGCAATGGGCAGTTCGAAAAGATGATCGCTGGGGTCATCAAAATATTGATTGGTGGCGATGTCTGATACTACTGAAATGTCCTGGCTTTCTGTGCTGGATTTTCGGTTGACAATATGCACGTTCACAACAGTGTTACTGCTTTTATCATTGTTGTGCGTTTTGAATTCAATGGTGGCACGGCTCAGTATGGGCCCTTTGTATTGTCCTTCTGGCGGCGGCGGAAGTTGCCGGGGGTTCAGCTCGGTGCCTATTCCGGAATAACTGGGATTGTCCTGATCCAGGATAATCCCGGTGATGCCGTTAACATTTGAACCAAATGGCGGCAATTGCGTTCCATCGTCCAGCATTATTGCTACAGTATATTCAAATTTCCAGGTGTCATCACCTTTTGGAATAATAAAAATAAGTATTTGCGGTAGGTTGAGCTCTTCAACCGGAATGGGCTTTTTGCGCAGCAAAATATTTACCTGTCGCGAATCGTCATCGCCAAAACCGCCTCCTGCATTTGCAGATAGTGCACACCCCAAATAAGAATTTTTCCCGAACCAGTTATTCTCTGCATCGGCATAGTTTTGTATGTGCTGCGCGAGTGATCCGGGGTCTCCGGAATCGGAGGTATCGCTTTTGCGATTCTTTATAAAAAGGTGTAACTGTGTTTCATCGTCCACACCGTCACCTAACATTTTGAAGTCAATGGTGATTGAACTGACTACTCGCCCGGAAATTCGCCCAAAATCTGCCAGCACAAAAGTGGCTGGTTGCAGGAAAGTGTAATCGCCTTTGCTCATGGCTGTATAGATACCGGCATCGCCAAAGCCCACAATGCCGGCCTTTCCGGCACCGCCAATGTTTGCCACTGTGCGTATGGTTCTATCAGTCATCCAGCCGGTGTCGATAGCAAAATCTGTAGTTGCAAAAACAAGCGACGCAGGGTCGTTTGTAAAATCTACCGTTAACACCCTCGTGTCACCAAAAGCAATCAACTGTTTTCTTTGTCCATTGCCGATAACGTCGGCCAAAAAAACAAGGTATGATGAAAAATCAATGCTGGGGTCAGATTGAAAAAGCCGATCGAGGTATCCGAGCGAAACGCCGGCAGATCTTGGCACTTGAAAACTGCCGTTACCAATTCCCCATGCAACAAGAACTTCCCCATCCTCCCGGGCTGCAACAATAGACGCTTTTCCAATGCCGAGTATATCACCCACCAGCCGCAGGTGTTTATTTACTTTCCAGCCCTGGTTATAACCCAAGCCAACAAGGCCCGGTTTTGCCGGGTAAAAAGTGCCATCTCCTTTATTCATGGCTACATACACACCGGCATCGCCAAAGCCAATGATATCGGGTTTGCCGTCTCCATCTACATCCACCACATACCTTGGGTGTTTTTCTACCCGCCATGCCTGGTTAAACCCAAAATCTGCAAGAATATAATGTGCAGGGTAAAAAGTACCATCTCCTTTGTTCATGGCTGTCCACACACCAGCATCTCCAAAACCAATAATGTCTGCTTTGCCATTTCCGTTTAAATCCAATACAAATCTTGGATGCTTTTCTACTCGCCATGCCTGGTTGTAGCAAAAACCTTCAAGAACAAATTCTGCCGGTTGAAAACTGCCGTCACCGTTGCCCCTGGCAACAAATACACCTGCATCGCCAAATCCAATAATATCAGGAAATCCGCTTTCTGTAAGGTTTGCTAAAAAACGTACATGCTTTTCAATCGACCAACCCGTCGCTATGCAGAAATCAGTTACGCCCATATTGGGAGGGCTAAAATTACCGTGACCGTCGTTTAAAGAAACCCATACGCCATCATAGCCAAAGCCAATAATATCTGCCGCATGGTTTCCGGTTAGATCGGCTGCCATCCTGGGGTATTCTGTACCCCAACTTTGATAGGTCCAGCTCATAACATTATTATTTAAATTGAGTATATTGAAATAATGACTCGAAGACGTAATTCTTCCGGTAGTTATGATGATGCTCCTTAAATGACAAAGCTTTCGTAGTTGTAAGAGGACTCTCTTTGCGCCAGGTTAATTTGATTTGCCGATTCGGGCTACCTTTTATGGTTGTGGTGCCGAATCAACTCTACTGTAAATGCTGGTATCACACTTGCAAATATCGTTTCATTACGGGCTATACTATTTGCCAGTACCTAATACGTTGTTGAATGGCCAAAACTCATAAGTAAATTCGCAATAGGCCTTATTCAGGGTTTCAACTGCAACGATTGCTGCCGCCTGCGGTATTTGCGCGTTCAGGCATCGGGTGCGGGCGCTTTTCTTTTTTGCTCCGTGTATCAATCCTTGCTTGAACAAATGCCTTGCCAATCCCTGCAGTACATACAATAACAATAAACGCAATTTTGAATACCGGCGTTCGGACAAGGCACATCAGGTTTTGTCGTTGGATGCAACGAATGATTCTACTGGATAGTCCAATCAGGCAGATAGGGAGTTCAAGAAAGTGTCCAATAGGGATGAGAATGAAGAACACACTGGCGGGCTACACTAGCGTGAAAATACAAACGTCCTGGCAATTGCGAAAATTTAATTCGGCCAAATAATTGATTAGGCGGTTTATGGTATGTTGATTTTCAGATAAATCATGCGCAATTTGTGAACAAGCTGATTATTTCATCAGCAATTCAATAATTGCTTCGCGGCGTTTGCGCGAGATGGGCACCTGTGCTGCATTACCCATTTCAATATAACCACCATCAGATTTTACATATCGCTTTACCTGTTTCGGGTTAATAAGAAAAGAATGATGCACCCGGAGAAAACCGAAGGGAGCCAGCACTTCTTCCATGTCTTTTAATGTTTTAGAAACAACCAGTTTTGTTTTATCTGTAAAATAAAAATAAGTGTAGTTGCTCGCCGCTTCACAATACACGATCAGTTGCGGATCGGCAAATAAAATACCTTCCTGGGTTGTCAATGGAATTTTTCCTGTTTGGCCGGCCGGTTGTTTATATTGGAGCAGTAATATATCAAGTTGTTCTTTAAAGCCACTACGGAGATGGATTTTTTTCTCAAATCTTTCTACCGATGTTTTTAAATCATCTGCATCTACGGGTTTAAGTAAATAATCAAGCGCCGCCACTTTAAAAGCTTTTAATGCAAACTGGTCGTAGGCAGTGGTAAATATTACATCAAATGAGGGATCGGCAAAAGCCTGTAATAATTCAAAACCGTTTTTATGGGGCATTTCAATATCCAGGAATACCAGCTGTGGTTTGTAATTCCGTATGGCGGCAATACCGTCATCAGCACTGGTGCATAAGGCAAGGGGTGTTACCTGCGGACAATAGGTTTGTAATTGCCATTCCAGCATTTCCAGCGCATTTTTTTCGTCATCCACCAGAACAGCATTGATCATAACTCCTTTTTAAAGCGTTAGATGATGTTTTTAATAAGCGGTATATCAAGTACCACTTTTGTTCCGGTTGCCATTCCCTCCTTATTGGTAAGATTGGTTACGGTAACAGAGGTTTTAAAATTATACAGGCGGCTGATTAGATCAATCCTGTCACGGGTTAACTGCATGCCATACGATTTTCTTTTCATGGTTTCATTTGTATGCAGTTGAACAGCTTTTGCTATTCCTACCCCATTGTCTTCAATCTCTACAGACATTGATTGATTGCTATTATTCTTGCATCTTACCCATAACTTCCCTTTTGTATCTTTATGCAGCAGGCCATGCCAGATGGCGTTTTCTACATATGGTTGTATCAACATGGGTGGAATGGAAACAGTTTCAGCTGCAATGGCATCTGCATTGATTATCTCAAATTCAAAAGCATTGTCAAAACGGAGCGATTCCATTTCCAGGTACAATTTCAATGTCTGTAATTCCTTCTCCAGACTTATATATTCTGCGGCAGAATTATCCAGTATCAGCCGTATCAGCCGGGCAAATTTGGTAAGATAGCCGGAGGCCGTTTTATTGTCACTTTTCACGATATACCGGTTAATGCTGGTAAGACAGTTAAAAATAAAATGCGGGTTCATCTGCGCGCGGAGTGCTTTCATTTCCACTTCAGCCATTTTTTTTTGAAAGGAAGACCGCATCCTTGCCCTTAAGTATAAGCCCAGCAGCAGCAGCACCAAAACGCCGCCAATAAGGAGATACAATACCAGGACAGAACGGCTTGTTCTTTTTGCCGCCTCCAGTTCTTTTTCACCGATGCGTTCATTAAAATAAATAGCAGCTAGCTGCTTTTCCCTTGCCTGCGCAGCAAGATTGTCTTTTGCCTGCATGATCTGTTCCGTATAAAAAAGCGCGCTGTCAGGCTGATGCTTTTCACGGAACAATTGTACAAGAAATGCCGCAGCCGCAATGCTGTTTTCAAAACGCCTGTATTGTAGTGCCGCTAAAAAAGCAAGACGGGCATAATGATAAGTGGAATCTGCCTTGTTTTTTGCCAGGTAATAATCTTTTATGCGCAGAAAAACATTGGATACGCTTGCATTATTGTTGTAATCAAAATAAGCAGTAGCAGCGGCAGCATAAAAATGCATGGCCGAATCCGGGTTTCCTTTTACTGTTTGTATATCCCCCAACAGCAACAGTGCGGTGCCTGAAATATGTTGTCCAACTTTATCGGCCCGTTGTGCATAAGAGATGGCAGCATCCATTTTTTTCTGCTGAAGAAAAAAGCGCCCGATATTGGAAAGTGCATTACAGATGAATTCGTGGTTGGCATATGTATAAGCCCAGGCCGGTAGCCATTGAAGGGTATTTTCATACCAGATTTTTGCTCTTACTGAATCGCCCGCACTCAGAAAAAGGTTTCCGAGATCGTTGCAGGTATAGCCCACAGCGCTTGAGTCTTTCATTTGTTTTTGAATCGCCAGTTTCTGGAAAATGAGTTCATACGCTTTTTTAATATTGCCTGTATTGGCCAGTGCAGAAGCTTCCAGCCCCAATGCATGTGCCTGCATGTTTTTCGACCCGCTCTTAACAGACAAATCAAGCGCATCCAATGCCAGCTGGTAACTGCTGTCGGGTTTGGTATCCAGCAGGTGATAGCCACTGCTCAATGCAAGAATTGCTTTGGTTTGATCAGCCAGTTTATCCGTATGCATAAAATCATCCTTCCATTCTGCAATGCTTACATGCAATGAAGTGTCACCTGAAAGGTCAATCGTCCTTTTGCCGATATCAGCTCCCTTAAGATTGCATTCCGCAGTAGCCAGCGAGCCGCGGGTAAATATATATTCATAATGACCCGGCGCCAGGTTTGAAATCAGTATTTCATTTTCGGTCGGGGAAGTGCGTACCAGTTTGTATCCGGCATCACCCGGTTTCCAGTTGTTGAAGTTCCCGGATATGAACACTCCGCCCTTTTCAACACGATCGAAAATAAAAATGTGCAGGTTGTATTGAGCTGGCGCCTCAGCTATACATAAGAAAAAGAATATCCATAGCAGGAAATAATATTTCATGGTAGTAAGCTGTACTGGTAATGCTGAGGAAAAATAGCCTGGATGATTTAATAAAAATAGCTGTTCTTATTCAATCCACAGGCAAACGTTCTATCCGCGCCGGTTAATTGCTGGTAATATCGGGGGGTTTGGGAGAGTTCTTAGAAATCGTTCCATGCCAGCCCGTGTACATCCATTTACCATTTTGTTGCACGAAGACCGCTGTGTACAAAAATTCTACGGCCATTGCATCCTTCATAAATGCCTGTATCCTGCCAGTTATAATACCGGTATTGCCGTACACCCTGACTTTCTTATCAAACATTTTATAAGTAAATAATGAAAAGAACTTTCCGCGGATAGAATCTGCCACCATCTGTACCTTATCCTCAGTTGTGCCATCCGCATTAATAGAAAAAAAATCCTCGGCTACATCATTTTTTAGATACCCGGGGTCATGATGTGTTATCCCGGTCATCATTTTTGTTTCGGCTGCTTCCAATGCTTTAATAGTCTTTGCTGATGCATTTGTTTGGGCAAATGATTGCTGTGCAATAAAGAGAAGCAGCAGTACAATTGATTTTGTCTTTTTCATACATGTGTGTTTAATAATTAGGTAAATAGCAGGGAGGACAATTTTGCAACCCTTGTAATTTTCACGGCTAAAGTACCCGGTGGTAACGAGTATATTTGGCAATATGAGCGGATGGTAGCGCCGGACGAGTAAAATGCAATTTGACCCAAGCTTCGGGGGCGCCTACTCTATAAGATCATCATCAGTTACAGCCCGAACCTGGCTGCATGCAATCCTTAATGCTTCCCAGGGGCCAGTTTTTTGATTGGTTTGTTCCTCGAGATTTATTTTTGTTCCACCTGTACGCTAATTTCAACTATAAGGATTTACTAATACTGTGGAAGATCACAAAGGCACTGGGGGAAATTAGAAAGCAGGCGCTTCAATACACATCATTTATTTCTAAAAATTATGCAATACTTTTCAATCTCTAAACTTAGTAACTGGCCGTACCATCGTGGGTATAAGTGGATAGCAATGATGCGTTATTAACCCAATTGTCTACATTGGCCACAAGGCGTCCTTATCCTGTCAAATTCACGCTGACATAATCCTGGATCATATTGCAACTAAAAAAAAACGGCTTTTTCTGAACCGTGATCCCAATTTCATTACCGCTGATAGCGTAGGTCCCTTCAATGGTAGCGCCGACGGCCTGAATAGAAAAGTTGCCGGTGGTATCATCACCGCTAAAATTTCCATTATTAGCAAGGATCTTGCTCCTGATGGTCGCGACCAACCGGCTGGCGGTGCCGGCAAATGGAATAGTAAATGAACATGCCATGGCATTGATTTCTACAATGCTTATAGAAGTTCAATGAACATGCCACAATTGTAGTCAGTTCAGGCGGATTTGTCAGCCATTAGAGGCGCTTTGCCCATCTGCGCAACCCGCCACGGATATGCAAAAAGAAGAAACCAGGTTGGGACTACCGTTCGGGAAAGGACGAGTTGTGATTATAACCGCCGAATAAGTGGTTTTTTTGTACCTTTTATGGCTATACCGGTCAAGTATATTTATATGATAAAAGCCCTACTTATAGCAACCTTATTCACCTTAACAGCGTGCAATCGAATATACGACCAATATAAAACAATTATTAACGATGTGGATAGAATAGACATACATTATAAAAATACAGGCAGGGATATAAGACTTTCGACTAAAGATGTGGTTGCATTTAAAAAAGTACTTTTAAGAAGCATTAAACCAGAAATGCAAAAAGAATTCATTAGCGATGTGACCGTAGATTTCTATGCACATGATAAAAGAATTGCTTATTTTCAAATCTATCAAGCCCCCACAAATCCGTTTGTAAATTTTAATTCAGAAAATTTGAATTTTGGATTTCAGCTAACGTATGGTATTGGAATGTTCTTGGATGAATAGCATTAAATTTTCAAACTGATACACTACCCGCCATTCTATGACACCCGAAAAATCTAAAATACTAGGGAGGCGCTCCGCGCTCGGATCCGCAATTGCTATCTTCCTGGCATTCGAGTTTATATATTTAATCTCAGAGACAAAGGGGGATTTCGCCAATGGGGTTTTGTTTTTTATCGACCGCCAAATGAATGTGTTCATAATATTATCGTTCCTAATCTTCTTTTTATCGTTTATCCTATTAGGACAACGGGCAGGACGCAAAATCCTTATCTTGAATGCTAATCCCTTCAAAATAGCTTTCCTGTACGGAATTGTTACGACGGTATTAATGTTGGCCTATTATTCTATTCCAGTCTTTCACGCGCTCAATGTTAGGACAGGAATATACAGTGAGTCAGATCAAAACCAACTGTTACATTCATTTCTGCTTTTTTCCATCGCCCTGTCTGTGTTTTTTATTATAGGCTGGCTAATTACAACACATCGAATCCACAAAGCCAGCGATAAAATAGACAATGTTTAAAACGATACGATTAGTGTTATCAGAAGCAAACAAAACAGGTATGCGATGAACGGTTGTTTTTAATTACCGCGACCTTCTATGGAACATTACGCATCCACCATCCCCCACCCTTCACTTCCCTTTCCCCACTCCGCACATTTATGAAAAGTAATTATTTCTTTAAAAGAAATGCGATACAAATCAACGGGGCTACTATAGAAAATGCAGCTATTATACGCCAAAGGGTTTTCTCCCTATCAGATTTCCTATTAAAATCATTCAGAATAATTTCGACTCTCCGCTTATTATAAAAGTTCACACTTAAAACACCCCAAAATATAAGCAATAATATTAAATAAATCCTATTCGCAAATAATAAGAAAAGATTATGTGCACTAATTTTTTTTATTAACGCAAATACCAAAAATAAAAACATCACCTGGCCAAACATTACAACAATTATTGCTCCAAATCTTGGAAAGATATTAGTATTTCGGCTGACATAATACATATATGAAGCTCCAAAAATAAAGTCATAAAATTTAAACATAATTATTTTGCTTGATTACTCGTTGCCATGAAATCTTTTTTCTGTGCCGAAGAAGTCAAAATTAATTTGATAAACATGCTAAGACTGCTGCCAGTGATGTTTATACAACGCAATTCCTATATCATAGGCTTAACTATTCATGTAATAAACAAAAAGCACAAAGAAGGATAAAATCGATATTACAGAATAGGCAAGTGCCTGATTACGAATTTTTAGATTTTTGTCTTCGGAAAACTTCTCAGTTATTTTCTCGCTTCCTTTAAATTTATAGACGTATAAATAAATTATTAATAAGAAGAGAAAATATAATATAATAAATATGAAATTAGGAATGTTTTCCATTTTAATCAAATTGACCACCAAAGCCAGCAGCATCAGAGTCACTAAATTCATCATTCCCAATACGGTAACAGCACATATTGCATAAACGCCGGCAATACTGCCATCTCCCCATTTTTTATATTTCCCTGAGATAAAAAAAAACAAGTATTCAATAATATCCAAAATCATCATCGCCTATCAAATTTATTGTTATTGGGTTGAGTAGGAATATCTTTTAACATTTCTCATGGGAGTAGTCGTCCACTTTCAATAAGAATATTGGTGACTTTTTTATCAATCGACAAAAGACAAATGAAACGATTCCCTTTAATTGAATATTTCAATACAACAAACGAAATCAAACAGGCTGAAACGTTTTTAATTTTTTCCCGCTGCCGCGTATTCAACACAACCACTCCCACCCATCATCTCCACCTATCTTCTCCCCCACTCCGCACAAAAGGCTTTATTACCATCGACAGCTAAACCTGTTTATGATTTGTCTTTGGCGGCTGTCTTTTCCATCTGCGCGATGATCTTACCCACCTCGGCTTCGGTGGATTTTAATTTGGCTTGACAAAAGGTAATGAGCAAGGAAGCGCGTTTCACTTTCTCGGCCAGTGCATCGACCGATACGGTCTCGTTTTCTATTTCGGCCGCGATGGCCTGGAGTTCGGCATAGGCTGTTTCATACGTTAAAGTCTCTTCCATCGTAATCGGTTTTGCTGTTTACGGTCGTGGTTAATTGCTGCTGGCTGATGATAACATCGATGGTATCGCCTGGCTGTATACTGTCCGCATTGCTGCTAATCCGGCCATTTTGTTTGATGATGGCGAAGCCTTTGCGCAATATATTTTCCGGGGATAGGATGCGCACCACAGACAACTGGTGGGCCAGGTTGCCCTGTTGGTTCTTCAGGAAATGTTTGCTTGCCTGTTTAAAATTCGCGACCAGGTTTTTCATTTCATTCAGGCGGCCGGACAGGATGATTTTCGGTTGGGTAATCGTTGTCGAGGAAAGCGCCAGCAGTTCGGTATGGGCTTTGAACAAACGGCTCCTGGAGGCATTGATGATGGACTGGTTGGTTTGCGCCAGCGCGTCTTTATGGGTGCTGATAAAGGCCTGTGAGCGGATCAGGATGGTTTTCTCGAAAGAAAGCAGCGCTTCTTCAAATGCACGGTTGTGCGCAATAATAAATTCAGCCGCCTTGGTGGGTGTTTTGAGTGGCGTATGCGCCATGAGATCCGCGATGGTTTCATTTTTCTGGTGGCCGATGCCGGTGATGACGGGTACCGGGAATTTAGCAATGGCTTTCCCGATCCGGTAATTATCAAAGATGAGAAAATCGGATTGCGAACCGCCCCCGCGGGTAATCACGACGGCGTCATAGTGTTTACCGGAAGTGAACACACTGACCAGTTTTTCGACGAACTGGTCGGCATTGCTTTCTCCCTGGACACCGGTCAGGTATTCATCAATCAAAAAATGGTATTGCTGCGGGTTGCTGAACAGGGTATGACGGAAATCCTCGGCACCGGCCGAGCCGGGCGCGGTAATCAGCGCAATTCGCTGGATGACCCTGGGCAGTTTTAGCTGGTTATTCCTGGTCAGGAAACGATCGCCGACCCGCCAGATAAAATCAGGGTTCTCGGTGGCCAGTTTTTCAAGGGTCGCCTGTTTTTGCTGTTCGAGTACGCCGAGGGTAAAATTCGGGTCGATATCGTTGAGGGTTACCCGCAATCCATATACAGGGTGGAAGTCCACCGATACATTGACCAACACATTGATATTGCTGGTAAAACGCTGGCCGGTCTGTCGTTCAAACAAACTGATTTTGGCGGCCGCATTTCCCCAGGCGCTCCCGGATATTTTTGCCATGATATCACTCGACAAAGGGTCTTTTTCCACCAGCTCGAAATAATGGTAATTCTTGGCGGCCTTGAAACCATGGTTGGTCAGATCGGCGATCACCCAGAAGTTCAGGGCACCAAATGCGCCGGCAATGGCTTGTTTAATTTTTGCGTTGAGCGCGGATAACCGGATTGGTTCGATGGGGGACATGCTAAGAACAAACTTAGGCGATTTAGGCAATAAAAAATCCCGCCTGTGCGGCGGGATGCATTTATCAGGTATCATTGACCATTAAACCTTATCCTTTGAAAGGGCTAATATAGGAAATAAATAATTCGATTAAGTCAATGCAAAATTGCTGTATGGCTAACAGCCGGAACAAGTGTCTGTTTGCATTTATCAAACAGGAGCCGGCTGGTTTCGAAATGGATGCTACAATCATCGGCAGAATCCTGAACGGCGGTTTCAATATGTTTAATAAATAGCGGAATGGCCGCATACCTCGCTAATTCATATGTATACAGCGGGCTTCCTGAAAATCCCTGGTCTTTAAAATATTCAATCCGGTAGCCATTAAGATCCCATTTTCCTTCCCGCGATTTGTTGCCACCCATTGTATTAATAAAATACCCATAGCCAAGGATAACCAGTAAAGGGACAGCACATAAAAAAGCAGCGATAAACTTAGACCTATTGCGTTCAATGCCGCTGGATACAAATGTATACAGACAGGCCCCGGCGAGCAGTACCAATGAACGGTAACCGCTTTCAATTACATAATCATACCCGGTCAATGCCGGCGCCAGTAAAACCAGGGCTGCAATTAAAACAATACGTATTTGTTTTGCAGTCAGGCCGATCTCAAGGGCCAGTCCAATAAAGGGAAGAACCACAAATATTGTTAATTCCCTACCGTGGCGTACAAAATAATCCATAACTATTTTCTTATCGACAATATGATAATACCCGCAACAACAAAAACGATTCCGAGAATCCGCATATAGGTTTTATAGCGTGAAGGGGACATCAACCTTTGGGCAATATCCGTTTCTTTCCAGAGTCCTCGTTTAAATATATCCGGTTTGAGGATATAGATAATGCCGAAAACGATTAACAGAATGGGGAACAACATAGGTGGGAAAGGTATTAAAAAGAAAATAAACGCGCTATTCGGTTCATGCAATAAACCCGCCATCCCGTATATAATACCATCCGTTAGCCATCCGCCCCACCCCCCCCTTCCATCTTCCCCCCGCTCCGCACAACAAAACCTTTCCAGCTGGCAGGAAGGAATGCCTGCAAGGCCTGAGCGCTCTTCCATAAAAGCCATTGGGAATGACGGATTATCCTGGGCTTTGCGGACTACGGAGCAAGCATTGTATTGCCTGTTCGGTTCGAATGGAAGATCTTGCATTTCCCGTCCGGCTTTTGAAGGTTGGCTACACCTATACGCGGGAGGTTGGGATAGCAGGGACAAAAATTCGTTACGAGCGGGATGCAGCGCAAAACTGGGAGTAGTCATCCCGGATGAAGCAATACCCGTTCAGAAAAGAATCGATGCCAAGTTATTGAAGGCCATCCAGCAGTGATAGCAGCCATTACCAGCTAGTCCTTATCTCGTTTTTACTTTTCCTGCTTCGATTCCCGCCTGCAATTTTCGACCTAAAAACCAAGCGCGCTTCTGCCGGCGGCGCCTGCTGGACCCAGCTCATCGGCCCGGTATACCATGGTTGGATATAGAACCAGTAGGGCAATGCCTTTTTGGTAGAGCCGCATTTTCGGCCCGGCTATCACCAGAACGGCAATAGCCGGATAAGGGTGTGAACCTACCATGGGCCCTGGTTTCAACGGCCTGGCTGCCGATCATCGCATAGGGATATACGGGTGAAGGTCTCTTAGTTTTTCCGATGACGTATTATTAAAACCTATTTATGACCAAATATGATGAACATCTCATTTTTTCCAATTATATTGACCCCTATTATGTTGTTTCTACGGTACCTGGCTGTGACTGAGGGTAGCGAAGCTGTGCCCGGGCGTGGGGGGAATAGTAATCTGTTTAGCCTCTTTTAAACGGCTATTACAAAAACGGATTAGCCGAAAAGCAAATCCAAATGTTGACTAATGTCTCATTGATTTGGGGCGCACCAACAACAAAATATATTTTTGGTATATTAAGTTCCCCTGATAGCCAAAACTTAGCCTGTGATATTGCATTGACGCAATTTAACACCCATCGGATCAACTTTTATAACGCCTTGTTTTATCATCTTTTATAAAAATATACGCGGTGATTAAAGATTAAATCACTGCGTCTATTTTAGAGTTTTATGCAATTTATTTAACACCATGTTTTTA
>Ga0268264_10003369_pt1 | contig 13813 bp, 9 predicted proteins | sample KBSSwiS32_FD_190357 | JGI IMG/M metagenome (GOLD analysis project Ga0268264, IMG submission 190357) | Switchgrass rhizosphere microbial communities from Kellogg Biological Station, Michigan, USA - KBS Switchgrass S3-2 (SPAdes) (version 2) | ecosystem: Host-associated > Plants > Roots >...
AATTACATAAAATTGAACAAAAAAGTTTTAAAAAGAAGGATTCCAAACAAAAGCACATAATTCATTATAAGAAGAATCTCAATTGTGTATTAAATCCATTAACGTTATGAAGAAGCCATTCAAAGCTCTTCTTAGTTTAATATTGAGTGTTTTATCCCTCTGTGGTTTTTCTCAAAAAAAATATATCAATTTCGAATATTTGCAAACCCGGGGGCTTTCTCAAAATACCGTCTATTGTATTCTAAAAGATCATTCAGGATTCATGTGGTTTGGAACCCAATCGGGTTTAAATAAATTTGATGGTTATAAGTTTACTGTTTACACGCACAGAACGAACGATCCTAAAAGTATTGGTTCCAATAATATAGTTTCCCTGTGTGAAGATAGGGAAGGCAACTTATGGATTGCTACAACACTTGGCGGCATTAGCCTGTACAATCCGCAAACCGAATCGTTTACCAATTACACGGAAAAGCAAAACGATCTTGCTTCATTAAGTAGCAGCGAGGCGAGATTAATTTATGAAGACCGGAAAGGGAACATTTGGGTTGGCACTCCTGAAGGTTTGAATTTGTTCAATAAAAAAACGAAAAAATTTACCCGGTATACGGCAAACGTCAGGGACAATGAAAGCTTAAGCAGCTCCAGGATCCTTTCTGTGTATGAGGATAGCAAAGGCAATTTTTGGGTGGGAACAGAAAATGGTTTGAACCTGATGGATAGAAAAACAGGAAAGTGCAAACAATATCTACATGATCCTTTTGAGAAAAAAAGTATTGCAAATAATTATGTGAACAAAATATTTGAAGACAGCTATGATAATTTATGGCTTGGAACAAATGCAGGGCTGGAATTGTTTGACAGCAATACTAAAACTTTCAGTCACTTTGGGAGTAATTATACAAACAATAAAGCTAAAGAAAACGCTGGCCTTATTAATGCTATCGTTCAGGATGAAAATTTTCTTTGGATAGGAACAAAAGCATTATCGCTGTTTGATATAAACAAGAAAACCTACGTTGATTACATTGACGGATCTCACACAAAAAATGAGGTAAAAGATTTTGAAATTTATTCTCTTCTGCTTGATAACAATAATATTTTATGGGCAGGAACGAGTTCAAGCGGTATTTATCAATACGATAAAAACTTAGCACACTTTTCCGATTTCAAATTAGGCCATAAAAATAGCAGGTATAATACTATCTGGTCACTTGCGGAAGATCAAAAAGGAAACATCTATATCGGTATGGACGCAGGGTTAAGTTATTTTAACCGCCTTGATAATTCCTTTACCAACCATATACATCAAAGTAAAAATAAGAATAGCATTTCTGGTCCCGCCCTTGCTGTTCTTAAAACCAGGGAAAATAATGATTTATGGGTTGGCACTAATAACGGATTAGATCTTTATCATCCCGAGACAAACATTTTTCAACACTTTGCAGAAGAAAAGGGCGCCTTGCATTTTACGGGCAAATTAATTCGTAAATTATTTGAGGACAGTAAGGGTAATATTTGGATAGCAACCGGTAATGAAGGAGTAGTAGAACTCGATAAAAAAAAGCAACAGTTCATCAAATTTCAACATGATCCTGCAAACCCTAACAGCCTGAGTAACGATGCCGGCATATATGCATTTTGTGAGGATAAAGAAGGTAATATATGGATCAGCACTTACGCTGGTATTGATATATTTAATTCCCGCAATAATCAATTCACACATTATAATAGCAAAACAAGCAACCTGCTGGATGATATTAGCACCGTTGTTTCTTTATTTCCGGATAGTAAAGGAAATGTGTGGATAGGTACCATGGATGGTGGGTTAATCCGGTATAATAAAAAGAATGATGAATTTGTTGGTTTTACCAAACAGCAGGGTTTGGTTAACAATACTATCAATTCAATAATTGAAGATCATAAAGGGTTTTTATGGCTCAGTACCAACGGGGGCATTGTTCGATTTGATCCGGTAAATCAAAAGTTCAGGAATTATTCGGTATATAATGGATTACAGGATGAGGAATTTGATGTAGGCGCAGGCTTGCTTTCAAAGAGGGGAGATATATTTTTCGGAGGCGTAAATGGCTTTAATGTTTTCCACCCGGATAGTCTTTCTGAAAACCGGAATGTACCACCTGTGATTCTCACCGGCTTTGAATTGTTCAACAAACCAGTAACCGTCGGCGTCAAAAATTCTGTGTTGCAAAAAAGCATTTGGCAAACAAAAGAAATTACCCTCACCCATAATCAATCAGTTTTTACTTTTGAATTTGCCGCGCTGAATTATACTATTGCTGAACAAAACAAATATGCTTATAAGCTGGAGGGTTTTGACAAAGAGTGGAATTATGTGGGCTCTCAGCGAAAGGCTACTTACACAAATCTTGATCCCGGTACTTATGTGTTTAAAGTGAGAGGAAGTAACAATGATGATATCTGGAATAATGAAGGCGTATCAATTAAAATAATAATTACCCCGCCGTTTTGGTTAACGTGGTGGTTTAAAATTCTTGGAGTGTTAGTTATTGTTGGCGGCGCTATCGGGTTTTACCGGTATCGTGTAAATGCAATCAATAAACAAAAAATAAATCTTCAGCAACAGGTACAGAAGCAAACCTACCAGCTACTTAAATCAACTGAAGAAGAACACAAGGCACGGCAGGAAGCCGAGCAGGCGAACATAGATTTAGAAAGAAAAAATAAGGAACTGGAACAGTTTGCATACATAGCCTCACATGATTTGCAGGAACCGTTACGCACCACTTCAAGTTTTGTACAGTTGATTCAAAAACAATATCACGGCAAGCTTGATGAAAAAGCGGATAGATATTTTAATTATATTCTGGACGCTTCTGACAGGATGAGATTACTAATAAAAAACCTGTTGGATTATTCACGGATAGGCAATAAAAAAGAAATAGAACAGGTTGATTGTAATAAAACCCTGCACCAGGTGCTCGCTGATCTTGGCGCTGCAATAAATGATGCGAAGGCAGATATACAACATCACCCTTTACCTGTTATCAGCGGGTATCCTACAGAGATCAAACAACTTTTTCAAAACCTGATAATTAATGCTATTAAATTTCAAAAAAAGGGAGTTGCTCCGAAAATAAAAATTTCCGTTCAACAAATAAAGAACAAATGGGAATTTGCATTTGAGGATAATGGCATTGGGATAGAAAAAAAGCACAGTGAAAAAATATTCAACATTTTTCAGCGCTTACACACCCGGACAGAGTATGAAGGTTCAGGAATCGGGCTGTCGCATTGTAAAAAAATTGTAGAACTACATAAAGGGGAAATCTGGGTGGAGTCTACATTCGGCGAAGGAAGTACTTTCAATTTCACACTGCCCATTGCTCAGGCAGAGCTCAATCAAAATTAAATTCTATGAAACAAAAATTAAATTGTGTGCTGCTTATTGATGATGATGAACCTACTAATTTTCTCAACAATATGTTTATAGAACAGGCCGATTGTGCAGAGCATATTAAAATTGTTTGCGGTGGGACGGAAGCACTTGAATACCTCAGCGAAAGCGAGGAATCTGAAAACAGCGAACCTTATCCTGACCTGATATTTCTTGATATAAATATGCCTGCAATGGACGGCTGGGAATTTCTTGACAAATACAAAAAAATAAAGAAGGAGAACAATGGTAAGACAGTAATCATTATGCTTACTACATCTCTCAATCCTGATGATATTATAAAAGCTTACGAGATACCGGAAATTTCAGGCTTTGAAAACAAACCATTAACCACCGAAAAAGTAGACGTAATTGTAAAGAAATATTTTTGATAATTGTATGGTCATTGAGTGAATAGGTCATTGGGACATTCTATTCTCCGCATAATGCAGCTTCACATACTTCTTTTGTGGGAAAGCCAATTCCTGAAGCTTGTACCCATCCTCCCTGTACCAGGCGAAAACCAAAGAAATTACCCCCGGGCTTTTTTTGCTTACACATACAATCTTTTTTAACAGGCTCTTCCACAGTTGCGGGCTTTGGAGCCGATCTTTTTAACGTAACTTTTTTTGGGGCCGCTCTTTTAGCAGCTTTTTTTGCTGAGGATTTTTTTGTTGCTTTCTTTTTTGCAGTTGTTTTTTTTGCTGCTTTTTTTGATGCTGCCATAATTATTTATTTTAAATGAAGTGTGCTATCATAATGAAATTGCAAAGCTGTTGAATCGTGAAAAATTTCACTGATATTAAAGATCAATGGTTTATTGCCACCAACCTTATTCGCATCAAGTCTTACAATTTTTCCAATATTTAATTTGGTCTCTGACACTATAGGGCTGTCGGTAAAATCGGCCGGCATAAACAACAGGCCAGTCATAGTTTTCCTTTTATTTTGCATCTTAAGAAAATATTGTTCATTATTCTTTTGCAATGATAAGGGTGTGTCAAAATGTATTAAGTTATCCTCTTTGTTTATAGTCCCAAAATAACATGGAGTTATTCCAAGAACATCATTGTTAGCATTATACTTTACTGCAAAGAAAACAGCCGCTTCTACAGGAACATCAAATGATTTTTCTTTTTGAGTTATTGTATAAGTGAATTGATATTTTAATAAATAGAGATTTTGCGAATAACGATTAATCTCCCAATAAGGAACCGAAGAAATCTTACTGTCATCATTTAATTCTGTATACTCAAGTAAGTTGTCTTTCTCAATAAATTTTTCTCTAAATGAAGAAACATATATCTCTGCCTTGCTTGCTTTTTTTGTTACGTTGAATCCAAAATATTTGGTTGAACCTATGCCTGGCACCTCTTTAAAAAAAGAAGCATTTACATCCCTGTTAAAATCAAACAATAACTTTTGCTCCATGCATCCATAGAGCATAACAGAAGCGCCTATCGCAGTAAGGATTTTTTTACAGCTTAGCATTATTCATATTATTATAAGTTCCTCCAACATATATTCTATTAACATCATTATTAGGATGAAGCGGATAACGAAGCATCGTATGAATGATCTCCTGCAGGCCAAACACTCTTCCACTTTTTGTACGTAACGATCCTATTATACCGGCATCTATTGCATAACCTTGCCCTAAAAATATTTTTATATTATAGGATGACGTATTAAAAGCCGGACTCTCCGGATGTCTTGTTTTAAGCAGCGTTGTATCCTGAACATTATAATCAGGAAGATTTATGCCGATAAGATTAGAGAGTTCATATAACAAAGGTGAGTATCCAGTGAACTGATCAAAGCTTAATTCGGCTACATTAAAATTTTTATGGTTGTGAATGTAAATGCCAAAGCCACCTGTCCACCATCTGTCAAAGTTATCAGCCAAAGGAAATAAATCAAAAGGGGGAGCCCCATCATTATAATAATTTATTGTAACATCCGGCATTGAAAAAGTAACGGAACCGTCTATCTGGTTACGGTGGCGATTGTTTAAAATAAAGTTAGTAGTTAGATATGCGGCATAGCCCTTAGAGGATGCAATGTTGTAATAAGCTCCTGTGTTAATCGTTTTAAAAAATTTTGTATAAGAAAGGTCCTTGCCCCATGCGCCGCCAACACTAAAAGAGTTGGTTAAATCAATTTGCATGTCTGATTTTAGTGGGTTAAGATTGCTACCCAGTGCATTAGTGTATAATGACAATGATGGCCCATAATTAACTGTAAAGTTTTTTTTGTAAACTCCATTCGCAATAAATGCTGCGTACAATTTTATCCCCGGAAATTGCTGCGACTTACTATAGATGAAATCAATATTGCAGCCGAAATTAAAATAACCGTTGTACTTCCAGTTAGGCTGAGAGTATATAGGTTCTGCAAAACCAAACACCACCAGAAATAAAAAGTATTTGAGCAATTGCATTTTTGTAGGATCAATGAATAGAAGTGAAAAGTAAAAGTAAAATTTCTCCCGATAAAAGCGGCACCAATTTTTATTAAGCGCCATAGAGAAATCAATTTAGAATACCGGTGAGGTAGAAAAATATTTTTTATTACTTGTTTTAAAAAAGGCTGCCATAGTTTTACGGTTTTTTTTATCGGCATGAAAGGGAAAAATAAATTTTTTACAGTACTTATATTAGGAATGCTATCAGCCATTGGTCCATTCTCAATTGATATGTACTTGCCGGGGTTTCCTGCTATCGCTGCCGATTTGCATACGACAGTAGCAAAGATTGGTCTTTCACTTTCCAGCTTCTTTATTGGTATCTCTGCAGGTCAATTATTATATGGACCGCTACTCGACAGGTTCGGCCGTAAGCGGCCTTTGTACATAGGAATCTCCGGATATTTGCTTGCGTCTATAGGTTGTGCATTGAGCTTCTCTATTAACGCACTTATTGTACTCCGTTTATTACAAGCCCTGGGCGGATGCGCAGGTATGGTTGCTGCAAGGGCAATGGTTCGTGATTTATTTCCTGTTGAAGAAAATGCAAAAATATTTTCGTTGCTGATTCTCGTTGTTGGTGTATCGCCGATAATAGCGCCTACGTTGGGCGGATATGTAACTGCAGCATTTGGCTGGCACTGGATTTTTGTAATCCTTACTATCATGTCGGGTCTTACATTAGCCGCAATTCATTTTGCATTACCGGAAAGCAGGGAGCCTGACCCTACTGTTTCACTGCTGCCGCGTCCTATTATTAAAAATTTTTTATCAGTAATAAGAACGCCGCAATTTTATACCTATGCACTTACAGGTTCAATTGCATCTGCAGGTTTGTATGCATACATCGCAGGATCGCCGCATGTGTTTATGGAAATATTTAAAGTAACTGAAAGGCAGTACGGGTGGATATTTGCGACAGTGGCTCTTGGTCTCATAACTTCAAGCCAGGTTAATAGTCTCTTATTAAGAAAATTTTCCAGTGAGCAAATAATTCGTGTTGCATTGTTCTGTCAAAGCATTACAGGTATCACTTTATTTTTGGGAACGTTCTATAATTCCCTTGGATTATTTTCTACCATATTTTTGATACTTATTTTTTTAAGTTGCCAGGGATTTACATTCCCAAATTCATCGGCGCTTTGTATGGCGCCCTTCAGCAAAAAAGCAGGAACCGCGTCTTCATTATTAGGCGCAATTCAGCTTGGCATTGGGGCACTTACTTCAGCCATCGTTAGTTTTTTAACCAGCAGTAGTGCATTGCCAATGGCGGGAGCAATGGCATGCTGCGCTCTGCTAAGTTTCTGTGTTTTACTAACAGGAAGAAAAGTTATCCGTTACAAAGCAACCAGTGCAGAAGTGAATGAAGAGGTTGCGGAAATGATGAACACATCATGAGTTATTTAATCTTCCACAAAGAGGTTTTAGTTTTGTGTGATTATTTTTATAAAATGCAGATATGCCTTAAAGTGGCTAAGAAAATAAAGAATAAAAAAAAGCCTCCTCATAGCGAGAAGGTTTAAGCGTTTTAAACTGCTTGTTCAAAGTCAAGCATCAATCAAAAAACGCAGAACGATTCGTTTTATTATACTCCTGCATGATTTTTTACACGCTTTGCCTTTTGTCATATAGCTATCAAAATTTATTAAGAATCTGGCCGTTTCTTATTTATCCTTCCTGTAATTGAAAAAGTTGCTTTTTTAAAAAAGCCAATTGCCCAAGATGATATATATCATGTTGCAACACGCCGTTTATGAGGTACTGCATAGTATAATTTCTTCCAGCTACACTACTCTGTAAAACTTCAGGCGTTGCTTTTTCAAGTAACGAAATAAGTTCACGCTGGCAATCATCAACATCTGAAAGCAATTTTTTAAACGCTTCCGAAGTTGCTTCGCCATAGATGCTTGTATCAAAAGATTTTTCCTGGTCCACATCATAAATATTGTCACCACTAAGCCTGTTAACCAACAGATATTTCCATACCATCATATGCTTTAGAATCTCTGCAATTGCATGCCGATTGCCCGGTGGCTTTTCAAAAGCAATTTGTGCAGACAAATCATTGACAACAGAAAGAATCGAATCACCTATCCAATTTGGGCCATTATAAATACTTTGAAATTGATCGATCCAGTATTTCAATTCGTGCATGGCAATAATTTTTTTTCAAATTTAAAAACTATATAAAATTACATCAGCCAGAATTATTTAACTATTGCTGATGAAAACTTTGCCCGATAAATTGTAACGCATCTGTTATGCCGGTGCGCCAGTAAGCCCAACTATGAACACCATCACGAACCCGGAATTCATGGGGCACTTTTTTATCAGTTAAGGCAATGTGTAAAAGACAATTTCCTTTGGTAAAAGAATCGTCATCACCACAATCTATCCAGTAGCGCACTTTTTTTAAATCGTCTGCGGATTTAGTTTCTATTATTTTCAAAACCGAATTATCATACCAGGCCTTTGTCAGGCGTTCCCTGCCTTTAAGATCACGTCCATATAACTGGCCATGAGTATTCCGCCAGCTCTCTTCAGACAGATTTATCAGTTCATCATCGCTCCGTACCGCAGCGCTTAAGGGTGCTGCGGCAGCAAACAACTCAGGATATTTCAATGTATATATTAATGAACCGTAACCACCCATTGACAAACCTGCAAGACCTCTGTATTTTTTTTCTGCTTTTATGTGATAGGTCTTTTCGATTGATGGCATAAACTCTTTTATAAAAAAATCCTCATACTTTTCCTTACCGTCATATGAATTTATGTAGTAGCTTGAATCTCCGTTTGGCATTACAATTATCATTGGTGGAATAACGCCTTCTGCAATGGCCTTATCAGCATACCTGTTTATTTCTCCAAACTGAAGCCACCCAGTATTATCATCAGTATAGCCATGCAGCAGGTAAACAACCGGGTAGGTTCTTTCAGATGACGTATAGTCCGAAGGAAGATAAATACTGTACTTAACATCTTTATTTAAGATTTTACTGGCAACAGTTTTTTGTTCAATAATTTTGCCGGTGGTTTGGGCTAAGGAATAATTAAAAATAAAGCTGACCAAAATAATGGCAGTTAAATTTCTTAATGTTTTATGCATATAAATTTTTTATTAAGGTGGTAAATTTAATAGTAACGATTATTGCAGAAAAATATATTCCTTTGCACGATTTTGTAAATGAGAGCCTTAACAGGTAAAGATGACTCTGTAGCTCAGTTGGTAGAGCAGCTGACTCTTAATCAGCGGGTCTAGGGTTCGAGTCCCTACAGGGTCACAAATCATATGATTTTTTGACTATTCAAAGTCTGCTGCCTGTTTTCGTCTCTTATAAATCTATAAATTGTTTACGCACCTGACAGTATCTTCTCTTTCATTCTAACCGGCGTTATCTGTTCTGTAAAATGCCGGCCTTTCTTTGTTTGCAACGATCGGCAGCTCTGAACAGTTCTGAAATGAATAAAAATGTTGTATTTTACAAAAGTTACCATTTCATAAACTAACGATTGCATAATACACGAAAGACTTGATCTAACAATTGCAACAACAATTCACACCGTTGTTGTTACTCAATTTTTCTATCGAAAATCCCGGAGCAATTAAAAATAAAACGATGCGTTTATTCATTATCGACCGCTAAAATGCTATTGCTTAAATATGAATAATAATAATGTTGAAAAGCAGCCCGAACGCTGTAAGCCGTACCAGGAAAAAGCCGGTTGGAAAAAGCAACCAAATCAACTATCAGCTTTTCCGTATGTAAATCATTTATGGTTTGCTGATAAAAAAGACCTGGTAACCGCACGTAACGAAAAAGATCTGCAATCTCTTATAAGTTATCTATGCAACAATCAAAGTAAATATCAACAGTTTCTGCGTCATAAATCGCGTCATCCTTCTTATGATATATATGCATGTTTTCAGCCTTTCAATGAGTGTTTTAAGGCAATGTTTCCTTTTGTAAATTATATGAAAGAGCATTTAAAAGATGGAGATATTATATTAAACCTGTGGGATAGAAGTGGCTGGACTGCAAGTATGCTTGCAGGTTGGTTTCCGCAACAGCATATAATTACCGTTTGGGAAGGCGACAAAGATATTTTAGGTTATAAAGGTTTTGATTATTGGATGTCACCTGAAAGAAGAAAAAATCATACTGTTCTTTTTGCAGATTTTGAAAGGCCTCTTCCATTTGAAGATGGAAGTATCGGAGCAATTGTTGGCCTTGATGTTTTACATCGTTTTAATCAGCCGGAATTATTAACGCAGTTAAATAGAATTGCTAAACCATCTGCTCCAATTTTGTTTCCTCATGTTCATCTTACCAACAGCATCCCTGAACCTTTTTTTGACAGAGGTTGCAATCAACTGCATGGCAACGATTATCAAATATTTTTTGACAGTGTGTCTTCAAATACAAAACGCACAGGTTATGTCTTGTCTGAACCAGCTTCTTTTCTTTGGAACGACAGTACTCTTGATCTTAAAAAGACATTGATTTCGGCGCCGGATAATTTAGATTATAATGCATGCATTGTGTGGCTACCAACAGAAACTGACGCTCCTCTTTTGAAACCGTGGCGGGGCCATGAGCAACCGAATTGGGAAAAAATGTATTTGTTGCAGAATCCTTTACTAAAGATAAATCCTGTTACCCTTATTGTTGAGTTAAGAACGGAAGATTGGGGTTTTAGTATAAATGATTTTCTTGAAACACATCCTGTTTATGTAAAACGGATAGAACATAGCATTGGCAAAACCTTAGAAGAAGATTTTATTTGCGCACTATATTGGGGTTCTAAAGGGCTTTGCTTAGATGATATTTTGGAAAAATTAAAGATGAGTAAAGCAAGGATGCAAGAAATCCTGCGAACCGCATGGGAGCTGGATCTTGCACAAGCTGTACCAGTTGACGTAACGGGATTTAGATTGCAAACTTTATTGGGTCATCAGCAATATTTACCTGAAAGAGATGAGGACCAACTCGCCTCATTTTGGAGACATGCGGTGAGTTTACACAGTGACCAATTATGGTGCAAGATGTCTGAAGAGGAAGAGCTAACGTATGAGCAGGCAGATGAATTAATAAATGTTATCCAGAAGGCCTTATTAGCTGAAGGACTTAAGGCAGGGGATAAAATAATATTGTGTGGCGAAATTCACTATGAATTATTATTAACCTTTTGGGCCGCAGTTACCATGGGCATTATTGTAATACCTCTATCTTCAAAACAACCACCTGCTAAGATCAATGAATATGTAAAGTTACTTAGGCCAAACCTTGCCTTAGTAGAACCTGCCTTATTTATTTCATTCAATGATTCTGGTTGTAACCGCATAATAATGACGGACGAACATGACAGCCCTTTTTATACACATGACTTCTCATTTTTAAAATGGCTGGAAGGAGTTTTTGAAAGTGAACTGCAATCTTCATATTTACCTCAGCCCGATGATATCGCTGTAATTCTTTATACAACCGGTTCAACAGGAAATCCTAAAGGTATCCCTATAACACAATCACAATTGATACGATCAGGACGAATAATGACAGAGACCTATCATTGGAAAATTAGCGACAGGTATTATGCTTTAGGCGGATTGGAAACGATGAGCGGATTACGTCACGCAACAGTTAGTTTGACTGAGACGGGAGCGTCTTGTATTATGCCTCTGAAAAATGCAAACATCTATCAACATTATGAAAATATTTATAAAGAAAAAGTTTCTATACTAACTGCCAATCCTGCTTTCTTTAAGCAGTTGCTATCAGTTATAAAAGATGTTACAACGAAGTGGTCGGTACGGCTCGCATTATGTACAGGCAACCAGCTTAGCAAAAAATTACGCTTTGCATGGGAACAAAATACGCTGACGCCTTTATATAATTATTATGGATTAACTGAGACTAACGGAATATGTATAGCCGAAACGCTTGAATCAAAAGTAGAACAGGACAATAGCATTGGTACGCCTGCGGATTGTTTAATAAAAATTGTTGACGAACATGGACAGCGTTTACCTGCGAATACACCAGGCGAACTTTGTATTTATGGTAACGGAATATTCAGCGGTTATTACAATAATACGTCAGCCACGGCAAAGGTTTTAAAAGATGGATGGTTTAATACCGGCGATGAGGCCGTGCTACATACCGACGGAAGTTTAACGTTAAGCGGACGTCTCTCAGATATTATAAAATTGCCGTCGGGTGAAAGAATAGAAGTAAATGCCATTGAAGATATAATGGAAAAAATTTCCGGGTTGAACGATTGGGCCGTTTGCCCTTTAAGTGATTGGGAAAAAGAAGGCATTGCCGTTTTTATTGTTGCTGATGCAATAATGGATGCGGATAAATTGATAATGAACATAAGGCAGATGGTGGCTGATGGTATTGGCTCTTATGCAATTCCTTCTATCATAGAGCCGGTTAATATTATCCCCCGCGGCAATCATAATAAAGTATTACGAAAGGAGTTATTCGATTCCTACTTTCAATCTATAAAACAATTGTAATTCAATTAAAGTCTATGTTAGAACAGATATTTCAACAACCGGCAAACAAGATCTTTCTTCAAACCGATGACAAGTCTTACAATTACGGATGGCTTCAGCAAAATATAAAAAAAACAATAGGCTTATTTAATTCTATAAATTTAAATAAAGGCCAAAGACTTTTACTTGCAGTGTCGGACGATGTAGAGATGAGTGTTATTTTTCTTTCTGCGTTAGCTTATGGTATCCCTGTAATTATAACAGATCCTGATACAAAAGCACCACGGGCAAATGCTATTATAAAACGGTCTGCTCCTGCGTGCATTATCGCTGATAAAGAATCATTGGGTAATTGGAAACTACCTGAAATAGAAAATTGCAAAATAATTCCGTTTGTAAAATCCAGTATTTCAAAGCCGGGCTTGCTTTCTAAATTTCTTCAAAAAAACAAAACGGAAACTTTGTCTAGTGATTATAAATCACTATTAGAAAAGGCTCCTGCAACAGAGGAACAACCCTCATCACCCGATCCTGATGCAATAGCGTATACAATTTTTACTTCCGGAACAACTGCTGATTCAAAAGGAGTTGCTATTACAAATGGAAATTTATCAGCGCATTTAGCTACGCTAAAAAAAGTTTATGGTTTAGATTCTACCAGTACAATTTTAAACCAACTGCTTCTTGCACATGCTGACGGATGTATTCAAGGACCAGTATTGACAGCCTTTGCAGGCTGCACCTGGCATCGGCCTTTTCGGTTTTCTATAGAAAAAATTCCTGCGCTGCTGGATTATTGCTACGCCAATAATATCTCTCATTTAATTATGGTTCCAGCCATGTTAAACATGTTGGTTCAGTTTTCAAATGATTACGAAGACTCTTTCAGTTACCCGAAATTTAAGGCGCTCATTTCTGTATCAGCCCATCTTGAAGTTCCCTTATGGGATAAGTTTGAATCAATATTTAAAATACGCATAAGCAATGTTTATGGGCTAACAGAAACGGTAGCCGGAAGTTTATTTTGCGGGCCATTAGATGAAACTTACAAAAAATACACAGTGGGCAAGCCCGTGGATTGTGAGATTCGCATTGTAAATGATTCGGGGGAAGATGTGAAACATGAAGAAGCAGGAGAGTTACTATTGAAAGGACCGCACATTGTAAAAGGTTACTGGAATGATCCGGAATTAACCAAAGAAGCAATAAAAGATGGATGGTTTTATACCGGTGATTTGGCCTCGCAGGATAAAGATGGTTTTGTTACCATCAAAGGAAGGAAAAAGAATTTAATAATTTCCGGAGGATATAATATACAGCCTGAAGAGGTAACGGAATGTCTGCTTAATAATACTGAAATAATTGAAGCGGCCGCTTTAGGATTACCCGACCATGTGTTTGGAGAGAAGCTTGTAGCCGCCGTGGTATT
>Ga0268264_10003375_pt1 | contig 13788 bp, 11 predicted proteins | sample KBSSwiS32_FD_190357 | JGI IMG/M metagenome (GOLD analysis project Ga0268264, IMG submission 190357) | Switchgrass rhizosphere microbial communities from Kellogg Biological Station, Michigan, USA - KBS Switchgrass S3-2 (SPAdes) (version 2) | ecosystem: Host-associated > Plants > Roots >...
GCCACCGGCGCGATGTCGCTCGGCTCGATCTCGACCGAGGCGCACGCGACGCTCGCGGTGGCGATGAACCGGATCGGCGGCAAGTCGAACACCGGTGAAGGCGGCGAGGATCCGGCGCGCTACCGCGCCGAAATGAAGGGCGAGCAGATCGCCGACGGCACGCACTTCGGCGAGATCATCGGCAAGGGCGACATCGTCGTCGACTTCCCGCTCAAGGGCGGCGACTCGCTGCGCTCGAAGATCAAGCAGGTCGCCTCCGGGCGCTTCGGCGTGACGACCGAATACCTCGTCTCGGCCGACCAGCTGCAGATCAAGATGGCGCAAGGCGCCAAGCCCGGCGAAGGCGGCCAGCTGCCGGGCGGCAAGGTCAGCGAGTACATCGGCAAGCTCCGCTACTCGGTCCCCGGCGTCGGCCTGATCTCGCCGCCGCCGCACCACGACATCTATTCGATCGAAGACCTTGCGCAGCTGATCCACGACCTGAAGAACGTCAACCAGCGCGCGAGCGTGAGCGTCAAGCTCGTCTCCGAGGTCGGCGTCGGCACGGTCGCCGCGGGAGTCGCCAAGGCGAAGGCCGACCACGTCGTCATCGCCGGCCACGACGGCGGCACCGGCGCGTCGCCGTGGAGCTCGATCAAGCACGCCGGTACGCCGTGGGAGCTCGGCCTCGCCGAGACGCAGCAGACGCTGGTGCTGAACCGGCTGCGCGGCCGCATCCGCGTCCAGGCCGACGGCCAGATGAAGACCGGCCGCGACGTCGTCATCGGCGCGCTGCTCGGCGCCGACGAGTTCGGCTTCGCGACCGCGCCGCTCGTCGCCGAAGGCTGCATCATGATGAGGAAGTGCCACCTCAACACGTGCCCGGTCGGCGTCGCGACGCAGGACCCGGTGCTGCGCGCCAGGTTCCAGGGCCGGCCCGAGCACGTCGTCAACTACTTCTTCTTCGTCGCCGAGGAAGCGCGCGCGATCATGGCCGAGCTCGGCGTGCGCACCGTCGACGAGCTGATCGGTCGCGTCGACCTCCTCGACACGAAGAAGGGCATCGCGCACTGGAAGGCGCGCGGCCTCGACTTCAGCCGCCTGCTGCAGGCGCCGACGGCGCCGCCCGAGGTGGCGCGTCGTCACGTCGAAGAGCAGGAGCACGGTCTTCAGAAGGCGCTCGACCTCCGCCTGATCGAGAAGTGCGCTCCCGCGCTCGAGCGCGGCGAGAAGGTGCAGATCCTCGAGCACGTGCGAAACGTCAACCGCACCGTCGGCGCGATGCTGTCGGGCGAGCTGATCCGTCGCCATCCGCAGGGCCTGCCCGACAACACGATCTTCATCCAGACCGAGGGCACCGGCGGCCAGAGCTTCGGCGCGTTCCTCGCCCACGGCATCACGATCTACCTGATCGGCGACGCCAACGACTACACCGGCAAGGGTCTCTCGGGCGGGCGCCTGGCCATCCGCCCGAGCATCGACTTCCGCGGCGACGCGACGCAGAACATCATCGTCGGCAACACCGTCCTCTACGGCGCGACGAGCGGCGAGGCGTTTCTGCGCGGCGTCGCCGGCGAGCGTTTCGCGGTGCGCCTTTCGGGGGCGACCGCGGTCGTCGAAGGCACCGGCGACCACGGCTGCGAGTACATGACCAGCGGCACCGTCGTCGTCCTCGGCAAGACCGGGCGCAACTTCGCCGCCGGCATGAGCGGCGGCATCGCCTACGTCTACGACGAGGACGGCCGCTTCGCGTCGCGCTGCAACACGTCGATGGTCTCGCTCGGCCGCGTCCTTCCGGTCGCCGAGCAGGAGAAGTCGCTCGAGCGCGCGATCTGGCACCGCGAGCAGGCCGACGAGGTGCTCCTGAAGTCGCTCGTCAGCGACCACCACCAGTGGACCGGAAGCCTCCGTGCGCGCGAGATCCTCGACCACTGGGACGAGGCGCTGCCGAAGTTCGTCAAGGTCTTCCCGAACGAGTACAAGCGCGCGCTCGCCGAGATCAGCATGAAGGCGATGACGGCGCTCGGCGAGATGCGCGCGACCACCGCCGCAGAGGATGCGATCGCCAAGGCGCGCACGATGGGCAAGACCGCCAAGATCGCCGCGCCCAAGTAGGGCCGGATCCGCAGCTTCAACCAAGCGACACCGATGGGGAACGTCACAGGTTTCATGGACTTCGCGCGCGTGGAGGAAGACCACGAGCCGGTGCCCGAGCGCGTCAAGAACCATCGCGAGTTCATCTTCGCGCTGAACGAAGACGACGCGAAGGTGCAGAGCGCGCGCTGCATGGACTGCGGCGTCCCGTTCTGCAACAACGGCTGTCCCGTCAACAACATCATCCCGGACTTCAACGACCTGGTGTATCGCGCCGACTGGAGAACAGCGTTCGCGGTGCTCGACTCGACCAACAACTTCCCCGAGTTCACCGGTCGCATCTGTCCGGCGCCGTGCGAGGCGGCGTGCACGCTCAACATCAACGACGATCCGGTCGGGATCAAGTCGATCGAGCACGCGATCATCGACCGCGCGTGGGCCGAAGGCTGGGTCGTGCCGCGGCCGGCGGCGAGAAAGACCGGCAAGACGGTGGCGATCGTCGGCTCGGGTCCTGCCGGGCTCGCCGCAGCGCAGCAGCTCGCGCGCGCCGGCCACGCGGTCACGGTCTTCGAGCGCAACGACGCGCTCGGCGGCCTGCTGCGCTACGGCATCCCCGACTTCAAGATGGAGAAGTCGCACATCGACCGCCGCATCGCGCAGATGGAGGCCGAGGGCGTCGTCTTCCGTGCCGGCGTTCGCGTCGCGACGCCGACGACGGACGAGGTCATCACCGACTGGTCGCAGCAGACCGTCGCCGCCGCTGCGCTCCTGGCCGAGTACGACGCGGTGCTGCTCGCGGCGGGCGCCGAGCGCTCGCGCGACCTTCCGGTCCCCGGCCGCGACCTCGACGGCGTCCACTTCGCGATGGAGTTCCTGCCGCAGCAGAACAAGGTCAACGCCGGCGGCACGGTCGATCGACAGATCCGTGCCGACGGCAAGGACGTGATCGTCATCGGCGGCGGAGATACCGGCAGCGACTGCGTCGGCACGAGCAACCGCCACGCCGCCAGGAGCGTGACGCAGTTCGAGCTGCTGCCGATGCCACCCGAGCGCGAGAACAAGCCGCTCGTCTGGCCGTACTGGCCGATCAAGCTGCGCACGTCGTCGAGCCACGAGGAAGGCTGCGAGCGCGAGTTCGCGATCGCGACCAAGGAATTCATCGGCGAAGGCGGCAAGCTCACCGCGCTGAAGACGGTGCGCGTCGAGTGGCAGGGCGGGAAGATGTCCGAGGTGCCTGGCAGCGAGCAGATCGTTCCCGCGCAACTGGTGCTGCTCGCGATGGGCTTCGTCAGCCCGCTCGCGAGCCTGCTCGATGCCTTCGGCGTCGAGCGCGACGCGCGCGGCAATGCGAAGGCGAGCACCGACGCGGTCGGCGGCTACGCGACGAGCGCGCCGAAGGTGTTCGCGGCTGGCGACGTCCGTCGCGGCCAGTCGCTCGTCGTCTGGGCGATCCGCGAAGGGCGGCAGGCAGCGCGCGCCGTCGACGAATACCTGACCGGCTTCAGCGAGCTGCCTCGCTGATGGCAGAGCTGGCCGCGACCGTCACCGTTCCTTCTCCGAGCGATTTGCTGGTCGAGATCGACCACGTCGTCTTCGGCTACGACGCCAGGCGGACGATTCTCAACGACGTCTCAATGACGTTCGGCCGCGGCAAGGTCACTGCCATCCTGGGCGGCTCCGGCTGCGGCAAGACGACGCTGCTGCGCCTGATCGGCGGCGTCTACCCGACGAACTCGGGCACCGTGCGCGTCTTCGGCGAGGCCGTCGATGCGCACGACGACGAACAGTTGTTCGCGCTGCGTCGCCGGCTGGGCATGCTGTTCCAGTTCGGCGCGCTCTTCACCGACCTCTCGGTGTTCGACAACGTCGCGTTTCCGCTGCGCGAACACACCGACCTCGAGGAGGCGATGGTCCGCGACATCGTGCTGATGAAGCTGAACGCGGTGGGCCTGCGCGGCGCCGCGGGCTTGCGCATCTCCGACCTCTCGGGCGGCATGGCGCGTCGCGTCGCGCTCGCGCGCGCGATCGCGCTCGATCCCGAGCTCCTGATGTACGACGAGCCGTTCGCCGGCCTCGACCCGATCTCGATGTCGATCGCGGCCAACCTCATCCGCACGCTCAACGACACCACCGGCGCGACCTCGATCCTCGTCTCGCACGACGTCGACGAGTGTTTCTCGATCTGCGACTATGCCTACCTGATGTCTTCCGCAGGGGTGGTCGTCGCGCACGGCACGCCGAAGCAGCTCGCCGCTTCCGAGGACCCCGAGGTGCGCCAGTTCATCCGCGGCGAGCCCGACGGCCCGGTGCGCTTCCACTATCCCGCCCGGCCGCTGGCGGAAGACTTCGGGGTGGGAGCTTGAGGGCGAATCCGGCGCGCATGTTCGCCGCCGACTTCGGGGTGACCGCTTGACCGACGCGATCGCCGCCGTCGGCAGGCGTGCCCTCGAGGTGCTGCGCATCCTCGGCCACCACGCGACCTTCTTTCTCGACATCCTGCGCGCCTGCCCGGCGGCGCTCAGGCGGCCGTACCTCGTCGTCGCGCAGGTCCACGCGATCGGCAACCTCTCGCTCGTCATCATCCTGGCGTCGGGGCTCGCCGTCGGCTTCGTCCTCGCGCTGCAGATGTACTACGCGCTGGTGACGTACGGCGCGGCCGAGTCGCTCGGGCTGATCGTCAACCTGTCGCTGACGCGCGAGCTCGGGCCGGTGGTGACGGCGCTCCTCTACGCCGGCCGCGCCGGCACGTCGCTCACCGCCGAGATCGGCCTGATGAAGGCGGGCGAGCAGCTCGCCGCGATGGACATGATGGCGGTCGACCCGAGGAGCCGCGTGCTGGCGCCGCGCTTCCTCGCCGGCATCGTCTCGATGCCCATCCTCGCGATCCTCTTCTCCTCGATCGGCATCCTCGGCGCCTACGTCGTCGCCGTGTTGCTGATCGGCGTCGACGCCGGCAACTTCTGGTCGATCATGCAGTCGGGCGTCGACGTTCGCCGCGACATCGGCAACGGTATCGTCAAGAGCATCGTGTTCGGCTTCATCTGCACCTTCATCGCGCTCTATCAGGGCTACGAGGCCGAGGCGACTCCCGAGGGGGTCGCCCACGGCACGACGCGCACGGTCGTCATCTCCTCGCTCGGCGTGCTGATGATGGACTTCGTCCTCACCGCGCTCATGTTCTCGACGCCGTAGCGGCGTCTCCTGCCACCGCGCACACACCGGAAACGTCAGATGGGCAAGAAAAGCGTTGAAATGCTGGTCGGCATCTTCGTACTGCTCGGCCTGGCGGGACTCGTCTTCCTGGCGCTGAAGGCGGCCAACCTCGGCACCTTCAGCAGCGGCGACACCTACACGTTGCGCGCCTACTTCGACAACATCGGCGCGCTCAAGGTGCGTGCGCCGATCCGCAGCGCGGGCGTGACGGTCGGCCGCGTCGCGTCGATCCGGCTCGATCCCAAGCTCTACCAGGGCGTCGTCGAGCTCGCGATCCAGCGCGACGTCCAGTTTCCGACCGACTCGTCGCTGCGGATCCTGACCTCGGGGCTGCTCGGCGACCAGTACATCGGCGTCGAACCCGGCGCTTCCGAAAAGATGTGGGCTCCCGGAGACGAGATCAAGCAGACACAATCGGCAGTCGTGCTCGAGAGCCTCATCAGCCAGTTCCTGTTCAACAAGGCGGCCGACGCCGGCAGCACGGCGCCGGCTGCGTCGGCACCCGGCGGAGGAAAGAAATGACGATCCCGAGATGGCGCCGCGTGCCGGTCGCTGCGGTGCTCGTCGCCGCCGCCGTGCTCGCCGGCTGCCAGACGATCCGCGAGGGCCGCGCCGGCCCGGGCCAGAGGCTCGATCCGTGGGAGAACTGGAACCGCAAGGTCTTCAAGTTCAACGAGGACGTCGACCGCGCGGTGCTGATCCCCGCGGCGACTGCGTATGCCAACGTCGTCCCGCAGCCGGTCCGCCGCAGCGTCAGCAATTTCTTCAACAACTTCGCCGACGCGTGGTCCGCGGTCAACAACATGCTGCAGGGCAAGGTGCAGGCGGGTTTCGAGGACGCGACCCGGGTCGGCGCCAATACGCTCTTCGGGTTGTTCGGGATCCTCGACGTCGCCTCCGAGATGGGGCTCGAGCACCACTACGAGGACTTCGGGCAGACGCTCGGCCGCTACGGCGTCGGCGCCGGCGCCTACGTCGTGCTGCCGATCCTCGGACCCTCGAGCGTGCGCGACGCGGTCGCGCTGCCGGTCGACTGGCAGGCGACGCCGACCGCCTTCTTCGAAGATACGGGCGCGAAGGTCGGCATGACGGTGCTGCAGATCCTCAACACGCGTTCGGCGCTGCTCGGCGCGACGCGCGTCATCGACGACATCTCGCTCGACAAGTACACGTTCGTTCGCGATGCGTACCTGCAGCGGCGCCGCAGCCTCGTCTTCGACGGCGACGTGCCGGAGACGCCGTCGCCTCCCGAGGACGCGGCATCGGGCGCCGCGGGCGCCGCCGAAGGCAATCTCGCGCCGCCGGCTGCGGCGGCGCCGGCATCGGCCCCGCCTGCGCCGTCGCCGGCCTCGGCGCCGTCGGCACCGCCGCCAGCGTCGGCGCCGCGTTGAGCGGCGTTGTGAACCACTGCGACCGGTCGTGCGTTGTTGGAACAGACCGCGCGATCCCTGCGCCCAGCAGGGTTCCTGAACATCGCGCACCCTCCGTCACCACCTCTCGCGAAGGAACGAACATGTCCATGACCCGAACGACCCGCTGGCTCGCCGCGGCGGTGCTCGCCGTCGCTGCGGTCGGCGCGCACGCGCAGGCGAAGGCGCCCGACGCCCTCATCAAGGAGGTCTCGACCGACGTCCTCGAGGCCGTCAAGGCCGACAAGACGATCCGCGCCGGCGACATCCGCAAGGTGATCGCACTCGTCGATCAGAAGGTGATGCCCTACGTCAACTTCCAGCGCATGACCTCGCAGGCGGTCGGCCGCTACTGGCGGCAGGCCTCCCCGGAGCAGCAGAAGCGCCTGCAGGACGAGTTCAAGCTGCTGCTGGTGCGCACGTACTCGGGCGCGCTGTCGCAGGTCAGCGCCGAGCAGACGGTCGAGCTCAAGCCGATGCGCTCGCAGACGACCGACAACGAGGTCGTCGTGCGCACCGAGATCCGCGGCAAGGGCGATCCGATCCAGCTCGACTACCGCCTCGAGAAGGCGGCCGACACCTGGAAGATCTACGACGTCAACGTGATGGGCGTCTGGCTGGTCGAGAACTACCGCAACAGCTTCGCGCAGGAGATTGGCGCCAACGGCATCGACGGCCTGATCGCCAAGCTCGCCGAGCGCAACAAGGCGGCCGGCGCCGCCAAGAGCTGATGCTGCTGCTGCCGGCGACGCTGACGTCGCGCGAGGCGCGGGTGACGCTGAGCATGCTCAAGCAGGCGCTGCAGAGCGAAGGCAGCGAAGGGCCGGTGGTCGTCGAGGCTGCGTCGCTGCAGCACCTCGATTCGTCGGCGCTCGCAGTGCTGCTCGAGATCGAGCGGCTCGCCGTCGCCTGGGGCCGCGCGTTCGCCGTCCGCGGCGTCCCGGCCAAGCTCGCCGCGCTGGCGAAGCTCTACGGGGTCGAGCAGCTGCTGCTCAGGGCGGAGGCTGCTCCGCCGGGCGGTCAGCGCAGCCCGGCGACGTAGTCGGCGAGCGCCTTGATGTCGCGGTCGTTCAGCTTGGCGGCGACCGCGCTCATCACCGGATTGTTGTGACGCGCCCCGCCGCGAAACGCCACCAGCTGCGCCTCGACGTAGTCGGCATGCTGGCCCGCGAGCCGCGGATACTGCGCCGGGATGCCCGCGCCGCTCGGGCCGTGGCAGCCGGAGCACGCCGGAACGCTGCGGTCGGCGATGCCGCCGCGATAGATCTTCTCGCCGTGCGCGACGAGGTCCTTGTTCTTCGCGAACCCGGGCTTGGGCTGCTTGCTCGCGTAGAACGCGGCGACGTTCCTCATGTCGGTTTCGCTGAGCGGCGCCGCCATGGACTTCATCACCGGGTTGTCGCGCTTGCCGGCCTTGAACTCGACGAGCTGCTTGACGAGGTAGTCGGGGTGCTGGCCCTGGATGATCGGGTTGGCGGCGACGCCGCGCGAGCCGTCGTTGGTGTGGCAGGCGGCGCAGACCGACGCCGACAGCGCCGCGCCCTTGGCCGGATCGGGAGCGCTCGCGGGCGGTTCGGCGGCGTGCGCTGCGATGCTCGCGCAGACGAGCGCCAGCGAGGAAAGAACGCTCGGTACGGGCTTCATGAAGGGCGCGGTCCCTCGTGCCAAAACGAGGAATTTTACAATGGCCGCTTCGCGGTGATCATGAGGACCTCCATGCCGACTCCTGCGGCCCCGCCGCAAGCGGCCGGCGACGACGAGGCCGCGACGCGCGCCGCGCTCGCCTGGGCGCACACGGCGCGCTTCCTGACGACGGCGAGCACCCTCGCCGAGCTGCCGCCGACCGAGCTCCCGGAGATCGCCTTCGTCGGCCGCTCGAACGCCGGCAAGTCCACCGCGATCAACGCGCTGACGCAGAACAAGCGCCTCGCGTTCGCATCGAAGACTCCCGGCCGGACGCAGCACATCAATCTGTTCGAGCTCGGCCCGAAGCTCGCCGCCGACGCGTACTTCGCCGACCTGCCCGGTTACGGCTACGCCGCCGTCGAGCGCAACGCCAAGTTGCGCTGGCAGGAGGTGATGGCCGAGTACCTCGCCGTGCGCCGCAGCCTGAGCGCCATCGTCGTGTTGGTCGACGCCCGCCTCGGCTTCACCCCGATCGACCGCCAGCTGCTCGCGTTCATCCAGCCGCGGCTCGCCAACGGGTCGGTGAAGCTGCTTGCGCTCCTGACCAAGGTCGACAAGCTCAACCGCCGCGATACCGACGCTGCGCTGCGCGCTGCGGGCGATGTGCTCGGCGGCGCAGCGACCGAAGCCAGCGAGCTGTCGCTGGCGCCGTTCTCGGCGACGAGCCGCGTCGGCGTCGGCGACGCTGCGCGCGTCCTCCACGCCTGGGCGCACGGCGCCGGCTCGCCATGATCGAGACCTTCACCATCACGCTCGGCAACGGCATCGACCTCAGCTGCCGCGGCGCAGGCACGAGCGGAGACCCGGTGCTCGTCTTCCTGCACGGCTTCCCGGAGGCGGCGTTCGTCTGGGACGAGCTCCTCGAGCACTTCTCGTCGCGCTACCGCTGCATCGCGCCGAACCTGCGCGGCTACGAGCGTTCGTCGGCGCCGGCCGACGTCGAGGCGTATCGCGCCAAGCACCTGGTCGGCGACATCTCGTCGCTGATCGACGCGCTCGGCGGCGAGCTCGCCGGGCTCGTCGCGCACGACTGGGGTGGCGCGCTGGCGTGGGGGCTCGCGGCGCAGCGCCCGGAGGCGATCGGGCGGCTGGTCATCGTCAACTCGCCGCACCCCGCGACCTTCCTGCGCGAACTTCGCCACAACCCGAAGCAGCAGGCGGCGAGCGCGTACATGAACTTTCTCTGCCGGCCCGATGCGGAGGAGCTGTTGAGCGCCGACGACTTCCGTCGCCTGTGGCCGTTCTTCACCAACGCGGGCGCGGCCGATCCGACGCGCGTCGGCGGCGGCTGGCTGACCGAGGCGATGCGCGACCGCTATCGCGAGGTCTGGAACCTGGGTCTGCGCGGCGGCTGCAACTACTACCGCGCATCACCGCTGCGGCCGCCGCTGCGTCCCGACGACGCGGTGATGCGCGTCGAGCTGCCCGCCGCCGCGGTGACGTCGCACGCGCCGACCCTCGTCGTCTGGGCCGAGGACGACATGGCGCTTCCGGTCGAGTTGCTCGACGGCCTCGAGGCGTTCGTTCCCGACCTGCGCGTCGTCCGCGTTCCCGGCGCGACGCACTGGATCATCCACGAGCGGCCCGCGCTCGTCATCGCCGAGATCGAGCGCCACCTCGCGCGCTGAAGCGCTCACTGGCGCGGCGGGACGTCGCGCATCATGCGGTCGATGGCACGCTCGACGAGCGGCTTGACCTCGATCGGCTGGACGAGACCCGCAGCAGCGAGACGCTCGAGCGCGCGCCCGGTGATCGAATGGGTGTGCCAAGGCGATTCGCCGGCGAAGAGATAGAACAGACCACGGTCGCTGCGCCAGAGCAGCTGCACGCGACTCCAGCGGCCGTGCAGGAAGACGCGCGCGCGGTCGCCGACGCGCAACGCGTCGATGCGCCGCCCGGCCTCGTCGTCGGCGCGGTCGCCGCCACTCGGCAGATGCTCGGCCGGCACCGTCTCCATCGACGACAGGTCGATCACCGAATCGCTGAAGCTGCGCGGCGACGGCGCGTCGGCGACAACCTCTTCGCGCATCCGGCGCACGATCTCCTCGGCGCTCTGCGCGCCCGCCGCGCCGCGTACGCCCGGGCGCAGCGCCTCGGTGTGGATCGTCATCAGCTCGTCGAGCACGGCCTGTTGCTCGGGCGCGGGCAGCGCGATCGCTTCCACGCCGGTCCGGATCCGCTGCAGCAGGCCGGGCAGGAGGGCGATCAGGCGCTGCCGGCTCTGCGGATGGTCGGGGATCTGCAGGCTCCAGAGCAGGTCGTCGACCGTGCGCAGCGCCGCGAGCGTCTGCTCCGACTGCTCGCCATGGCGGAGCATCTCGTCGGCGATGACGCGCGCCCAAGCGCCGGTGACGAAGCGGCGGATCGTCGGCGACGTGCGCACCGCCGCCATCTGGTCGGCGAGCCGCTGCATGAGATGCTGCTGCAGCAGCTCGCGTCGCTCGGCGAGCTGGAGCGCCTCGACGGCGGCGTGCGCTGCGCGCAGCTGCTCCTGCAACTGCTCGGCGAGAAACGCATCGATCCGGTTCAGGCCGCGGCGAAAGAGCGCCGCATCGGGCGTCGACGCTCCCGCCATCTCCTCGGCGACGGCGGCTGCGAACGCGATGAACGCGGACAAACGCGCGTCCTCGACGCGCGAGTAGCCGAGGCTCGTGTTGCCGATGCGATCGAGCAGCCGCCAGATGGCGTGGTCGTACGAGTCGAGCATCGCCGGCTCGGCGAGGCAGACGCGCAGCGCCGCGACCTGCATGCGCGCGACGATCGGACGAAACGGCGGCTGCAGCTGCGAATCGTCGAGCAGCGACTCGAACAAACGCGTGACGAGCTCGATGATCTGGCGGTCGACCGGTTCGCTCGTGCTCGCGACGAGTGCCGCCCGGTACGGCTCGAGGCCGCCGCGGCCCGGACGCGAGCTCTCCGACTGCGGCTGGCGCAGCAGCTCGTCGAGGCGCAGCAGCGCCTGCTCGAGGTTGGCGCTGCGCCGCTTGGTGGTCGCGCCGTCGCTGCGCACGGGACCGAGCGCGCCGGACGCCGACGGCAGCGCTGCGCCGCGTTCGTCGCGCGGCGTCAGGCCCGAAACGTTCGGCATGCTGCCGAGCAGGCTGCTGAGCGGCCCCTGTCGTGGCGGCTCGATCGCCGCGCGGCTGCCGAACGGCGCGGTCGACGGCATCACCACCGTGCGATAGACGCCGGGCTCGACGCCCTGCGCCTCGAGCCGCGACGTCGCCGCCGCCCACGCGTTCTTCAGCAGGCCCGCGGCGACTCCGGCCGAGGTGCGCAGGACGATTCCGCGCTGCAGCTGCGACGACGCGACCGCGCACGCTGCGTCCCAGAGAGCGGTCGCGTAGACGAGTGGACGGAACGGATTGGAGTCGGCGCTGACGTGGCCGAGGCCGATCAGCGTCGAGGTGAACGTCTGCAGTTCGCGCAGCTCCCATTCCGCGGTGCTGTCGATCAGCTGCATCGCCCGCGAGATCTCGATGTCGACCTCGACGCGCGACTCGTCCATCAGCTCGAGGCCGCCGCCACGCGACTCGGCGGGGGCCGCGCCGCCGTGCTCGTCGAGCTCGGCTGCGACCTGTCGGCGCAGCGATTCGACGAACGTCTTGTCGTAGAGCTCGCCCGACTTCTGCAGCGTCGCGACGATGTCGGCGTGCGCCACCATGCGCTCGCCGCCGGGATGGGTGGCCTCGCGCGACGGTCCGAGCAGCTGGATCGTGCCGGCGGCGACGCGGGCGACCAGCGCCGGCGCCAGGGCGAGCTCATCGTCGACGAAGCGTTGGAAGAGCGGAGCGATCGCCATGGGTCGTTGCGCGCTTGCGATTATCTCGCGCGCTCTCGCGGCGAAGCGGCCGGCTGCCGAGGCGGGATCGTGGAGAACGGCAAGAAAAAGGGCTGCCGAAGCAGCCCCTTTCGCAAAGTCCCGTCAGGGACAGGTCACATGTCCATTCCGCCCATGCCACCCATGCCGCCCATTCCGCCCATGCCGCCGCCAGCGCCGGCGGTCTCTTCCTTCGGCGCTTCGGAAACCATCGCTTCGGTGGTCAGCATCAGCGAGGCGACCGACGCGGCGTTCTGCAGCGCCGTGCGCGTGACCTTGGTCGGGTCGAGGATGCCCATCTCGATCATGTCGCCGTACTGGCCGTTCTGCGCATTGAAGCCGTAGTTGCCCTTGCCGGCGAGAACGGCAGCGACGACCACGCTCGGCTCGTCGCCGGCATTCTGGACGATGATCCGGATCGGCTCTTCGATGGCGCGCAGGATCAGCTTGATGCCGGCTTCCTGATCGGGGTTGTCGCCCTTGATCGTGCCGGCCGACTGCTTGGCGCGCAGGAAGGCGACGCCGCCGCCGGCGACGATGCCTTCTTCCACCGCGGCACGGGTCGCGTGGAGAGCGTCCTCGACGCGCGCCTTCTTCTCCTTCATCTCGGTCTCGGTCGCGGCGCCGACCTTGATCAGCGCCACGCCGCCGGCGAGCTTGGCCACGCGCTCCTGGAGCTTTTCCTTGTCGTAGTCGCTCGTCGCTTCCTCGATCTGGACGCGGATCTGCTTGACGCGCGCCTCGATGTCGGATGCGGCGCCGGCGCCGTCGATGATCGTCGTGTTCTCCTTGGCGACCTCGACGCGCTTGGCCTGGCCGAGGTCGGCGAGCTGCACCTTCTCGAGCGTCAGGCCGACTTCCTCGGCGATCACCTTGCCGCCGGTGAGGATCGCGATGTCCTCGAGCATCGCCTTGCGACGATCACCGAAGCCCGGCGCCTTGACGGCGACGACCTTGAGGATGCCGCGCAGCGTGTTGACGACGAGCGTCGCGAGCGCCTCGCCCTCGACTTCCTCGGCGACGATCAGGAGCGGCCGGCCGCTCTTGGCGACCTGCTCGAGCGTCGGCAGGAGGTCGCGGATGTTGCTGATCTTCTTGTCGAACAGCAGCACGAACGGGTTGTCGAGCGCCGCGACCTGCTTGTCGGGGTTGTTGATGAAGTACGGCGACAGGTAGCCGCGGTCGAACTGCATGCCCTCGACGACCTCGAGCTCCGAGGCGAGCGACTTGCCGTCCTCGACGGTGATGACGCCTTCCTTGCCGACCTTGTCCATCGCCTCGGCGATGATCTTGCCGACCTCGTCGTCGCTGTTGGCCGAGATCGTGCCGACCTGCGCGATCTCCTTGCTGGTCGTCGTCGGCTTCGACTGCTTCTTCAGCTCCTCGACGAGCGCCGTGACGGCCTTGTCGATGCCGCGCTTGAGGTCCATCGGGTTCATGCCCGCGGCGACGTACTTCATGCCCTCGCGGACGATCGCCTGCGCGAGCACCGTCGCCGTCGTCGTGCCGTCGCCGGCGATGTCGCTGGTCTTGGAAGCGACTTCCTTGACCATCTGCGCGCCCATGTTCTGGATCTTGTCCTTGAGC
>Ga0268264_10003376_pt1 | contig 13787 bp, 9 predicted proteins | sample KBSSwiS32_FD_190357 | JGI IMG/M metagenome (GOLD analysis project Ga0268264, IMG submission 190357) | Switchgrass rhizosphere microbial communities from Kellogg Biological Station, Michigan, USA - KBS Switchgrass S3-2 (SPAdes) (version 2) | ecosystem: Host-associated > Plants > Roots >...
GCCATTGAAAACATCAGCTTTGATGTAAAGACCGGTGAAACCATTGCATTTGTGGGCCCTTCCGGTTCAGGCAAATCTACCTTAATGAAATTGCTGGTAGGCCTGTACCGGCCATTGGAGGGAAAAATTCTATACAATGGCATGGATGAAAATTCTATCAGCTTTGAAGACCTGCGCAACCAGATTGGGTTTGTTACGCAGGACACACAATTATTTGCCGGCACCATTAAAGAAAACCTGATGTTTGTAAACCCTGCTGCCACAGATGCCGATCTAACCGATGTACTGGACAAAGCATCCTGTACCGGATTGCTGGCAAGAGCAGAAAAAGGCCTTGATACCATGATTGGCGAAGGCGGATTAAAGTTATCGGGCGGTGAAAAACAACGGCTGTCTATTGCCAGGGCTTTATTGCGCAAACCCAAACTGCTCATATTTGATGAAGCTACCTCAGCACTTGATTCACTGACGGAGGAGGAAATTACAGATACCATTAAAGATGTATCCTCGCAGCAAAACCAGATAACGGTGCTGATTGCCCACCGGCTTTCAACCATTATGCATGCCGACAGAATTTATGTACTGGAGAAAGGCTTGGTAATTGAAACCGGAACACATAACAAACTGCTGGAAGAAAAAGGTTTGTATTATGCCATGTGGCGTCAACAGATTGGCGAAAGAAAGAGTTTGCATGTGGCGTGAACGTGAGGCGTGAGGCGTCAGACGTGAGGCGTCAGACGTGAGACGTCAGACGTGAGGCGTCAGACGTGAGGCGTGAGGCGTATGCTATGGGATTTTTCACGGCTGGCATTGAGGCGATGCACGGAGATTGCTGCGCAAGCGTTAATTGCCGATTATTCCTGCTACTCACCACTCACTACTCACTACTCACCACTCACGTCTGACGCCTCACGTCTCACGCCGATTCTTTAAATAATCCATAATAGCATTCGAATCGTCCAAGCCTTCCATATCGCTCAGTTCTATTTCCAGCGCCTTGGTACTGATCTGTATTTCGGACAGCGAAAGAAATAAAGACAACAGCATGGCCCCCAGGCTGAGGGCGAACAATAATTTGGCCCACACAGACAATTGTTCAAAAACGAAAAACATACTGGTTACACATAAAATAAGGCTAAGAATACCAAAAAACTGCATTAGCCTTATTAAGCGCAGACGCAGACGCAAATTTTTTATCTGCAATAGTACCCCTTGCTTATTGGTATGCTCTTTATATTTATCGTGCAGGTTGCGTATAAGGCTGGCCAGCGCCAGGAAACGGTTGGTGTAAGCCAGCATCAGCAGGCTGATGGCAGGAAACAACAAAGCCGGTGTGGTAATAGAGATTTCCATTTATCCAATTTCTTGTTTAAAGATACATATCCGCACACAAAGAAAAGCCCCCGGATAAACCAGGGGCCTTTTTGCTATGCGATTAGGTTAGTAAGTATACTATAAACGTACAAAATTTAATTATAGTATGCGAATATTAGCCGGACAAAATTACCGCAGGATAGAAGTGGTCACCATAGGAACAGGAAGTCTTCTTATTCGTCCGCCATTGCGCAGCAATCTCTGCGCATTGCCTCAATGCCCGCCGCGACTTTGAATCTCACCTGTGCCTCTGTAGTTAAAAACAATGCCTAACTCTTTTTACCATACGAAAAATGCAATGGCACATCCAGCTTTACACTAAAATTTCTGCCCATATTATAAATACCCAAATGACCACGCGGATCTGTTGGATAAGGCTCAAAATATTTCAGCCGGCTTAAATGATCCTGGTAAGCCACATCAAATAAATTATTGACAAAGAAATAAATGTTTACAATCGTATTGCCCTTCTTATTGGTTATGCCAGCACCCAATCCGGCATTAAACAATGCATAACCAGGCGTAGGCGTTTCCGTATTATCGGTCAGGTATACCCTGTCCTGTTTTGCATAATACGCCAGTTGCACTTTTACAAAGCCATTTACCAGGTGACTTTTCCTGGCCTCAAAATCGTACCGCAGTTCTGATGTGCCATGCAGCGGTGGGATAAAGGGCACATATTTATTACTGTCTGATGCCAATTTGGGATCAATATCCTTATTCCTTCCATATACTACAGATACGCTGTTTTCAAAATGCAATGATTTTACCGGGTGTATATCCACACTAAGCTCTCCGCCATACAGATTGGCTTTACCCTGCTGAAATTTATACGTCTGGTTACCGGCTACAATAACCGAATCTGCGCCGCTGCTGTTTAACAGCCGTTGGTTAAAAATATAATTGCTGATGGTATTGTTAAAAACGCCCAGTGTTATTACCGCATACCTTGAAGAATACGCAAAGCCAATATCTTCCTGTACACTGAACTCGGGTTTAAAATCTGCATCGCCTATCTGGTAAATATTGGTGCCCGGATGCACACCGTTTGCGGATATCTCTAAAATATTGGGCGCCCGGAAACCGCGCGACAGGTTTGCTTTTACAGAAAGCTTCTCATCGAAATTATAGGTAGCGCCAATACTGCCCGAGACACCGGAAAAATGATAACTGCTGGCAGAAAAAGGATGGTCGGCCCCGGCAGTTACTGCGCCGGTTACCGGTTTGTCAAAGCCCGTTACCGGGTCTGGCAGGGTGTACAAAGCACTGTTGTTAAAATTGCGGCTGTCATATCTTATCCCTCCTGCAATATCCAGTTTCCCCATTGTTTTTTTTAATAGTGCAAAAGGACCGATATCGAACTGGTGATAAGAAGGAATAATGAATTCGGTTCCACCGGTTACATCATTTGTCTGGTACATACCATTTACGCCCATTGATAAATTCCACCCGCTGAATTCAGGAAAAAAATATTTTACATCGTAAGAATAGGTGTTCAATTGCAGGTATAAGCCAGGTGTGTTAATCAATACGGGATGACTGTATTCGCGGCGTACGCTGCGCTGGTAGCCGAAATTGACCGCCAGCCTTCCGCTACCCAGTGTAAAATTATTGGCAGAATAAAAACGATAATGCTGTACATGCTGGTGTAAATCTGAGATCTTATACGACCTCAGCTCAGCATCGGAGACAATGGGTCTGATGGTATCTGCTTCAGAAATTTGTTTGGTAAATTTTCTGGAGGCAGAATCCCTGCTACCATCTGGTATCTCCTGCAAATCATCGTACAATTCAATGCCTATATGAGAGTAACCCCATTTTTTATGCAGGCCCAATGATAAGCTGGCATCCGTTTCTTTAAAGCCGGTATTGTACACGCGGCCATCATATTTATCCCGGTAATTGGTGGCTGTTTTATGAGACAATCGTCCCATCCACTCAAAACCATTTTTGGTACCGGCCAGCATGGCAGAACCGCCAAACAAACCATTGTTACTCTGAAATTCGCCCATTACATTTCCAATTATCTGTCCTTCATGTGCCGGCTGGTAGGGAATCAGGTTAACCACACCTGCTACCGCATCAGAGCCATAACTTAAACTGGCCGGGCCTTTAATTACCTCTATCCTTTCAATGCCATATTGATCTGCTTCAATACCATGTTCATCGCCCCATTGCTGGCCCTCCTGCCTTACGCCATCATACAGGGTAAGTATGCGATTGAAGCCAAGCCCGCGTATAAAAGGTTTTGATACATTGGGGCCGGTCGTTAATGCATTTACGCCGGGCACTTTGGCAATAGCATCTATGATATTGGTGTTCAGGTTTTTTATAATAAAATCATGACTAACCGCTACAATAGGAATAGGACTTCTTTTAACCTGGGTGGCCTTTGATACGCCGGTTACCACTACAGCACTCTCCTCTACTACATTGTCTACCAGTTCAAAATCCTCCACTACATTTCCATTTATGACAACATTTTTTGTAAATGATTTGAATCCTACATTGCGCACTTCTACCAGGTAGGTACCAGATGGCAATGATTTAAATGAGTAGTGCCCGTTTGTATCTGCTACGGCACCAATTTTAAGGTCTGTTATGTACACCGTTGCTGCGGGTAAAGGATTACCGTTTTTCTTTTCAGTAATTTTTCCTGAGAGTGATCCTGTTGGTATAATAAAGTGCCGGTTAAATATCCCCGCTGCTGTTCCCTGCGGGAAACTTTGCGCATAGCCCGCGCAAAGAAGCATGAAAAATAATGTCCGCTGTATAATCAATTTCATTATTTTAATTTTATTGGTAACTGATACAAATAAATCAGTCATATCTGCAAGGCATCGTCCAAAAATGAAATAGAATGGCTGTAATAAAATTATTGCCCGTACATACCATCAGTCGCAGGACTGATTCTTTAACAATACCGGGATAATTTTATACAGCTGCGTACATTGCGGGCGGCCCCCTGAGCTCAAAAAAGAAAACAGGCGAAGAATGGAAATGGTAAAGAGTTGAAGAGGTAGCTACAGAAAAAACCTGGACAGGCGTAAAATCAAAATGCAATACCTCATCTGTAAATGGCGACTCGGCTACCAGGTTATCGCACTTACAGATAAAACCGGTATGACTTAACTGCGGGCTGTCGTTATCACCCTGCGATACTACGGCAGTTTTATCCTTATGATTGGCAATTACATCGTGCAGGATTTTTTTAGGAGCAATGCTGAAGGTAAAAACCAACAGTAAAACGCCGGCTAATAACTGTCTTAATATAGTTTTTTGCGCCAACAAATATTTGCTACTTTGTTGCAAATGTAGATATTGACGGCCATTATATGGCGGCGTTCACAAAAAAATTGCATTATTTCTTTAAAACAACGGTAAAAAGGGACCCTTTGCCCGGCTCGCTTTCGCAGAAAACGCTGCCATTCAGTTCATCTACAATGCGTTTTACAATAGAAAGACCAAGGCCTGTAGAAGCCTCGCCGGCCGTGGGTTTGGAAGATATCTTACTGTATTTTGAAAAAAGATTCGGCATTTCTTCTTTGCTGATGCCGATGCCTTCGTCTTTTACCTGGATATTAACAGCGTCATTGGTAGCAGACAGGCTTATCCATACATTCTTGTTGGGCGGTGAGTATTTGATTGCGTTGGAAAAGAGATTTTCACAGATTCGGCTTACCAGTTGTTTATCGCTTACCAGGTAAACATGTTTGTCGGGTGTTTCAAAATGCAGGTGTATGTTTTTCCCGGAGGCGGCTGGCTGAAAATCGTCTACTATGTTTTCTACAAAAACTTTCAGATCAAAATTTTCCAGCTCTATTTTGTGCTGGTTGGTTTCAGCTTTTTCTACATCCAGAATGGACCTGATTAGCAATTCGCCCCTGCTAGCCGACTGGCGTATTCTTTCAACCGCTTTTTTCTGTTCTTCTGTAAGGTTGGTGTTATCATCGTCAAGTATATTAAGCCACATTTTAATGGCTGCAAAGGGGGTGCTGAGATCATGTGATACAATGCTAATCAGCGAATTTTTTTCATAATTCAGCTCGGCCAGTTTCTCATTCTGCCGGTTGATGAAATCATTTTTGTACTGCAGCTTTTTGTTTACCCTCCTTTTTTGTATCAGCAGCAATGTAATGATGATGGCTATAATGGCCGCAGCAAGCGCCAGCAATGTTATGGCCTTATTGCGGAAATGTTCTTTTTCAACCAGTGTCTGCAGCAGCCTGTTGTCCTGTTCGCGCTGTTTTGCATTAAACCGTTCCTGCAGACCGGCAATGGCTTCATTGGTGCCTGTATTTACCAGGCTGGTATCTATGCTGTACCATTTCTGCTGATAATCGTAGGCCATTTTATAATCGCCCTTCCTTGAATACAGTTTAGACAACATGGCGTAGCTATCGGCCTCTTTGCTCCTGGCCTTCATTTGTTGTGCCATTTGCAATGTCTGCATCGCATACACATACCCTGAATCGGGGTTTTTCATTTCAATAAACACATCCGCAATATTGAGATTGTCTATCCACAGATCTGCATAGTTGCTGTCTGCCACATGCAGGGCATGATTGCGCAAAAAATATCCCAGGGCCTTGTTGTACTCTTTTTTTTGATAATATACATTGCCCAGGTTGTTGTAAAAGGTGCTAATGTTTATTTTGAGGGCATTTGATTTTGCCAGATCGAGGCCTTTGTTCAAAAAATAAAGCGCACTGTCATAATTTTTTAACTGGTTGTATACTGCACCCAGGTTGCCATACCCGATAATAACGCGGTGGAAATCTTTGCCTGATTCTGCCATCTTTACAGACTGCAGATAGATTTCTTTTGCTTTAAACGGTTGCTTGGTATTTACATACAGGTAAGCAAGATCGCTGAGGGCTGATTCTTCATAATTGGCAGCGTGCAGTTTACGCGCGGCCTCCAATGATTGAAAATAATAGACAATAGCACTGTCGTAATTGCCCCTCAGGTCTTCGGCTATACCATTTAAACGGCTGGATAAAACCTCACCCCTGTCGTAATGCAACAGGGCGGCTTCCTTTGCTATAAAGCGGGCATAAATTTTTAGCGAGTCTGCTTTTGATTCATCAAAATCAATACAGCGATCATACAGGGCCTTCAGGTAGCTGGTGTCTGTCTTTTGCGGCAGCACATTTAATGAGCGCACAATGAGGAGGAAAAGCAGGCAGTACTTCACGTTGTTCGGTAAACTAATTTAATCTATCAATTTATTTTTGAGGGCAAACCGGACTAGCCCCACGGTGTTATTTACACCCAGTTTTGCAATAATATTCTTACGGTGGGTTTCTATGGTGCTGATACTTAAAAAGAGTTTTTCTGCAATGGCAGCATTGCTGAATTCCTTACAAATAAGCACCAGTATTTCTATTTCCCGCCTGGATAATATTTCCGTAACTTTTTTTTCATCCAGTGTAAGTGTGTTGCGAAAATCATTCTGGCTGATTATATCAATTCCTTTGCTGAAATAAGTACCGCCTTTATATACTTCATGAATTGCGCTCAGCAATTCTTCAAACGGTGCATTCTTCAATACATATCCCTGAATATTATGGCGCAGCAGTTTGTGTATATAACGGGTACCGCGCATAAGGGTAAGGTATATAATTTTCTGATCCGGTTTTATGGCGCGGATCTTTTTCAGCAAATCTTCTTCATCCATATCGGGTAAGTGAACATCCACCAGGAGAATATCCGCATCCAGTGCCGGCAATTTCTCCAGTAACGCTGCGCCGTTACTGACAGTTCCCGGAACGTCAATATCCGGCTGTTTTTTCAACAGCAAAGCCAGCCCCTCGACATACATTTCATGATCTTCAACAATAAACACTTTGATCATGCAGCGATAATGAATTTTAATGAACAATAGGCGGGTAAAGGACCGGTAGTTTTCCAGGGATATAGAAGGTGCGGTATATAGAAATGCCGGTAAACGCATTTCTACTTGCGGTAAAACTATGAAAAAGCCCCTTATTAAGGGGCAAATATTTCGACAGAGGCTGAACCATTTTAAGATCTCACTTTTAACATAGGTCTTACCTGCTGCAGGGTTCCGTTTTGTAACCGTGTGTAATACACGCCGGAAGGCAGGCCGTAGCCGTTAAAATCAAGTGTATATACACCGGCAGTATATTCCATATCGGTAAGCGTTTTTATAGAACGCCCGAGTGAATCAATTACATGTACAAGGGTATGCCCACCGCGTGTTTTAAAAGTAATTTTGGTACTTTCCACAAAAGGGTTGGGATAGTTTACGATGAGTTGTTCTCCTGCGTTACGGTACACATCATCCAGCCCGGTTGTACCGCAGGCAGCATTTAAACAAAGGGGAATATTCTGAAAATCTTTAAACATGATAGTTTGCAGATCTGCTTCTTTTACACAAAACCACTGGCTTAAAATAGAAGAGTAAATGCTCCTGAAATCGTATTGAAAAGGGATATTGTCGTTTACGCTGATGCCGGCGGGTATAACAGGGTTGGTGCCTACCAAACCGGGTTTTACATTTTTACCAAAAACAAAAACAGGTGCTGCCGCGCCATGGTCGGTACCCATACTTGAATTTGATTTTATACGACGGCCAAATTCTGAAAAAGTCATACCCATTACCCGGTCTTCCACTCCCAGCCCTTTTAAATCGTCCATAAATGATTTGATGGCATCTGATACTTTGCCCAGCAGGTTGGCATGATTGCCCACGGTAGTATCGGTGGCAGTGGTTTGTGCGGAATGCGTATCGAAACCGCCGGTGCTTACCATGTAAATACGTGTTTTTAAACCGCCTTTTACCAGGCGTGCCACAATTTTTAACTGGGCTGCCAAATCATTTCCGGTGGGGTAATTGCCCTGCGAAGGAACCGCTGCCGCAGCCGCCTTTATTACTTTTGAATACTGCTGTGTTTGCTGCACTACCATGCGGATGTATCGTAATTCTTTTCCCCATGGCGTGTCTGGGGTTGGATCTACCAGGTCATCAATCAGGTTATAAAAATTAACCGGGTCGGTAATGCTCATACCCATACTTACTGCAGGTCCCTGCAGGACCAGCGATGTAATAGAGCCTATTTGTATGGCCAGCGGGTCGGGCATGGCGCTATTGGGAAAACCATTGGGGAAATTGGGAAATTCATTGGCCAGGTACCTGCCCGTCCAGCCACTGTCTACTTCTACATTGGAATCAGATGCGCTCATCCAGATATCAGTAGCACGGAAATGCGAAAAATTGGGCGAAGGATAGCCTACTGCCTGCACAATGGCCAGTTTGCCTTCGTTGTACAGGGTCTGCATACCAGTCATGGATGGGTGCAGCCCTGTCTTGCTGCTTCCATTAAGCGCTAATACTTTATTCTGCGGAATCGCAATATTTGTACGTGCATTGTAATATTCTCCGTACCCGTCAATTGGGATAACCATATTCAGACCATCATTGCCACCATTGAGCTGGATAAGTACCAATACTTTATCAGTATCAACCGTAGCCCCCATCAGCGCCTGCATAAAAGGACTGTCTGCAGCGGAATAAGCTTTTACAGAAAATCCGCCTATCAGGGCAGGCAGTATGGTGGCACTACGCAGAAAATCTTTCCTTTTCATAGAATAATGTTTAATAAATCAGGCCAGTTGGTACTCGGCCAGGTTCATAAAATACCTGTATAAATCCCGCAGGCGGGTATATACGGTTTGATAAGCCATCGAATCTGTTGGATTGGCCAGGTAAGCATTCCAGGCATTTGTCCAGTAATAATCAGATGTCTGCCCGCTTAGTAAAATATTGGTCTTAATGGTGTTTCTTGATGCATCGGTTACTGGTACACGGTATAAAATGGCCAGCGAGTCATCAATCAATACATTTGGATCGCCGGGATTGGATAGCTGGCTGGCAAATGCAACAGGATCTATTTTTATTGTTTTGCCGCTGCGGGTATAGCCATTGCCTATCAGCGTATCTGTAAACATATTCCTTTTGGGCAGTGTATCGGAGTTTATCCACAGCTCGTAAAACTGGGGCACCTGGTAATAGGAAGGCCACCCGGATACGCTGGGCGGATCGCCGAATTCCTGGTTGCAAATCATGGTTTCATTACGGAGAAAATCCCACATGTAATAAGCCGTCTGGTACTCCGCTTCCGGATCAGGGAAGGTAACATTGAACTCACGGCAAAGGGTCACCGCAATATCCAGGGGGCTCTTGATAAGACAGCCCCGGTTAAGCGCATCAAAAAAATGTTCGCTTTTCAGCAAGGCGGCCAGTACCGGCTTTATATCCCAGTTGTTATCCTGGAAAATCTGCGCCAGGGGATCAATTACATTGGCCTGCGCCGTAGCATCGATAGTATAATAACAAAACCAGCGGTAGATTTTCTTTACAATAAACTGCGATACTTCAGCCTTTTTACTGAAAATCATGGTCAGCATATCGTCCAGCTCATCATCACCGGCAGTTGGACCCGAACGCCCTGCTATAACTGTATTATTATAAAAAGAAGAAAATTGCTTGCTGCCGGTATCGTGTTTGGAACTGTCAAAGGTAGTGGCTGTAGTGGGCAGGTCGATGCGCCACCCGGTCAGCACCCTGGCCGCCGCCTTTACATCGTCTTCAGTATAATTGGGATTATTGGCTTTGCCCACTGTAAACAATTCCTGCAATTCACGGCCATAATTTTCATCGGGTGCAGTATTGGTATTAAGAAAGCCGTTCAGGTATTTCAGCATGGCCACATCAACCGTTATGGCACGTGTCAGCGATTTAAAGTTGCCCAGTGCATTGTTTCTTAACAACGTGTGATATTTATATAAAGCCTGTGGCTCGGCCACCACCGAAGTTTCTGTTGCAAAATGATTGTGCCAGAATAAAGTCATCTTTTCCTTGATGCTTCTGTCCTGATTAAGCATTACGCCGATACCCCATTTTTTCAGCGATTCGATCCTTCTGCCCTGTATAAGGCCATCATCAATATACTCGTTTACCCAGGTGGTACCCGGGGCTATTGTTGTATCTGGTTTTTCGGCACCCGTAGTATCATAGTCTTTTACGGGGGGCGATGGCAAGGGTGCGGTTGGGTTTAATAATACATCAACCGCCTGCGACATGGTAAACGTTTTGAAATAGGAAATGTCGGCCAGGCTTGCGCCAAACATGGTTCTCTTAAGAAGGTGAATGATAGCTTCAGTATCCCATGGGCCGCTATAGGGGGCCAGGCCCGACATGGTTCTTGCTATATGCCTTACAGTATCCGGCTGGCGCTGCACCGCTTTTCGCTTTGCAGTCAGAAAGGCTCGTCTATCCATACGGGGACGATTTTGGTTTTTCAAATGATAAGATATTGTATAATAACCCGAAGGTTATACCCATTTTAACAAACTTCAGGCCATACGATTATTCTACCGGGACATAACGCATTACTAGTTCTCCACAGTATAATTACGAGTAAGAATTATTTACACATACGAAAAAACCCCGTATTAACGGGGCTTTTGGTGGATTTCTCCTGACTTATAATCATGGTAAGACGTGAACTGTGTGAAGCAAGGCGTCAATCGTTCAAAATTCATAGCCGGCGCCTCATGCTGTTATGTTAGTTAATATTTTCAATAATCCCGGCAATACCCTGTCCGCCTCCTACGCATGCCGATACAATGCCGTATTTCTTATTCAGCCTTTTCATATCGTGCGTAACCTGTATGGTTAGTTTACTACCGGTACACCCCAGCGGGTGGCCAAGTGCAATAGCCCCTCCGTTTATATTCACAATGGCCGGGTTTAAGTCCAACTCTCTTATCACAGCCAGCGATTGGGAAGCGAAAGCTTCATTTAATTCAATGAGGTCTATCTGGCCCAGGTTCATATCTGCCTGTTTCAATGCTCTGGGTATGGCTTCTACCGGCCCAATGCCCATAATACGCGGATGAACACCTGCCGATGCACAGGCCACCAGCCTGGCAATGGGTTTTAATCCCAGTTCGTTTATCATCTTTTCTCCCATTACAATTACAAATGCAGCCCCGTCGCTGGTTTGGGAAGAATTGCCTGCAGTAACACAACCGCCTGCTGCAAATGCTGGTTTTAATTTAGCCAGTGCCTCAACAGAAGTATCGGCCCTTGGTCCTTCATCGGTATCCAGTATGGTTTTCCTGGTTTGTTTTTTTCCTTTGGCATCCAGGTAGACTTCCTCTACGGTAATGGGCATTATGCCTTCTTTGAAATAGCCATTTTTGATGGCATTAATGGCTTTTTGATGAGAGTCGTAGGAAAACTGGTCCTGGTCCTCCCGGCTTACCTTAAAATCTTTGGCTACGTTTTCGGCTGTTAGTCCCATACTGAGGTAATAGTCGGGTTCATCCTTTGCAATGGAATAAGCGGGTACTGTTTTCCATCCGGCCGTTGGTACCATACTCATACTTTCGGTGCCGCCTGCAATGATGCAGGATGCCTGGCCGCTGCGTATTTTGGCGGTAGCAATGGCAATGGTTTCCAGCCCCGATGCGCAATAGCGGTTTACCGTCATGCCCGGCGCATGAATACCAACGGCCCTGGCGGCAATTATCCTGCCCACCTGCAAACCTTGTTCGGCCTCTGGTACGGCGTTGCCTACTATTACATCATCTACTCTTTTTGCATCCAGCTGCGGCACTGATGCCAGTAACCCCTTTATTACTTCAATCGCCAAATCGTCGGGCCGTGTAAACCTGAAACCGCCTCTTTTTGATTTTCCTACCGCGGTTCTGTAGCCGGCTATTATATATGCTTCCTGCATAAAATGAATTTTAATTTTTCATGGCAAATTGATACGCCTGTATTATATAACAAACAATCAATTAAGTTGTTTATGCAACTTTCTTCACCAAAAATACTATTTATTCGCATTTATAAAAACTTTTTGCCGGTAAGCGGCTTCGGCGTTCTTTTGGGCAAATTTTGAGGTTCAATGACAATGATAATGAATGTTAAACAGGAGCTTTGTTCATTTAGAAGAAATCGATCCGTGGGTACACAGGCTGTTTACCATAGATCTTGCCGACCAATTAGCCACCTATAAATAATTCCTGGTTTCAACATGTATACAATCCTTCGTTCTGTTCTTTTTTGGTTCTCACCCGAATGGGTACACTATTTTTCTATGAATTGTCTCAGGGTGCTCTGTGCCGTTCCATTTGTAAAAAAAATGATGGCGCGCAGCTTTGGTGTTGATAACAGTGTATTGAACAAAGAGCTGCTTGGCCTGCATTTTAAAAATCCCGTTGGCCTGGCGGCGGGCTTCGATAAAAATGCCCTGTATTTAAACGAACTGGAAGCACTGGGTTTTGGATTTGTGGAAATAGGAACAGTAACACCTAAACCCCAGGATGGTAATGAAAAACCCAGGTTATTCCGGCTGCCAAAAGACAAAGCCCTCATCAACAGGATGGGCTTTAATAACCACGGTGTAAAAGCAGTAGCAGAAAGACTTCGTCTATGGCAAATAACCGCCGGCAAATCCGCAAACGCCCGCTCACGACTTATCATCGGCGGCAACATCGGCAAAAATAAAATCACAGCCAATGAAGATGCCTGGAGAGATTATGAAATTTGTTTTAAAGAACTGTTTGATTGTGTAGACTATTTTGTGGTGAACGTGAGCTCGCCCAATACGCCCGGCTTACGCGAACTGCAGGAAAAGGATTCATTGAGAAAAATTTTATCGCACCTGCAAACCATTAACCGGCAAAATAATATTCCCAAACCACTGCTGCTGAAAATAGCGCCCGATCTTACCCGGGAGCAAATTGACGATGTAATTGATCTTGCTATGGAAATACGGCTGGACGGACTGGTAGCAGCCAATACAACCATCAGCCGCAGCGGTCTTACTACCAATGATGCCAGGCTAACTGCTATAGGAGCCGGGGGATTAAGCGGAAAACCATTGACAGCACGTGCCACAGAAATCGTACAATACATCCATCAAAAAACAAATGGCAGTATACCCGTTATTGCATCGGGGGGTATATTTACGGCGGCAGATGCAAAAGAAAAAATAAACGCCGGCGCCGCACTGGTGCAGGTTTGGACTGGCTTTATCTATGAAGGACCGGCAATCGTAAAGAGAATCTGCCAATCCTTTTTGTAGAAAATATATTCCTTCAATGCAAAAAGCCGGAATTGTCAGGTCCGGCTTTTGTTATCGGTAAACTAATTTGCTATCATAATCTAACGGCTACAAATGGCCCGCCAATTACCACATAGCCATATGCTTTAGCCAGTTCTACCCGCGCCCCAGCAGAAATGCTGCTTCCAAAATAATATTCATATTCGCCTATCATTCGTGCACCATGCACATTTCCTTTTGTATCCACTACCGGCCAGGCTACCGTTGTTGCTTCATTTTCATGTTCTGTATACACCGGGTAAGAACGGC
>Ga0268264_10003379_pt1 | contig 13782 bp, 13 predicted proteins | sample KBSSwiS32_FD_190357 | JGI IMG/M metagenome (GOLD analysis project Ga0268264, IMG submission 190357) | Switchgrass rhizosphere microbial communities from Kellogg Biological Station, Michigan, USA - KBS Switchgrass S3-2 (SPAdes) (version 2) | ecosystem: Host-associated > Plants > Roots >...
TGATTCTCCAAAAATGCCAATTCTAAATATGCGACCAAATGAATTCATGATTGATTCGCTAATGCGGAAATTTTATTTTTCAATTATTTTTCAGTGTGTATTCACAGACGCAAATTGACCATCAATCTTTGCACCCAGCTTTTGCAAATGATCAAAAAAATCCGGGTAAGATTTGTTGACAGCATCTGCCTCTTCAATGACCACCTCACCAGACGCTCGTAAGCCTGCAACGGCACAAGCCATCGCAATACGATGATCATGACGTGAATGAACTTTCGCAGCAAAAACTTTCTTGTTACCGCGCACAAACATCCGATCATCCTGCAATTCTATCTGTACTCCTAATTTACCGAATTCGTCCTGTAGGGTAAGTCCGCGATTACTTTCTTTATGTGCAAGTCGGCTTACTCCGCTTATAACAGTCGTGCCCTCACAAAAACTTGCCAAAGCCACTAGCGGCGGAAACAGATCCGGGCAATCCGTTGCGTTGAATTGAAAAGCGTTTAGTGGTCCCTGTTTGATTTTTATTTTATCGTTTTCAATCGTCATGCTAACACCTGCATCCTTCATCGCCTGTAAAATTGCTTTATCGGCCTGAGTTGACTCGGTATCGAGTCCCTTGATCGTAATATCGCCCGCTACAGCGCCTGCAACGAGTAAAAATGCTCCGCCGCTCCAATCGCCTTCCACGGTATATTCACGGAAATTATCGCGAGATGTTTCAGCCATCTCATGAAAAAAGAATTCTTCATAATTCCTGTTTTCAGGTACATGCATTCCAAAGTCGCCCATAACCTTAAGCGTTAGATCGATATATGGCCGGCTTTTGAGATCAATCACCTTGATACCCACGTTCTTCGCTCCTACAGCCGCGTACGCCATAAGTAATCCCGTCAAAAATTGGGAACTAAGCGATCCATCGATCTCAATATTTTTTGCATGCAACGGGCCTTTAATTTTTAATGGCAGTTTACCACGGTTTGATACAATCGTAACCCCAACACGCGGTAAGACTTCATCAAAAAAATCCATTGGCCTCGTTAACAAACTCCCGCTTCCCTCAATTGTTATTTGCCGCTCGCTGATCGCAACAATTGGGGCGAACATTCGAATACCCAAACCGCTTTCTCCACAATTAACCATTGATCCAATTGGGAAGATTCCATTCGACAACACCTGTAAAGATCCATCCTTAAAGTTTTTGATCCGGGCACCCAGTGTTTTAATTACTTCCAATGCAGCCATGTCATCGTTAGAATGACCGGGATTGTGAATGATCGTTTCTCCACCAGCCAATAATGAGGCAGCACATGCCCGCTGCATGCTACTCTTAGATGCCGGTGCAAATATTTCTCCCTTCAACAAAGACGGTTGTATCGCCGCTATCATATAACTCCTGTTTTATCTGGCTCCTGCAATGGATTGCAACAATTTTTCAAGTTCGTCAATAGGGACGTTTTGAACTATCCCCTTCCCAATCTTATTCAACATGACATATTTGATGGATTGACCTGTTTTCTTTTTATCCATTTTCAGTACTTCCAACACATTTCGGGTATCCATCGCTGTTTGAGTCGGTAGTTGATATTTCATTAGCAAATCAACTACGGATTTTGTTTGCTTAAATTTCATCAGCTCCTCCGAAATTAAACACGCAATGACCATTCCAATGGAAATCGCTTTCCCATGAGCCAATGAATAGATATTTTCGATCGCGTGCCCAACCGTATGTCCGAAGTTGAGAAGACGTCTGTCTCCATGTTCAAATTCATCTTTCTGTACCACGGAAGATTTGATCATGACATTTCGCATAATCAACTTTGCCATCTCCCCTTTTTTCTTTTTATAGAATGCAAGATTTTTCTTTTCAAGATCCGCGAACATCCTTGAATCTTTTATACACGCATGTTTGATGATTTCAGCAAATCCATTAACCCACTCATCATCCGGAAGCGACTTCAACAACGAAACATCGTATAATAAGAATTCGGGTTGATTGATCACGCCGACGAGATTCTTATAGACACCCACATCAATTCCATTTTTACCTCCAACAGAAGCGTCAACCATAGCCAGTACTGACGAAGGCACAAAACCGAACCGGATTCCGCGCATATAAATAGAAGCCACATAGCCGGTAATGTCAGTTACGACACCTCCCCCTACTCCAATCAAAAAAGATTTTCGATCTGCTTCTGCACGGATAAGTTGATTGATTACTTCGTCGACCGTAGATTGGATCTTATTTTTTTCACCGGGCGGAATCACGATCGTTTTCCATCCGCGAAATTTTTTCTGCTGTCCGGCAAATATGTTCTCGTCAGTAATAATTACGGATTTGTACTTATCGACCAGTTTTTCGAGGAAAGAAAAATCAGCATCGAAATAATAGTCGACCTTTTTAGATGAAAACCGATAGGTTTTTTTTTGCATGATGGCTGATTAGTCTGGCAGATGCAATTTTTCGAATACTTCTAATTCTTTCTCCAAAGTCTTCGTCTTATGATGCTCTTCCTGTTTGTTGATGTAGTCGATTGTCTGGGTCACTGCACTGGGACTGACTGAATAACCAGTATAATCATCTTCCCATTCAAAATCCGCGGATAAAAACTTATTCTCGTTGATCCACTCCGACGATTCAGATTTAATCGATCTGACAACTTGCATCAAATTTTGCGCAGGATGCAGTTGCAACAGGCAATGAATATGGTCCTCGACTCCGTTGACTGCTATAATTCTTATTCCTCTTTCGGATGCCTGCTTTTGCATGCTTGCAAATAAAACTTTACGAATTGGTTTTGCAAGCAACTGTTGTCGTTGACTTACGGTCCAGATTACATGAATAAAAAGATAAATCTTCGGCTGATCATTCATTTCCGGCTGCAGGTTTGATGGAATTAAAGGCAACATTCCTTTATCATCCAGATGGCGATCAGGCAATCTATTCTTACGAATTCATTATCTTATTTTGATGGTTGATACTTTCCATATGAACCGCATCAAAATATTTCGTGATAAATTCTTTTGACAATCCCAATTGATCTCCTTTACGAAAAGCTCTTTCCAGGATGCTGTTCCACCTGTTTGTTTGAAGGATGGTAATGTTGTTGTCCTTTTTATATTGACCAATTTTTTCGGAAATTTTCATACGCTGTCCTAAAATTTGCATCAGCTCATCATCAAGTTGATTGATCTGTTGACGCAGTTTCTCCAACGCAGCGTGAAATTCTTCTGAAGCAACATCTTCTTTTCTCCACCGGATACTGTCAAGCATTTCTCCCAGACGTTCTGGTGTGATTTGTTGTTTCGCATCACTCCATGCTTTGTCAGGATCAATATGGCTTTCAATAATGAGCCCGTCGAAATCCAGGTCGATAGCTTTTTGAGCAACATCCTGAAGAATATCTCTGCGCCCGCATATATGAGAAGGGTCATTTATGAAAAGCATTCCTGGATGACGACGCTTCATTTCAATCGCCAGGTGCCACATCGGTGCATTACGATATTCAGTATTCCCATATGAACTAAATCCACGATGAATCAATCCAATATTTTTGATACCTGCTTTTGCAACACGTTCAACCGCGCCGATCCATAATTCGAGATCCGGGTTGATTGGATTTTTGATTAATACAGGCACGTCTGCGCCACGCAATGCATCAGCAACTTCCTGCACACTAAAGGGATTGACTGTTGTACGCGCGCCAATCCATAATACATCTACATCAAAGTGAAGCGCATCTTCAACCTGCTTGGCAGTTGCAACCTCAACAGCGACAGGAATACCTGTCAACTTTTTAGCCTGCTGCAGCCAGGGCAATCCTTTTGTACCAATACCTTCAAAACTTCCCGGGCGGGTACGCGGTTTCCAAATACCCGCGCGCATCATATCCACTTTACCTGTCTTGTGTAACCGAACAGCTGTTTCCACTACCTGCTCTTCAGTTTCCGCACTGCAGGGACCAGATATGATCAGGGGCCGCTTATTCCATTTCTCTAGCACCAGGTCCTTGTTGATTGCTTGTGTTGATTCCATATAGAAATGTTTAAGAATTTTCAATTGAATGCACCATCAGTTTTATTTGATGGCTTGTAATAGTACTACCATCAGTCGAATTAATTACATTAACGGCTATTCGCTTCATTCATCCTTATCCTTCTGCCCTTGTAATTTTTACCATCGATCGCTTTGATCATTTGCTGGGCAGCACCTCTGTCAATTTCAATCCAACTGTTCATTTCCTTCATATCAATTCTACCCAACACATCTTTTCTTAAATCACTCATGTCCAGGATAAATTGCAAAAAGCTGGCTTTATAAAAACCGTCCTTGGTACCGAGATTTACAAACAACTTCAAATAATCTCCATTGCCGTTAAATTCGCGTCCACGTGTATCTCTTCTCCTGTCTGTATCGCGGCGTTCACCTGCAAAACCTCTTGCAGGCGTCTTCTCACGGTAGTCGCGCTGACGCTCGCGAACATTCAGATCTTCGGCATTTTCATAGTACTTTAGAAACCGGTTAAATTCCATCGCCGCCATGCGCTTTAATACTTCTTCTTTACTGACGTTCTCAAATTTTTCGGCGAGCATTGGAACATAAGATTCATAATCGCCATGACTGATATCCGCCTGTAACAATTTATCCATAAAATGAAAGAACTGTTTACGGCAAACGTCCTTACCACCCGGAATTTCTAATTTATGAAACGGCGACTGTACCATCCGCTCTATTTGCTTCAACTTCCCGATCTCGCGGCTGTGTATAATTGATAAACAAATACCGGTGTTTCCCGCTCTTCCTGTTCTGCCACTGCGATGCGTATAAACCTCTACGTCGTCTGGCAGTTCGTAGTTGATAACATGCGTAATCCCTTGTACATCTATCCCACGCGCTGCAACATCCGTTGCGATCAGCAGTTGCAAGGTCTTCACCCTAAACTCACCCATTACTTTATCACGCTGTTGTTGCGTCAGGTCACCATGCAACGCGTCTATATCATAACCTTCACGTGTTAATCTTTCTGCAATGTTTTGTGCATCTGCTTTTGTACGAGTAAAAATTATTCCATAAAGACCTGGATTAAAATCAATAATTCGTTTTAACGTGTCATAACGGTGATGAGCAGCCGTAACAAAATATTGATGATCGATATTTTTATTTGCCGCATTTACCTTTCCGATTGTAATTTCAAAGGGTTGCTTCATGTATTTCCTGCTCACGCGCCGTATTTCTGTTGGCATCGTTGCACTGAAAAGCCATGTCGCATCTCTTTTAGGCGTGTTTTGCAAGATGAATTCGATATCATCCTGGAAGCCCATGTTCAGCATTTCGTCAGCTTCGTCCAGCACCACGTACTTGATTTCTTCGAGATTGATTGCCTTTCGTTCTATGAGGTCAATCAATCGACCCGGCGTTGCCACGACAATTTGAACTCCACGTTTCAAATCACGAATCTGCATACTGATCGAAGCGCCGCCATACACCGCCACTACATGCATGCCCGGCATGAACTTTTTAAAAAGCTCAACTTCACTTACAATCTGCAGGCATAGCTCCCTGGTTGGGCAGACAACCAATGCCTGGGGAATTTTCACCTCCGGGCTGATCAGCTGCAAAAGAGGTAACCCAAATGCCGCCGTTTTTCCCGTTCCCGTCTGTGCAAGTCCTACCAAATCCTTAGTACCGCTCAATAAAACAGGAATTGCTTTTTCCTGTATGGGTGTGGGTTCGGTAAATCCCAATGCATTGATTGCACGTAGAAGCTTCTCTTCCAGACCTAACCCTTCAAATGTGACCATATCACTTAAAAATTTGCCGCAAATGTACGACTATTGCCGCTTACGGACGAGATTTAGTTTGTTATTATATCGTTGATTCCCATTATTGTTACTGGAAATATTAATTCATAGTTTAAATATCATCTTGGCTTCGGAACAACATTCTTTCTTTCGGTTTTTTACCCATCATCATCCAGGCACGACGAACCCATTACTTAATTATCCTCCTGATCTTATTAGCATTCTCCATCAGCTCCACCAAATACTGGTAATTTTCTTTCTCTAAAGAACTTTTAAATTTTCGCAATTGACTGATATGCTCATTTAAAACGTCAAGCACATTCTCCCGATTCTGCATGAATATGGGCGCCCACATCGCGGGGCTACTTTTTGCCAATCGTACCGTGCTTTCAAAACCGCCGCCCGCTAGCTCAAAAATTGCATCGCCTTCCTTTTCTTTCTCTAATACAGTGTTCGCTAACGCAAATGATGTGATATGGGAAATATGACTGACATATGCCGCATGTATATCATGACTGACCGGGTCCATATTAACGAGATTCATTCCGAGTAACTGGTATATCTTTTCGACTTTTTCGATTGCATCGGGATCACTTTTTTCCCTCTCGCATATAACACAGGTCCGACCCGCAAATGCCTCTTTAATCGCAGCCTCGGGCCCACTGTATTCTGTTCCCCACATCGGATGCGTGGCGACAAACCTGCGGCGCATCGGGTGATCTTTTAATGCTTCGCACAAAACCTGTTTTGTTGACCCTGCGTCTGCCACAATTTGATTTTCGTTAATAAGGTCCATGATTTGCCGCATAACCGGGACCGTTACATCAACCGGGATGGCGACATAAATCAGATCGCTTTTTCTGACGGCTTCTTCGAGCGGCAAACTCTCATCGATCAATCCAAGCTCGAGCGCTTTATCAATACTTGCTTTCGTCCGGCTAATTCCAATGACATGCTTAACTAATTTCTTTTCTTTAAGCGCCAAACTAAATGAGCCGCTGATTAGTCCAACACCAACAATTGTAATCGTATCAAACATCCGATCAAATTTTTACTTTCCTGAAATCTTTTGTACTCTTTCTATGCTTTCCTGGATTTTTTCTTCTGTATTGCACAAACTCACCCGAATGTAATTATCACCTGCATCACCAAAGATTCCGCCCGGCGTAATAAAAACATCTGCGTTGTACAATACATGGTCACTCAATTCGAAGCCATTTTTATATTTTGACGGTATAGCGGCCCAGACGAACATACCAGCCTGGTCCTTATCGAATTTGCAATTAAGTAAGTTCAATAATTCATGCACCTTGCTTCTTCTTTTCTTATAAGCAGCATTCACGCTGTCATACCAATCTTTTGGAAGACCCAGCGCTTTCGCCGCGGCAAGTTGTACTGGCAAAAACATACCGCTGTCCATATTACTTTTAAACCTCAGGACTTCGTCGATCCGGTCTTTCGCCCCAACGAGCATGCCTACACGCCAACCCGCCATATTTTGGGATTTACTGAGAGAGTTCAATTCGATGACATGATCCTTCGCATTTTCAACATGCATGAGACTCATCGGATTTTCATTCAAAATGAAACTATATGGATTGTCGTGAACTATCAGTATGTGATGCTTCTTCGCGAATGCAATCAATTTTTTAAAAAATGACTCCGTTGGCAATTGGCCCGTTGGCATTTGCGGGTAATTGACAAACATCAGTACTGGTTCAGACTTCGCTACCAAACTTTCCAGCTCGTCAAAATCCGGGAACCAGTTATTTTTTTCTCGTAGATTATATGATACAACATTACCCCCCGCCAGTTTTGCGGCACTGCGATAGGTTGGATAACCGGGATTCGGCACCAATACACTGTCGCCGTCATCAAGATACGTCATACAAATATGCATGATGCCTTCTTTTGAACCAATCAATGGCAAAATTTCAGAATCAGGATTCAAGACAACGCCGTACCATTGTTGATACCATTGCGCCATCGCATTGCGCAAAACGGGAGAGCCTTTATAGTTTTGGTATGCATGAACGTTAGGTTTTGCGCTTTCTTCCTGTAGCACCCTGACTACATCCGGGTGCGGAGGAAGGTCGGGACTACCGATCCCAAGGTTAATAATATTCTTACCCTGTTTATTCAACCCGTCAATCTCGCGAAGCTTTTGCGAAAAATAATATTCGCCAATTCCTTCGAGTCTTTTTGATGTCTTCATCATTTGATTTTTTGCGATATCAATTTGCTCAATCATTTTATTAAATCGTTTTTCCTTTTTTATACACTCCGTAAATCCGTAAACTCGCGGTGATTGGTTTAATACTTTCAATCACCTGGTCAAACTGCGCCATCGTCTCAAATTCCATATCGGCATGGAAAGAATATTTCCAGTCACTGCCTGGAATCGGAAATGATTGCAGCTTACTCAAATTGATTCCGCCATCCGCAATAGTCGTTAGCACCCGAGCAAGGCTTCCCCTTGAATGGTCCGTATGAAAATTTACAGAAGCTTTGTCGGCGTGTTCAATATGCGTCTGCTCATCATCCCGTTTCAGGATAAGGAATCTCGTATAATTATTTTTCATAGTGTGGATATTCGGAGCGATGATATTCAAATCAAAAAGATCAGCTGCCAATTTGCTTGCAATCGCAGCGACATGTTTGCTATGATGTTGATGAATATGTTTTGCGCTCAAAGCGGTGTCTTCCGTTTCTATCAACTTCCAGTTGTATTGGTGCAGGAAATCAAGACATTGTTGAATTGCCATCGGATGCGAATGTACTTCTCGTATATCCTCCAACGTTACACCAGGGTTCACTAAAAGATTTTGCCTGATCTGCAAATAAATTTCCCCGGTAATTCGAAGGCTGCTTTTCTGCAATAAATTATAATTTGGTAGAATACTGCCGGCAATAGAATTTTCTATCGCCATAACTCCACCGATGCTCTCTTTTTTATTTGATGCGATTTTTACAACATCATGAAAAGTAGCGCACGGAATAATTCCGATGTCTTTGCCAAAAAATTGACGGGCTGCCACTTGATGAAAACTACCTTCATATCCTTGGATAGAAACGGCAGCTGGACTTGTAGCGCCGTGTGGCGCGCTAATTCCTTCCGGTTTATTGACTTGTTTGCTCATATCTTAAAGCAAAAAAAAATCCCGGTCTTTTGACCGGGATTCTTATTATTAAGTTGTTTATTTTTTTATTTACTTCTTAACAAAAGCATTCCCGGTCCACTGGTAAAGTAGAAATAAAAATAAAAGTAAAAATAACGGTATGCCTTTGCTGTTATCATAAGAAGAACCAAAAATAAATTACTTCTTCGGAATTATAAAATTATTTTTTGAGGAAATTCAAAGTGGTCCGGTTTTACCCGTCAACTATGCAATTCTGTTAACTAATTGTTGATCGATTTTCTTAAAAAGGTGGAAAGGCTTATAAGTACGCCAATTATCGAGTTCAATAAGGTCAATATACCGGTCAAGTTTTGCTCGTTTGAAATCATATTGAGTTTGTTCCGGCATATTCAGGCAGGCAACCCATCCGTTTTGGTCGTGGGTTTCCTCGTACCATTCTTCATAGTAATCTTTATCTCCACTATGAAAGTTCAAAACGTTTTCTGCAATGAGAATAAATTTTGAAATTCCGTTGATCAAAAACTTGTCGGCCACTTCCCTTTTCAGGTTCATAATATCGTTTTCGATGGCATCATTCCATTCACCGATCAATTCGATTACCACGTAGCGTTCATCGTAATCAGCCAGAAGCACTTTCAAATAAAGTGTTCTTGAGCCGAACTCGTCCCATTGCGGATGTATATAGTAGTTATATATTGTTTGTGAGTATTCGAATTCGGAATAGACCCTCCCGAAAAAAGGAGACCTTTCATCGTCCTCGCTCACGTACAAATGACGCCAATTATAAAATGGTTCAATATCATGCATATCTCGTCGGGAGATTGATAATTATAAATTGTGCGGATCACAGGAATCGGATAAATACATAGGATATTTAAATAATTTGCTGTGATTGCTGAACTCATTAACCAGTTGCGCAATCATTGCAATCCCATAATCCGCTACGGCAATATACATACCCGGAAAAGCGATCTCCAAATAAATTTATTTTGCCGAAGATGAGTCAATTGCTTTTTTTACACTGCCATATTTTAATAACAATTCCTTAGCTTTTTCATAATCTTTTATTCCTGTTTCGAGCATGAGCATTCTTGTTCCCCGGTCAATTATTTTTTTATTGGTGAGTTGCATGTTGACCATTTTGTTATCATGCACTCTTCCTATCCTGATCATTACAGTGGTAGAAATCATGTTGAGAACAAGTTTCTGTGCTGTACCACTTTTCATACGCGTGCTTCCTGTTACAAACTCTGGTCCAACAACAACCTCAACCGGGTAATCCGCTAATTCTGCTAACGGCGAGCCGGGATTGCACGTGATCCCGCCTGTTATGATTCCCTTCTCTTTGCTTTTTTTCAATGCACCAAGAACATAGGGAGTCGTTCCGCTTGCAGCAATTCCAATTACAACGTCTCTTTCATCAACTTCGTATTCTTCCAGGTCAAGCCATCCCTGATCTGCGTTATCTTCAGCATTTTCGATCGGTCGCTGGATCGCTGCCTCTCCTCCCGCGATAATCCCGACAATTAATCCAAACGGCATTCCGTAGGTCGGTGGTATTTCACTTGCATCTAAAATGCCGAGTCGTCCACTTGTACCCGCACCCATATAAAACAATCTTCCACCTTCCAACATTTTGTCTGCAATAACCGTTGTCAGTTTTTCGATCTGAGGAATTGCTTTCGACACCGCCTCGGGAACAAGTTGATCTTCTTTATTAATAAAGGTGAGTATCTCGTGTATGGTCATCTTTTCAAGATGACGGTAATTACCTTCTTCTTCGGTAATTTTTTCAAATGACATGTTTATTTGGTTTTGTGATATGCAATTAATCCATCCATTGGTTTTTGAAGGATATGACCAAGATCTAATTCATAGGAAGAACACAGTTGTTTCACCACATCTTTAAATCCATATGCAATGCTTCCGATAAAATGAATTGGAAATTTCCAACTTTCATTGAATTTATTGATGTGATAAAAAAAGAAATCATTTAAACCATCTTCGACAATATTTTCGATCATATAATGACCACGATTCTCTGCCAGGAACATAGTGAATGAAGCCAGATAACGGTTTGGCATTGGTTGTTTATAGACATGATCCAGAATTTCTGCCCGTGTTGTCACGTAGCTCGCGTCAAACCTATATCTCAAGTCCTCGTCAAAAGTATCATACAAATAATGTTGTAAAACTTTTCTCCCAAGGTACGCACCACTACCCTCATCACCGAGAATGTAGCCAAGTCCCGGCCGACTCTTAACTATTTTTTTCCCATCAAAATAACACGCAAAACTTCCTGTTCCCAGGTTACAAACAATTCCTTTTGAATGGCCACACACAGCCCTCGCGGCTCCCATCAGGTCATGATCAACATGCACAGCCGCTTTTGGGAAAATCTTTTTGATCGCCTGGTGAATCATCTTCCGGTTCTCCGCACTGGCGCATCCTGTTCCATAATAATAGATTTCATCCGGCAAAATATTTTTTAGCGAAGGCAAAAGTTCCCTTTCAAGCAAATGTTCTATTTGTTGTTTGTTCAGGAAATATGGACTTATGCCCTGCGTTTCGACGATCTTCTTCTTCCTGTCATGAAGCATGCACCACTCGCATTTAGTCGCACCACTATCTGCAATTAAGATATTCATAACATAGCAAATTGTTATAATTGATAAAACCTATTGGGCGAAGATAAAATTAATCGCGGATTACGCGGATTTGTGGCGGATTACGCGGATTCTTTACGTCTGTTACCGAGAAATATTTGGCGTGCTTAATTCATTTAAAATTTTTGCTTCGTAGTTGAAATATCAGAACCGAATAATCTGCATATTCATGGTTGTTTTACTTGATCCTGGATATGAAATCTTTCTTTTTGCCGTTAATAAATTGAGAGTGCCTGGATTTATGACGCATTTCGCGGGTATTTCAAGGTCGATTTTTTTAGGAAAAAATTTGCAGATTAATCTCCGCTTGATGCACTTATCGAAAGAGAGAATCCGCGAAATCCGCCCAAATCCGCGCAATCCGTGATTGGATTTGCTTAATTTGCAGCTTCACGAATGAAAAGGAATAAGAAATGAAACAATTGAAAGTGTGGATACCGTTACTTTTTGCAATTGTGATGATTGCAGGCATGTTCATCGGATATCGTTTATATGAAAACACCAATACAAAAGGATTTTTCAAAACAAGAAAAATAAATCGTGTCCAGGAAGTTGTGGATATTGTCAATTCAAAATATGTTGATTCGGTCGCAGTCGATTCGATGAGCGATGAAGCTATCCAGGGTGTTTTATCTCATCTCGATCCGCATTCTTATTTCATTCCCGCAGTTGATCGCGAGGAAATGAATGAAGATCTGAAAGGAAATTTTGAAGGTATCGGAATCGAATTTCAAATTATCAATGATACCGTAAACGCCACTTACGTGTTGCCAGGCGGACCAAGCGACAAGGCCGGTGTGCTAGTTGGTGATAAATTTATTAAGGTGAATGATTCGCTCGTCGCAGGCAACAATATCACATCCGAGCGAATAAAAAAACTTCTTCGCGGACCAGGTGCGAGTAATGTCATCATAAGTTTAATAAGAGATAAACAACCAAAACAAATTCCGATTACAAGAGGCACTATCCCGTTACCAGCAGTTGACGCGGGGTACATGCTTGACAAAGAAACAGGATACATCCGGATCAATAAATTTTCAAGAACAACATATTCTGAGTTCATGCAGGCTATGGAAAAATTGCAACAGAAAGGACTTCAAAAACTCGTTCTTGATCTACGCGGTAACGGGGGTGGCATCGTTGATGAGGCTGTCAGTCTTGCAGACGAATTTCTCGATGACGATAAACTGATTGTCTACACCGAAGGAAGAAAAAGCCCAAGGAGAGAATATCGTGCGCAAAAACCGGGAACGTTTGAAAAAGGCAAATTGGTTGTGCTGGTTGACGAAGGGACCGCGTCCGCAAGCGAGATTTTAACCGGTGCATTACAAGATTGGGACCGTGCAACGATCATGGGTAGACGAACATTTGGAAAAGGACTCGTACAGGAGCCATTTCAACTGACAGACGGAAGTGAATTGCGATTGACCATCGCAAGATATTATACGCCAATTGGCCGTAGTATACAAAAGCCATATAATAAAGGAAGAGAAAATTATAATGATGAAGTAATGGAGAGATATCACAGTGGTGAAGTGATTCATGGTGATACCTCCTCGATACATTCCGGACCTACATATAGAACCAAGGGAGGAAGAACAGTCTATGGTGGCGGTGGAATTACACCCGACATTTTCGTTGGACTGGACACCAACAACGTCTCAAGGAACGTCACATCACTTTATATCAATGGAACGTTGAACAGTTTCATATACACGTATTATATGCAACACATCGACAATTTCCGGCAGTATAAAGATCCTGGAACATTTGCAAACGGTTTTCATGATGACGATAAGGTTTGGAAGAGTCTTGTCGATTATGCTGCCAAAGACACGATCAACATTCAAAATATTACTCCACACGATAAATCAATTCTTCAAAATCGCATCCGCGCGCTGTTTGCCAGGCTCATCTGGCGCACTGAAGGATACTTTGAAATCAGTAACAACAGCGATCCCGTGGTGAAAAGAGCCATAGAGGAAATGGATAATAAGATGGCGATGCCGTTGCCGGCGAGGAAATAGTTGAAAGCAAATGTGAGGATGTGAGAATGTGGAAATGTGGGAATTCTGAAGGTCAACCTTCGATTATAAGTGAGACATTATTCATAATCGAAGATTGACCTTCAGAATTCTCACATCTCCACATTTTCACATTTCCACATTCATCAC
>Ga0268264_10003385_pt1 | contig 13772 bp, 12 predicted proteins | sample KBSSwiS32_FD_190357 | JGI IMG/M metagenome (GOLD analysis project Ga0268264, IMG submission 190357) | Switchgrass rhizosphere microbial communities from Kellogg Biological Station, Michigan, USA - KBS Switchgrass S3-2 (SPAdes) (version 2) | ecosystem: Host-associated > Plants > Roots >...
GAGCGTGAGACGGGGAAGGAGATGGCGACGATTCCTCTCGACAGCAGCCATTGCCTGCATCTTGCAAACGCCTGGGATGAAAAAGACCGCTTGACCGTCGACCTGTTCGAGCTGGACCGGCCGGCCTACGAGCAGTACCAGCCGCTGCCCGACCTGTTCGACACCGTTTCGCCCGGCCGCTTGGTGCGCCTGGAGATCGATCTAGGCTGGGGCGCCGTCGTCTCGCGCCGGGCCTGTTCCTACGAAGAGTCCCCCGACTTCCCCGCGATCGACCCCCGCCACTTCGCCCGCCCGATCGACGACGTCTGGGCGCTCGGTATCTCGGCCTGCGGCAAGAAGGGGACCAAATTCTTCGACCGCATCGTCCATCTCGATTGGAATCGAAGCGAAGGACCGCACGATCTATGGATCGCGCCCCCGGGCGTCTACCCCTCCGCCGAGCCGGTTATCGTGCCCGATCCGGAGCAGGAAAAGGGGGGAGTGCTGCTCTGTCCCCTGTACGACGCCGAGCGGGGTACCACGGAGCTGGCGTTGTTCGACGCCTGGAACGTCGCCACCGGCCCGCTTGCGCGGTTACGTTTTCCCGAGGCACAGCACCTGTGCTTCCACGCGACGTTCGTTCCCGCAGAATGACCACCAGAACGTAGGGGCGAGGTCTCCTCGCCCTGAGCGCGGCCTACTCTGGCAATGGCAACCCCGGCGAAATCATCACGACATACGGCGCCCAGATGCGGAGAGTCCCGTCCGGATCGGAACCGCGGGCGAATTCGATCTGGGTTTGCCGTAGCGCCCGGAAGGCCCGGCGCATTGGCTGAAAAGACGGCCGCAGCGAAAGCGTGCTCGCCGTGGGTTTGTGTTGGCGGGGAGCGTAGTCGCCACCGCGAGCCCCGCGAGCGATTGAAATCGCTCGCTATGTTACGACGTCCCTGGCGGGACGTTCCTTAAAGCACGGAGCTCAACGTACCGCGAGCATTAAGGGCTTGCCGGCGCGCCGGGAAACCCCACCCCTACGATATCGTCCCCGCCGTGCAGAGAATCCCCAGGCGAATCCGCCTGCCTCTCGGCGAGAGGCTTCGTCACACAGCCCTCGCGGTCTGGCGCTGGGCGATGCCTCCGCGGGTCGAGCCTTCACTGGAGCTGGTGTCGGTGCTTCGAACGGTCTATCCCCGCCTCGATCTCGTGCACGTGCGGTTTCACCAGGGGATGCCTCATTTCTTGAGCTTGGGTCCGTACCAGGCGATCACTTTGCCCGAGACGTTCGGTGCGCGGCGGGTGGGGATCTACGTTCGGCGTGGTTCCTTCCGGACCGAGAACGTCGAGGACCTGGGCATCCTGGTCCACGAGGCATTTCATGCGCTTCAGATTCAGGAGACTTTGGGTGGCTGGGGGATCGGGTTGGTGCGGCCGTTTCCGATTCTTTATCTCGCGTGCGCGGCGGCGAACCGGTTTCTCTATGACGGCCACCCGATCGAGACCGACGCTTACGAGCATGCCGGGCGGCGGGCCAGCCGGTTCGAGCAGCACTGTCGCGCCTGCGCCGGGGGTGGGGAGGCCGCCCCGGACCCGGCGAGTCTCTCCGGCGTCGCGGAGTTAGTGATCGAGGCGAGCGGCCTCGCGTTCTGGCGGAAGGCGTGGCGGAGCGCCGGGCTTGGCTGGTTCGGCCGCATGGCGGCTGCCATGAGAGGCGGTTGGCGATCGCCCTGGATGCGTCCCGCGGTGGTGCTCGGATTCGCGCTCATGAGTCCGCTCGCCGCGCTGGGTGTCCTTTGGCTTGCGATCTGGCTGAGCGTATGGGCCTCGGCGACGGCGATTCTCTGGATGCTTCAGGTTTTGGTGGTGGGACTGGCGGCCGGGGCGGCCGGTGTTCTTTACGGGGCGGGAACGTTGCTGCGTTTCGCGGGCTCCCGCTCGCGACGGGCAGGCATCTGAAACCCGGCGGAGCGGGCAACCTGACCCGCTCCGTCGCGTTTACTAACGCCTACAGGCTCCGCTTCCGGCCGCGGAGGTTACGTCGGCTGCCTTTCGGTTTCGGGCGATTCTTCGCCGCGGGCGGTCGGAAGCCGCCGCCTCCACCTCCGCCGGCGCCGCCGGAAAATCCGCCGGGCCCGCCGGCTCGACGGTCTTCGGCTTCGGTTACCCGGATCTTGCGCCCTTCCAGCTCGTGGCCTTCGAACTTCTCGATCGCCGCAGCCGCCTGAGCGTCGTCGCCGAACTCGATAAAGGCGAATCCTCGGGGCCGGCCGGTGGCGCGGTCGGAGGGAAGGAAAACTTCGACCACTTCGCCGACCTCGGCAAACAGCGCCTGAAGATCGCCCTGTGTCGTGTAGTCACTGAGATTGCCGACGAACACTCTCGCGCTGATGATCGTCTCCTTTTCAAGGTTTCGGCTCGCACGGCTTCGGCGAGATCGGATGGGGGAAGTATACGCGACCCGTTAACTGCGCAGGGGCCATCGCTCTTGAAGCGCCTTCGTCGCCGCGAAATGCGCCTTGACCTCGGCGAGCGAGTCGCCCCCCAGTTTTTCGAGCAGCGCGTCGGCGAGCACCAGGGCGACCATCGCCTCGACGATCACTCCGGCCGCCGGCAGGGCGGTTACGTCGCTCCGTTCGTACTGGGACGGCGCGGCAGAGAGAGTGTCGAGATCGACCGACGGTAGCCCTTTGCGTAGGGTGGCGATCGGTTTCTTGTAGGCGGTGATCACGACGTCCTGGCCGTTCGTGACCCCTCCTTCGAGGCCGCCGGCCCGGTTGCTCGAGCGGGCGAAGCCCCCTTCGACCCGTTCGATCGGATCGTGGGCCAGGCTGCCGAAGCCGCGGCTCGCCTCGATTCCGGAGCCGATCTCGACCGCCTTGATCGCGTGGACCGACAGGACCGCCTGGGCGAGCCGGCCGTCCAGCTTGTCGCTCCACTGGACGTAGGAGCCCAAGCCGACCGGCACTCCATGCGCGATCACGGTTACCGCGCCGCCCAGGGTTTCCCCTTCGTCTTTCGCCTGCTCGACCAGGGCGATCATCGCGGGTTCTAGCGCGCGGTCGATCGCCCGCAGCGGCGAGCCGTCGTCGACGCCGAGCAGGTCGTCCCAGGTGGGGGTGGGGCGGTCGACGCCGACCGACCCGAGCGAGCGGACGCCGCTCTTGATCTCGACCCCCAGCTCGGCAAGCAGCATCTTGGCGAACGCTCCCGCGGCCACCCGGGCGGCGGTCTCGCGCGCCGAGGCGCGCTCCAGCACGTCGCGCAGGTCTCTTCGGTCGTACTTGAGGCCGCCGGGCAGGTCGACATGGCCGGGGCGCGGGCTTTTCACCCGGCGCTGCTCGACGCGGTGCGGATCGACGTCGCCGGCCGCGATCCCCATCACCTGCCGCCAGTTGGCCCAGTCGCGGTTCTCGATCCAGAGCGCCACGGGGGAGCCGATCGTCTCGCCGCCCCGGACGCCGCCGCGGATCTCCGCCTTGTCCTGCTCGATCGCCATCCGGCGGCCGCGACCGAAACCGTGCTGGCGCCGCGCCATATCGCGTTCGAGCAGGGCGAAATCGACCGGCAGTCCGGCGGGAAGGCCGGTAAGGAGAGCGGTGAGCCCGGGGCCGTGGCTCTCGCCGGCCGTAGTGAAGGAGAGGCGTCGAAGCATCGGCGGGCAGGATATCAGGGCCGGGTTTTGGCGGGCAGGGAACGACAAAAAATGACAGGTTCTTCGGCCAAAATTTTGGAGTACACTGCGCGGGTCCGTTCCGGCTTCGAGTGTCGGCGTAGAAACTCCGGTCACCCGAAGATGGGGCATCGAATCTCGGGCTGTACGTCCCGGGTCTCCCCGCGAAGTGGGCTAACAACTAGGGGTGGGTGGTGTCGCCTTTTTGGGCCCAAAACCGATCCCTGATTGTAGCCTCTCGGTCATCTGGAGTACGCTCCGTACCATAAGGCTTCCACCGGTGAAGACAGACTTGGCAGACCCCTCGTTCTCCGGGTACGTCGGCGAACGAACACGCGGAGCTTCGGTTCCGCTGTCGCGATCTTGCTTCACCACAGAAGCCAACCGGTGGCGCTCCCTCCTGGGCCGCAAGGCCTCGAACCGACACATCGGAGGAACCGACCTCGCATGACACCGCTCGCACGTACTCGTTTCGCGGATTCTTTCGCCGACCTTCTCCCTTCGCTACGCCCGAAGATCGAGCGGGTGCTTAGGCGCTATCGCGTCTCGGCGCAGGATGCCGAAGATCTGATCCAGGACTCGCTGGTCATCCTCCTCCAACGGTGGGACGAGGTGGAATGCCCGGAAGCCTGGCTGATCGGAACCCTCAAATGGCGCTGCGTGATGCACTGGCGCGGCGCCCGCCGCCAACTCGCCGAATCGGTCGACGCGGCGATTCTCGATCTGCTCGCCGAGCCGCAGGCTCCGGCACAGGAGAAGATCGCCCTTCGTCGCGACCTCGGCCGCGCGCTCGACCAGCTGTCGCCGCGCTGCCGCGACCTGCTTCGCCTCCGCTACGGCATGGGGATGCGGCCGGGCGAGGTGGCGGCGCAGCTCGACTACCGCCCTTCCAGCATCCGTAAAGTCGTCGGCCGTTGTCAGTTGGTGCTTTGCGAGCAGCTGCTCGCGCTCGGCTATCCGGTCAAGCCGCGCGGCGCAGCCTGAGATTCGCAGTTCTCTTGCCCCCTTCCGGCACCACCGGAAGGGGGCGTCCCGTCTTTAGAGCCGCCCGGCTCGTGACGGTTGTTTCACAACCTCTCAAGCGTCAATTCGGGCAAAATCGATGAAGCCCCGCTCGACGTTCGTATCGAGCAGGCGGACGCGCAGCCGGTCGCCGACGTCGAGCCCGGCGGCGCCGCGTTCGAGCCTGCCCTCGACCGGCGGGCGGAACACCCGCACCCAGGTGCCTTTCTCCGATGCGCCGGTGACGATCGCGTCGAACGTCTGGCCGATCCGGTCGGAGAGCAGGAGCGCCGCCGCCGACTTGCGAACCTGCCGCTCGACCTTGGTCGCGTCGTCCTCTTTCTTCGTGCACTGGTTCGCGAGCGCTTCGAGCTCCGGCACCGAATAGGGGGCAGGAGAGCCGGTAAACGCCGCCTTGAGCAGCCGCTGGGTGATCAGGTCAGGAAAGCGCCGGTTCGGCGCGGTCGAATGCGCGTAATCGCGCACCGCGAGGCCGAAATGCCCCGGAGGGTCCTGGCCGGGCAGGTCGACCGCGTATTCACCGGAGCCCAGCAGCTTGACCACCGCCAAGGAGATCTCGGGGAAGCCCTCCGGTTCCGCCTCCCGGCGCTCGTCGAGGAACTTCGCGAGCGCGACGTGGTCGGGCTCGTCCGGCAGCATGACGTGGAAGCCACGCGCCAGGTCGACGATCCGGCTCCAGCGTTTCGGCACGCGCACCACCCGCCGGAGGGAGGCCGAGCCCTTGGCGTCCAGGAAGCGCGCGGTCACGCCGTTCGCCGCGATCATGCAGTCCTCGATCAGCTCTTTGGCCCGGTTCTTCTCCTGCGCTTCCAGGTCGCGGATGTGGTCGTTCTCGAACACCGGCTTCGCCTCGATCGATTCGAGGGTGAGCGCGCCGCTCGTCGCCCGCAGCTTCCTGAGCTGCTGGGTCACCTGGTCCTGGAGCTTCAGGTTCTCGGCGAGCCCTTGGACCGCGGCCGCGGCGTCGGGCAGCGGCCCGGTGCCTTCGAGCCAGGCGGCGACCGAGTTGTAGGCGAGCTTCGCCCGATTGAACACCCGGGCGCGGAAGATCTCGGAGGCGGAGATCTCGCCCTGCGCGTCGAGATCGATCGCGACCACGACCGCGAGCCGTTCTTCCCCTTCGTTCAACGAGGTGAGGTCGGTCGAGAGCCGCTCCGGCAACATCGGGAAGATCTGCGCCGCGGTATAGACCGACGTGGTGTTCGCGAGAGCATGCGTATCGACCGGGCTGCCGGCCGGAACCAGGGCGTCGACGTCGGCGATCGCCACGTACAGCCGGACCTTTCCGCCATCGAGCGCTTCGGCGACCGTCAGCTGGTCGAGATCGCGCGAATCGTCGTTGTCGATCGAGCACCAGAGCAACTCGCGCAGATCGCGGATCGCCGCTCCCTCCGCTTTTGCCGGGCCCTTCAACCGCTCGACCTGGCGCACCGCCTCGGGAGGAAAATCGGGTTCGAGCCCCCGTTCGAGCATGACGCGATGGGCGATCGACTGCAGGCGTTCGCGGGCGGAGTGGCCGTTGGATTTCATAGGGAGAGACTTTACCGCGAAGGGGAAACGAAAACGCCGCCGAGAAGGGCGGCGCTCTCAGGAAAAAAAGCTGTGGGCTCCGAGCGTCCCCTACTCGAACCAGCCGTTCACGTCCACGACGATATGGGTGAAAGCCGAGGTGGTGAAGTTCTGCAGGCCGAACGTGCCGGTGCCGGACCCGGAGAGCTTCAAAATCGCGTTGTTCGTGCGGGTCTGGCCAGCTCCGAAGTTGATCAGGAAGGCGTTCGGCACCGCCGCGGTGTCGAAGTCGCCGGGGAAGGAGCGGAGGTGGCCGGCCTGGCCGGCGTTGACAATGCTGATGTTGGTCGAGATCGCCTTGGCCGTGGTGGGGATGCCGCAGCGGCCGGTCGCGCGGATCACCCGCTGTCCCGTCGGCGGCAGGGCCGGGCCACCCCAGGCGCTGAAGGGATCTCGGGAATCGAGCAGACGGCAGGGAGATACCGTGTGGAACTGGAGCGTGCCGGTGGTGGTGGCGACCGCCGGGCGCCAGCCGCGCTGAACGACTTCGAAGTCGGAGGCGTGGAGGCTGCCGAACTCGGGGTTCAGCACGTCGTTGTTCCAGCGCGTGTCGTATGCGCCCTGAATGTACATGTCCGAGCCGTTGTCCGCGAGGATCAGGCCGTAGGTCTTCATCGCCTGGAAGATCCGCTGCACTTCCGGGGTGTAGCCCGAGAGGTTCACGCTCGCCTTGAGCCGCAGGCGCGTGCCCATCGGCGGCGCGGCGGCCGCGCAGGTGTTGCAGGCGGTGTGCGACGCCGGGTAGACGTGGCCATTCGTGTCGCGGGTGGTGAAGCGAAACGCGTGCTTGATCGGCGCCGTGCCGAACGCCTCGTCGTAGCGGACCAGACCGGGAAGGATCGCCAGACCCGCGGCGTCGGCGCTGGTCCAGCCTTCCGGCCGCCGGCCGTTCGCGTCGAGCGCGTAGATCGCGCCCGAGCCGGCCTGCCAGCGCGAGAGCGTCGGGTTCCAGAACGTGTGGTACAGCTCGTAGAGAATCCGGTTGTCGCGGTCGACGATCAACATGTGGTGGTCGCCGCCGGTGCCTCCCCCCGGCTCGCCCCCTTCGATCCAGCGCGGTTGCGTCTTCGCCTCGGTCGGGATCGGGTAGCCGTTGGGCCGGCCGGGCGAGCCGTTGTCGCTCTGGCTGCCGAATTCGACGAAGGTCACCGGCTGGAGCGGTTGCGTTCCCGGCACGGAGATGTACACCATGCCGTAGATGTTGGTGTTGTTCGGATCGGAAGGATCTTCGTCGCCGCCGAAGTCGGGATGAAGCGCCCGGGTCGTGCCGATGAACGAAATGTAGGCCGCGCTGTTGGTGTCGAGCGGCGCGGCCGAGACGTTCACGTTCCACCAGTTGTCGGGCGGAAAGAGCGGCAGCGGCGAGGGGAGTGTGCCGCTGCGGACGGCCTGCGCCGAAAGCGACGAGCCCGAGACGAAGAGACCGACGGCGGCGAGACCGGCAAGCGCGAGCGCTGAGATTCTCATGTGCCTATGAGGCTATCAGCCCCGAAAGATCTCCGCCAGCCGCTCGATGCCGTCCACCAGCCGTGGCCCGGGGCGGCTGAAGCAGCCGTTGGCGTCGACCGGAAAGACCTTCCCTTCCCGCACCGCGCGCAGCGCCGACCATTCGGGAGTGCTCGCGATCCGCTCGATCTGCGCGCGGGCTCCCGCTTCGTCGAAGCCGCAGGGCATGACGATCAACAGGTCGGGATCGAGGGCGGCCACCTCGTCCCAGGTCATTCGGCGCGAACCGTCGCCGGGCCGGGCGGCGACGTCCTCTCCTCCCGCCGCCTCGATCATCTCGGGCACCCAGTGCCCTCCGGCGAACGGCGGCTCCAGCCATTCGAGCGCGAGGACCCGCGGGCGATCTGCCCCCATCGCGGCGCGGACCGCAGCCAAACGCTCTTCCAGGCCGTCCACCAGCTCTGCCGCTTCGCTCTCCTTCCCGATCTTTTCGCCGACACTCCGGATGTCGGCGAAGACGTCCGCCAACCGCCGCGGGTCGAGCGAGAGGACGTCCGGACAGCGGGGGAGGGGACCGAGCGCCCCCTCCACCTGCTCGGTGCTGACGGCGCAGACGGGGCACAGCTCTTGGGTGACGATCAGCTCGGGATTTAGCCGGGCGAGCAACTCTTCGTCGATCGTGTAGAGACTGAGGCCATTGCCCACCTGGGCGGAGACCGCGCGGTCGATCTCGGCCGGAGAGAGATCGGCCGCGAGCGCGCTGCCGGTAAGGATCGGCCGCTCGCGTGCGGCGGGCGGAAAGTCGCACTCGTGGCTCACGCCGACCACTTGGTCGCCGGCACCGAGCGCGAACAGGATCTCGGTGCCGTTCGGCACGAGCGAGACGATCCGCCGGGCGGGCGGGGGCAAAGCGGCCTCGATCACGGCGCTGTTACTGCGCGGCGACCGGCGCGGGGGAATCGAACGTCGAATCGGCAATCGCCGCGACCGAGATTTCGCCCAGCTCCAGCGTGCGGTCGCCTCCCACCTGTACCCGATGCGGGGCGAGCATGATTCCGCCGTATTTCTGCCAGCCCTGCCAAGCCCAAGCGGAGGGTGCCTCGTCAGGCTTGGCGTCTTCGAGGCGGAACGCCCAACGATCCATCAGCCCGGTCGTGCGATTGACGTAGGCCCAATAGTGATCGCCGGGGGTCAAGCCGACATGGTCGAACGACACCGCGAGCTTGTCGTAGGTCGTACCGTCGATCGTCTCTTCGCCGTCGCTCGCGAGGTGGACGCCCGGGTCGCGCAGCTTGTAGGGCATCAACAGCCAATAGGTGTCGTTCACCCAGGTGCCGTAGCCAAGCTCCAGCAGCTTGGCCGCCTCTTCGCCTTCCTGCTTCTGGCCGTCGAGGTAGGCGGTGCCTTCCTTGGTGTTGATGTTTTCGAGGATGACGTAGGCCTTCCCCTCCTTGGTCTTCCCTTCGACGCGGTGGCGGCCGGTGTAGCGGTCCCACCAGTGGCTGCGCCTGCCGGCGAAGGTGAAGTGAAGGAAACGGGTGTCGTCCCACGCCTTCTTGCCGCCCATCGCGTCGAGCACGCGGTCGGCGAGCTGTTCGGGCGGGGAGGCGGCGAGGGAGCCGGCGCTCAGTGTGGCCAAAGCGGCGAGGGCGAGGACGAGCGGACGGACGGAGAGAAGAATGCGACGCATGCGAGGGCCTCCAGTGGGAACGCGCGACAAACGCGCGAGCACAGTTTAGGCCGAAATGGAGAAAGAGGGAGAGGGGAGGAGCGGTCCCCCGCGCGGGCCTAGCGCGAGGGGATCGACAGCATCTGCCCGGCTTTCACCGAGCCGCTGCGCAGGCCGTTCGCCTTCTTCAAGCTCGCGACCGACACGCCGTTCCTCTGCGCGATCTGCCAGAGCGTCTCGCCGCGCCCGACCCGCACGCGCTTCCCGGCGTGCTTGCCGCGGCTCACCGAGGCGGAACGGCTGGTCGTGCGGCTGCTGCGGCTCGCGGAGATCGACGAGGAGCCCGGCGACGGAACCTTGAGCAACTGCCCGCTGCGCACCGTGCTGCCGCGGAGGCCGTTGACCTTGCGCAGGGAAGCGACAGTAGTCCCGTGCCGCTTGGCGATCGTCGAGAGGGTGTCGCCCCGGCCGACGCGCACGCTCCGCGCCTTGGTGGCGGCGATCTTGGTGCCCGACCAGCGGACGGAGATCTTGCCCGGTTCGGAAGCGGCGCCGCCCGGAATGCGCAGGCGCTGACCCGAGAGAAGCCGGCTGCCGCGCAGGCCGTTGGCGCGGCGCAGCGAGTCGGCCGACAGGCCGTAGCGGCTGGCGATTTGGAACAGCGTTTCGCCGCGCCGGACCCGGTGGATCGCGCTACGCACGGCGGAGCGGAGCGCTGAGACCGTCTCGTTGCCGGAGCGGACGGAGCCGGGAGAAGGCGCCGACTCGGCGATCGAATCGACCGGCGGCCCGGACAGCGCGGCGGTCTGGATCGGCGGCAGCTCGCGCCCGCCGTCGACCGCCAGCAGGTAGCTCGAGAACGATTCGGGAAACAACGCTACGTGGTAGTGGGCGGGGAAACGCTCTTTCGTCGCTTCCAGGATGCCGCGGCTTTCGAGGTCGAGCAGGGTGCTTTCGAGCAGACTGCTGCAGGCGCGGCGTAGGCTGCGCCGCAAGTCCATCGCCATGCCGGTCGGGTGGACCGAGTGGATCGAGGCGTTCCGCGGCTGGTGGCTCTTCGGCCGGACCAGGCTGGTCGCGACCAACGGCTCGCCGCAGCTCCTGCGCTCCAGGTGCCCCATCCATTCGAGGAAACGCTTGACCTCCGGGCGGGCGTAGGGGAACGACGCGCCGTCCACCTGATAGTCGCCGTTGCCCGGCACGTAGACCAGCAGGCCGTGGCGAACGAAGACCTCGATGTCCTCGGGGTTGCGCAGGTAGGTGAAAGCTAGGTCTTCGGCCGCGCGGTTCTGGCGCGCCATCGAGGCGGCGGAACCGACGAGCGTTTGGGCGGAGAGTGTTTCGAGCGAGAGGGTACTGCAGGCCAGCGAGGCGAGAATAAAGGTTGCCGTGAACCGGGCACGGCGCGGTGCGATCCTAGGCGGCATCGAAAAACTCCTCGATCCGGGGGGTTGTCGCCAAAAAGGGCCGCGTCGCGAGCCCGGCTACGTCGAATACGAGACAGGAATGTAACACACCAATTCTCGAAAGGGGAGGGGTAAATCGCGGAAATTCCTTTTTTCAGGCCTATTTAGTAGTCCTGTGCGCGTTGGATCGAGCGTGGCCGATGATAAAGTTCCCGCCAAACCGACCCGAGAAAGAAAAAAACATGGCATGGCAGAAAACTCTCCAACCGGGTGAAACCGTCCTTCATCGCGCGTGGCCGAGCCGCTGGGGTCTGGTGGTGCCGCTCGGCCTGACCGTGCTCGCGCCGCTCGCTGGAGCGATCGGCGGACAGCTGTTCGCGCAACCGCTTCTATACTGGGTCGGCGGCGCGCTCGCGCTCGTCGCGGGCGCTTGGGCGGCGGTGCGCTGGATACGCCTGGCGAGCAGCGTCTACGTGTTGACCGATCGGCGGGTGCTCAAACAGGAGGGGATCTTCGCCCGGACCTCCAAGGACGCCTACCTCGACAAGGTCAACAACGTCGAGCACTTCCAAACCCTGGTCGGCCGGCTGTTCGGGTTCGGCGATCTGGAGATCGACACCGCGAGCGAGCACGGCGCCACGACCTTTCATCGCATCGCGAACCCGATCGAATTCAAGAGCGCGATCCTCGCCGCGGCCGACCAGGAGCGCTCCGGCCGGCTGCGCCCCGTCGTATCGCAGGTCTCGGGCGCCGATCGGTTGCGCGAGCTGAAGCGCCTGCTCGACGAGGGTTTGATCGACGAGACCGAGTTCGCCAAGAAGCGCGCGGAGCTGGTGGACGCGTTGTAGGACGGTGGTTTCGTAGGGGCGGCGTTTCCCCGCCCGCGACGACGAGGAGGTTTCATGAGCGACCTGGCAAACCAGAAATGCGTGCCGTGCAAAGGCGGCGTTCCGCCGCTCGATCCCGCGGCGCTCGCCAATCTCACCGCCCGGCTGGGCGCCGACGGCAACGGCTGGCGGGTGGTCGCCGGCCATCATCTGGAAAAAGAGTACGCGTTTCCGGATTTCGTGTCCGCGCTCGCCTTCGTCAATCGGGTCGGCGCGGTGGCGGAAGAGGAAGGGCATCACCCCGACCTCTTCCTCACCTGGGGCAAGGTGCGAATTACGCTCTGGACCCATTCGATCGACGGCTTGACCGAGAGCGACTTCGTGCTCGCGGCCAAGGCCGATCGGGTTCTCGCAGGGTAGAAGATACCGGCGCCGCGCTTTTTCCTGGGAGCGCCAGGCTCCAGCCTGGCGTTTTTCGCAGAAAGGAAGAGGTCGGTTAACCGGACTCAAAAGCGCCACGCTGGAGCGTGGCGATCCCAGGAGGAACTCGCCTACCGGCGGCCTTTGAAGAAGTCGCCCAGGCTGCCGAACGTTCCGGCGGGCGCGGCGCGCGGCGGTTCCGGCAGATCGTCGTCGTGGTGATCTTCGCTGCCATCGCCCAATCCCAACGAGATCCGGTGGCGGGCGGTGTCGACGCCGAGCACGCGGACCGACAGCTCCTGGCCGACCGACAGCGCTTCGCGGGCGTGCTGCAAACGGCGCCCCGAGCTGTTGCCGATCTCGCTGATGTGGAGCAGGCCGTCGAGCCCCGGCTCCAGCTCGACGAACGCGCCGAACGTTTCCAGGCGAACCACCTTGCCGTGGACGATCGAACGCTCCGGGAAACGCCCCGGGGCGTCGCGCCAGGGATCGCGCTCCAAGGCTTTCCGCGACAGCGAAATCCGCTCGCCGCGCTTGTCGTCCGCGGCGCGCTCGATGCGGATGATCTGCACCTCCACCTCCTGGCCGACCGCGAGCGCGTCTTCGGGACGGGCGAGCCGCGAGTGGCCGATCTCCGAGACGTGGAGCAGCCCCTCGACGCCGCCGAGGTCGACGAAAGCGCCGTAGGTGGTCAGTGAGGTCACATGGCCGATGATCACGGTGCCGATCGACAGCGTCGCCCGCACCTCCGCGGCGCGCACGTCGGCCTCTTCCTGCAACAGCGAGCGGCGCGAGAGCACGATGTTCGGCCGCCGGTTGCTGCCGGTCGGTTCCTCGAAACGGAGCACGCGGAAGGTCAGCGTCTGGCCGACGTAGCCGCTCGCGTCTTCGACGAAACGGTTCTCGATCTGCGAGATCGGGCAGAAGCAGCGCACGCCCGCGACGTCGACTTCGAGACCGCCTTTGTTCAAGCCCGTAATCCGCCCTTCGAGCGTCATCTGGGTTTCGAACGCGCGCCGGATCTCCGCCGCGGCTTCGGCCTGCGCCGCGTTCTTCGAGATCTTGCGCTTGAGCAACAGGGCGTTGGTTTCGGGGTCGCGTCCGGCGACCGTCGCTTCGAGCTTCGCGCCCACCTCGACGGTGACCTTGCCCTCTTTATCGCGTAGATCCGCGGTCGGGATGACCGCTTCCGATTTGGTGCCGATGTCGACCAGGGTGGTGTCCTCGCCGATCGAGATCACGGTGCCGCTGACCTTGCCGCCGACTTGCGGATCGTTCTTCTTTTCGGTCGCGGTCGATTGCTCGAATTGGGCGAGGATGGCGCCGAATTCCTGCGGCGCCTCCGCCGCCGGTGCTGCCGCGGGCTCTTCCGCGCTCTGCGCTGCGAGCGGCTCGGCGGCTTGCTCCGTGGGTTCGGGAGCCGGGTCCGCGACGGGCTCCTGCGGCTCGGCCGAGGCGAGAATCTCGCTGGATTCTTGGGCGTCGGGTGAGACTTGAGTCCGTTCGGATTCCTGCGGCTCTTCGGGGGTCTGGTCGTCCATGGGGGGATCCTCGTTTTTCCGCCCGGGGGGCTCGTTCCAGCTCGCCTGGAATCTTCTTCCCGGTGCGACAGGCCGGTCAAAGTATCACGGCGGACGTCTCCCGATTGGAGCCGTCGCCATGCCCTTCCAGAAGGGAAGAGTGCTGCAAAGGGCGAAATGTGGGGCAGGCGGATGCGAATCTTGCCGCGAGCGTTAAGATTCCTGCGACGAGCCCTTCGATTCGATCCT
>Ga0268264_10003389_pt1 | contig 13769 bp, 12 predicted proteins | sample KBSSwiS32_FD_190357 | JGI IMG/M metagenome (GOLD analysis project Ga0268264, IMG submission 190357) | Switchgrass rhizosphere microbial communities from Kellogg Biological Station, Michigan, USA - KBS Switchgrass S3-2 (SPAdes) (version 2) | ecosystem: Host-associated > Plants > Roots >...
AGCTCCGCACGCGGCGGGCGTCGCGGCCCTGATGCTCGACGAAGAACCGGGCGCTGAATCGGAAGAAGTCCGCGCCGCCCTGCAGTCGAGCGCGCTGGGAGTGGGAGCCTTCGGGGCGTGCGCGGTCGGCTCGGGGCTGATCGACGCGACGGGCGCGATCGAAGACCTGCTCAGCCCGCCTTCGTTCACGCCGCCCGAATGCCTGACGCCGGAAGCCGAAGTCCCGGTCGAAGAAGCGCGTGCGCCGGGCGAATGGGGCCAGGAAGCCCCCCCGTCGGCGCCGATAGGGGAACCGGTCCCGCAGGTCGTACAGGAATCCGTTCCCAAGACCTTCATCCGCCACAAGCCGCCGCGCGTCGTCCGCACGCGCACCCGCCTCGCTCGCGTCGTCTTCGTCTTCGGTTCCGACCAGGAAGGCGCGACCTTCGCCTGCCGGATCGACGGCGGCCTCTTCCGCCGCTGTGGCCCACGCTTCGCGCGCGGCTTCGGTCTCGGGTCGCACTCGCTGCGCGTATTCGCTCGCAACGCGAGCGGCATCGGCGACACGACGCCCGCCGTGTACCGCTTTCGCGTCAAGCGCGTCGGCGGCTGATCAGAGCGCCTGCTGCGCGCACTCGCCGGCGAGCCGCTCGGCCAGCCCGGAGTAGCGCGCGCCGGCGTCGTCGCGGCGGATCGCCGCCTCCAATGCGGCGCGGTCGCCGATCAGCACGCAGCTGCGCCGCGCGCGCGTGATCGCCGTGTAGAGCAGCGGCCGGCTCAGCATCCGCGAGTGCGAGCGGTGGCAGATCGCGACGACGACCGGCACCTCACAGCCCTGCGCCTTGTGGACGGAGATCGCGTAGGCGAGGCGCAGCGTCGCGGTCTCGCCATAGGGGATCGCCAGTTGTCCTCCCTCGTCGGTCTCGACGACGATCTCCTCCTCGTCGGGGTCGTCGGCGCGGAGGAAGACGATCGAGCCGTTCATCAGCCCCAGCTCGTGCGAGTTGCGCGTCTGGATCAGCCTGTCGCCGATTCGGAAGCGACCGCCGACCGCGGGCTTCCCGCGCGGGTTGAGCCGCCCTTGCAGGTCTTCGTTGAGGGCGTCGATGCCGACCGCGCCCCGGTACATCGGGGCCAGCACCTGCACGTCGCGGATCGGGTCGACGCCGAAGCTGCCCGGGGCACGCTCGGCGACCACCTCGATCGCCGTCGCCAGCGCCCGCCCGGGGTCGACGCGGTCGACGAAGAAGAAGTCGTGCTCCTGGTCCTCGCCGGGCTCGAGGTGCGGTGGCCGCCCGCGGTTGATCTCGTGCGCCGCGGTGGTGATCATCGAGCGGGCCGCCTGGCGGAAGATCTGGGTGAGGCGGACGACCGGCGCGATTCCCGCTGCGATCAGGTCCTCGAAGGGCTTGCCGGCGCCGATCGGCGGCAGTTGGTCGGCGTCGCCGACGAAGACGACGTGGGTCGACTCGGCGAGGCCGCCGAGCAGGACCTCTGCGAGGCGCAGGTTGAGCATTGAGGCCTCGTCGACGATCGCGATGTCAGCGGGGAGCGGGTGGCCGGGCTTGAAGGCCGGCTCCCGCCCCGGCATCCACTCGAGCAGGCGGTGGATGGTCTGCGCTTCGTGGCCGGTTGCCTCCTCGAGCCGCCGCGCCGCCCGTCCCGTCGGTGCGCAGAGGACGATGCGCAGGCCGGCCGCTTCCGCCTCCTCGACGATCGCCCGCGTGCAGGCGGTCTTGCCGACGCCGGGTCCGCCGGTCAGCACCGAGACCCGCGAGCCGAAGGCGGCGCGCACGGCCGACCACTGCTCGTCGGTCAGCTCGGTGCCCTCGGCGTCGGCGGGCGGCGTCTCGCCGGGGTCGTGCTCCAGGTGGGCGGGAGCGGCCGCGCGCGCGGCGAGCGTGGCGGCGACCGCGATCTCGCTGGCGTGGGTCGGCTCGCGGTAAGCGCGCTCGTCCTCGACCATGACTCCGCGAGCCTCGCTGAGGACCTGGGGGTCGGCGTGCAGGCCGAGCAGCTTCGACGCCCGTCTCGACAGCTCGGCCAGCGGCAGGTAGCTGTTGCCCTGCTGCTCGGCCTCGCCGAGGGCGTAGGCGGCGGCCGCCTGGGCTCGCTCGGGGGACTCGGGCGACACGCCGGCCGCGAGGGCGATCTTGTCGGCGCGGGCGAAGCCGACGCCGTCGACCTCGGTGAGGCGGTAGGGCTCCTCGCGCAGGATCGTCATCGAGCGCTCGCCGAAGCGGGTGTGGATCGGAGCGGCGAGATGGGCGAGGCCGTGGGGGGCGAGCTGGACGTGGAGATCGCGCACCGCGCGGCTGGCGTGCCAGGACGCGGCGGCGGCGCTCGCCTGGCGAGGGCTGATCCCGCGCAGGCCGCCGAAGGCGCCCTCGGGGTCGGCTGCGATCGCGCCGAGCACCCCCTCGCCGTGCTCGTCTACCAGTCGCTCTGCCCGTGCCGGGCCGATGTGGCGCAGCGTCGTCAGGTAGGCGATCCGCCCGGCGCGGTCGGCCGGATCGAGCGGCAGCGCGCCCTGGGCGCGCAGTTGGCGCCCGTAGCGGGAGTGCGTCTGCCAGTCGCCGCTGACTTCGGCGCGGTCGCCGGCGCCGAGGTGGGCGACCGGGCCGACGAGGACGAACTCCTCGCCCGACTCGGCGTCCTCGACCTCGAGCACCGCGTAGCCGTCGTCCTCGGCGCGGAAGATGACCGCGCGCACCTCGACGGTCGCCGAGTGCCCGGGCGCGTCGGCGTCGAAGAGGGTGGCGGCCAGCTCCATAAGGGCAAAGCTAGCCTCTCCTCAAGATGGCGAAGCGCCCCGATCGTCCCGTTGCCGGACTTTGCGACAGCTGCGCGCACCAGCAGCTCGTGCCGAACACGCGCGGATCGGTCTTCTCGCTATGTCTTCGCTCGCGGACCGATCCGCGCTACCCCCGCTATCCGCGGGTCCCGGTCGGCGACTGCCCGGGCTACGAGGCCATTGGGTCCGGTTCGCCGAGCTCGGAGATCGATGGCGCCTCGTAGGTTCCGCCGGGCACGCCGCCGACGATCAGTAGGCGGATGCCGTCGGCGCCGGGCCAGACCTTGCGCTTGACGCCGGGCCCGACACGGGCGACGTGGTCCTGGTCGAGCGGTGAGCGCTCGCCCTCGATCTCGATCTCGCCACTGCCGCGAAGCGCCAGGTAGACCTCCTCCTGGCCGTCTTCGGAGTGGTCGTGCTCCGGGTAGTTCTCGAAGCCGGGGGGCAGGTCGATGATCTGGATGCCGAACGACTCGACCCCCAGCTCTGCTCGGACCCGCTTGAAGGCGCCTCCGTAGATCGCCTCCATCTCGTCGATCTTCTTCACCTCATGACCTGCCATGTCGCCTCCTCGAAGTTCGTATTGCTCAGGAGGGCGAGCCTACTACTGAACGAACGTTCGTGCTTTTCGATACTCTGGCCAAGTGTCGAGCGCGGTCAAAGATCGCCAGCCGACCCTGCCGGACGGCAAGGGAGCGACGACCCGGGCGGCGATACTCGAGCGCGCCGTCGACCTCGCCTCGATCGAGGGGCTCGAGGGAGTGACGATCGGTCGCCTGGCGGCTGAGCTGGAGATGAGCAAGAGCGGTCTCTTCGCCCATTTCGGCTCCAAGCAGGAGCTGCAGCTCGCCGCTGTGGAGACGGCCGCGCGGCGCTTTGCCGCGGCCGTGATCGAGCCGGCGCTCGCCGCCCCCGAGGGTGCTCCACGCCTTCGTGCGATCGCCGATGCCTACCTGGAGCACCTGGACCGCGACGCCTACTCGGGGGGGTGCTTCTGGGCCGCGACCTCTGTCGAGTACGACGATCGTCCCGGTCCCGTGCGCGACGCCATCGCCGCGGCGCTCGATACCTGGCTGGAAGAGCTCGAGCGCCAGGCGCGGATCGCCGGAGCGTCTGAGCCCGGGCGCCTCGCGTTCGAGCTCTACGCGGTCGTGATGGCCGCCAACTCCCGCCACCGCCTCAGCGGCGATCGCGCCGCCTTCGGGCACGCACGACAGGCGATAGACCGTCTGCTGGACGAGCTTCCGAGTGCCGGAGCGACGGCGTGAACGAGGAGGCCGCGGCCGACTTCGCGCGTCGCTTCGCCGAGTACTGGAAGGCCCCGACTCCGGCTGGGCTGAGCACGGTGCTCGCCGAGCAGGTCCGCCTGGTCACGCCGATGATGCCGACCACTCATACGCTCGCGGACGGGCAGCGGGAATTCGCAGCTCTCTTCGAGTCGATCGCCGGCTTGACCGCCGAGGTGCACCGATGGGGCGCCACCGACGACGGCGTGCTGATCGAGTTCACCCTCTCCGGCGTCGCCGCCGGCAAGCCGATCTCATGGGACGCGGTCGATCGCTTCGTCCTCGGCGAGGACGGCTTGGCCACCGAACGCGTCTCTTACTTCGATGCGATGCCGATCGTCCTCTCAGTCGCACGTCGCCCACGGGCCTGGCCGGGGTTCCTGCGCAGCCGCCTCCGTCGCTGAGACTCGTTCGGGCGTGTCAGTCGAGCAGCCCGACCTGGCGCAGGATCGAGACCGAGTCCGAGTAGACGTCCTTGCGCTTGATCGAGCCGTTTTCGAAGGGAATAACGTCGACGCCGTCCCAGCTGACCGTACGGCCGGACGCGGGCGCCTCGAGGTCGCCCCGTCGCATCGTCTGCGTGTGGGTGGCCGTTGCCGTCCACTCCTGGGTGACGACCCCGTCGCGAACATAGAGCCGGCGCGTCTCGAACCTCATGTCGGGCCAGGCTTCGAAGATCCGTGCGATGTGGTTGCGCACCTCCGCGCCCTGCGCCGACTCCCCCGCCGTGTGGTTGGCGAAGACCATGTCGGGGGCGTGCATGGCGACGATCGCGTCGAGATCCTGGGCATTCCAGGCGTCGTTGTAGCGGCCGATCGCCTCGGTCAGCGCCTCGATGCCGTCGGGGTCGCCCACGCTCGCAACTGTAAACCTTTGCCGTCGATGGCCGACTCCGCCCAGATCCGCGTTCGGCTGCGCCCGCGGGGCGGGCGCGACGAGCTGATCGGCATGCGCGACGGCGTCGTACAGGTGCGCGTCTCCGCGCCACCGGTCGACGGCAAGGCCAACGGAGCGCTCTGCCGCCTGATCGCCAGGAGCGCCGGGGTCGCCCCGTCGAAGGTCAGCGTCGTGCGCGGGGAGAAGTCTCGCGACAAGGTCGTACGGGTGGAAGGACTCGACGACATCGCGCTAACCGCTGCACTGACATCCCGGTCGTAACGCGTTTGCCATGAAATACATGGGAAACGCGTTACGACCGGCGAAGAGGAGCTCGGGGCCGCGGGGCGAGCGGCGCCCTACACTCGCCCGATCGACCGCGCGCTGCTCGACAAGACCCTCGCCGAGGCAGGCGAGCCTGCGTTCCGCGTCACTCAGGTATGGGAGTGGGTCGCGCGCGGGGCACGCTCCTACGAGGAGATGACGAACCTGCCGGCGGCGCTGCGCGAGAGGCTCTCTGCGACGGTGCCGCTCTCGACTCTGGCGGTGGCCGAGGAGGCGAAGTCCGACGACGGCACCGTGAAGACGCTCTTCCGCACGCACGACGACCTGCCTGTCGAGGCGGTGCTGATGCGCTACCGCGACGGACGTCGCTCGGTTTGCCTCTCCTCGCAGTCGGGCTGCCCGCTGACCTGCACCTTCTGCGCGACGGGGCAGATGAAGTTCGGCCGCAACCTGAGCGCCGACGAGATCCTCGACCAGGCGCTGCACTTCCGCCGGGTCGAAGCGATCGACCACGTCGTCTTCATGGGGATGGGGGAGCCGACGATGAACCTCGACGCCGTGCTCGCCGCCTGTGAGCGGCTCCCCGATCTCGGCGTCACCCACCGGCGGACGGCGATCTCCACAGTCGGCTGGGTGCCCGGGATCGACCGCCTCGCCGAGTGCGAGATGCCGGTCAGCCTCGCCCTCTCGCTGCACGCGCCCAACGACGGCCTGCGCTCGCAATTGATGCCGGTCAACGACCGCTACCCGCTTGCCGAGGTACTGGCCGCCTGCGAGCGCTACCGGGCGCGCCGCCGCCGCAAGGTCTTCGTCGAGTACGTGATGCTCGACGGCGTCAACGACCTGCCCGAGCACGCCCGCCAGCTCGCGGAGCTGCTCGACCCGCGCGCCTACAAGGTCAACCTCATCCCCTACAACCCGACCGGCGCCTACGACGGCTCCCCGCCGGAGCGGATCGAGCGCTTCCGCGCGATCCTCGCCGAGCACCGCCTCGCCGCAACCGTGCGCCTCACCCGCGGCCGCGACATCGCCGCCGCTTGCGGCCAGCTCGCAGCCACTTTGGCCGGTTAGCCAGCTAGGATCGGTCGCGGTGCCGACGGTGACCGAGATCAGACCCGTGGGGGGCGTCGAGCCGCCCGCTCAGATGAGCGCGAACCCTGCGCGCCGCCTGCTCGACGACTTGCGCAGCGAGGTGAAGATCCGCCGCCGCGGTTCCTTCCCGCCGGGGCAGCAGAACTTCGATTTCGGCCGCACGATCCAGATGACCAGCGACCCGCTGCCGATCCTGCTCGGGCTCTACGAAGAGTACGGGCCGATCTTCAGCGTCCGGTTGCTGCACCACCCGGTGGTCTTCATGCTCGGTCCCGAGGCCAACCACTACGTCACGGTCACTCACCCGCAGAACTTCCACTGGCGCGAGTCGAGCTTCGGCGACCTGATCCCGCTACTCGGCGACGGCCTGCTGACGATCGACGACGGCTATCACGACCGTGCCCGCGAGATCATGATGCCCGCCTTCCACCGCGAGCAGGTCTCGGCGGCGGTCGAGGCGATGATCGCCGAGGCAACGCCTGCGATCGAGAGACTCCGTCCCGGCCAGGTCGTCGACGTCTACGGGTGGATGCGGGGCCTGGCGATGCGGATCGCGATGCAGGCGCTGCTCGGGCTCGACCCCGACGAGGCGGGCAAGGGCGCCGCCGCGGCCGAGCATTTCGAGCGGGCGCTCGCCTTCTACGGCATCGAGTTCCACCTGCGGCTGCTGCGCGGCCCGGGCTCGCCCTGGTCGAAGATGGTCGCCTCGAGGGCCGTGCTCGACGAGATCGTCTACGGCGAGATCGCGCGACGCCGCGCGACGCCGGACGAGAGCCGCCGCGACATCCTCAGCCTGCTGCTCGCCGTTCGCGACGACGCGGGGCGGGGTTTCTCCGACAAGGAGGTGCGCGACCAGGTGATGACGCTGATGTTCGCCGGGCACGACACCTCGACCTCGACGCTGACCTTCATGATGCACGAGTTGGCTCGCCACCCTGACGTGGTCGAGAAGCTCCAGGAGGAGCAGGATCGGGTGCTCGACGGCCGCACGCCGGACATCGAGACGCTCGAGCGCGAGATGCCCTACCTCGACATGGTGCTCGACGAGGTCCTGCGCCTCTACCCGCCCGCCTGGATCGGTCCGCGCCGAGCCGTGCGCGACTTCGAGTTCGGCGGCCACTCGGTCACGCGCGGCACCTACGTCAACTACTGCTCCTGGGCCAGCCATCGCATTCCCGAGGTCTTCCCCGAGCCCGAGGCCTTCATCCCCGAGCGCTTCACGCGCGAGCGCAAGGCGGCGCTGCCGCGCGGCGCCTACGTGCCCTTCGGCGGCGGCAGCCGGATCTGCATCGGCAAGCGCTTCGGCCAGACCGAGGTGAAGCTGGTGGCGACGATGCTGCTGCAGCGCCTGCGCCTCGACGCGCTGCCCGGCCGCACGATGAGCGTGCGCCAGATGCCGACGCTCTCTCCCCGCGGCGGGCTGGAAATGCGGGTCCTCCCTCGGGAGTGACTAGCGGATCAGTGTGCGCAGGAAGCGCTGCACGAGGTCGTCGTCGGGTTCAACCGGGTTGCCGCGTCGCTGTACGAAGTACCAGGTGACGCTTGCCAGCAATGCCGGCACCCCGAGTCCGAGCACGAAGAAGGCGATGGGTGTGTCGACCTCGTCGACCATCCACTTGAAGTTCATGCCGAAGAAGCCGGTGATGAACGTGAGGGGAAGGAAGATCGTTGCGACGGCCGTCAGCCAGTACATGGTCTCGCTGAGGCGAAGGTCCACCAGTTGGGCCATTGCGCTGGTCGCAGCGTCGATCGCCTCGATCAGCCGGTTGAGCTGCCCGTAGATCCGTTCGAAATACCGCTCGCTGTCGGTGTCGAGGCCTTCAATCCGGGTGATCTTTTTGCTGATCCGCTCGAAAATGCCGCGCTGGGGCCCAATTCGCCGCCGCATCGCCGCCAGACGCCGGCTGATTGCGCGCAGGGTTGCCATTCGCAGCCGCGCGTTCTTGATATCTGCGGAGGCCACCTCCAGTCCCTCCAGGGCAGCCTCGGCCTGGTCCAGGGCGTCGAAGGCGGTCGCGACCATCGCGTCGAGCACCGCATAGACGACGTACTGCTCGCTGCGGCCATCCGGCAGGTGGATCGAGAGCTTCCTCGGTAGCGAGACCGCCTCCTCGTGCACGGTAAGCACATAGCTGCCGTGAACCATCAGATGAACCTCGATCGTGCGCAATCCGCCATCGTCGTCATCGGCGGTCGTTCTCTCCAGGAAGCAGTCGAAGCCGAACACGACGCGCTCGCTGTCGATTTGGACCTTGCCCGAGGGAGGAGTTCCAGGTGCGAAATCGAGCAGGGACCCCAGCGCGTTGTGGGGGATGTCGAGCAGGTCGGCGAGCCCGCTGTTCTCTGCTTCTTGCAGGCTGAGATCCAGCCAGAAGAAGCGGTCGGCGCGTCGCAGCGCGCCGACCTGCTCTCGTGACTCGGGGCCGAGGCCCTCGACGACCCGATCCATCGCCCCGAGGCTAGAGGCGCCCCAGGACGCCGTGCTACTTGATGAAGAGCATCTCCTCGTACTTCGGCAGTGGCCAGAGGTCGTCGGCGACGACCTTCTCGAGCTTGTCGGCCGCCTCGCGTACGGCCACCATCGCCGCGAGCTGCTTGTCGCGGGCGTGGATCGCGCCCTCGAGGCCCTCGAGCTCGGCCGGCTCGGAGTTGGCCGCCTCGAGCTCGTCGAGCGTCCCTGCCAGCTCGTCGACCAGCTCGCGCAGGCCGGCCTCCAGCGAGGAAACGCCGGCCTCGGCGACCAGCGCCAGGTGGCGCAGGGCAGCAGGCAGGATCATCGTCTTGGCGATCGAGAACGTCGTCTCGGCCTCGATGTTGGCGCGCAGGGCGTACTGCTCCGCCGCCACCTCGAAGCGCGACTCCAGCTCGCGCTTCGAGAGCACGTTGTAGTTCTCGAAGGCGGCGACGGTCTGCTCGCTGAGCATCTCCGGCAGTGCGTCGGGCGTCGTCTTCAGGTTCTTCAGCCCGCGCCCCTCGGCCTCCGCGTGCCACTCCTCGGAGTAGTTGTCGCCGTCGAAGACGATCTGCTTGTTGGCGAGGTAGGAGTCCTTGACGATCTCGGCGACCGCCTCGGCGGCATCCTTGCCGCCGCTCGTCTTCTCGCTCAGCTTCTCGGCCATCTCGTCGATCGCCTCGGCGACGATCGTGTTCAGGACGGTGTTCGGGAAGGCGAGCGACTGGCTCGAGCCGAGCGCCCGGAACTCGAACTTGTTGCCGGTGAAGGCGAAGGGCGAGGTCCGGTTGCGGTCGCCGCCGTGCATCGGCAGCGAGGGCAGCACTGTGGCGCCGAGGTCGAGGAAGGAGGCCGGCGTGTGCGGGTCGCCTTCCCCGGTCGAGATCGCCTCGAAGACCTTCTCCAGCTCGCTGCCGAGGAAGATCGAGATGATCGCCGGCGGCGCCTCGTTGGCGCCGAGCCGGTGGTCCTGGCCGATGTTCGCGGCCGAGGCGCGCAGCAGGCCCTGGTGCTTGTTGACGGCCTGGATCACCGCCGCGCAGAAGAAGAGGAAGTGGATGTTGTCCGCAGGCGTGTCGCCCGGCTCGAGCAGGTTGCTGCCGGTGTCCGTCCCCATCGACCAGTTGTTGTGCTTGCCCGAGCCGTTGACGCCGGCGAAGGGCTTCTCGTGCAGCAGGCAGACGAGGCCGTAGCGGCGGGCGACGTTTTCCATCACCCGCATCGTCAGCTGCTGGTGGTCGGAACCGACGTTGGAGTTCTCGAAGACCGGAGCGATCTCGTACTGGCCGGGCGCGACCTCGTTGTGGCGGGTCTTGACCGGGATGCCGAGCTTGCGCAGCTCCTGCTCGGACTCGAGCATGCAGGCGAGCACCCGCTCGGGGATCGTTCCGAAGTAGTGGTCGTCGAGTTCCTGGCCCTTCGGCGGCTTGGCGCCGAACAGGGTGCGGCCGGACGAGATCAGGTCCGGGCGCTCGAAGTAGTACTGCTCGTCGATCAGGAAGTACTCCTGCTCGGGCCCGACGGTGGTGAAGACGCGGCTGCTCTCCTCGTCGCCGAGCAGGCGCAGCGCCTTGATCGCCGAGCGGGAGAGGGCGTCCATCGAGCGCAGCAGCGGGATCTTCGCGTCGAGCGCCTCGCCGGTCCAGGAGGCGAAGGCGGTCGGGATGCAGAGCAGCGAGCCGTTCGGGTTCTCGAGGATGAAGGCGGGGCTGGTCGGGTCCCAGGCGGTGTAGCCGCGCGCCTCGAAGGTGGCGCGGACGCCGCCGGTCGGGAAGGAGGAGGCGTCGGGCTCGCCCTGGATCAGCTCTTTGCCCGAGAAGCCGGCGAGCGCCTTGCCTTCGCCGCCCTTGGGCTCGAAGAAGGAGTCGTGCTTCTCGGCGGTCGAGCCGGTGAGCGGCTGGAAGACGTGGGTGAAGTGGGTGGCGCCCTTCTCCAGCGCCCAGTCCTTCATCGCGGCGGCGACCGCGTCGGCGGTCGCCGCGTCGATCGCCTCGCCGCTTTCGAGAGCCTTCTGCAGGCTGTCGAAGGCGTCGCCCGGCAGCCGTTCGCGCTGGGCGGCCATCGAGAAGACGTTGGCGCCGAAGTGTTGGTTCTCCGGCTGGGTCAGGTCAAGCGTGCCGAGCGCCTCCCCGTTGGAGCTCCACTGGGCCGCGGTTACGTTCTGCTGGCGAATACGTGTCATCGCTTTCTCGGTTCCTCACTCGGCGAAGCGCCCAGGTGGGCGCGGTTGATCCGGTCCTCCTGCATCCCCCGTCGGAGGGGGATTGCAGAGTAATGGCAATCGGCTCGCGACGGCTTTGTACCGCGGTACAAGGATCGGCCGCGCGCCTTGTCCAGGCGTCGGCCGGCTAGCCGGAGAGAGGGGTTGCGTGCTCGACGCCGAGCGGGTGGCGCAGGCGGAAGCCGCGCGTAGACCGCATGTATTCGCTCCAGCCGGGGCCGCTGCGGTCGCCGTCGTCCGTCATCGAGGTGTCCCAGCGCAGGCCGGCGATCACGGCGAAGACGTGTTCGCGATTGGCGTAGATCCGCACCCAGCTGCCCGCTCCGGCATCGCCCCAGCGCATGAAGCCGGTCGAGTCGAGCGGCGATTCGAGCAGCCCCGCCGCGTGCATCACGTAGCTCACCGAGCCCGAGCAGTCATAGCCGCGCGAATTCCAGCTGCGGTGTCCGCCGCCCCAGACATAGGGCCGGTGACGAATGCGGTTGGCGGCTTCGATCATCGCCTTCACGGCGGGCGGTGCCGATTCCGGCGCTATGGCACGGCCGCTCGGCAGCAGCTCCGCCTGCGGCACGGCGGCGGAGACGGGCGACGCGGTCGCGGCGAAGAGAGCGAGCCCGAGGGCTGCGGAAGCGATTCCCCTGCGCATGAAAGTCGGTTATCGGCCGCAATCCCGCTTCGCTGTAGCCTTCGCCGGCCCCCGACCTGGAGGAATTCAGCCAATGTTCGTTTCCAAGGCCGCCGTCGTCGGCGGCGGCACCATGGGCGGCGAGATCGCGCAGGCGATCGCAGCCGCCGACATCCCCGTCGTCGTCAAGGACGTCGACCAGAAGTTCGTCGACGCCGCGCTCGAGAAGGCGCGCGCCGTCACCGAGGGCCAGCTCGCACGCCTGGTCAAGAAGGAGAAGCTGAGCCAGGAGCAGGCCGACGCCCGCCTCGCCGAGGTGATGGGGCTGGTCACGGGGACGACGACCTACGAGGAGTTCGGCGACGTCGACTTCGTCGTCGAGGCGGTGCCGGAGCGGATGGAGATCAAGCAGGCCGTCTTCCGCGAGCTGGACGCGGCGACGCCCGGGCACGCGATCCTCGCCTCCAACACCTCCTCGCTCTCGATCGCCGAGATGGGAGAACACTGTGCGCTGCGACCCGACAAGGTCGTCGGCTTCCACTTCTTCTACCCGGCTTCGGTGATGCCCCTGGTCGAGGTGATAGCCGGCGAGGACACCTCCGAGGAGACCGTCACCGTCGCCTACAACTTCGCCCAGGCGATCAAGAAGCAGCCGATCGTCTGCGGCGAGGTGCCGGGCTTCGTCGTCAACCGCATCCTGATGGCGACGATCGGCGAGATCTGGCACGCCCAGGAGGAGCAGGGTCTCTCGCTGAAGGCGATCGACGAGGCGATCGCGGGGGCGCAGCTGGCGCCGATGGGTCCCTTCTTCCTCACCGACCTGCTCGGCCTCGACACGGTCCTGCACGTCGCCGAGCACCTGGCCGACTCCTACGGCGAGGCCTTCTACGTCCACGAGGGCCTGCGGCAGCTGGTCGCCGACGGCAAGCTCGGCGCCAAGTCCGGCGGCGAGGGGTTCTTCAAGGACGGCGAGCAGAACGTCCCCGGCGAGGGCGAGCCGGACGCCGAGGAGATGGTCGCGATGTTCACCTGCCGGGCGCTGATCGAGGCCTGTCTGCTGGTCGAGGAGGGCGTCTGCTCGGTGCGCGACATCGACGTGGGGATGATGGCTGGAGCCGGCCTCGACCCACGCAGGGGACTGCTGCCGCCGTTCTGGAAGGCAGACGTCGAGGGCCTCGACGCCGTCCTGGAGCGGATGGAGAACCTGCAGGAGCGCTACGGCGACCGCTTCGCACCGCCCGTGCTGCTGCGCCGCCTCGTCGCCCAGGGTCGCCATGGGATGAAGAGCGGCCAGGGCTTCTACCCCTACCCGCAGCCCGATGAGGGCGAGCAGGCCGAGACCGTGAAGCTGGAGACGCGCGGCGAGGTCGCCGTCGCCTGGCTGGCGAACGCGCCGATGAACGCCGTCTCGCCCGACGTGATCCGCGACCTGAAGACGGTCTGGGAGAAGGTCAAGGCGACCGACGGCATCGGCGCGATGGTGATCGCCTCCTCCGTTCCCGTCGTCTTCTCGGCTGGCGCCGACATCAAGGCCTTCACGCAGATGGACGAGAGTGGCGGCGAGGAGCTGATTCACACCGCCCACGCGTTGCTGCGCGATTTCGGTCAGGCACGCGTCGCCACGATCGCCGCCGTCAACGCGCTCGCCTTCGGCGGCGGTTGCGAGCTGGCGATGGCCTGCGACGTGCGGATCGCCGCCGAGGCGGCCGTCTTCGGCCAGCCCGAGGTGAAGCTGGGGATCATTCCCGGCTTCGGCGGCACCCAGCGTCTGCCGCGCCTGGTCGGGCCGAACAAGGCGCTGGAGATGAACCTGGCCGGCGACGCGATCCTCGCCGGCGATGCGCTCGATTCCGGCCTCGCCAACCGCGTCGTCCCCGACCACGAGCTGTTCGAGACGGCCCTGATGTGGGGCCGCAAGCTGGCCGGCCAGGCGCCGGTCGCGGTCGAGCAGATCAAGCTCGTCTCCCATGCCGGCGACCTCGACGAGGGGATCGAGGCCGAGAAGCGGGGTTTCGCGACCGCCTTCGGCAGCGAGGACGCGAAGGAGGGCATCGCCGCTTTCCTCGGCAAGCGGACGCCGAGATGGAGCGGGAGGTAGCCCAGGCCACAGGGGTTGAGCGGCTCGCGGGGCTGATTCGCGAGTCGCGTTCGACGGTGGC
>Ga0268264_10003394_pt1 | contig 13761 bp, 10 predicted proteins | sample KBSSwiS32_FD_190357 | JGI IMG/M metagenome (GOLD analysis project Ga0268264, IMG submission 190357) | Switchgrass rhizosphere microbial communities from Kellogg Biological Station, Michigan, USA - KBS Switchgrass S3-2 (SPAdes) (version 2) | ecosystem: Host-associated > Plants > Roots >...
AGCCAGGCGGGTATAGAGTTGGATAAGATTTACATTTTGCCGCGGTTTAAGGGAAAAAAAATCGGGAAGAGATTGCTTGATGTAGCATTTAATACAGCAAAGAACCATAAGAAGGAAATATTCTGGCTTTCGGTAATCGACACAAATGAGGAAGCCATTTCGTTTTATGAGAAGGCCGGGTTTAAATTTCATAGCAAAACCCGGCTCGATTATCCAAAATTCAAAGATGAATTAAAAGGAATGTGGAGGATGTATTTTGAATTGCCCGGTCACAAAGCACCCGGCTGACAAAAAACCCTGCAACAGTCTTTTTGCTTAAGTTTGTCTTCAATTACAGGCGGCTTTTCCCAATGCCTGCAGGCTGAAAGAATTGCCGATCCGGGTAGAGTTTTATCTTTAAATGGACGAACAGTTAAACATGGACAAAATAATTATACGAAAAGCGTCTTTAAAGGATTTAGATACACTTCTTCGCTTTGAGCAGGGGGTCATCAATGCTGAACGACCTTCTGACAGCACATTAAAGGATGGCCTCATTCATTACTATGACATTGAGGAAATGATTGCCGCTTCGCATATTGAACTTCTTGTTGCTGAATTGGATGGCCATGTAATAGGTTCGGGATATGCCCGGATTGAAAACTCGAAACCTTATTTAAAGCATAAAAAGCATGCATATTTAGGATTTATGTACGTTGATCCGGATTACCGGGGAAGGGGAGTAAACAGGAAGATTATTGGAAGGTTAAAACAATGGTCCATTTCACAGGATATAACCGAAATGCGGTTAGACGTTTATGATAATAATCTGACAGCAATCAAGGCATATGAGGGGGCAGGATTTACCAAACATATGGTAGAAATGCGAATGGGTTTACATGAAGATTAAAATTGAAGGTTTGGAACATCAGCAGCATAGACGAAAAGACAATACCTTAGTCATCGACAAAAAAGGAATATTATATGTTTGTGACTAATGATATCTTTTGAATATTTAAAGCAAGGGCATTTAATACGAACTATTGCGAAAATATATTTTATGAAAGAGCAATATAAAAATATTATTAATGAGGCCTACAATGGTTTTAATGAAAGAAACATCGACAAAGTCCTTTCATTCATGCACTCAAATGTGCACTGGCCAAACGGGTGGGAAGGTGGCTATGTTGAAGGACATAGTGGAGTAAGAGAATACTGGACAAGACAATGGAAGGAAATCAATCCCAGCGTGAAACCCGTTTCAATGGAGGAAAACGAGCGCGGCCAAATTGTAGTGGAAGTTCACCAGGTGGCAAAAGATATGCAAGGAGATGTATTATTTGATGGTATGGTCAAACATATTTATACGATCGATGATGGATTGATAAAAGGTATGGAAATAGAAAAACCTTAATATTTTTTGGCTAAAACATTTTCTCAATGAACGGCATATCCAGGCTACTTGTTGCAGGTATATTTTTAGTACTTGTTGGTTGCAACCAGCATATAGCCCCGGGAAATAATTCAAATAGTCCTTTTAATAAGCAACTCCGGGAATTACTGGATCAAAAAGAATATTTCCGTCTGGAAACTAAATTGAATATATTAAAGGACAGTATTGATAATAGGCAACGGTTATATTTCCAGGCATTTGTTAACAATGCATTTAACCGCAATGAAGAATCTATCAGGGACATTGATACACTCTTTAAAAATTATTTTTCGGCAATAACAGACTCTGCAAAAGCCGCTTTGAGCCTATTGCAGGATGATGATTACTTTAAATTATATCAATACGCAAAAGCCGCACAGAGCATTAATACGGTATTAGATAACTACGTGGGCGTATTGGACAGCGAGAAGATCAGTGATATTAAAAATGACCTCCTGATCAGGAATGCGTTGCAAAATATTCCGCCGCAAGAAGCCATAATACGTGATAGTACAGTTATTCATTGGAAGAAGGACAGGATTGGCCTGTTTGAGATACCCATAAAATCCAAAGCCAAAACCTACGACTGTATATTCGATACACGGGCTAATATATCATCGATATCACAAACATACGCGGCTAAACTGGGATTAAAGATGTTGGATGTTTCTTATGAGGAGGGAAGTGGAATGACAGGGATAAGATTTAAAACGGGTCTCGGTATAGCAGATAGCATTTATATTGGTGATATCTTAGTTCGTAATGTGGTATTCCAGGTCATGCCGGATTCAGTACTTTACTTAGCTCCGGTTAAGTTTTCGCTAAATATAATTATAGGCTCCCCGGTAATAGAAGCACTTAAGGAGGTGCATATTTATAAGGATGGCCGGATGCTGATTCCTTTAATACCATTAAAAAAGGCATTACACAACTTTGCCCTGGATCGCCTTGATCCTGTGATATCGTTGAAAACAGATGACGATACCTTATGTTTTCACCTGGATATGGGAGCCAGCACCACCGATCTGTATTATGCATATTTCGAAAAGTACAAATCACAAATTCTAAAAGAAGGTATTATTAAAACTATTCAGATCGGAGGCGCGGGAGGTATACAAAAGAAAGATGTATACATTCTTCCTGAGTTTAACGTATACCTGGAGAATAAAAAAATAACTATTGACAGCGTTGCTGTGCATACTGAAAAAATTTATCCTGGAGAGAAATATTATGGCAATATTGGCCAGGACTTCGCGGGAAAGTTCAATGAATTAATTCTGAACTTCATCGATATGTATATTAGTGCAAACTAAGTACACTGATATAATCTTCCGAAACGACTAATACCGCACCTTTTCAATAAAGAGAAATATAATTTACTACGGATGCTCTAACATCCTGCAAATTTATTCCGGATATCGATGATCAATTGATTGTTACAAAGCTATCTTTGAATAGTAGCTAATGTTGCTGTTAAACACACTTAGTCAAGAGTATAAACAATGAATAAGGCGATAACAAATAAACCTGATTGGAGGCTTGCTCTTATCGCTCCTTTATGTATTTTTTTAGCTTGTTTTATTATAACGCGTTCTTCAAAGTTTGCATTGAACCAGGAGTTACTGTCAAATGCAATACTAATAGATTTAACTATTATCGCGCCTCTGGCCTGGTTTGTTATAATTAGAAAAAGTTCAATATCTAAATTAACGGTTGGAAGAGTTTTTATTGCGGGATTGTTAATTGCGGGTTGGTTATTGAAAGGACAGTCCGGCACTCTGTTACAAATTGTAAAAACCTGGGTATTCCCGCTCATTGAGGGAGTGGTGATAATTTTAACAGGCAGAAAATTTTATAGTGCCAATAAAAAAGCGCGTCAATCCGGCACAAATGATGCTGATTTTCTTACCTGGTGCAGATTGGTTGTTTGCCAGGTTATCGGGAGTGAAAAAGCCGGGAACATTATCGCATCTGAGATAGGCGTGTTGTACTATGCATTTATCGGAAGAACCGATAAAACTATAGACTACAAATCAAAGTTTACTTCCTATAAAGAAAATGGAATCGTACTGGTGTTGGGAACATTCTTATCATTATTCTTAATTGAAACAATAGGAATGCATTTCGTTTTAAGTTTATGGAACCATACTGTCGCCTGGGTGCTGACCGTTTTGAGCTTTTATACATGCCTGCAATTATATGCCCATATTAAAGCCATCAAAGCGCGGCCCCTAAACCTTAGTGATGATTCATTAAAAATTTACAACGGACTTGCGGCCGATGCACTTATAAAATATAGCAATATTGAGAAATTTGAACTATCTGGTAAAATGCCCTTTGCACGCGAAGCCATAAAAATGGCGTTAATCAAGGGGCTTGAGAATCATAATTGTATTATTTACCTGAGACAACCGATCCACGTGACAAAAATATTCGGTATTAAAAAATGGACAAATACAGTTTTATTTTTTGTCGACCGGCCGAAAGATTTTGCAATAGCATTAAATTTTAAATTGGTCAATACTTAACTGCTGATATTTTATCGAAAATTATTTTCCTGACGTGTTTAATGAAAAAGGAGCTGTTACAGCGATTGGGTTAGAAGTTCTGAGTACAAAAGGCAAACATTTAATTCTATTCGCTACAATGGCACTAAATTCTCAACAGATAAGATTGAATTTAAATCAAAGGCAAGCGGGCTTAAAAGTGTTTCCTGCAAAATCCGGCTCGATAATGATTATGGAATATTTTAAAAAAGCTAAGCCACTGGATTTCAGGCTGGAAAAGCCTGGTCTCTTTTTTCGCTTTGAATTAGTTCCTGCTTAATTTTTTTTGCTTTGCTCTTTTGATCCTGTTGACGCCGGCCATTGCAATTTGAGGGCATCAACGTGCGAATGTTACATAATTTCAGAAATAAGTTACATAATTCACACATTTTTTGTAGCAATTAACCCCTGCATAGGAGAAAAAGATAACCCTCCGTCGTTTTAACAACAAATGAAACCCGCATCCAGTCGCAAACTGTGATAAACAGGCATCCCATTACCAGAATTTATTATTTGTAGTAGAAGTTAAACTACGACCGTAGTTCTTTTCCTAATTAGCTCCGCTTCCGCAATATACACATTAGGTCGGGAGTTATTGTGTTGAGGCTTATAGTACCCAATGGGTTACACGGGTATGATGGACCAAAAGTAAATAAGAATGTAATTTATTAACTACACTCTTTCAATCTATTGAAAAAACATCAACAGCATTACGGTTATGGAGGCATCGAGGACACAAGTTGTCGTGTTGAAAGATATTGAAGAAATAATTTACCCTGAAAATCAGCCGGGGGTGGCAGGCATTTGCGAAAAAGCGACTTCAGATAATCTCATAACTATTCCTTCCTTAATAAATACTAAGCTTAAATCAATCTTTTGTAAGACTGTGTTTTATAAGATATTCTTTTTATCAAACCTGTTTTTTTTGCTTGGTATATTCAAAACCCAGGCCCAGCAAAATGACAATTATGCCTTGTATGCAAATATTATTTACCGCGTTACCAAATATATTAACTGGCCGGATGATAAAAAGTCCGGCGATTTTGTTATTGGAATTATAGGGGATTCCCCACTTTATGATGAAATCAAAAGCTTTACTGTCAATAAAACGGTAGGTAATCAAAGAATAGTTATAAAAATATTTTCTTCTTCGGCATCCTCATACAATTGTCAGATACTTTTTATCAGTGAAAGTGAAAGCCGCAGTTTAAAAAAGATCGCTAAGGTAACGGGAGGAACTCCAACTTTACTTATTTCAGAGTTTAATGGGTTGGCTAATAAAGGATCATGCATCAACTTTATCATTGTTGATGAACACCTGAAATTAGAAATCAATAAGAATAATATAGAAGAAAGGAATCTCGATGTGGCTTCTGAATTCCTGGTTTTGGGAACTATTGTAAAATAAATTAATGAGGTTTAAGAAATCCAATATCAAAATGAAAAAACCTTTTATCCAAAGAGCGCTTACGTGCACAGCTGTTGCTTTCCTTATAGTCAGTAGCGCCTACAGTCAGGCTGATACCTCAAATTTGGAGAATCTCAGTCTGAAAGATCTATTGAATGTAAAAATCGTTACCGTTTCTAAAAAATCGGAGTTCCTGTTTGACGCGCCTTTGTCCGCATCCGTTGTTACAAGAGAAGAGATTCGTAAAACAGGCTGTACTTCTATCATGGAAGCATTAAGGCTTGTACCCGGCATGATCGTGAGGGAACAGACCAATGGCAACTATGATATTTATTTGCGGGGAATGGATAACGTTCCCCCAAATGCGCCGTTTGAAGGCAATTCTACTACCACCCTGGTTATGATAGATAACAGGCCAATATACAATTACCTGAAAGGAGGAACTTTCTGGGCAACCCTGCCGGTAGATCTTAATGATGTAGAAAAGATCGAAGTAATAAGAGGACCTGCCGCCGCTTTATATGGACCCAATGCTGTCAGCGGGGTCATCAACATCATTACCCGGCAAACAAAGAAGGACGGTTTATATATGGTAGCGAATACGCAACAAGGCAGCTTTAATACATTTATCAATAATGCTTCAATAGGATACCAGTCAAAGAAATGGAGTATGATAGGCTCTGGTAATTACCAGGGTCGCGGACGCAGTCAGAGATCCTATTATGAGATATCCAGTAACCGATGGCTGGACAACCCGCCCTACTTTATCAGCTACTTAGGTGATACATTAACTGAATACCATCAATCGGATCCCGGCATGGCAATGAAAAAATATGCAGGCAATGCTTTTTTGAGTTATGATCCTGCAGAAAAAATAAAATTTACTCTTTCCGCCGGTATCCAGCATTCCATGGTACAGAAAGTGTCTACAGAAAACGGAGCCACTCCCCTTTCTACCATTGCTTCTGACAGCCGGTACATTGATCTCCGGGCCAACATAAAAAATATTTCGGCCCAGGCCTCTTTTATTAATGGTACACAGACCCCAATCTATCCCGGCAACAAATACGATTTCCATACTATAGACGCTACTATTGAATATAACTATATAAAAAATAATCTTTCACTCAAACCGGGTTTAAGCTACAGAAGCGCTGTTTACGATGACACCAAATATTCTGCTATATCAAGCCATTCAAAAATTTTCAATGCCAGGGGGCAAATCATTACAAAGACGGCATCCCTGCGTGGGGAATATAAGCTGCTCAATAATAAATTGAGACTGGTAGCAGGAGGGGCAGCGAATAAATTCAATATCCCCGACACAACATATATTTCTTATGAGTTTGCAGCAACTTATAAATTGAATAAAAAACAGCTGCTCAGAGCAGTTTACTCCAGGTCGCCGCGTTCAGCTTCTATTTATGACACTTACGTTAACCAAAATGTACTTGATTTCCCTGTAGGCTATCAGAAATACATGAGGATGACGCAAGAGGGGAACAGGAATTTAAAACTCCTGACGGCTGATATGCTCGAAATCGGCTACAGGGGTACCATTACCCGGGGGTTATATATTGATTTGGAAGTATTCGATATCCGGTCAAAGAACTATAACAGTGTTGCCTATAATCCCTCTTACGTCAAACTAAGTGGTAACGATACCATCGTGGTAACTCCCCTTATCCCAACCAATCTTCCTGTAACGCTGCACCAGCAGGGCATTACAGTATCATTTATTTACCAATCGGCAAAAGCACAGATAAAACCTTTTATCACCTTTCAGAGATCCAGGGTAAAGAATTATGCTCCGTTTCTTAATACACCTGACGCTACCTGGCCACTATTAAATAATCCTTCTCAAAATAACATCTATTCCGGAATGGGAACAGAACAGGCACTTAAAAGTACACCTACAGCATTCGGAGGAGCAACTATTAACTATATGCCCGCTTCAAAATTCAATATCAATGTAAGCGCTTATTATTATTCGTCTCAAACTTATTATCATGTATCTAATATTATATTTAATGATGGCATAAGAGGTATTGATCATATCAATGCAAAGTTGATACTCAATTCGAGTATATCGTATGAGGCTGCAAAAGGTTTGCATATTTTCTGCAATGCAAAAAATATTTTGAATAATAAATCAAGAGAATTTTTTAAATCAGATACTGCACCCTTTATGTTATTGGGCGGTATTAGCTATGAATTTTGAGTTTTTGTTACACGGAAATAAATTGTAAAGATCAAATCCTAAACCCTGAATAAAAAAAATTGAATAAGATCCAAATTTAAATGTTAAAATTTCTTACCAGGAAAACCCTTGCCGTTATTGCCACAATTGCTATTGGGCTCACAAATGGTTACAGCCAGACGGATACTACAAAGCTTACTGCTTATGAGGACCTGAGCTTAAAAGATCTGCTGAAGGTAAAAATAGTTTCAGTTTCTAAAAATACTGAATTTCTATTTGATGCACCTTTATCGGCATCTGTTCTAAGCAGGGAAGAAATTCAAAGAACAGGTTGCACTTCTATTATGGAGGCTTTGCGACTTGTACCGGGAATAATCGTAAGAGAACAAAGCAATGGTAATTATGATATTAATCTCCGTGGGTCGGATAACGTACCGCCAAATGCTTCATTTGATATTGCATCAACGACCACACTGGTAATGATTGATAACCGGCCGATATACAGCTATCTGCGGGGCGGCACTTTTTGGGAAACTCTCCCAATAGATATTAATGATGTAGAAAGGATAGAAGTTATAAGGGGTCCTGCCGCTGCCCTATATGGTCCAAACGCTGTAAACGGCGTGATAAACATAATTACCCGTCAAATCCATGGGAAGGGATTATATATAATAGCAAACACCGGGCAGGGCCATCATACTACTGTCAGCAATGCTTCTGTAGGATATCAATCAAAGAAATTTAGTATGATTGCTTCAGGAAATTACCAGCATCGTACGCGCTCTCAAACCCGCTATTATGAATTCAACCGGAACGTGTGGTTGGAAGATCCTGAATATTTTATTAGCTACAGGGGCGATACTTCAACCCTGATCGGTCGGTTTCCGCAACAGAAATTAGCGATGAAGAAATATGCAGCCAATATATTTTTGAATTACGCTGCAAGTGAAAATATAAAGCTCAATCTTTCTGCGGGTGCTCAGCATTCAATGGTACAAAAAGTTTCCGACGAGAATGAAAATACTCCTTTTTCCACTGCCTCATCCGACAGCCGTTACATAGATTTTAGGGCAAATGGAATAGGGTTCACTACTCAGCTCTCCTATAATGAAGGAACGCAAATAGTTGATTTTGCCCCCGGCGATAAATATGACTTTCACACCTTTGATGGCAACATAGAATATAATTATATAGCGGGCGATTTTTCGCTCAAGCCAGGAATTAGCTACAAAAGTGCGACTTATGATGATACAAAGTATTCCGATATCATTCATAGAGAAGGAATTTTCAATGGTAAAGGAATTATCAATACAAAGTCAGCATCCCTCCGTGCTGAATATAAAATGATAGATAATAGGCTAAGATTAGTAGGTGGCTTAACAGCCAGCAAATTTAATTATCCTGATGCAACATACCTATCGTCTGAACTTGCAGCAACTTATAAGGTAAATAAAAAACATTTGTTAAGATTGGTATATTCGCGTTCCCCCCGATCCTCGAATATTTTTGATACTTACTCCGACCAGGCGGTAGTTCTGTCCCCATCCGGAAATAATAATATGACCGAGGTTGCACTTTTGGGCAATAAAAATTTAAAATTGCTCACCGCTAATATGCTGGAAGCAGGATACCGTGCCAGTATTACTCAAGGGCTGGATATTGATGTGGAATTATTTGAAATCAAGTCGAAAAATTATAATGTCTCTGTTCAAAGTCACCCTATAATAGAGTTCGATGGTGTTGATACTGTACATGAAACACCCATAATTGCAACCAATCTTCCACTTGAACTTTTACAACAGGGGATAACTATTTCATTAAACTATTCTTCCAAAAAGCTTCACATCAAACCCTTTGTTACTTTTCAGCAAAGCAAAACTAAAAATTATTCCTCTTTTATTAACACACCTGATGCCGACATTCCCGGTGCTGCTCAAAATAATATCTACTCGGCAATGGGAAAAGAAGCGACGCTTAAAAGTACTCCGACTGTTTACGGAGGTCTAGCCATTAATTACGTCCTCAGTTCAAAGATTAATCTTAATATGAGTTCTTATTATTACTCTTCTCAAACTTATTATCATTTGGCTAACCTTTTATACAGTGATGGAATAAGAGGTATTGACGGTATCAGCGCAAAATTGATTATAAATGCCAATATATCTTATGAGGCCATGAAAGGTTTGCATTTGTTCTGTAGCGGAAAAAATATACTGAATGATAAATCAAGGGAGTTTTTCCGGGCGGATGATGTACCCTTTATGTTATTGGGAGGCATAAATTATGAATTTTAAAAGTGCTAAATAATATGTTGCGTGTTAACGATGTTGTCTTTATTGTGTCAATCAAATTTTTACCTGAGACCAATGAATGTAAGTATTAAAAAAAGAATTTACTGGAGTTTCGCTTTGTTGGTTCTGCTGTTTGTAGTGAACGGTATAGCGTCCCTGATTACTTTAAATAATAATAGAAAAGTATCTGAACACATTTCTAAAATAACCGACCCTTCGCTTCAAAGTTTGGAAGATTTTGGAGATTTACTTACTGCATCAAAGATGTACACTACCAATTGGGTATTTCTAAGATCGAATCAGGATGATAAAGATGCTTTGAAGCGTCTTCATAACATTGATTACCCTAAGTTGAAAGTAAAATTAAATCTGTTATCCGGAAAGTGGGATCATAAACAGATGGCAGATAGTTTGCAAAAAATATATACCGGGTTTGAGCAGCTTCTTGTAGTTGAAAAAGGAGTAATGTCATCGTTACAGAAGTTTGAAGATTATAATGACCCTGTTGCAAAATTTGAATCAGAGCGCATAATAGAAGACGAAGTGCTTCCACATACTTCAAGGTTAATGAATTCACTCTCGGGCATCATTTCATATGAACAGAATATCAGGAATCAAAAGAATAAAGACCTGGAAGAATACTCTATGCGCTTAAGAATGTTGATTTCGATTCTTGCTATTACAATAATCTTTTTGGGCACTTTTCTTTCGTTATATATGGCCAGGGTCATTGTTAGTCCGATCAATAAGATAAGAGATATGGTAAATGATCTTGGTAAAGGAATTATCAGGAAAGTAAATCATAAAGTAAGCAATGATGAAATCGGTAAAATGGTTCGTTCTGTTAATAATCTTTCTGAAAAACTGCAGGCTACTGCTACTTTCGCTACCGAAATAGGGAATAGAAATTTCAATAGTTATTTTGAACCACTTAGCGCAGAAGATACTTTAGGAAAGGCGCTTATTGCAATGCGTAATAATATTAAATCAAGCTATCAAAAGCTAAACGAAGCGCAACATATTGCGAAATTGGGAAGCTGGGAGAGAGATGTTAAAAATGATCATGTATCCTTATCCGATGAATTGTTTTGCATTTTTGATATTGATCCTGTTTCTTTTGATTCCAGCTTTCAAAGCATTTTGCAATTGATTCATCCGGAAGATATAAAAAACTTTCAAGCTATTGGAAGAAAATATATGCAGGATCATCTGCCTGCCACTTATGAATGCAGAATTATTTCGGCAAAGGGAGTTACAAAAAATATTTCAGTTCAGAGTAAAGTAGTAATCGATGCACATGGGGAAGTAATTAAAACAATTGGAATAGTGCAGGATATTACAGAACGCAAAAAGGGTGAACTCGCTTTATCGGAAAGCCAAAAGCAAATACAAACCATATTCAATGCAGCCCTGGATGCAATCGTTATTATCGATGAGGAAGGAAAAATTGTAAAGTGGGATTCAAAGGCAGAAATTCTTTTTGGATGGAAGCAGGAGGAGCAATTGGGGATGTTGCTAACCGAAACAATAATTCCTCAACAATACCGCGAGGCGCATAGGAGAGGCATGAAGCTTTTTTTAAAAACCGGGGAAGGACCGATACTGAGCAAAACAATTGAAGTTCGTGCCATTAATAAAAACAATGATGAATTTGATATCTCATTAAGCATCTCACCTTCTCTTATCGATGGCAAGCACCAGTTCATTGGTTTTATCCGCGATATCACTTCAAGAAAAAAAGCTGAAGCAAAACTCCGGAAATCTGAAGCCGATCTTGAAAGAAACAACAGGGAATTGATCCAAAAAAACAGAGACCTGGAACAGTTCGCATTTGCCGCCTCACATGACCTCCAGGAGCCATTACGCACCATTTCTGATTTTGTAGGGTTGCTGCGGCAGCAATACCAGGGAAAATTAGATGAAAAAGCCGATAAATGCCTGGCTTTTATAATACAGTCTTCCGATAGAATGAAAATATTCATAAGAGACCTGCTTCAATATTCACGGATCGGAAGTGACAATACAAATGAACAGGTTAATTGTATGGTTATATTGGATGAAGTGCTTGCCGATTTGGGAAAGGCCATTGAAGAAACAAATGCCGATATAAAGGCTGATCCATTACCTTTCATTAGCGGTCATCCTGCTGAGATCAAACAACTTTTTCAAAACCTGATTGTAAATGCTATCAAGTTCAGGAAAAAAGACAGCATCCCGAAAATAAAAATCTCAGCACAGAAAAAAGACAATTACTGGCAATTCACATTTGCAGACAATGGCATTGGAATAGAAGAACAATACAACGAAAAAATATTTGTCATTTTTCAGCGCCTGCATACAAGGAGTGAATACCAGGGCTCTGGTATTGGCCTTTCAAATTGCAAAAAAATTGTGGAATTACATAATGGAAAAATCTGGGTCGATTCAAAGCCTGGGGAAGGAAGCACTTTTCAATTTACAATTCAGCAAAACAGTAACTGATGAAACAAAAATTAAATTGCATAATGCTTATTGATGATGACGAACCTACCAACTTTGTCAGCACTATATATATTGAGGAGGCACAATGCACTAACCATTTGCAAATAACAGATAGCGGCCAAAAAGCACTTAACTATCTCACTAATAGTGAAGAATTTACCTGTGATAACAGTAGGTATCCTTGCCCGGAACTTATATTTCTTGATATTAATATGCCGGCCATGGACGGTTGGGAATTTCTTGATCAATACAAACAACTGAGGAAAGAACAGCAGGGTAAAATAATTATAATTATGCTTACAACATCACTCAATCCTGATGATAGCATAAAAGCAGGTAAAATGCCTGAAATTTCAGGATTCGCAATTAAACCGCTAACAGCTGAACTGATCGATAAAGTATTAAAGGAGCATTTTGACTGGTAATTTTTGCAGCCAACTGACCCGGGCACATCCGGATCAGCAATGTGTGACTTTGCAATTAGACACACGGAAATTGATTTCAAATAAGATCATAGAAATGAAATTAAATAAAACACTAATCACAAATTATCTGCGCCTGTAAAGAGGCACAGAACAATATTATGAAACCCTTGCGCCATTTTCTATTTTTATTTCTTTTCAGCCTTTATTCTTTTGCATTTTCGCAAAGGCTTGATGTAGATTTTAGACACATCGGATCGGATGAAGGGCTTTCTCAAAGTAACGTGCTTTGTATTTTTGAAGACAGCCGGGGCTTTATGTGGTTCGGCACAGAGCACGGGCTGAATAAATATGATGGTTACAGTATTACGGTCTACAAAAAAGATTCTAAAAAAGCCGGTAGCCTGAGCAATAATTATATAAATGATATCATAGAAGACAAAAATGGAGATCTGTGGATAGCAACCGGCGGTGGATTGAACCGGTATAACCGGCAACATGATGACTTTACTAAATTTGAACATGAGAATTTAAACGCAAATAGTATATCAAATAATTATTTGGAGAATCTTCTGAAAGACAGCGAGGACAAAATATGGATCAGTTCAGGATCAGGAATTGATGTATTTGATCCCAAGAAAAATCTGTTTACTCATTATAAACACAATAAGAATGATGAAAGCAGTTTAAATGATAGTGCTGTATCAGATATGTTTGAAGATAATATGCATAATATCTGGATATGCACTTTAAGCGGCGGGCTGAATTTATTTGACAGGAAGAAAAATGGTTTCGCCCGCTTTCAGCATAATAAGGATAGGGGTTCTATTAGTAGTAATAATATCTCTGCCGTTTTCGAAGATAGTAAACATAATGTCTGGGTCGGAACTAATGGAGAGGGATTGAATTTATTGAACAGAAGTACAGGAAAGTTCCGTGTATTTAAAAAGAATGAAACCTCCAATAGCATCTGCAACAACGTAATTATGTCTATTTCGGAAG
>Ga0268264_10003398_pt1 | contig 13739 bp, 15 predicted proteins | sample KBSSwiS32_FD_190357 | JGI IMG/M metagenome (GOLD analysis project Ga0268264, IMG submission 190357) | Switchgrass rhizosphere microbial communities from Kellogg Biological Station, Michigan, USA - KBS Switchgrass S3-2 (SPAdes) (version 2) | ecosystem: Host-associated > Plants > Roots >...
CCGTGTGCAATCGCCATCACTCACTCGATCAGCAGTTGTGCCGATGGTTGCTGCTGTCGCTCGACCGGCTCGACACAAATCAACTGGTCATGACACAGGAGCTCATCGCCAACATGTTGGGTGTTCGACGAGAAGGCATCACGGAAGCAGCGGGCAAGCTGCAGAAGGCCGGTGTCATCGAATACCGTCGGGGTCGTATTACCGTCCTCGATCGACCTCGCCTGGAATCGATGACTTGCGAGTGTTACGAAGCAGTCAGGAGCGAGACCGAACGGCTACTCCCGACACCACGGCCGCCCGGGCAGTGAGTGGAATTGATCGCAGGTTTCGAGCTCAACCCTGAAGGTTGTCGAGAAGCGCGGCGATCTTCATGGTCGCAATGCTGCAGAAAGTGTCCGAGATCGCGTATGGCAGAACGATTCGATCTCCGTGGCGCATTCCCCCGCACGTGTAGACCACATTGGGCACGTAACCTTCCCGATCAGAAGTGTCCGGCCTGACCAGGGGCTCGCTGGAGCGTGCAAGAACTTTGCTGGGATCGGCTTTATCGAGTAAGACTGCGCCAATCGAGTAGCGGCGCACAGGCCCCACTCCATGCGTCAACAGCAACCATCCCTCATCGAGCTCGATTGGAGCCCCGCAATTACCGATCTGGACAAACTCCCACGGAAAATGCGGCCGCAACAAGGCTCGTCCGCCATTCCACGTGAGCAGATCGTCCGAGTAGATCAGGTACAGATTCTCATTGTCCTGGCGCGCAATCATGGCGTATTGGCCGTTGATCCGGCGGGGAAACAGACCCATGCCCTTGTTGCGGGCCGCGTCGCCTCGTAGCGCCGTCATTCGGAAGGTTTCGAAGTTTCGAGTCTCAATCAACTCCGAGCGAATGGCTCTTCCGGTGTAAGCGGTGTAGGTCGCATAGAATATCTTCTCGCCACCGTCGTCAAATTCGAGAAAGCGCGCATCCTCGATGCCATTGGATTGGGATGCCAGTACCGGAAAAATCACCCGTTCGCTCAAATCGCCGCCCGATTTGAATGCAAGCTCCACTCGATCTGCATCCGGCAGCGGTGCGGCACCGATTATGTCTGGAACGCCAGCCAGGCGTGCGGGCAGGTCGACGCTGACGTTTCCATCCGCCGTAATCAAACCTGTCCGGAACGTCAGCGAGGAAATGTGGCCTTCACCCACGGCCCGGAGGCTGAGAATGAAACGCCTGCCACCCACAGGCACCCCTGTTTGATCGGGATGGCTGACGATGCTCGGATTGAACAATGCCGCCGCCTCGAATGAATACTCGTGGAGAAAATAGGCCCCTATCAGCCGCCGTTGATCCAACGTGAAGGGCACGTGCCCCTCGAAGGCTGCCTCCATCTCCAGTGCCCGAGACTCAAATGTTTGCAGCAGGTTGCGATGCCGGCCGAGGAAGCTTTCCAGCACGTCAGCCAGCTGCGCCGCCACGGTTGCGGAATCCAGTGCAAGCACCCGCTCGACGATATGATTCGCACGAGACTTGTCTGTTGGATTGAAATCGCGCGGTTCAGTGGCCGGCTTGAACGGGCGAACCACTACGCGCGCGGGGTCGGGACGCAGGTGCAAGGCCTGCCTGTTGAAAAACGTGCTTTTTGACAAGGATCACTTCCGGATTGGCGATGAGCGCGTCAATGCACCCGCGCCGGAGCAGGTTGAGAGCGCAGAGGTTTTGCAACGTTTCCCGCAAATCGCGTGAGGTCGCGCGCGTCGACGAGTGCCAGCAGATAGGACACAACGGACTCACCGCCATTGTTCTCGTTGGCCCGGTCAGGATGCAAACCGTCGCGACAGCTACCGGTGCGGGGATCAATTAATGCGATAGCAAGGTCATTTGTGCCAAAGAACCATTCGAGTGCAGCGGCTGCCGCGGCACGCCAGTGCAGATCGCCCTCAGCCCGCCAGGCAGCCAGAGCAGCCGCAATGGTGGCGGCTGCTTCGAGCGGCTGCTGATCGAACGAGCGGGGCCGCTCACGCCGAACACCGAAACTCTGCGAACCAACAGGCCGGAAATAGCCGGCTTCGCTCGTCTGCACGGCTGTGAGCCACCGAAGCGCGCGCAAGCCGGCCTCGATGTATGCCGCGGTAGAAGTGGATTCTCCGGTTACGATCAAGGCCTGCGGCAGCCGGGCGTTATCGTAGGCAAGCTCATTCTCGAACCACACCCAATCAGCAGTCGCAACGGCCGACAACATTGAGAGCAACCTGCGAGCCAGCAGATGTTGAATCTCCACTACGTGAGTATCGCGATCCGCTGAGCTCAGGAAGGCTTCCAGGCCAAGGAGCGTGAAGGCCCAGGCGCGCGGCGACGTAAAGTCGCGCACGCTCGGCAAGCCTTGCGCGAACAGAGCGCTCGCCCAACGGCGTCGTGACGGGTTGGCATCACTTCGGGAACAGACACCCAGAGCCCAAAGCGTGCGACCATGACTGTCTTCCGAGCCCTGGTCCTCGAGCCAGCGTCGATCGAAGCTCATGAAGTTGCGAAACCGGCGCGTCTGCGGATTCCACGCATGCTGGATGAATGCTGCGAATCGGGCCGTGACCGTTTCAGACAGACGCTCCTGGTCTGACGAAGTCAATGCGCACGCCAGCAACAGCGCGCGCGCATTGTCGTCGACGCAATAACCGTGGGAGCGGTCGGGCACCGAATGGACCGCATGTTGAAACAAGCCCGTATCGTCGCACATTGCCAGAAAATGGCCGAGGTTGATCTGCGGTGAAGCTTGACCGTTGGCGCGGGGCACGCCTTCCCTATGCAGTACCAGGAGCTTGTCTCGACTGCCATGGGCAGCCCGGGCGAACGTCGCCAGGTACCTCTCGGCACATCGCTGCCAGGTCATGGAGCGACTGTGAGAATACGCTTCCTTGCGCAATGCGTTGCGTCGCGCGTCATCGGTCAACAATGATGCAATTGAGCTCCCGAGTGCCTGGGAATCCGCAAACGGAACCAGAATACCGCGGCCATCCGCAAGTAATTCACGTGCGTGCCAGTATGGGGTCGAGACCACGGCCTTACCAACACCGAAGCTATACGCCAGCGTACCCGAGGTCATTTGTGATTCGTTGAGATAGGGCGTGACATAAACGTCGCACATCGATATGTAATCCACGAGGGTGGCTTGATCGACGAAGCGATCTAGAAAAACCACGTGCTCCTCGACACCCAGCGCGACTGCGCGGGCCTGCAGGCGGGCTCGATAAGCCTCCCCCTCGTGACGCACCAGGTTGGGATGCGTTGCTCCAAGGACAACATACACCGCATCCGGACGGCTTTCGAGAATCGCCGGCAAAGCCGCGATCATGGTCTCGATGCCCTTGTTAGGCGAGAGCAGACCAAAAGTCAGGATGACCGGTTTGGCCTCGAACCCATAACGCCGCTTTGCGGCATCGGGCTCGACATAGGGGCAGTCCGGAATGCCGTGCGGGATGACCTCAATCTTGTCCGGCGCGATTGCGTACACTGTATTCAGCAACTGGCGTCCCTTCTCCGCCATGACCACTACGGTTGCTGACAGATCGGCTATCTTCCTCAACACACGCCGTTGTGCTGACGTCGGCTCCGCCAGGACAGTGTGCAGGGTTGTCACGAGCGGTACGGTCAAATTTTCCAACAGGCCCAGAATCCGCGAGCCGGCCTCGCCGCCAAATATCCCGAATTCGTGCTGCAGACACACGACATCAAACTTAGCCTCGTTGAGGAACCGGGCGGCACTTTGATATTGCCGGGAATCATCCGCATGAACCTGAAAACGCACTGACGCAGGGTAATCGTAGACGCAATCGCCATCATTCATCGCCACGATGGCGGTGTCGGCGACCCCGTGCGAAGCGGCTATGGCGTGCTGAAGATCGGTTGTGAAAGTAGCGATCCCGCAGCGACGCGGCAGAGAATTTCCAATGAACGCGATTCGATAGGTAGTAGTCAAATGCGGCGCCTCCACCGTGGTTTAGGGACGATGGGCTTCGACCCCACCCGCCGGGCATCCCGACGGCGCACAATCTGACCACCTCCATGACAATACGCCAAAGTGCAACGCCGCTCCGTACGGCAGCACACTTAGTGCCGTTCAGCTCCAGCACACTTATCATCCGGGGCCCCGCCGTCACCGCAGGGGCATGCTCTGAGCCGTGCGATTCGCGCTCAGAGCACGTCCTTCCTACATACTTCCTACATATCCATCCCAGCCATGCCGCCGCGCGGCATGCCGCCACCGGCGTGCACATCGTCCTTCGGGCTGTCGGCAATCATCACCTCAGTCGTGAGCAACAGTCCCGCGACGGAGGCAGCATTCTGCAGCGCCAGCCGCGTAACTTTCGTCGGATCGAGAATGCCTTCTTCGAGCATATCTGCAAACTCACCTGTCGCGGCGTTGTAGCCGTAGGCACCCTTGCCTGCCTTGACCTGGTTGAGGATAACTGCAGGATCTTCGCCGGCATTCTCAACGATGTTGCGCAACGGCTCCTCGATCGAGCGCGCGAGAATACGGATGCCGACCGTCTGATCCTCGTTGGCGCCCTCCAACTTATCGAGTGCTTTGAGGGCTCGGATCAGTGCCACTCCGCCGCCCGGGACGACTCCTTCCTCAATGGCTGCGCGCGTAGCATGCAGGGCGTCCTCGACGCGGGCTTTCTTCTCCTTCATCTCCATCTCGGTAGCTGCGCCGACCTTGATCAGCGCGACGCCGCCTGAGAGCTTCGCGAGACGCTCCTGGAGCTTCTCCTTGTCGTAGTCGCTGGTCGATTCCTCGACCTGCTTGCGGATCGACTCCACGCGGGCCTTGATGTCCGCCGCTTTGCCGGCTCCATCAATGATCGTCGTGTTCTCTTTCGTGAGCACAACTTTCTTGGCCTCGCCCAGATCCTCCAGGGTGACTTTCTCGAGAGACAAACCTACCTCATCGGAGATTACCGTGCCGCCGGTCAATACAGCGATGTCCTGCAACAGCGCCTTGCGACGATCGCCAAAGCCCGGGGATTTCACCGCCGCTACTTTGAGAATGCCACGGATGTTGTTGACGACCAGTGTAGCCAGCGCTTCGCCCTCGAGGTCCTCGGCGACCACAATGAGCGGGCGGCCCGCCTTCGAGATGGTCTCCAGGAGCGGAATCAACTCGCGGATATTCGAGATCTTCTTGTCGCACAGGAGAATCAACGGTTTGTCGAACTCGACCGTCTGACTCTGCTGCTGGTTGATGAAATAGGGAGATAGATAGCCGCGGTCAAACTGCATGCCATCCACCACCTCGAGCTGGTTTTCGAGCCCCTGGCCTTCTTCGACGGTGATGACGCCTTCCTTGCCCACCTTCGCCATTGCATCAGCGATGGTCTGGCCAATCGACTCATCGGAGTTCGCGGAGATTGTGCCGACCTGTGCGATCCCCTTGGAGTCCTTACACGGCTTTGACAGGCGCTTCAACTCGTCCGTCGTGACGATCACAGCCTTGTCGATGCCGCGCTTGATGTCCATTGGGTTACGGCCGGATGCGACGGCCTTCAAGCCTTCGCGGATGATCGCCTGCGCCAGAACCGTCGCGGTCGTCGTCCCGTCGCCAGCTTCGTCCGAAGTGCTGGAAGCAACTTCCTTCAGCATCTGCGCGCCCATATTCTCGAACTTGTCCTGAAGCTCGATCTCCTTTGCAACCGATACACCGTCCTTCGTGATGGTGGGTGCACCGTAGCTCTTTTCCAGCACCGCATTGCGCCCCTTCGGGCCAAGTGTGGCCTTGACCGCATTGGCAAGGATGTTGACACCCTTGAACATGCGTTGGCGCGCATCATCGCTGAATCTAACTTCTTTAGCTGCCATTGTCGTGTCCTTCGGGTAAGTCTACTTGGAATTTATGACGGCCATGACGTCTTCTTCACGCATGACCAGGAGCTCGTCGCCTTCAAACTTCACTTCGGCGCCACTGTATTTGCCAAAGAGAATCTCGTCGCCGACCTCGATATCGCACGGACGCACCTGCCCATTGTCGAGAATCCGGCCCTTGCCAATGGCGATGACCTTGCCTCGAACGGGTTTTTCAGCTGCGGTATCAGGAATGACGATGCCGCCGGCCGAGATGCGATCCTCTTCCAGGCGTTTCACAATGACGCGGTCGTGCAGAGGTCGGATTTTCATATTGGATGCTCGTTGCAGGCGGTAAGTGTTCTTTTGAACAAACACTGAAATGGGGACGCAACTGAAGAATTACAAGGCGCGGATGCCTCGCCTCGCCACAATGTCAGCCGAATCTAGCAGCGATCAACAAGACACAAAACAGGGCGAGCCAAACGAGGTATCTGAACAGCGGGCGCCGCTCGGTTGCTCGGGCATCGGCCAACGGCTGCGTTGCGGGGACCGCCGGACCCGGCGGCCGTTTGGGTAACAGCCTGATGAGTCGCTCAGCCAATGTGTTTGATTCCACGCGGGGCACTACGTGGTTCGGCATCGCTTCGATGATTGAAGCCAGCTTATGCGCCGCGACATCAGTGGGCATCGCAGCCAGGGATGCAGCTTCACTCCAGGGATCCAGGCTCATTCGACCCAAAATCGATGCCAGTGCGAGCGGTACACCATTACGGTCGTCGCCGAGCGGCTCGAAAAGAAATGCTGTGTACTCGAGCCCGGGATGAGAAAACGAGGCTCGCATCTTCATGTCAGCTTCGCACGACGCCGAAAAAACCGGGCCGCGGGCCCGGTTTCATCGTTCGTCAATTTCACGTTTGGCAGCATCCTGCCGCCGTCAACCCGACAGCTCGCAACAATGCCATGCGCCAGTCCGGTCAACCTTCGAGTCAACTTTCCTGCCGGGATACCGGGTTGCGCGCTTCGAAGTGGCGCCACCTTCATCTTCCCAGATATCCAACTCGGCGGTCTGACGACTGCGTGCTTCGCCACTATCTCTCACTTGCGGGCCCACTCGCGGGGCGCTCACGGTCCAAGGGCCGGCAGTGCCGGCCCCCGTCGCCCGCGGCACTGCGCGCTCGTTCACGGATGGCTCGTAACGCATGGCCTGCTCCTGGTTACCGCGCTCATCTCAACGCGGCTGGCGGATTGCTGATGACTACCTCGACGCGACGGTTCTGCTGTCGGCCGGACGCCGAATCGTTGTCGGCAACCGGGTCGCTGCGACCCTTGCCGGATGCGGTCAGCCGCGTTGCGCCAATCCCTTGCGCCGTCAGATACGATTTCACCGACTCAGCACGGCGCTCGGAGAGCGCCTGGTTGTAATCTTCACTACCCACGCTGTCCGTGTAGCCTTGGATGGCCACATTGCGGTCCGGATACTTGTCGAGGAACGTGGCCAGTTTGTTCAAGTTGCCCGTCGCGCCCGACTTCAGGTCGGCCTTGCCGGTGGTGAACAGGACGTCGCCGAGCGTCAATACCAAACCGCGGTCTGTGGGCTTGGCATGCAAAGCGTCAATCTGTCGCTGCAGCTCCGCTGCCTGCTGCTCCGAGTTTGCAGCGGCCAACTGCGCAGCGGTGGCATCGGTGCGCGCCTGATCTGCCGCTGCCCTCTGTTCGGCCCCTTCGGCGCGCGCTGTCGCCGCCTGGCCCTTCGCCGCATCGGCTTCGCGGGTGCGAGCGTCCAGGCGCGACTTGTCGCGGTCCGCAGTAAGCGCAACGCGCTGATCCTCGGCGAATCGAGCTTCGGCCAATGCCTTTGCCGTATCGACCTTGCGGTCGGCCAGATAAACCCTGTGCGCGGCCAGTTCCTTGTTGGGTTCCGGTTGTTCCGCTGCCCGAACCGCCAGATCTGCATCCTTGATCGCGGCCGCCGCGCGGCTTGCGAGGTTTGGATCAGACTGAAGCTGTGTCAGCTTGGCGCGCGCTTCCATGGCACCGTCAGGTTTGACCGGGGCCGCCGCGCAGCCCGCTAGCAGTATGGCTGCTACGGCCGTGGCAATCAGCGTACTGCGAACCGTCTGGCCGTTGTGGTTGGTGTCGTTCATTGCTTGTCTCCTGACCCGCGTTTCATTTCATCGACCAGCGTACTGTTGCTGCGCTTCATTTCGTCATTCACCGCATTCGCTTTGAGCGCCGATGCCTTCGCGGAGGCCAGCTCTGCCTCGGCTCGCGACTGATCGGCAAAGTGCTCCGCGAGCACCATCTTCTTTTCCGTGACTGCGGTGTCTGCCAAAGTAAGCTTGGCGTGTGCTTCCCCCAGTTCTCCAGGGGCGTACCGCGCGGCTTCACCCCGTTCAGCGGCGGCAATAGCCTGCTGTGCGGCCTGCAGATTGGCCGATGGAGCAGGCGGCGTCGATGCGCAGGCTCCAAGCATGAGCAGCCCGGAACAAACGAGGGCTATCGGCGCACGAGAGCTGTGGTTGGCTGGTGAAGTTCGTTTCATGTCAGTTCTCTACTGGTGAAGGAGGGGCCGTCGTACGGCACCCATCAGAAGCTCAGTTTACGCGCCCGGGCGGTCGGTGTCGGTGCGCGAGCGCACACAGGCTGCGCTCGCCGGTTTCAGCCGGACTTCAGAAGTCCTACTTGAGTTGCATGTCATTGGTGACCGACTTGACACCGTTGACTGCACTCGCAACCCGTACAGCGCCCTTGATATCGTCGCGCGAGCTCACGAAGCCGCTCAGTTGGACGACACCTTTGAAGGTTTCCACCTGCACCTCGGAAACTTTGAGTCCGGGCTCGTTGAAGATGGCGGCTTTCACCTTGGTTGTGATGACGCTGTCATCGACATATTCACCCGTCCCCTCATGAGTACGGGTGGAGGCGCAGCCCAGACTCATCATCAATGCCAGGCCGCAGAACAGTGTGGTTATAGATTTGATTCGTTGCATGAGAGACCCTTGTTAACCGCGCGTGCCGCGCCGTATGAAGTTGACGAAAACCAGGAGCATGACGGCCCCCAGAAACGAGACGAGCAGGCTCGGAAGACTGAAGTTGTTTTGATTGATGGTTGAGACCCCCATGACCGGACTCAACAGCCAGCCGCCGAGCGCAGCGCCGACGATCCCCACCACGACATTGAGCAGAATGCCCTCCTGCGTTCGCATGACGGCGCTCGCCGCCCATCCAAGCAATCCACCGACCACGAGCCAGACTAGAATGTTCATGACTATATGTGCTCCGATTCGTACTGACGGGCACACTACTCGCATTCGCCAACATGATCTGTACGGCGCCGCACGAATGACTGTTGCCGTTCAACCTGTACGCACCTGCAAGCGAGTCATGGTGTACGCTGCAGTAGTGTCTAAAGGAGCAATTCATGATTTTTACATCGAGGGGTTCGAGTCGTCCCTTCTCTGGGCTTCCTGCCACGGCCGAATCAGTCGCTGAGCATCGCGCGCGTCTGGCGCGCGAACAGGAACATGCGCTGCAACGCAGGACGGAGGCTCTTTCAGGCCAGATATCCATCACAAATACGCCGTCGGAGCGCATCCTCATATGGGAGCAACTCCATGGCTTACCTCTACCCTCCAGCCCGAATCACAAGCTTCTGGAAGTCATCGCGGCGGCGACAGATCTTCAGATCGAGCAAGTACAGGAGGTGCAGAAGTTGCGTGTAGCACGCGGCAGCCCATCTCCCTAAACTCGCCGTTGAGGGCAACCAATCGAGGCTAAGCGGCCTCATGGCACCGTTGAGGAGCTCTCAATCCGCAGGTCACCGACGTGAGAGCTTCAGTCAACAGGAAGTAACCAGCTCTCGCAGCACCGACACGGGATAACCATGCACTGCGGAACGCTCAGCGAGGGCACTCAGACGAGTCAACTCTAGAGCAATCTCGTTCGGACGCAACACCCATCCCACGCACCTGGTTTCGATGGCACTGATAGGCATGCTGGGAAAGCGCGCGGATCCCGGGTATTGCGCGAATGTAATCCCGCCGGTCCCTTTAATGGCACATACGCCCAGGGCCCCGTCAGAACCGGCCCCGGAAAGAACAACGCCGATTGCGCGGCTACCACGATCCACGGCCAGAGAGGCGAATAACACATCCGCCGGATGGTGCGGTGCACGCGCGGCAGGCACCACGCTGATCAAACCATCGATGATGGTCACTTCCGCATCGGATCGCAGGACGTAAACATGACCCCGCTTCGGCACGACACCATCCTGCGCAAGGGCCACCGTCTGACTGACCCTCTTTGCCAAAACGTCGTTCAGTGGAATGTAACGCCGGTCCGAGTCCGGATGTTGAACGATTATGAAGGCCTGGTCTCCCCGGGCCGGCGAGGCAGACAACAGCTCGACGATCGGCTCGAGGTCCCTCGCCGAGGAGGCTACGACCACGATAGGAAACGTCTCCATTCAACCCTCACAATATGCTTTGATTAGACGGCTGAGCGGTCATTGCGCACGGACGCCTGATCAGCACATGATACTGCTCCCACCCAACGCGTCGGTACGCTTACGAACACAACGGCGGCTTTGCCTGTGTACGCCTCCGCACCGACACACGGCGATCTGCGGCATAACATGAGTGCCAGACCATTGCACTGCTGCGGCCTCACAGTATCCAACCGCACTCCGTGGCAGCCCCGTCACTTCGGTCGAAACAGGGCGCACAACCGAACATGATCACGAATTTTCCAGCGAATCCCGGCTCAGGAGCCGTGGTGCGCGTTATATTTTTCGCACTTCTGGTCGCCGTGGCAGGAACTGCCTCGGCTCAAAAGGCTCCAGGCACATTGCCGATTCACGCTCAGGCCAGCCGGTATGGCGGTGGCTGGGACTGCGTGGCAGGTTACACTCAACGAGCACAGACGTGCATACCCATCGTCGTTCCACTGAATGGCTATCTCGATGCTTCCCGCAATGAATGGGAATGCGATCGAGGGTTTATAAAGGCGCAAAAGGGTTGTATTGCTGTCAAAGTCCCGGATAACGCCCATCCCGAAGACTACTCGTTCAGCAGCGGATGGCGATGTAATCGCGGGTATCACCAGAACGAGCACGGCTGCACGCGGATTTTAGTGCCGGAAAACGCTTATTCGCTCGAGCTGGTTAGCGGCGGCCGTGGATGGGAGTGTAACCGCGGTTTTCGTCTGGCCGAAAATTCGTGCGCGCCAGTCAAAATCCCCTCGAATGGCTATCTAGGACGCTACGGGGATGACTGGCAATGTGAACGCGGCTTCGCCAAACAGAGCGAGTCATGCATCGCAGTTGTCGTACCGAAGAATGCCTATCTGGATGCAAGCGGAACCGACTGGCAGTGCGAGCGAGGCTTCAGCCGCAAACAGGCCACGTGTAATGCCATCGCTGTGCCGGCCAACGCCTACATCGCCCGTTCAGGCAATGAGTGGAATTGCGTGAATGGTTTCCGGAGGCGCAGCGACGGATGCATTCCTGAGTAATTCCGCTGCATTCGAGCATCGCTTTCGCTAGCGCTTCTCTCACGTCGCTGCCGATCCAACAGGAGTATCCGTGGCCTATCGCACTGTCAGCAATACCTACACCTGGCACTGGTGTCACAACTGCTCGCATTGGCCGAGTCATGACTTTGATGAGCGCCAGGACAAGCCACCGACCTGGAACGGTCAAGTGTTATGTCCCGAATGTGCAACGCGCGATGGCTGCAGCGACTGCCAGCACTCCGTCACGTTGAGCGTGGGCCGCGCATCCGATAGTTGGTTACCTTCATAGTCAGACCATGAGGGGGCTGAAGTCGCCCGGTACCTCGAGGAGGGGCACTACATCTCGCGGTTCTTTTCTGTGCATCTGCTTACCGTAGATCAGATTCTGGCCGCGTAGAGTGGGCATGCGTCGCAGGACCCCGGTCTCGGGAGCCAGAAGCCCACGCTCCTGGGCTATTGTCACCGCTTGAGTCCTGCCCACGGCCTGAAGCTTCTCGAGGATAGACTTGACATGAGTTTTGACGATCCCTATCGAGACCGTCAATTTCAGGGCAATGACTTTGTTGCTCAGACCCAGAATCATCTGCGCCAACACGTCCCGCTCCCGTTGCGTCAGTGGCCTCTGTTTCAGCCTGTCAGCGACGCGGATTGCAACTGACGGTGCCAATGCAACTCCGCCCTGGTGAGTGAGTTTCAAACTCTCCATCAGCTCTCCCGGACTCACGTCAAACAGGAGGTATCCCCGCGCTCCGCGCTCGAGCGCGTGACAGATCTCTGCTTCGCTGTCGCGGTGGGTCAGAATCACGACTCGATGAGAGGTGGCAGTGCGTGATTCGATACGTCGCAGCCCGGCCTCATAGTCTGCAATGACGAGCGCACGCGACGCGCCGCCTTCCACGTTCCAGCCGGGCCTGCAATTGACCGGCTCGAACCCACTCTGCTTTTGAAGGATGGCCATCAATCCAGAGCAGATGAGCGCATTGCCGTGCTCAATGAATACTGTGATGCCATCCGAATGATGCATGGTTGCTCCCATCGGCCCGCTTTAAACGTCTGCAGCCGTTCTACGCAATGCCGGAAATGGTCACTGCGCAACAATGGCCGAAATTCGCACCAACACGGCGATACAGACCATGCATTGCCAAGACCTGGCCTCACTTCGGGGTGATGATGTAGATACCATGGGACGGTCAGTCCAACTGTTCGATAGCGAACGCATCGAACGGTCGAGGATGTGTGTGTGTGTGGTATCGAACGGACCCAATGCGAGGAATCCGCCAAAATGACCGACGTGAACGACAGCATCGATACGCTCGCCGGAATCTCCGAATGCGTTCGACGCCGCTCAGACTGTCTGGACAACTGCCGCGACGCTGCGGCCCGGTATCACCGTTCGTTCATCAACCGAATTACTCGACCCTACAGGATATCCAATGCAAACCATTTCAGGGACTTTCAATGATCGTCAGACGGCGCAACGCGCGGTAGATCAGTTGCTCGCCCGCGGCTTTACGAACGCCAGCATACATCTGCAAACACGGGCGACCTCTGACCGTCCTGACGCGGACACCCCGACCGACCGAGGAATGATGGCCAGTGTGGGCCACTTTTTCTCCAATCTGTTTAGTGAGTCAGAGGAAAAGGAGCACGCCGGCAACGACGCCGAAGCAGGTCGCCGCGGCAGCTCAGTCGTCGCTGTAGATACGAGTGATGACTCGGAAGTTCAGATGGCCGAGTCCATCATGGGTCAACTCGGTACGATCAACGTCGATAATCGCGCAGAGTAGTGGAAAAGCGCGGCTGGGCCGGATTTGACACCAACGATTGACACGGGGCGTGCTGCAGAGTGAATTCACGTGGGAAGGTGAGTCCCAGGTGCAGCACGACCACCGCGGCCTCGAGAACCCGCGATGAGCCGGCGAGTAGACCGGCAATAGCTCCCCACACCCCCGACCGGGGCTCCAACTACGATGATGTCGCTATTTGCCCGTTGTTTTCTGATTCGGATGAATCCCCCCTCGCTCTGCAGTCATCTTGCTGCCGGGGTGTGGCGCCAGCAGACGGTCGCTTTCCTTCTTCACCACCGCATAACACTCGCAACATAGCTTTTCCAACATAGGCCTGTCGGTCACCGTGATCTTGCCACGAGCATAGCGGATGATACCGAGCTTATGCAGCTTTCCCGCCGCCTCGGTAACACCTTCACGGCGAACACCCAACATGTTGGCGATCAGCTCCTGCGTCATCGTCAACTGGTTGGACGACAGGCGGTCGAGAGACAGGAGCAGCCAACGACAGAGTTGTTGATCCACCGAATGATGTCGGTTACACACCGCGGTCTGGGCCATCTGCGTGATCAGTGCCTGCGTGTAACGCAGAAGCAGCAGCTGCATGGAACCATTGCGAT
>Ga0268264_10003406_pt1 | contig 13726 bp, 9 predicted proteins | sample KBSSwiS32_FD_190357 | JGI IMG/M metagenome (GOLD analysis project Ga0268264, IMG submission 190357) | Switchgrass rhizosphere microbial communities from Kellogg Biological Station, Michigan, USA - KBS Switchgrass S3-2 (SPAdes) (version 2) | ecosystem: Host-associated > Plants > Roots >...
GTTATGGTGGAGAACCGTGACGTGTTCCCTTTTATGATAAGACTGAGAGGCTCATTATCCTGCGTCACACCCAGCTTGGCTATCAATGGGACGGGCGAGCCGCGGTCCACGAACTTAAAGGCGATGGAGTACACCGGCCCAGCTTCGTTGAACTGCAGGGTATAATGTTCTTTACCGATGTTCTGAGCAAACTTATGAAGGAGGAAGGTGCCGCTGTCGGGCACTTGGGCCGCAGCAGATAAGGCCCATGCGGAAAGGAGCAGGATGGTAAGGTTCTTTCTCATAGCGTTTATTCATCTTTGAGGCTGTGAATATAGCTCCGGGTCACCGCATGCCCAAAAAATTCGATAACCGCCGCTGCCGTCAGGGCGTCTATGATATTCCCCGCCACAGGTATCCAGCCTACGAGGAATTCAGATATACCCCTTCCGACCAGGGTGGCGATATTTCCCACGACAAAGGAAGTAGATATGGATTTTTTAAGGTCGACATGGAACACACTACCCAGGCGGATGACCATGATGACCTCGATGGGGACAAGGATAAGGTTATCGCTGGCCGGAAGCTGAGCCATGATAAAGGCAGCCAACGCTCCGGCGATGGCAGCAAGGTGTATGATCCTTCGGCTTCTTGTTCGTTCGAGGTAAGGCATAGACATGACTTGACCTCTAAATATATCAAAAATTCATGCCTGGGACAGGAACTCCCCCCAACTTTCCTCCGACATATTCTTTTTCCAAAGAAGCTTCTGCCCGGATGGGGGATTTGGAAGAATGCATCCTTCTCAGGGAAGATGCCCCGGAACAATCCTTTTCCACCAGGAGAAACTGGTCCCTCCTGAACAGATGCCTGGACATCAAAGAGGTATTATGTGTCGTAAAGATCAGCTGAGAGCCCGGTTTATCGATCGTGGCGTCATGAAAGGTCTTGATCAAATAGCGTAAAAGGAAGACATGAAGCTTGGATTCGAGTTCGTCAATAAAGACCAGTTGTTTATTTTGAATAGCAAACGCAACGTAGCAGCTCAACATTAAATACCGGTATGCGCCCGCGGATTCATATTTCCAGGTGTCGATCCTGGAGAAATCTTCCAGCTCTTTATGTAAAGGGCAGGCTTGTATCTTTATTCTCTTCTTTTCCTTCCAGATACTAAGCAGGTCGGTGTCTGCACAAAGCTCCCGGCATGCCGGACATTTTAATTTATCCAGCACGATGCCCAGTCCAAGGTCCGCCTTTTCAAGGAAGTCGTATAGAAGGTCTTGATAATCCTTATGGAATATGATCATCATCGCCCTGTCGTCATGTCGGCGTTCGAAGTCGCCCGGGATGATGATATTACCTCTGAGCCATTTGGCAACCTCGTCGATATGCGGGAGACCATCCTGTGTCATCAGTATGGACAAAAGCAGTTGGGTGGGGCGTGTAAAGTACAACGCCAGCTCCAGTCTTTTATCGCACATCTTCTGCCAGATCTTGCTGACAGTGATATTTTGTTTGTTCCTTTCAAAAAGGAAGTTCTCCCGGATCTTTGGTTCTGCGTAAGTCAGGTATTCTGATTGAACCTCGTGCTCGAGCACTTTGTAGCCGTACCTGTATTTTATACTGCCCAATATAAATTCAGTTTCAAAGCGGGTGGGCCGGGCAGGCGTGTCGGTCCTGCCAGTACGAAAGTGGTCTGCTTCTATGTCATTGGTAATGATACTCCTGATAAAGGACTGATAGGTCTTTATGAAGTTGGTCTTCCCGCAATTATTATATCCATATATGCCTACAGACTTTAGTAGCTGAAGAGAGGGGTCGAAATTGTAGCAGGTAAGCAAATTATCCGGGAGTTCCTTTAATGACAAAGGCACGAGATCCAAGGTCTGCTCTTTCTGATATGAAAGATAGTTCTCTATCGTAATAGTTTTAAGCATATTATTTCGGTTTAAAATGTTTCTTGCGAAAAACTGTAAATTCTCCAGATCGGATCATTAAAAAGAGGGTGCCTGAGTGCTACTTTTTACAGATTCGCGTGTTTGAATGATGATTGGAACATTTAACCACACTACTAAAAACTAAAACTTATGCAAACATAGGAATTTTCCCAACCATCCAATATTTTTTACGGTCTCCGTTGTAAACAATTGTTAATAACGGAAAATCCCCTGGACGCCCAAGCTAGGAATCATCGTGATCCTTATCATCACGCTCAGATAGTTATTGCCTCCCTCAGACGCTCATCGGATATTCTCTTTCTTTAATTTCTATTCCTATCAAAGAAACACTCACTTTTATGAAGAAAGGTCTACTATCCATTGTCCTTTTTATAACAACCTTATATTCGAATGCGCAGGATACTACCGCCAGTTTGCATTCGAATGGTTCTAAAGCAGCGCTTGTCATAGGAATGAGCAATTATTATAACCTGTCCTATTTGAGCGCTCCAGTGAATGATGCCAATGATATGACGCGGGTATTAAAAGATCGGGGCTTTCAGGTTGTCACACTCATAGACCCCAGTCCCAGGCAGTTGCAACGTGGTGTCGCCAGATTTAAAACCATCGCAAAAAATGCTGAAGCAGGTCTGATCTACTGTTCAAGCCATGGTTGCAGTTTTAGGAATGGAAAAGCCTATGTGTTGTTGCCTGGCGCGGGGAGTTTTGAGGACTGGAATTTTGCGGCATCCATTTATTGCATTACGAATTTTGTCAACCTGTTGAAGGAGGTTAATTGTTCATCTAATGTTCTCTTGCTGGATCTCTGCAGATGCACGCTGCCGAATGATTATACAGATGACGACAAAGACACACTTACAGTCCCTTCCAATTTCTTTATAGGCTATGCCACCTCCGCAGGCGGACCCTCGATAGAGTACCGTAACGAAAGGAACAGTGTATTTACCGGGAGGCTTTTATACTACCTCGTTTCGTTCCATCTGAGCATTCAGGAAATATTCCGGATGACCAGGCAGGATGTGATAAGCCGGACCAATGGCGCACAGGTGCCTGAAATAATTGATTCGTTAAGACATAGCTTTCCCTTTTCCATCGATTCCTTATCCTCTAAAATGCTATAAAAGTTAAATTGCGCTTCAACAAATTTAGTCCTGTAGGGGTTTTGTAGTAGTCGGCATTACATTCCCCCCATCCACGGCACTTATATTTGTTCCACAATCCCCCATTATGTCAATCTACTCCCGACTGGCCTTACCGCCTTGCCTGCTATTTGTCGTTGTCTACGTACAGGCCCAACCACGCATTCTTACCAACCAGGTAGGCTATGAAGTAAGTCTATCTAAACATGCAGTCATCATGGCGGAGACCAAGCTGGACATCACGAGCTTCCTGTTGATAGACACTCACACGGGTCAGTCCGTCTACCAGGGTACTCCCATCTACAGCGGTCCCGTCAGCAAATGGAAGAACTGGGTATTCTGGACATTGGATTTCAGCAATTGGCTAAAAGAGGGATCGTACAGGCTGGAGGTCACCCTACCCAGCGGGCCGGTCAGCTCCTACCCTTTTATCATCGGCAAAAATGTTTTGGAAAAAGCAACGCTATCCGATGTGATCTATTATTTCAAGGGGCAGCGTAGCGCGGGACTGATCGACGAAGCAGATCATCACCTGCCAACTCCTCCCCAGGCGCCCGGTCCGGGACAGCTTAAAGACAAAACCCTCGACCTCCATGGCGGCTGGTATGACGCCACCGGTGACTATGGCATCCATCTGTCGCATTTGTCCTTTTCCTCGTATTTCAATCCTCAACAGGTATCTCTCACCGTGTGGAGTCTTCTAAAGACAGAAAAGCTGCTGGCCCAGCGGGATGGTACCGACTTCCGCCAGTTCAGACGCAGGCTGCTGGACGAAGCCATGTATGGCGCCGACTACCTCGTCCGCGCCCAGGCTAAGAATGGATCGTTCTATCGCAGCATAGGAGCCCCGGGATCGGGCAAGCTCGCCAAAGACAGGGGAATATCACCCGAACAAAAGAGCTATCGTATAAAGGTCTCTAAAGACGCAACATGGGCCAATGACCCGGTAAAGGACAGCTGGCGTAGCTACCAGTCCAGCTATCGTAGTGGTGCAGGTATGGCCATTGCCGCCCTGGCAATTGCCTCCACGGATAGTATTGTGGGGGAATACAGCGCTGTCGACTATCTGCATACAGCGGAAAATGCCTTTGCCTTCCTGGAAAAGGAGAATGCCCGGATGACCAATGACGGGAAAGAAAATATACTGGATGACTATTGCGCCCTCAGTGCCGCCACGGAATTGTATCGAGCCACTTCCACAAAACTATACCAGGCTGCCGCGGAGAAGAGAGCACAAAGTCTGCTATCCCGGTTCGCCTCCTGGGAAAAGTATATGGATTACTGGCGGGCTGACAATGGCGACAGACCGTTCTTTCATCCGTCTGACGCGGGGTTGCCCCTGGTAAGTTTATTGTACTACTACCCCCTGGCTCCCGAAGCAACCCAACGACAGATCCGAGATGCCGTACGCCGTTCCATGCATTTCGAGTGGGCCATCACGCATGAGGTGAACAATCCCTTTGGATATAGCCGGCAACTAGTACAGGATACCCTCGGTCAGCGGCATAGCTCATTTTTCTTCCCTCATGGCAGCGATGCTTCCCCCTGGTGGCAGGGTGAAAATGCCCGGCTCGGTTCCATGGCGGCGGCGGCCCGGCTGGCTGTCCGTCTTTTTAGGGATGACCGGCCTTTCCAGGATTCACTCGAGAATTTTGCCGTGGACCAACTGAATTGGATACTGGGCTGCAATCCCTACGACGCCTCTATGCTCCAGGGCACGGGCCACAATAACCCCGCTTATGGCTTCTTTGGCACTTTTGAATACACCAACGCACCGGGCGGTATCGTCAATGGTATCACGTCGGGACTTAATGACGAGGAAGACATTGACTTTAACCTCTCCTATGCACAGACAGGCAAGGACAATGACTGGCGCTGGGCGGAGCAATGGCTGCCACATGCGGCCTGGTACATGCTGGCGGCAGCTTCCCGTGAAAACGTACGTCCATCGGACGAGCATGCAGATGATCATCCTACCCTCCCCATCGGCGCGCCGGCCCCGGATTTCCGGCTAAAAGGTGTCGATGGCAACACCTATACATTGCAATCTTTTCAGGATGCCAAGGTGCTGGTAGTGGCATTTATCTGCAATCACTGCCCCACCTCGCAGGCCTATGAGAAAAGACTGATCCAACTTGTCAAGGACTACAAAGACAAAGGCATCCAATTAGTGGCCATCAACCCTAATAATCCCGATGGGCTGCGATTGGATGAGCTGGGATATAGCGATCTGGGTGATTCTTATGATGACATGAAGGTACGGGCAAAGGATGCCGGCTACAATTTTCCCTATCTCTATGATGGGGAAACAGAAACAGCTTCAAAGCAATACGGCCCTATATCCACCCCTCACCTGTTTGTCTTTGATGAAAAAAGGATATTACGCTACAATGGCCGCTTCGACGATACGGAAGACCCGAAAAAGACACCCCATAGTGAAGACCTCCGCAATGCTGTCGATGCGCTTCTAAATCACAGGACCCCAGCGGTGACAGTCACGAAAGTTTTTGGCTGCAGCATCAAATGGAAAGAAAAGAGTGACTGGATCCGCAAGGCGCGCGTTACCTGGGCCAATGAGCCGGTGTCGCTGCAATCCATCGGTGTCGACAGCATTCAGGCCCTTGTGCATAACAACAGCAGCAAGTTGCGGCTTATCAATCTCTGGGCCACCTGGTGTGTGCCCTGTGTGCAGGAGTTCCCGGAGCTCGTCACGATCAGCCATATGTACCGGGACCGTGGACTGCAACTCGTGACCGTCAGCCTGGATGACTCAGCCGCACATAAAAAAGCTTTGCAATTCCTGCAACGTCAACAATCCTCTTCACCTAACTACATCTTCACAGGCGACGACAAATACAAGCTCATAGAAGCCATCGACCCGAAATGGCAGGGCGCTCTGCCCTATAGCATGCTGGTGGAGCCCGGTGGGAAGATCGTATATGCACGGCAAGGGCAGATCGACCCGGAGGCGTTAAAGAAGTTGATCTTTGATAGTCCGTATATGGGGAGGATCTATAAATAATGTAAGTCATGCAGTCTGACTGCAACGTATTGGATTAATTTGATCTTTCAAGATCAGTTGTCATGCGTATAAACCTTATCTACAAAGGCAGTTGGACCTTTTATATCGCCTTACTTGTCCTGATGCTGGCCGTATTCCTGATCGGCCATCATTTATCTCAGGCTACGAACGGAACGTTTTCACTACCATGTGATGAAGCATTTCTGCAATTATCCACCGCAAAGACGTTAGCTTTTACCCACACTTGGGGCATCAATAAAGACAATTTCGAAGCCGCCTCGCCCTCCCTGTTGTATCCACTGTTGCTTGCCATTGCTTTTTTCATATTCGGAGCCCATTTCATAGTAGCCGTCCTTGTCAATACTGTAATTGCTATATTGTTACTGATATGTTTAGACAAATGGCTGAAAAAGAAAAGCATCCGACCTTTGACGCAGCTGCTCATTTTACTGGCCGTCATTCTGTTATCCCCATTGCCGTTAATGATTATTTATGGAGTGGAGCGAACGCTGCTACTGCTATTGGCATTTTTAACCGTCAGCAGGTTGTTTGATGAATGGGATCAGCCGGCATTCTCTCGTAGAACACTGATTTATTGCGCCCTAACAATAGCAACGAATTATGACGGCCTGTTATTGATCGCCGTTGCGTGTGTCCTCCTGTTGTGGCAACACAAATGGCCCCGGGCTTTCGAGCTGTGTTTTTGGGCGCTGCTACCTATGATCGCCTTTGGTTTTATTGCTCTAAGCAAGCGTGCATATTTCTTTCCGAACCCGTGGATAGTTGCTTTTACCTCCCAATTCAGCTATGACTGGATGTTAGGATGTTGTGCTGCCGTGATCGTACCCCTGGCGCATCAGCATCTTAACATACGAAAAAGGCCTGCACAATGGATGATTGCTTCCGCATGGGTGATGATCATCCTGCTATTCACCAGGAATGTATATGCAGTCCGGGGCCTGAGTCGCAGCAGTATCAGCATTTTTCGACAGGAATATCTCATAGGGAATTTGTCCACCGGTATTTTGGACAAGTACAGCATTTTGGCTGATGACGTAGGAGTTTTGTCATATGTGGGAGAAGGCCTTTACACTGATCTTACAGGGTTCGGGAGTGTAAAGATCGCATGGAATAGGGATACTAATTTCTTTGGTCCCGGCTTGATACGTCTATTGAATATTACGCAAGGCTTCAGGATAGCCATTGTCAGTGAAGTTTATGAAATTTGCATCCCTGAAGATTGGATAAAGGTTGCCAGTTGGAATTTATCCGATGATGAGGGCGCTTCTAAAAAGACCATCTTCTTTTTCGGCAGGTCTTTTAACGAGGCAGATGATTTACTCAAGCATCTGAAGGAATACAGCTATTCCCTATCTCATGATATTATTATAAAATATTTCTACACTCCGCCAAAACCACCAGCCGAATAATTATTCCACCAGGACGACGGATCCTCCCGATGGGATCATGCCATAAGACGATCTTTATAAAAATGCAGTCCTTCGCACATTTTATATGGCATGATCGAAGCAATCGGCGTTATCTGTGGAGCGCACTAGCCATCAGCCTCATACTGCTGGTGCTGCTAAAATTCCTATACCCCTACCCCAACATGGTCATGGACTCCTACTATTATGTCCGTGCGGCAGCCGCCAACGCGGATGTAAACGCCTGGCCAATAGGTTATTCCAGGTTTCTTCAATTGGTGGGTCTATTCACTCACTCCCATATAGCACTGGTGTGTTTGCAGTATTTTTTCCTGGAGATGTCATTGTTGATACTCTTTTTTACATTACGCCTGTTCTTCCATTTGGGGCGTCTCGTGTCTAACACACTCTTTGTTTTCTTTTTTATCAACCCACTATTTTTATATACCAGCAATCTTATCATGGCTGATTGCCTGTTCAATGGGCTTAGTATCCTATGGATCACACAGCTCCTATGGATCATCTACCGCCCACGACCCTATATGATCGTCACTCATGCCGTTCTTCTATTGATCACCTTCACCGTTCGATATAATGCCCTGTACTACCCCCTCGTTGCTGCCATTGCCTTTACTCTTTCCCGGCAAAAACTCCTGTCCAAACTGATGGGTATTACCGTACCGGTGATATTGGTGGTCTCGTTCATCCTGTACACTTCGCACAAGATGGAGGAGTATTGCGGTGTGCGGCAATTCTCACCTTTTGGAGGCTGGAAGCTGGCCAACGACGCCTTATACATGTACGCCCATGTGCAGGAGGAAAGATCGGATACCATGCCCGCCCGATTCCGTCCCGTCGACCACATCGTGAGAAGGTATTTCAAGCTTTCTCATGACCCTGGCGATCTGATGCAGCCGGATGTTTTTCACGGTAGTCCATTTATGTTCAGCGGGCCGTTGATGTATTATATGTTCCAGCAGTATGGAGAGGACACAGCCCTATTTATAAATTTTTCAAAATGGTCCCGGATGGGTCCTCTGTATACCGCTTATGGGTCCTACCTGGTGCGAAGATATCCCATGGCTTTTGCCCAATGGTTCCTTTGGCCAAATATTCAGCGCTACATCTATCCGCCCCGGGAGATCTACATGACCATTACCCCTTTCTTCCTACGCTCGGATGAATTAGGTCCCGAGGCCACCCGCTGGTTCGGGCTTACTACGTTGACGCCTAAGCCCAAATATATCAATATGCGCCTGGCGATCCTTTCTCCATATCCTCTCCTATTCAGTCTGATACATGCATGCTTTTTACTGAGCCTATTGGGATTCTCTTTCAATAAGGGCTGGTCCCGTGTCGGACGGCCTTATAATCATTGTCTGCTGATCATACTCTGCTTTTGGTTATTGGATGCAGCATTTAGCCTCACGGCTGCCGCCATCGTGATGAGGTACCAGATCCTTACCATTGTCCTTGAATTTTCCCTCTCTGTGTATTTCCTGGAGTATATCTATCGTCATGCCGACGACGCTTCCTCAAAACCATTATATTTGCCTTTCCAAAAACCACAGGATCATGAAAGCTTGGAAAGACTACCAGGAAAAGAATAAAGAACGATTCCTCAACGAATTGCTGGACCTTCTCCGTATACCTTCCATAAGTGCCCGCAGCGAGCATAAGGCCGACATGGCTAAATGCGCCGAAGCAGTCAAACAGTCCCTGCTACAAGCCGGCGCCGACGAGGCGGCTATCTATCCAACGGAAGGGCACCCCGTCGTCTATGCGGAAAAGATCATCGATCCTTCCAAGCCCACCGTCCTGGTTTATGGACATTATGACGTGCAGCCGGCCGACCCCCTGGAACTTTGGCACAGCGGTCCCTTCGACCCCATCATCAAGGATGGGAAGATTTTTGCCAGGGGCTCCGCCGACGACAAAGGGCAGTTCTTTATGCATGTTAAGGCCCTGGAAACCATGATCAACACCGGAACCATGCTGACCAATGTCAAGTTTATCATCGAAGGGGAAGAAGAGGTGGGCAGCCCCAATCTGGCAAAATTTGTTTCTACGCATAAGGATCTTCTAAAGGCCGATGTCATTCTTATCAGTGACACCGCCATGATCAGCCTGGAACACCCTTCTTTGGAAATTGGCGTACGTGGCCTCTCCTATATACAAGTAGAAGTCACCGGCCCTAACAGGGACCTGCACAGTGGGGTATATGGCGGCGCCGTAGCCAACCCAATTACTATCCTGGCAAAGATGATCGCGTCCTGCCATGATGAGAATAATCACATCACAATACCCGGTTTTTATGACGATGTGGTAGAAGCCACTCCGGCGGAAAGGAAATTGATGGCGGCCGCCCCTTTTGATGAAAAGGAATATAAAGAGGACCTGGGTATAAAAGAATTGTGGGGTGAGAAGGGATATGCCACCAACGAGCGTACAGGCATCCGGCCAACGCTGGAGCTCAATGGTATCTGGGGCGGCTATACGGGAGAAGGCTCTAAAACAGTACTCCCTTCCAAAGCTACAGCAAAGATCTCTGCACGACTGGTACCCAATCAATCTTCGGCAAAGATCACCGAAATGCTATTGAAATATTTCCGGGATATAGCTCCCGCCGGGGTTACCGTCAAGGCAGAGGAGCATCATGGAGGCGAGCCGTACATGACGCCCATCGACAGCAAGGCTTATCAATCCGCCGCCAAAGCCATCAAAGCTACGTTTGGAAAAGACCCTGTTCCGGTGCGGGGTGGAGGCAGTATTCCTATTTGTTCCCTCTTTGAAAAAGTGCTGGGGATAAAGATCGTCTTTATGGGTTTTGGGCTGGACAGTGACAACCTGCATTCGCCGAATGAAAAATATGACGTGGCGAATTTTTATAAAGGCATCGAAACGATACCTTATTTTCATCAGTATTTTGCGGAAAAATAGACTCTGTCAGGTTTGATCAATCCCGTTCAACAAGTTTGTTATCTCGCTGACGGAGTTCCACAATAGTTTAGAATAACACCTTATATTAGAGGCCTGGGCCGCTTCTTTGATCTCATCGTTGTTGGCTACTGTATACAGGATTAATAGTACCTTATTATCTTTTCTCCTGATCCGTTGTAAGAGATCCATACCAAATCCATACCCACCCCATTTAAGCGGTTCGGAATAGGTTTCACCGTCTGGCAATGCCAGATCTGATACCACACAATCAAATTTTTGTTGGTCAAACAATGATAGAGCCTCATGACAAGTGGTTGCCGTGACAACATTTATTGTATTTTTCAATCTATCAAAAAGAGGTTCAAGATTCCAATGTTCATCATCAACAAAAAGGACAGTCATTTTACTGAATTAATGGCGTCATAAATAATATCCCCTTCTTTTAAGAAAAATATCTTGAAAATGTGATATTTTTCCAAGGATGTCCCTAAATTCTTCTTCAAAGTTCATCTCTTTCAATTGCTCCTTGCGTCGAACCTGTGAAATTTTAATGGACAATAAAGAATCTAACCTAAAGAACTGGTTTTTCATATCATGAGCTATCATTCTTTCATACACATCCACCTTTTGGTATATGCTGCTGAATAGATCAACGTAATTCTTTATCTCAGCGCGCGCCTTCTGGATGGAATCCAGCGTTTGGCTATTGATATTTTGTTGTTGCTGTATAAAATATATCCTATCCTTTATTTTCTGGATGCATTCCAGTGCCTGATCTATGCACTTTTGGGCCTCTTCTCTTTTTTCTCTTTCTTTTGCCAGGCGTATTTTCTCCTCATCAAGAGAAAATCTTAATTGCTCAATGGCTGCAGCCTGTTTCTTTTGATTTCTGGCTCCGACAATAAGAGATAAAGCAGCACCTGCCAGTGCAGTTCCGGACGCAATCATGGCGGTAACAAGCTTAATTTCCATACTTAAATTTGTTAATTTCTTTTGATCCCGTCAAGCATTGCCCTGTATATTTCCGAAGTTTCTAACGCCTTGCTATTCCCCAATATGATCAGCTGTTCCACTGCCCGTGAAATACACACCAGCAGCTTCCGATCCACCAGCGACACTTCATCCTCCGCCACGCTTTGTATCGTCCGAATCTGCCGGGCATCCTGAATAGTGGTAGAGAAAATGATGATCTTCCGCTCATCCCCTTGGTAACGCTCTACGGTGTCAATAATGAGTTCTTCGCTGCGCAGCAGTTCCGGCCGGAGATGTTCCTTTATAGCTGCTATCTGTGCCCTAAAAGGTGTAATAATCCCAATGTCGGCAGGCCGCACGGCGCCGGAAGCCACCAACTCATGGACAATAGTAGCCGCCATTAATGCCTCTTTATCATTTCGCTTGGGTCCCCCCCCGGCTGGTGTTTCCACAAATGCCACGCGCTTATCAGCCAGAGAACTCAAAAAATGCCCCTCCGGCAGGGAATACACCGGCTGCCGGCTAACTTGTCCAGGCAGACCGGCTTTCAATTCTACCTTGTAATGTTTTGTGATCAATGCAGCAATATCCTCATGCATCCGGTAATGATCCCGCAACTGGCCATAGGCCTCCGTCCATCCTTTCTTTCGGGCATTATCTATCAGTCTTTCAAAGAGAGAAATCTTCAAATCATTTATACCCAATTGGTTCAGGTACGTGCTATTAATGCGACAGAGTTGATCGTCCTGTGTAATGACGGCAGGCAGCTGCTTATGATCCCCGATCAACACAAACTTGTCGAATAAGACCAGCACGCTGCTGAGGACAGCCTCCGTCAGTTGGGACGCTTCATCCACGACCACCTCGTTAAAGGGAATAAATTGCCGCAACAATTGCCAATTGTTATGAAAGGTGGTTACGGTGCTTACAAAGATCTTATGCCCATCGATGACTTTCCGCCAGCTGTCGGGATTGTCATTATCTTTTATCTGCTCCGTAAAAAGGTTGTCGTCTTGTACATGCCGGCTGCCCAGGCGGAGGTAAGGTATGACAGCCCCCTCTCTGGGGCTTCGAAAAGCCTCGCAGATCTTATCGACAGCCTTATTGGTAAAAGCCAACACGACCATGGGTTTGCCCGCCCTTCGAAGACTCTCCCGGACATAATTCACCAAAAAAGTACTGGTCTTTCCCGTACCCGGAGGGCCCTGTAATAGGTAATAATCCCGGGCATCCAGGGCTTGTTGAAGAACGTCTCGCTGTGTTTCTGTCAAACCAACACCTGTATGCAGCTGTTCCCGTATAAAGACAGGCTGCTCATGTCCAAATAGTAGTTTCTTTTTCCGCGCGCTAGCTGTCAGCACATTAAAAAGACAGGAGATGGCGCTCCAGTAATTCTTTTCAAAAATATCTGGCTCCACGGCCCATGTCTTATGATCCCGGATAAATTTATAATCCGTCTGTTTATTATTCAGACAAACCACAAGCCTGTCGGGATGGATCTCATCCAGGCTGCCTTTCAAAATATGGTGATGAAGGACATGATATCCCTCATCTGATTTGGGATAAAGGATCACCAGGTCGCCTTTGCGAAAAGCATGGTCGATCTTCCGTGTAAAGTTCAAATGCACGTAGCCTTGCCCCTCTCGTATCTCCACTGTCTCCAGGTCATAAATGATCCGAAAATCATCCAGCTTGACCTCCAGGCTATCCAGCCACAACCCTGCAAAGCCGTTGGGCTGATCTTCTTCGTCCTCTTTCAAAAGGTCCCCCACTTTTGTGTTGATATTCTCCCGGATCAAAAACGACACCATCTCCTGGTAATACTCAGTGGCGATCCTTCCCGGCTCATATGCCTTTTGAAAAAGGTTCAGTACCTGGTCCTTGAACACTGGCAATCCCTGTATACCCTGGACCTTGATCCGCTGCAATACGGAAAAATCTTTGGCAGCTAATCTGTAGACTTGCGCCACGATCTCATTACGTTGCTCCAGGATCTGCATTTTCTCCCGGTGCTCACTCACCAAATGGCGATAAGGCGAGATCTGGCATTTGGAATAAAATACGGCATTGAATCCCTTCCTATCCTTTCCATAGGTGCTTTCCAGCATCATATCATAGCACACTACCTGCATCTTATGATTTGGGAATGCCATCCTGCCGGCATTGGGATTGGGTGAGCTGCCGCTCTTTAGCTCGATGATATCCTGCACCCCATCCTTCTTGCAAAGGAGATCCAACCTTCCCTGCAGACCATATTCAGTAGAAAAATAAGTAGGCTCGATCCAAAGT
>Ga0268264_10003410_pt1 | contig 13717 bp, 10 predicted proteins | sample KBSSwiS32_FD_190357 | JGI IMG/M metagenome (GOLD analysis project Ga0268264, IMG submission 190357) | Switchgrass rhizosphere microbial communities from Kellogg Biological Station, Michigan, USA - KBS Switchgrass S3-2 (SPAdes) (version 2) | ecosystem: Host-associated > Plants > Roots >...
CTCCAGCTTGGAGCCCGCATCTTCCCCCACCACAAGGTAATTGAGTTTGCTGCTTACGCCTCCCAGCAACTTACCCCCGTTGGCTTCTACCATTTCCTCTGCTTCGCTGCGTTTTAACTGGGCAAGCGTGCCTGTAAATAAAAATGTTTGTCCTGCAAGACTGCCCCCTGCTGCAGCTGCGTGTTGTGTCTTATTATTCTTTAAATTAACGCCTGAGGCTTCCAGTTGTGCCAGTAGTTCCAGGTTGTCTGCATTGTGAAAAAATTCGTAGATACTGCCAGCCACCTTGGGGCCAACATCTTCCAGGTTCAGCAAATCTTCAACTGAGAGCCCGGCGGCATCTGGCAAATACTGTACCGCGTTGGCCAGTATTTTAGCCGTGGTCTCGCCCACATATCGTATACCAAGGCCAAATATAACGCGGTGCAATGGTTGCAGTTTTGATTTTTCAATAGCTGCGCTGAGGTTGTCGATCGATTTTTTTCCAAAACCTTCCAGTTGGCCGATCGCGTCAAAATCAATATGATAAATACCGGGAATGCTTTTGAGCAGTTTCAGTTCGTAGAATTTTTTCACGTTGGCCTCGCCAAAACTGCGTATGTCCATGGCATCCTTACTAACAAGATGGATGATGCGTTCTACCACCTGCGCCGGACACTGGGGGTTGATGCAACGCCATACCGCCTCTTCTGCCGGCTTTACCAGCTTGTGGTCGCAAACCGGGCATTTTTTAGGAAATACGATAGCCTTCTCGGAACCATCGCGCAGTTCCGCCTGACTTTTTACAATATAGGGAATTACGTCGCCCGCCCTTTCCACCAGCACGGTATCGCCAATCATCAGGTCTTTTTCTTTAATTACGTCTTCATTAAATAAGGAAATAGAAGTCACCGTTACGCCGCCAATGGGTACGGGGTCAATTTTTGCAACAGGGGTTATGCTACCGGTCCGGCCTACCTGGAACTCTACATTGCGCAGTTTGCTGGTGCCCTGCCTGGCCTTGAATTTATACGCAATGGCCCAGCGGGGGTGGTGGGTGGTTTGTCCCAGCCTGTCCTGCAATTCTATGCTGTTTACTTTTATCACCATGCCGTCAATTTCGTACGGCATTTCATCGCGGCCGGTTTCAAATTCATTGGCGTATTTAATTACCTGGTCAATGGTTTTAAAAACTTTTTTCTCTTTTACCGGGCTGCGAAAACCCAGGTTCCAGAGCATTTCCAGCGCACCGCTATGGGTGCTCAGTGCTGCATCGCCTTTTTGGCCGGTTGCCGGGTCCAGTCCATCGGCGGTAAAATAACTTACATGGTATAAGAATGCTTCCAGGTTACGTCTTTTTACTTCGGCGGGGTCTTTTATACGCAGTGAGCCAGATGCCGCATTGCGCGGGTTGGCCAGGGGCGCCAGGCCAGCGGCGGCCAGGTCGTCGTTGTATTTCTTAAATGCCTTTTTCGTCATCAGCACTTCGCCGCGTATTTCTATGGTTTGTACGCCATAATCGGAAAACGCGGCAGACAGCGGTACCGATTTTATCTGTTTGATATTGGTGGTTATCTCGTCGCCCTGTACACCATCTCCACGGGTGGCGGCACGTACCAGCAGATCATTTTCATAAATAAGGCTGATGCTGGCACCGTCGAATTTTGGTTCGGCGCAATACTCAATGGCAGAGAGGCCGGCAGCTTCGCGTACTTTGCGGTCCCAGTCAAGCAGATCTTCTGCGTTATAAGAATTCTCCAGCGAGAGCATACCTACCAGGTGCTGCACGGTGGGGAAATCTTTGGTAAGGCCTTTGGCCACCCGCTGGGTAGGACTATTGCTGGTTACCAGCGCCGGGTTTTCTTCTTCCAGTTTTTCAAGCTGTTTGTACAACTGGTCGTATTCATAATCGGCCAGCAGGGGGTCGTCTATCACATAATACCGGTATTCGTGAAAACGCAGCACTTTGCGCAGGTGGTCTATTTCAGTTGGTTTAATGGGGTGCTTGCTGCTTTCGTCCATTAACTTTTTAGTAAGCTTTTGCAGGTCTTTTGTCTGTACGGCAGAATACATGTGTCGGGTATTTTGGGGTATAAAATTAAGGGAAGTTGTATGGAATTGGGAATTGGGGATTGGAATTGGGTGAGCAGGCTTGGATTGATTGGGATAATTGGTTTTCGGCGTCTTAAATTATCGAAGTTTATATGTGTTTTTGGTTAACTTAGTTCGGCAATGCGGGCTTTGATTTTTAAAGACATTTTTTTAGTTGACGATGATTCGAAATGAATGAATCATTTCAAAAAACTTAGTTTTGACTCCGGTAGCGGAAAATATATGAAAAGCAGTAATTAGTGTAGTAAAGAATTCATGCATCAGTGAAATGAAAAATACAGCAACAATAATCTTAGTCCTCACAATTATTTTTTTAGCAGGCTGCAATCCTTTTAACTCACCTAAAATGAACGAAGGATTTACCCAGATTTCAAAATTGCAGATAAAACAGGTGGTAATGGACATTGAATTTTATAAGTTGCAATATGGACATTATCCTGACAGTCTTCCACAATTGCAGGACACAGATGCGCTCGTTCCTATTACGGATGCTGCGCCGGGTATGCAAACAAAAATTGCCTATTATAATTATGAAAGAATTGAGGAAAAGTATACCTTATTTTCATCTGGTATGGATGGAGTGGCCGGAACAAAGGATGATTTTTATCCTGAAATAGACATACCAGACAGTAGCAAAATAGGCCTGATTATTAAACCCAACTAACTTACAGATAGAAGAAAGGTTCTACGAAACAATAGGCAAACTGAAAATACAATAATTGAACCTGGCGCAATCGTCCGCTTGGCCTCAGCAAAATCCCACAATCCAAAAATCAGCAATCAGAAATTTTATCATCCTTCCACCAATTCCTTCTTTTTTTTCCGGCTGCTGTTCATTAACCGTTTGCGGTGCTGCAAACCCCATTCACGCATTTCTGAAATGATATTGTTGAGCGACTGACTGTACTTTGTCAATGCATATTCTACTGTTACAGGTGAAGTAGCATAAACAGTACGTGTCACAAATTCATTCAGCTCCAGCTCCTTTAATTCTTTTGAAAGTATCTTGGGTGTAATGTCTTCCAGCGAGCGCTGCAGATCTTTAAAACGCACCGGTCCGCTGCTCAGCGCAATAATAATAGGTAGTTTCCATTTGCCGCTTAATACATACAAAGTATCGCGTACCGCGGCGATGCTGCTTTTGCAGGCTTCGGAACTGTGTTCCAGTTTTCCATCATACATCATCCTGAGTTTTAATTGGTATCCAAAAGGATACCGGTATCCTTTTAGATAGTGGTATCCTTTAGATAGTAAAGGTAGGTAGCTTTGTGTTCAATACAAAAAAATAAAAGGAGTAAGTAAGTAAATGGAAATTGGTATAGACAGTTTTGCGGCAAAGTTCACCGGTAACAATAACAATGCAAAGGACGATGCAGTTGCCATGGCGCAGTTGCTGGAACGGATTGAGCAGGCAGATAAAGCAGGTCTTGATGTATTTGGTGTTGGCGAACACCACCGCAGGGGTTTTCTTGATTCTGCGCCCTCGCTTATCCTTGCTGCTGCAGCGGCAAGAACAAAGCGCATCCGCCTTACGAGTGCCGTTACCGTACTCAGTTCGGCCGATCCGGTAAGGGTATTCCAGCAATTTGCTACCCTGGATTTGATTTCTGGCGGACGTGCAGAAATGGTGGTTGGCCGCGGATCGTTTACCGATTCCTTTCCGCTGTTTGGCTTTAACCTGAACGATTACGATGAGCTTTTTGCGGAGAAGCTTGAACTGCTGCTCAATATCCGCAAGAATGAATTTGTAACCTGGTCGGGCAAATTTCGCCCTGCATTGAAGCATCAGCCTATTTATCCAAGGCCTTTGCAGGATCAGCTGCCTGTGTGGCTGGGCGTAGGTGGCACGCCGGAATCTTTTGTACGTGCCGGCATGCTGGGCCTGCCATTGATGGTGGCTATTATCGGGGGCGAAACACACCGCTTCCGCCCGTTGATAGACCTCTATAGAAAAGCTGGTAAGCAGGCGGGTTATAGTGAAGATCAGTTGCCTGTAGGCTTGCACTCGCTTGGCTATGTTGGCAGCACCGCTGAACAGGCAATCAATGATTTTTATCCCGGCTACGCCGCCAGTATGACCAAAATTGGAAAGGAACGCGGCTGGCCACCCATGACAAGGGGCCGGTTTGAAGCACAGGCCGGCGATACAGGCGCCCTGCTGGTAGGAAGTCCGGAAGATGTAGCCAAAAAAATCATTCGTCACAGCGAAGCATTGGGCGGCATCTCCAGGCTTAGTTTCCAGATGGACAGTGCAGAATTGGATCATGAAAAACTGATGCAGTCAATTGAATTAATCGGTACACGCATCAGGCCGTTGGTGAATGAACAGGAAGAGGCAAAAAAAAGCATGGCGGTACAGGGATAATGCGATCGTAAACAAAAAGAAAAACACCCACGGAATTTTCGGGACGCTAAAAATTGTGTGATGGTGCTTCTATACTACTATTTCCATTGATTCCTTGCCGGCAGGAACCTATGGATGCAAACCCGGAAAATTTACCGTCAGAGAAAACAAAAATAAAAACACATTCTACAAAACAATGCTAAGTGTACAAAGAGAGAAAGGGCAAACGATATACGAACCAGCAGAAAGGATTTACCAACAGAAAGGATACCATAATAATAAAAGACCTTTTCTCTTTTTTCTCTTAGCCCAAAAACTACAAAACATGAAAACAAATAAAATTATCTACTGGACAGCCACTACCATTGTATCGCTGATGATGGTGGTTTCTGCTTATAATTATTTAAATAACCCTGCCATGACGCAGGCATTTCAACACCTCGGTTTCCCGGGTTATTTTCGAATAGAGCTGGCCCTGGCAAAACTGGCTGGCGCCGTTGTATTACTTGCACCGGTTGCTGCAAGGGTAAAAGAATGGGCTTATGCGGGGTTTGCCATTACGTTTATTTCTGCTTTTACCTCTCATACCGCTTCCGGCGATCCGGCCAACTATAAAATGATGCCGGTTATTTTTCTTGCTATTTTGATTACATCCTATGTATCCTGGACCAGGTTACCCGGCAAGAGTGTAAAAGTAGCTACAGCATAATAATATAAATAGAACCTTCAAATTGGAAGCCTGGTAAAATGGTTGCCGGGCTTTTTTTTGCCACGAATAACCATTACTTATTCATGTATACATCCAAAGAAACCATATATTTGAAACCATGAATTGAACCGGTTCCCGGAATAACCATTGCCAGGCCGTATGAAGTAACTAATTACTCATCTTTTATTCATGCGGACATATTTTCAGCTAGATAAGAACAATACCAGCATACAAACAGAGATTATAGCTGGTTGCTCCTCTTTTCTCGCCACTTCCTATATTATTGTTGTTAATCCATCCATTCTGAAAGCGACGGGTATGCCATTTGCCGGCGTGCTTACGGCCACCGTACTGGTTTGTTTTTTTAGCAGTCTTATGATGGGGCTATATGCAAAAAACCCCATACTGGTGGCGCCTGGCATGGGGTTGAATGCTTTTTTTACTTTCTCGGCTGTTCTTGGTATGCATGTACCCTGGCAAACAGCGCTGGGCGCTGTGTTTTGGTCGGGCATTATTTTTTTGATCCTGTCTGTATTCAATATCCGAACCTATATTGTGCAGGCCATTCCAAAAACATTGCGTTATGCTATTGCTGCCGGTATAGGTCTGTTTATAACGCTGATAGGTTTTATTAATGCAGGATTTATTGTGCACCAGCCCGCTACTATAATTGGCGCAGGGGCGCTAAAGCCTTCCCTGCTTACCTTTCTTGCCGGCCTGTTGTTTACCGCCGTGCTGCTTACAAGGAACGTTAAGGGCGCCATATTACTGGGTATTGTTTTTACCACCATTGCTGCTTATCCAATAGGGCGGTGGTATGGGGTTGCCAATGGCAGCCAATTGGTGAACTGGAAGGGGTTGTTTGCAGCACCGGATTTCAGCCTGGTGTTAAGGCTCGACCTGGTTCACTCGCTGCAATGGAGTGTGTGGCCGGTCATTTTTTCATTTGTGTTTACTGATATGTTCGACAGCCTCTCCACTTTTGTAGGCTTGTCAGAAGCCAGCGGCTTGCTGGATGAGCAGGGCGAACCAAGAAATATAAAACAATCATTACTGGTAGATGCCATGTCTACTACAATGGCCGGGTTGCTGGGTTCAAGTCCCGGAACGGCTTACATAGAATCTGCTGTAGGTATGGAGGCGGGCGGAAGAACTGGCTTAACAGCTGTTACCGGTGCATTGCTTTTTTTGCCTTTTCTTTTTTTGGCACCTTTACTGTCTGTAGTGCCGGCCATTGCTACCGCGCCCGCCCTGGTATTGGTAGGTGTGTTTATGATACACCCTGTTACAAAGATCAACTGGCGGCAAATGGATGACGCTATTCCCGCTTTCCTGGCAATGGTGCTGATTCCGTTTACTTATTCTATTACACAAGGGATTATCTGGGGGTTTCTGAGCTGGACGGCATTAAAATTAGTGAATGGCAAAAAGCAGGCCCTGAGCCCGGCCCTGCTGGTAATAGATGCGTTTGCCATTCTTGCATTAGTGCTGGAATAAAGAAATCTACCCGTTTTTACTTTTGGTTTTGCTTAAAATATTAAATATGAAGTACCGTGTTTGTTTTTTGCTGGCAACAACCCTGCTGACTGTTCAGTTTATTGCTGCCCAGGCACCTATTTTTAATGAATCAAAAGACACCAGCCGTGCACCGCGTCATTTCAGGCAACTAACGGCCATCCTTGGTGCTTTTCCACCCGAGCTATTTTTGTTGCAATCAAAAATACAGCAGAAGAAAGACACCGTTATTCAACACATCCATTTTACACAGGGTGTATTAAATGGCAGGCAGGTGGTGCTGGCGCAAACAGGCATTGGCAAAGTAAATGCAGCGATTGCCACCACCTTGTTACTGGAACATTTTCAGCCGCGCGAACTGGTATTTACCGGCATAGCGGGCGGGGTTAATCCATTGCTTTCTCCCGGCGACCTGGTGGTAGCAACACAAACAGCCTACCATGATTATGGAACCTTTACACCCGATAGCATGAAAAGAAGATCAACGCGCAATCCTTATACCATGCAGGAAAACCCGGAGTTTTTTCTTTGCGACAGTGGTCTTGTTAAAGCGGCACTGTCTGCCGGTGCTGCTACCTCATTTGAAAAAATTGAAAACAGGAATGGAAGCCGTATGCCCCGTATTATACCGGGTATCATAGTAACAGGCGATGTGTTTGTAGCTTCAACGGCAGTTACACAGAACCTGCGAAAAGCCCTGAATGCTGATGCCACCGAAATGGAGGGCGCTGCAGTGGCGCAGGCCTGCTGGCAGCAGCATACACCGTTTATTATTATACGCAGCTTAAGCGACGATGCGGGCAACAACGCTTCCGCAGATGTGCGCAGCTTTTATGAAATCGCCGCCCGCAATTCAGCCAGCCTGGTAATAGCGCTAATGGCAAAGATGAGCGCCTTTTAACAAAGTTGCAACGGCATCCTTGCTATCTTGGTGCCACCATGCCAATGCTCAAAACAAGACGGCTTATTTTTACTTTTTATAAAGGCTTTCTTTTAGCTTCCATTATTATTACCTCCTGTTGCGGGCTTATTTTTTGGGAGTATGGTCTTTCTGTTTTCAGGGCGCTTTTTTGGCTAAAAATCAGCTCGCTGGCCATTAGCTTTTATTTCGTCAATACCTATAAGGCCAGGGAATATTATTATTATCACAACCTGCACCTCTCCAAAATTTTGCTTTGGTGTTCAATACTTATTACTGATTTTTTATTGTTTATTTTTCTGATAGTGCTGTTACACAAACTACAATAATGCATACACTGGAAGCAAGCGGCATCCGGCTGCAGTTTGGCGGCCGGGTTATATTGTCTGATATTTATCTGGCAGCGGCAACAGGCAGTATTACCGGGTTGCTGGGCAGAAATGGTGAGGGTAAATCTTGTTTGATGAAGATAATATATGGTACCCTGCACTGTGAGAAATCGATACAGATAGACAAGCAATCGTATGACAGAACATATAGCCGGCCCGGGTTAATGCAGTACCTGCCACAGTTTAATTTTATTCCTGCATCGCTGTCATTAAAAAGAATATTTAAAGATTTTGAGCAGGATTATGATCTTTTTCAAAGCCGGTTTCCGGAGTTTGCAGCAAAACACACCGCCGTTGCAGGCAGCCTCTCCGGCGGCGAATTAAGACTGGTTGAATTATATATAACGGTAAAGCGCAGTAGCAAATTTGCGCTGCTGGATGAACCCTTTACCCACCTGAACCCTGTTCAGACGGAAAAAGTAAAAACATTTCTGACAGAAGAAAAAGCAAACAAGGGTATGCTGATTACCGATCACCTGTACCGGCATGTAACGGGCATTTGCGACAGTTTGTACATATTATCTGCCGGCAAAACCCATCCCGCAAAAAGTATAGCAGACATCCAAAGACTTGGCTATGCAAGACTTTAAGAGACCCGATCGCATTTTATTCAGCACGATCAACCTAATCAGGCTATGTTTTTCATAGCCATCTCACTGCTGTAAAAACCAGGTTGCAACGATTGTAAAATGGCATTGTTCCTGCTTTTCGCGCCGCCAGTCAATAAAGTAATCAGCGCCCATAATGACGCAACAGGCCATCCAATAATGCTGATTTGCAGCGCCAGGCAGATATAGCCTTGTACATATTTTTCGCGAAGGAAAAAAGAAAACCACGGTAACAGAATGGCAAGTCTTTTCATGATGGATATTTTATTTTTTATGACGTTGCAATTTCCAACTTATTTAAAACAAATGCAACATAAAAATGTAAAAAATTTTTCGGCTATATGCTTGCCCAGAGCGGCTGCTAGGGGTATGTATGTAGGTATTTAAAAGGTTGATTTTCTATATGTTGTTTATACGACCTGTCATTGCAATAACTACTATAAACTGCGCTAAGATTTTACTACAGAAGATTAAGTGGGCAATTTGTACGGCCATTTTAATGTACATAAATGTATGAGCTGGTATTACACCAGACAGGCTGCCTCTAACTGTCTTTTCTGCATGGCTATACCTGGCAGAACACTGTTTCAGGCTCTTAACCGTTCCTGGCTGCAAATCCTGTGCAGACAAGGTTTTAGCGGCCAAACACTGGCATCTGCAGGAATAGTATTGTTTACTGCATATGCTTAAAAATGGCTGGTAAAACTGTAAAAATTTGGTGCAGATTTGGTCAGTATAGTATTTTCGCATTACTTGTACTTTTCATCAAACAAACAACGAATGCCTGCATCTGCTGCCAGTCAGAAAAATAGTAAGACCATCCTCCAGCAACTGGAGAATGAGGGTTCCAATGGAATTTCAGTAGACTGCGTAATATTCGGATTTGATGAAAACGAGTTAAAAGTACTGCTGATAAAATCTGATTTACAGGATTTTGAGGGCCAATGGTCTTTGCTGGGAGATTTGATAGACTGCAAAGAAACCCTGGACGGGGCGGCCTATCGTGTTTTGAAGGAAAGAACCGGGATGGATGACGTTTACCTGGAACAGGTAAAATCTTTTGGAGAGATAAACAGGCATCCGGCCGCAAGAATCATCACCGTTGCCTACTGCTCCCTGGTAAATGTGCAGCACCACCAGCTTAATAAGCTTGACAATGAATTGCATTGGCATACCGTAAGACATATTGAAGAAATGGCGTTTGACCATAAAAAGATACTGGACGCCTGTTACCAGTGGCTGCAAAAAAGAATACAGGAACACCCGCTTGGTTTTAGCCTGCTGCCTAAAAAATTTTCGCTGCGTGAACTGCAGAATTTATATGAAGCTATATCGGGCGTACAGCTGGACAGGCGCAATTTCAGGAAGAAATTCTTCTCTATGGATTTGCTGGAAGACACCGGCGAATATGAAACGGACGTACCTCACCGCCCGGGTAAGCTGTATCACTTTAATTATGAGAAATACAAATTGAAAGAAAGAAAAAAATGGTTTGGTATTGATTTCTAAGGCAGCATTTCATTGCTATTTAGTGCCTTCAACACATCCTCTTTTACTTACTGAGTTTGTAGCCGCACACGGGGCTGTTCATACTTGACTGTAATTATTTTTTTGCGTGACAGGCAGGAATTTTTTTAACAGAACGGTACAATTTCCTTTTTTTCGCTATAATTGTGTACAATTTACACATTGTAGCCATTTAAATGTGTAAAAATTACACATTATAACAAAACTAAAACAACGATAAGCCATGAGAACAAAACGATTGCTTTTGGGAATGCTTATTCCTTTAATGCTGGTTCTATGCCCGGCGCTGTTATTCGGCCAGGGAAAAATTGTTTCCGGAAAAGTTACTGATGCAAAAGATGGTACGCCAATGAACGGTGTTACTGTTTTGCCCAGGGGTTCGGCCAAGGGTACCGTAACCAGTGCAGACGGATCATTCAGGATTTCGGTTTCAGACAATGTTAAAGTGCTTGTGTTTTCTTCCGTCGGCTATGGTACAAAAGAAGTTGCTGTTAGCGGAGAAAATGTATCGGTATCATTGACTGCCGTCAATGCCGCGCTGAACGAAGTAGTCGTGGTAGCATATGGTTCCAGGAGAAAAGGTGATTTAACGGGCGCTGTAACCGCAGTATCTGCAAAAGATTTTCAGAAAGGCGCCATTGCTTCTTCTGAGCAATTGTTGCAGGGCAAGGTTGCCGGTCTCCAGATTACGTCTGGTGGCGGATATGCAGGCGGTGGCAGCCGCATCCGTATCCGTGGCGGTGCATCATTAAATGCCAGCAATGATCCATTGATTGTTATAGACGGTGTGCCGGTAGAAAGCAACGGCCTTGCGGGTACCGGCAGCAACTATCTGAATACAATCAATCCGAATGATATTGAATCCATCAGCGTGCTGAAAGACGCGTCTGCTACAGCTTTGTATGGTTCAAGAGCCTCCAACGGCGTATTGATCATCACCACAAAAAAGGGCGCAAAAGGAAAAGTGAAATTCAATTTCAATACACAGTTTTCTGTTGGTTCGGTTGCAAAGGATGTACATGTACTCAGCGCTGCTGATTTGACAAATATTGTTACTGCAGATGCAACTGCTACAGGCAACAACACCTACAAGAATTTATTGGGTTCTTCCGGCACAGACTGGCAAAAACAAATCTACCAGGCCGCTCCTGGCTTCGATAACAATATCAGCGCCAGCGGCAGTGCTGCCAATATTCCTTTTCGCGTATCGCTGGGTTATTTAGACCAAAAGGGAATTTTAAAGACAAATAAATTTGATCGGTTGTCAACTGCGCTCAATCTCTCTCCCAAATTTTTTGATGATCACCTATCTGTAAATGTGAATGCGAAATTCAGCCATACCAGCACCCGTTTTGCAGATGCTGGCGCAGTGGGCAGTGCTGCGGCTTTCGATCCTACACAACCGGTGTATGCAAAAAATAATTATGGGGGCTACTATGAGTGGCTGCAGGCAGATGGCAAACCAATTGACCTTGCCACGCGCAATCCATTAGGATTGCTGGAACTAAGGCATAGCACTTCATCCGTAAACCGTTTCATCGGAAACGTACAACTGGACTATAAAATTCATGTCTTTCCAGACCTGCACGTGCTGGTAAATGCTGGTTTAGACAATGGCATGGGCAGCGGAAACGATAATACGGATTCATTATCAGCTACCAATTACAAAACAGGCGGTAAAAGGGTATACTACAAGGAAGGAAAGAAAAATACACTGTTTGATGTGTCTTTATTTTATTCAAAAGAGTTAAAAAAATATAACAGCAAAATTGACGTATTGGTGGGTCATAGCTACCAGGATTTTATTACCAATACTTATAACTATCCGTCGCTTAGTTACAGGGCCATTGCAGATCCTTCCAAGCCCTTTAAAAAGGATACGATTGCCGGCACTGAGCCAACCTTTCTTACAGACAAGCCAGAATACCGGCTTGAATCTTATTTAGGAAGGGTAAATCTAACCATTGCCGGTAATTATCTTTTAACAGCTTCTATACGCAGGGATGCCAGTTCCAAATTTTCTCCGTCAACGCGCGTAGGCTATTTTCCGGCGGTTGCAGCAGCCTGGAAACTGAAAGATCAATTTTTCAAAAGCGATGTTGTGCTGACAGATTTGAAACTGCGTTTAGGTTGGGGTATCACCGGTCAGCAGGATATCGGTAATCTTTATCCCTACCTGCCCCGTTATTCGCAAAGTACTGCTACTGCGCAATACCAGTTTGGCAGCACCTATTACAGTTTTCTGCGTCCTGCTGCTTATGACGCCAACATCAAATGGGAAACTACCACTACTACCAATATAGGGCTCGACTTTGGTTTCTTAAATAACCGTATATCAGGTTCTGTTGATTTCTACTACAAGAAAACAAAGGACTTATTGAGTGTTATACCCGTTGCTCCGGGAGCCAACTTTGATATTTCTTTATTGACCAATGTTGGAAATATGACCAACAAAGGCGTTGAGTTTACGCTTAACACCACGCCGGTAAAAACAAATGATCTTACATGGGATTTTGGATTCAACATTACTTACAACGAATCAAAAATTACCAACCTCTTAAGACAATCTGATCCAAATTTTAAAGGAATTGATGTTGGTGGTATCAGCGGTGGTACCGGAAATAACATTGGAAAATTTGCGGTAGGCTACAGCCCTTATATATTCAATGTTTACAAACAGATATATGATCAAAAAACGGGCAAGCCAATTGAAGGTCTATATGAAGACATTAACAGAGACGGGAAAGTAGATGATGCTGACCGCTATCTCTATAAAAAACCGGCACCCGATGTTTTGCTGGGCATCAATACACAGGTTGCGTATAAGCAATTCAGCATTGGCCTGGCAATGCATGGTTCGTTCGGTAACTATCTCTATAATAATTACAATTCAAACAACGGTGTTCTCAGGGCCATAAAAAACCCGCTTAGCTTTATAGGAAACGCAGGTGTAAACTACCTGGACACTAAATTTAGCAATAACCAGTACCTGTCTGATTATTACATTGAAAACGCTTCTTTCCTGCGCCTGGATAATATTAACCTCGGCTACAACGCAGGCAGAATATTCCACAATAAGACAGCACTGCGCGTTACCGTTAGTATACAAAATGTATTTGTAATTACTAAATACAAGGGGTTGGATCCGGAAAATTCGGGTGATGCAGGCATAGACAATACCATCTATCCGCGTCCGCGCATATTTTCACTGGGTTTAAATTTTGATTTTTAATAATTAAACGATTGATGGATATGAAATACAAACTAATTATATATACAGTCATTGCACTGGCAATTACGTCGGGCCTGGTTTCCTGCGCAAAAAAACTTGATCTTTTTCCGCAGAACGATCTTACGCCGGCAACAACATATGCAACGGCATCCGGCTATAAAAGCGTACTTGCAAAAGTTTACGGCGGCCTTGCCATTACCGGTAATACAGGTCCGGCAGGTGCACCAGATATTGCGGGCGGTCTTGATGAAGGATCGCAGGTAGCTTTTATAAGAATGTTCTTTAATTGCGAGGAACTGCCTACGGATGAAGCGGTGGTTGCCTGGAACGACCAGACCATCCAGGATTTTCATAGTTTAAAATGGACTAGTGCGGATCCTTTT
>Ga0268264_10003412_pt1 | contig 13714 bp, 9 predicted proteins | sample KBSSwiS32_FD_190357 | JGI IMG/M metagenome (GOLD analysis project Ga0268264, IMG submission 190357) | Switchgrass rhizosphere microbial communities from Kellogg Biological Station, Michigan, USA - KBS Switchgrass S3-2 (SPAdes) (version 2) | ecosystem: Host-associated > Plants > Roots >...
CTCCTTGGAGGCCGCCGGGGTGGTAGGGCCGATCGCCGCCAGCCCCGCCAGGTCCCTGGCCACCTGCTCCGCGCCCTGCTTCGCGAGGTCCGCCTCGCGGGTGCACCAGGTGATGGTCGTGGCGGGGACCTTGTCGGCGACCTTCTTGCCCCACCACACCACCGTCTTGCTCCCTCCCGCGGCGACGTTCTTGTCGATGAGGTAGTCCAGCAGGTACTTCATCACCGGCGCCTTGGCGGCGTGGGTGACCAGGAGGACGCCCACCCGCTTCTCGCAGCCGCCGTAGTGGCAGTAGAGCGAGCCGGACCCCAGCGGGGCGTCGGGTGGGTTGGAGCGCACCGTCATCGCGCGTTCGGCGACCAGCGTGATGTCCGCCTTGAAGCTCTTGCCCACGGTGGCGCACTGCGGGCCCTTGCAGCTGGCGACCTTGACCTCCACCGAGTCGCCGGTGACGACCCACGTCCCCTTGGCGACGGTCTTGTCCTTGGCCTCCGTCGCCGCGACGTACTTGCCGCCGGTCTCGAACGTGAGGCTCATGTTCGCGTCGCCGATCTCGGCGCCGTCGAGGTGGTCCTGGACGCTGATCCCGAGCGCGGTGACGACGAGGAGGTGAGCGAGCATGCGCTCGCCATCCTAGGTGATCCAGCGCCAGGCAGGAACCGGACGGCGTTCGGGCTCCGGGGCGCGCGCGGCGCGGACGGCGGCGGCCGCGATCGCCGCGCAGACCGCCGCCAGCGGGATGGCGCAGAGGCAATCCACGCCGTAGTGGAACCGCCCCGCCACGGTGGCGCCGATCAGCCCCATCCCCACCGGGAGCATCAGCCAGAAGACGCGGCGCGCGTACCGCCAGGAGAAGCCCAGCCCCAGCACCGTCGCCGCGGTGTGCCCGGATGGGAAGCAGTCCCGCAGGAACGCCGGCGTCCGCATCAGCGACTCCAGGTACGGCGCCACGTACGCCCCGCGCAACGGCTGGTCGAACAGCGACGCCAGGTAGAAGCGCGGGCCCACCGCGGGCACCAGCGCGTAGAGGACGAAGTTGAGGGTGAACAAGATCGACATCGCCAGCGCGTAGCGGTCGAACGCGGTGCGGTCGCGCCGGCGGTAGAGCACCAGCGCCACCACCGCCGGCCAGATGAAGTACGTGTAGTAGCAGGACAGCAGCACGTCCATCGCCCAGCCCGGCAGCGCGCGCCCGGCCCACACCGACGGGTGGCCGCCGAAGACGCGCAGGTCCCAGGCCGCCAGCTCGTGGTCGTGCAGCCGGGACGAGACCGCGTCCACCACCGGCCCCAGCTGCGTGTGCCCCACCGGCGCCGCCAGCCCCATCCACATCGACGCCGCGAAATCGAGCGCGCGCACCCGCGGGAGCTTGCCGGCCAGCCAGCGCAGCAGCGGCACCGCCGCGGCGAGCAGGCCGAAGGTGAGCGCGGACCGCTCCCACCCGGGCACCCACCTCCCGGAGAGCACCACCACCGCGCACGCCAGGGTGGCCCCCGACGTCACCACGACGTCGGCGGGCCGGAGCCCTGGCCGGTCATCCGGACCGACGCCCACTCGCTCCAGCCTCCGTCCAGGGAAGGTAGGTCGTGCCCCGCGCCGCGTCCGCGCGGCTGTCTGCTCGTGGACACGGGGCACTCGATACGAAGGCCTGAGCGTCGCCCGAATGAGCGGGTCGACCGCCTGCTTGCGACCCAGGTCTGCATTGAAGTAGAAAATCCAGGATGACCAGGACATTCGGGATAGCGCTCGCGCTGATGCTCGCCAGCACCGCCCAGGCGGGGGAAGATCCGAATACCCTCCCCGAGGTGAAGCCCCTGCAGGGCCTCATCGGCAACTTCCGTCAGGAGCGGGACCTCAAAGCGGTGAAGTTCTTCGCCTCCGAGGAGCAGGGGAAGTACCTCACCGGCGAGTACTGGTCCAAGGCGACTCCCGAACAGCAACAGCAATTCACCCAGAACTTTCAGGAGCTGTTCGCGAAGATCGCCTTCCCCAAGCTGCGGAAGAACTTCGAGCACATGGCCGGCGTCGTTTACACCGCTCCCAGGGTGGAGAAGGGGAAGACCATCGTCGACGCCGTGGTGGAGATCGACCACCCATTGAAGAAGCAGGAGCTCAAGCTTCAGTGCTGGGTGACCCAGGAGAAGGGGCAGTGGAAGGTGGTGGATATCTCCGTATCGAACGACTCCATCCTCCAGGACATCCGGGACGCACACATCATGCCGAGACTCAAGGCGGGCGGCTGGGACAAGCTCTTCCAGGCGATGAAGGACAAGATGGCGGAGAAGGAGATGGCGGCCATCAAGTTGAAGTAGCCGGCAGGACCGACACGGCAGGTTCGAGCAGGTCCGGTGGTACGGTTCGTCACCCTCGAAGTAGTAAGCCCACTCCTCCGCGGTCATGTTCCGGTTCACCAGGAAGCATGCGGCTGTGAGCAGGTCCTCGGACCGCCATGGAGTGAGGAATGCCGTTTGATCGGCACTGGACGTGGCCAGGACCTTGCCGTCGAGGCTGAACGCCACGGCGTTGACGCGACCGTCGTGCGGGATGCGAGCGAGGAGCGTGCCGGTGGCGGAATCCCAGACGCGCGCGGCCTTGTCATCGCTCGCGGTGGCGAGGGTCTTCCCGTCCCGGCTGAAAACGACCATCGAAACACGCCCTTGGTGCTCGAGAAGAGCGAGTTGCTTCCCGGTGCCGAGGTCCCAGAGTCTTGCCGTCCTGTCATCGCTGGCGGTGGCGAGCACCCTGCCGTCGGGGCTGAAGGCCACGGCTTGGACCGGACCTCCGTGGGCGAAGCGAGCGCGTACTCTGCTCGAGGCCACCTCCCATGAGCGCGCAGTGCCGTCCTGGCCAGCAGTGACGAGCGTCTTGCCGTCAGGGCTAAAGGCCACGGCGTTGAATGCGCCGGCTTCGTTCAAGCCATCGCGCAGCTTGCCCGAGGCCACGTCCCATGATGCGGTGCCCGCCTGACTGGCGGTCGCGAGTATCTGACCATCCGGGCTGAAGGCCACGGCCCGGACCGGGGCCCGGTGGGAGAAAGAAGCGATGCCTTGGCCGGTGGCCGCGTCCCACAAGCGGGCGACATTGTCGTCTCCAGCCGTCGCGACGAGCTTGCCATCGGGGCTGAACGCAACCGCTCCGACGGTGTCCTCGTGCTCCAACCGAACCAGCGATCGGCGGGACGCGACGTCCCACAACTGCGCGGTCGAGTCGTCACCGGCGGTGACCACGAGCTTGCCATCAGGGCTGAACGCCACGGCTCCGATGGCGCCTCCATGATCGAACCGCGCAAGCTCGCGTCCGGTGGCGGCTTCCCAGAGATGCGCGGCCTTCTCATCGCCAGCGGTCGCGAGAATCTGGCCGTCAGGGCTGAACGCCAAGGCTCTGACTTGTGCCGCGTGGGGTAACAGGCCAGGTTGCCCACCGACCGACATGCTCCATTCGTGCGCGACGTTGTAGTCGCTGGACGCGGCAAAGGCTCGGCCGTCGGGACTGAACGTCACGGTCCAGACCGGCGCCTCCAGAACCAGGCGAGACAATTGGCTCCCCGACGCGACGTCCCACAGGCGCACCGTGTCATCCCAACTAGCCGTCGCGAGGACCCTGCCGTCAGGGCTGAACACGACGTCGGAAACCTGCCCCCCGAGCTCGAAGCGAGCCAGTGGATTCCCGCTGGTGGCGTCCCACAAGCGCGCCGTCTTGTCCGCACTCGCGGTCGCCAGTGTCTTGCCGTCCGGGCTGTACGCGACGACCATGACGTCGCCTTCGTGCGCGAGGCGAACGAGTGGTTTCCCGGTCGCCAGGTCCCACACCCGAGCGGAGTTGTCATCGCTGGAGGTGGCAAGGGCCTTGCCGTCCGGCTTGAACGTCACGGAACGGACGGGCCCGTCGTGGCGGAAGCAAGCGAGCTCTTTTCCCGAGGCGGCCTCCAATACGCATGCGCTGCCATCCTGGCTGGCGGTCGCGAGCCACTTGCCGTCGGGGCTGAATGCCACTCGGTTGACTGCGTCTGTGTGAGCACGGTGCTGAAGCTCTTGGCCTGAGTCAGCATCCCAGACGCGTGCGTAGCCATCCTGGCCAGCGGTCGCGAGCCACTTGCCGTCGGGGCTGAACACCACGTCGTACCCCCGACCTCCCAGCGGCAGAGCAACGGGCTCCTGGGAGGAGGAGACGTTCCACACGCGCGCTTTGTCATCGTAGCTGGCGGTCGCGAGCCGTTTGCCGTCGGGGCTGAAGGTTAGCGCGACGACTCTGGCTCCGTGTTTGAGCTGGACCAGCACCTTGCCTGAGGCGGCGTCCCATATGCGCGCGGTGTTGTCGAGACTGCTCGTGGCGATGAGCTTGCCATCCGGGCTGAAGGCGACGTCGTAGATCGGGCCCTCATGGAGGAAATCAACCAGCGGCCGGCGCAGCGGGAGCGCGTTCCTGACCACTAGTCCGGCGCCTCCCGGCTTGGCCCACCGCATCGACTCCGCCGCCAGCAGCACGCTCAGAGGGCCGCCGCCGGGCGTTTGAGCCACAAACTGGGACTCCAGGAGATGCTTGAGTGCCCTCCCGCGCACCACGTCGTCACGCGCTTTGGTGACCTGGAGTTGGAGGAGCACGGTGAACGGCACGAGGAGGACGAAGGCGGTGACGGCCAACGGCAGGGCCACTCGCTGAGCAAATCGCTTCCAGCTGAACGGTAAGTTCTTGCCCACCCATCGATCGTCGAAGATCTCCCGGTAGAGGGAGTTCCGGACGACCAGCGCATCGCGCTCCCGCCGCACGGCGCCGGACAGCTTCAGGTGGGACTTTACCCGCGACTGCTCCTCGTCCGGGACCCGCTGCCGCCCGCGCCGGACCTGCCGATACGTCCGGAGCACCTCCCCCACATCCGGGGCCCGTTCCGGCTTTGTCAGCATGTCCCGGATGAACTGGAGGTTATGGTCCTGGAAGCTCCTCTCGCCCAGGAAGATGCGGGCGACGACGCGGTCGATGCCCTCGCGTGTGGGCTCCGGTTTCTGTTGCGTGATCTCCCAGCAGAGGCGCTGCGTCAGGTAGGGATGCCCGCCGGTCCACTGGAGCGCCCACCGCAACACCTCCTTGGCTTGCTCCTCCGGCAACCCCAGCCCCGCCGCCAGCGGCAGCGCCTCTTCGAACGTGAAGTCCGTCAGCTCCACCCGGTGGCCGAGATTGAACGGTGTCCGAGCCGCGTCCTTGATCAGGTCCCCCGGCGTCGCCACCCCCAGCAGGACAAACGACAACCGCTTCATCTCCTGCCGCTGCGCGCGCATGTTGTGCAGCGACCGGATGGTGGCGAAGAAGTCGTCGGTGAAGCCCAGGCTCAAGGTCGTATCAATTTCGTCGACGAAGAGGACCAATCGCTCCGGTACCTCCCTCAGCAGGACCTCGTCGAAAAAGCGAGACAGCCGGTGGGTGACGCCCAGGTGCTCCCGCTGGCGCCACCAGTCGGTGACGCGCGCCTTCAACCCCAGCTGAGATTCAACCTCCGCCAGCAGCCCCAGGTACCACCGCTCGGCGTCGAGCTGCGTGCCCAACGCATTGAGGTCGATGATGACGGACCGGACGCCCTGCCCCGCCAACCGCTCCGCGGTGCGCGTCATCAGGCTCGACTTGCCCATCTGCCTCGCGGTCAGCACAAATGCGAACTGACCCTCGCGGCACCTTTCGAGCAAGTCGTCGTCGGCTTTCCGGGCGAGGTAGACGCCGCCGCCTGCCTGGACGGTGCCACCGGTGGTGTAGACGGTCGTGTCAGCCAAGCAGGTGCTTCCCGAAGTAACGCGCGTAGAGCTCGCAGCGCAGTAGCACCCGCTCTCCGTCCATCCGGACCAGGCCGGCCCCGCGCAGCCGTTCGAGCAGCATCATGTCCCGGCACGTGTGCTTGGTGAGCACCTCTCGCAGTCCTCCCAGCAGCGACTCCCGGCCGTTCAGCAGGAAGAGCAGGTAGCGCAGGTGGTCGCCGAAAGGCCCGCGCTCCAGGTTCGAGTGCGCCAGCAGATCCTCGGTGGAGATCTGTCCCGACGCGACCAGGTACAACCCTCGCCGCACCAGGTACGGGTGCCCGCCCACCAGCGCCAGGAGTCGCCGCTCGTCCTCCGGCCCCAGCACCCGGCTGTGGCGCCGGTTGAGCTCCGCCACCTCCGCGACGGACAACTCCGACAGCTCGATCTGCTCCCCGACGTTGAAGGGTGACTGGTGGAGGTTCTCGATGAAGAGCTTGGGCTCGGTGGAGGTCACGAGGACCAAGTCCAGCTTCTTCCACGCCTTGGCGGTGGGTACAGCCCGCTTGCCGTGCCACGCCCGCAGCATCCCGAAGAAGTCGGAGCGGAACGGCGAGTCGAACAGGCGATCCACCTCGTCCAGCGCCAGGACGACGGGGGCGCTCACCGCTTTGAGGATCCCGGACTCCATGAAGCGGCTGCAGCGCTGGAGGTTCCCCAGGCTGGGGTCCCAGTCGGGCTCCTGCGGCCCCGCCAGCTCCAGCGCGGCGGCGACCTCTCCGCAGAACCGGTGGAAGAAGATGTCCGCGTCTCTCAGGGTCTCGGAGTCCAGCGCCTGGAAGTCCAGAAACGCCACCGACTTGCCGGCCTCCATCGCGGCGTGGATGACGCGCATCAACAGCGAGCTCTTCCCGACCTGCCGCGAGCCCTTGATGGTCACGGTCTGGCCTTGGCCTTGCTGGGTGATGGCGGCGTGCGCGACGTGGTCAGCGCGGCGGCGCACGTACAGCGGGGACTGGACGTCCATGGCGCCGCTCTCGAAGGGCAGCACGTCCGGTCGGGACTGGAGCAGGTCGGACCGGGCCGGGCCATCGCCAATGGGCAACTCGCTCCCGGCGACGGCCCGCTTCAGCTCCTCCGCCAGGCGGGCCGTTCCGTCCGGGCCGTCCCATAACGCCCACTGGATGGGGTTGAGCCAGGCGCTCAGCGGGTACTTGAAGGGCTCCCGGTAGGCCAGCCGCACCGGGAGGATCCGCTTCTTCAGCTGGAAGGCGGTCTCGATCTCCGCGGCCGTCATGTCGCTGCGCACCGCTTGCTCCGAGAGCAGCGCGATCAACACGTCGGTGTTGTGCAACGCGCGCTCGATCTCCTCGGCCCAACGAATGCCGATGGACATCGCCAGGTCCAGGAACACATCGTGGCCGGCCGCGGTGAGCGCCCCGTGAAGGGCCTGCGCGACCGCGGTGTCGGGATCGGTGCGCTTGTAGCTGATGAAGATCCGGGCCACCGGGCCACATCATGGCTGAAAGGACCGGCGTTCGCTTGAATCCGAGTGAATCCCGACCTCTCGGACCGGCGCACGCTGATCCGCGAAGAAGCTGCAGAAATGAAGAGACGGCTCCCGCGGGAGCTGGGGTATGAGGGCGGGAGATCCCCTGGACGCTGGAGGACAACCACCTGGTGAACGGCACGCCCTCCAAGCGGTACCGGATCTACGAGCGGCCGCTCTAGGTGAGGGTCCTCGTCACCGGCGCCAGCGGCTTCATCGGCCGCCACCTCTGCCGCCTGCTCGTCAGCCGCGGCCACGCCGTCCTCGCGCTCGTCCGGAAGGGCTCCCACCGCGGCGACCTCGCCGAGGCGGGCGTGCGCTTCGCCGTGGGCGACGTGGCCAAAGGGCAGGGGCTGGACGGCGCGGTGATCGAGGCGGACTGGGTCTTCCACCTGGCGGGGCTGACCAAGGCGCGCACCGAGGCCGAGTTCCACGAGGTGAACGCGCGCGGCACGGAGCGGCTCTTGGAGGCGCTGCTCCGCCGCCCGCCCCCGCCCAAGGTCATCCTCTGCTCGTCGCTGGCGGCGGCGGGGCCTTCGCGGCTGGGGCAGCCCCGGCACGAGGAGGACCCGCCCGCCCCCATCTCCGCCTACGGCCGGAGCAAGCTGGCGGGGGAGGCCGCCCTCCGGAAGCACTGCGGCGCCGTCCCTTCGGTGATCGTGCGCCCGCCCATCGTCTACGGGCCCGAGGAGCACGAGCTGATCCCCACCTTCCTCCCCATGCTGAAGGCGGGGGTGCTGCTCAAGTCCGGGTTCGGGCGGAAGGAGTACTCGGTGGTGCACGTCTCCGACCTGTGCGGCGCGCTGGTCGCGGCGGCCGAGCGCGGGCGCACCCTCCTCCCGGACGGCGCCGAGCCCGCGCGCGGCGTGTACCACGTCTCCGACGGCGAGCTGCACGCGTGGGAGGACATCTGCCGCGCGCTGGCGGCCGGCTGGGGCAAGCCGCGCGCCCCGGTGCTCCCGCTGCCCCAGTGGACCGGCTACCCGGCGCTGGCGATGGTCACGTTGAAGTCCAAGCTGACGGGCGGATCGCCCAGCCTCACCCGGGACAAGCTCCGCGAGATGTCCGCGGACGCCTGGACCTGCGACATCCACCGCGCCGCCGAGGAGCTGGGGTTCCAGCCGGCGTTTTCGCTGGAGCGCGGAATGCGTGAGACGCTGGACTGGTTCCGGCGGCCCAAGACCCCTTCGTGACGATCGACATCCAGCCCGTGGGCTTCGGGGACCGCGACCTCCGCGAGTTCGTGGACGTCCAGGTCCGGCTGTACACAGGCGACGCGCACTTCGTCCCGCCCATCGTCTCCGAACGGGTGAAGTTCCTCAGCCCGGACCTCAACCCCTTCTTCGCCCACGCCCGCGTCCAGCTCTTCGTCGCCAGGCGGGGCGGCGCCGCGGTGGGCCGCATCGCCGCGGTGGAGGACCGCGCCTACAACGCCTTCCACTTCACCCGCACCGGCTTCTTCGGGATGTTCGACGCCCCGGACGACGCGGAGGTGGCAGGCGCGCTGGTGGAGGCCGCCGCGGCGTGGCTCAAGGGGCGCGGGATGAGGGAGCTGGTGGGCCCCGCCAACCTCTCCACCAACCACGACTGCGGCCTGCTGGTGGAGGGGTTCGACGACCCGCCGGCGATGATGATGCCGTACAACTTCCCCTACTACGCCCGCCTCTGCGAGGGCGCCGGGCTGGTGAAGGCCAAGGACCTGTGGTCGTACCAGCTGCCGGTGATCGTCTCCCCGCCGGAGAAGATCATCCGGGTGGCGGAGCGGCTGCTCCGGGCGGACGAGGTCCGCATCCGCCCGCTGAGGCTCCACGAGCAAGGCAAGGAGCTGAAGCGGATCAAGGCCATCTACGACGCCAGCCAGGACCCGGCGATGGAGTTCGCGCCGATGAGCCAGGCGGAGTTCGACTTCATCGCGCGGCGGCTGCGGCCGCTGGCGTTCCTGCGCCCGGAGCTCTGCTACTTCGCGGAGGTGGACGAGGAGCCGGTGGCGTGCTCGCTCACCTTCCCGGACTTCAACGTCGCCCTGCGCGCGGCGCGGGGGCGGCTCAACGCGGCCGGGGTGGCGCGGATGCTGTGGGCGGCCCAGCGGATCGACCGGCTGCGCGTGCTCTGGATGGGCGTGCGGCCCGGCTACCGCCGCCGCGGGCTGGACGCCGCCCTCTGCCTGCACACCATGCGCGCCGCCCGGCGGCTGGGGTACCGGGAGTGGGAGATCGGCTGGACCGCCGAGGACAACAACGTCATCAACCATTGGCTGGAGGACTTTGGGGCCCGGCGCCACAAGGTCTATCGCCTGTACCGGCGCTCCCTCGCGCCCGCAGAAGCGTAAGATCCGGGGCATGCGCCCTGCCCTGCTCTGCCTGTGTCTCTCCGCGGTGGCCCTGGCCGCCGATCCCGCCCCGGCGAAGAAGAAGCCCTCCAACGTGAAGGTCCCCTCCTTCACGCTCCCCAGCATGGGCGAGGTGCCCAAGGGAGAGGGGCTGCAGAAGGCCAAGGCGGACGCGCCGCCGCCCGGGCCCTCCGCGACGCGCCCCGCGGACGCCACCTACACCGTGACCAAGGTGGCGTTCGCCAAGCAGTTCGTCCACGGCCCCGGCGGCCAGCAGCCGGTCCAGCCCTTCACCAGCGTGGCGCTGCGCGGCAGCCCGCTCACCACCGAGAAGTTCAGCTCGCTGGTGAAGGTGAAGTGCCCGCAGAAGGTCAACGCGCCCATCGAGCTGGCGGTGCTGGACCCGCGCGGCGACACCGCGATGAGCGCCAGCGGGGAGCTGGTGTTCAAGGGCGCCACCACCGACGAGGTGGAGTACCTGGTGGACTGGGACCCCACGCCCGCCCGCGCCGGCGGGAAGTTCCAGCTCCTGGTGAGGGTGGGTGGTCAACCCATGGGCTCGTGGCCGCTGGTCGTCGAACAGAAGCCCTGATAGGAGGCGCCGCATGCCCTACAGCGATCGCGTGAGACAGATCCTCAGCTGGTATTCGTCGGACAACCCGGGCGTCCTGACCAACATCGCCCGCATGCTGAACCACGGCACCCTCGCCGGCACCGGCAAGATGGTGATCCTCCCCGTGGACCAGGGGTTCGAGCACGGGCCGCACCGCTCGTTCGCGCCCAACCCGGCCGGCTACGACCCGGACTACCACTTCCAGCTCGCCATCGACGCCGGCTGCAACGCCTACGCGGCGCCGCTGGGCTTCCTGGAGGCGGGCGCGGCCAAGTTCGCCGGCGAGGTCCCGCTCATCCTCAAGCTCAACAACTCCGACACGCTGGCCAAGATGGACCAGCCCTGCTCGGCGGTGACCGCCTCGGTGAAGGACGCGGTCCGGATGGGGTGTTCGGCCATCGGCTACACCATCTACCCGGGCTCGGGCGCGCGGAACGAGATGTACCAGGACCTCCGCGAGCTGATCCTGGAGGGCAAGGACCGCGGCCTGCCCACCGTGGTCTGGTCCTACCCGCGCGGCGCCGGCATCTCCAAGGACGGCGAGACCGCGGTCGACGTCTGCGCCTACGCGGCCCAGATCGCCGCCCAGCTGGGCGCGCACGTGCTCAAGGTGAAGCCGCCCAAGGACTTCATCGAGCAGCCGGAGGCGAAGAAGGTCTACGAGAAGTTCAAGATCCCCACCGCCAGCCTGGCGGACCGCGTGCGGCACGTCGTCCAGTCGGCCTTCAACGGCAAGCGGATCGTCATCTTCTCCGGCGGCGAGGCGAAGGACGCCGGCGCCATCATGGAGGAGATCAAGGGCATCGCGGACGGCGGCGGCTTCGGCTCCATCATGGGCCGCAACGCCTTCCAGCGCCCCAAGGACGAGGCGCTCAAGCTCCTCAAGGACGTGATGGCCGTCTACCAGGCCGCACGATAGGCGGCTTCACGCGCGCCTCAGGTGATGAAATCCCACACCTTCACCTCGGGGCGCGAGTGACGTTGTCGGTGTACAAAGGGACGGTCCCATGAGTGGTCCGCCTCGCCGCAAGTCGGTGCCGCCGCCGCCGCCGACCCCGAGCTTCGACGACGAGCGACCCACGCCCATCGCCTCCTCGGTCAGGGCGACCACCACCACCCATACCCAGACCAGGACCCAAACGGAGATGGAGCTGGCGCCGGAGCCGCCGACCATCCTGGCGATCTCGATCACCGCGCCCACCTTCAAGTCGTCGGACCAGGTGCCGGCGGCGCGGCTCCCGCTGCCGGAGATCGATGTGCCGGTCACCGGCCCGTTCGCCAAGACGCACGTGCGCGAGGGCGAGGGCCGGACCGTGCTGGACATGCCGAAGGTGACGCCGCCCGGGAAGGTCACCGCGCCCAGCTTCACCGAGGCGGCGAGGTCGGGGCCGTTCGCCAGGACGACCAATCCGCGCGTGGGTGATTCGGACACCATCTCCGAGCGGATCCAGATCCCGCCCGGCGAGCCCACGCTGCCGCCGGGCCCGGCGCCGGTGCCCCTGCCCGTGGTCAGGGCCGCGCCGCCCGTGCCGCTGCCCAAGCCGGTCGCGCGGCCGCCGCCGCCGCCCGAGGCCAAGTCCCTGGGCCGCAAGCCGACCGAGGTGAGCGATCCGTGGGAGTACGGGGGCGAGGTGCCGAAGCAGGCCGCGTCGCTCTCCGGCGACTACGAGAGCGGGGGCGTGGAGTTGGATCCCTCCGGCCGGCTGGTGGCGCCGGGGATGAAGCGCCGCAAGCGCGACACCTCCGAGGTGTCCGAGGTCTCCTCGCCCGCGGACCTGCTCAGCGTCGCGCTCGACGTGTGGCCGGACGAGCCCCCGCCCGAGGCCGCCGCGCCGCCGCCCCGCGTGGAGCCGATGGGCGACGTCGCGCCCCCGCCGCCGCCCGAGCCGGACACCGCGCCGCGCGCGCCGCCGCCGCCGCGCCGCGCTCCCCCCGCGCGGGTGCCCTCGCCCCGGAAGCCGTCCGTGGCGCACGCGGACACCGTGATGCGCGCGCCCCGCTCCCAGACGGACGAGGAGCCGGTGGTGGATCCGGAGGAAGAGTTCTTCGAGGAGCCGCCGTCGGAGCCGGGCGCCGTCACCGAGGACCCCAGCGCCGGCGACCCGGTGCCCACGCCCACGCCCATCCGGGACTACGGCGGCAGGGCCAACCCGCGGCGGCTCACGTCGGACGAGGAGCGCTACGGGCTGGACGAGGACGACGTGTCCGAGGGGGCCGCCGGGCCGACCAGCGTGGACGAGCCGCTGGAGGAGGAGCCTCCGTACGACGACCGGTACGACGACGAGGAGCCCTACGACGAGCGGTACGACGACGACGTGGACGTCACCGGCCGGCGCGTGTCGCCGCCGCCTCCGTTTCGTCGCGAGCGGTCGCTCTGGCCCCGGATCCTGCTGGGGATGGTGCTGCTGGGCGGCGGGTTCGGGGGGGCCTGGCTCTGGGCGACCGGACAGTGGGAGCCCCTGCTGCGCTGGTTCGGCCTGCGCTGAGCGCGCCGCTGACATAACTTCGGGCGCCGGATGCGCACCCCCGGCCACGCCGTGCTCAACGTCGCCCTCTTCGCCCGGCACGGCTCGCCCGCGCTGGTGGCGGCGACGGTGGCAGGCGCGGTGCTGCCGGACCTGCCCATCGTCTGGCTCTACTTCCAGGAGAAGCTGCGGGGCACGCCCACGGACGAGATCTGGCGCGTCCACTACCGCAAGCCGTTCTGGTCCAACCTCATCCACGGGATGCACTCGCTGCCCATCGCCGCGGCGGGGCTGGCGGCCGGCGCGCTGCTGCGCGAGCCGGTGGTGGCGGCGTTCTTCGCCAGCGCCCTCCTCCACGCGCTGTGCGACATCCCGGTCCACGGCGTGGACGCGCACCGCCACTTCCTCCCCTTCTCGCAGCGGCGGTTCGTCAGCCCCTTCTCGTACTGGGAGGTGCGGCGCCACGCGCGGCCGGTGACTCTGGTGGAGTGGGCGCTCGCCGCGGGGGCGGGGTTCGTCCTGGCCGCGTCGTGGGGATGGACGCCGGCGGCGGTGGCGGGACTGCTGCTGCTCAACCTGGGGTACGCGGCGGGCTTGGCCCGCCTCTTCGTGGCGCCGGAGCTGGTTCCGTGAGGAGTGCCCCGCACGAACGGGTGCGAGCGCCGGAAAAAGGGATGGGCGCGGCGCCGGAGCCGGTTCTGTGATCGAACGTGTGCTCGCGCTGGGCGCGGCCTTCGCCGCCGCTGCGTTCGGCGCCGCGCTGGTGGAGGCGATCAAGTTCGAGCGCCGCGTCCGCGTCGGCCTCTCCCCCGCCGACGCCGCTTCGAGCGCGCTGGTAGCGGTGGCGGCCGTCGGCCTGGCCGCGCTCAGCCCGTGGGCCGGCGCCCTGGCCGCCGCGGTGGGCGCCCTCTCCTTCGCCGGGTTGTGGCTGGACGCGATCCTCTTCCGCGTCTACTCCATCGAGCTGGGCGCGGCCGGGGTGCGCTCCATCGTCGTCCCCGTCCTCTACCGCGAGCTCTCCGAGGTCTCCTTCGCCCG
>Ga0268264_10003415_pt1 | contig 13700 bp, 7 predicted proteins | sample KBSSwiS32_FD_190357 | JGI IMG/M metagenome (GOLD analysis project Ga0268264, IMG submission 190357) | Switchgrass rhizosphere microbial communities from Kellogg Biological Station, Michigan, USA - KBS Switchgrass S3-2 (SPAdes) (version 2) | ecosystem: Host-associated > Plants > Roots >...
GGCCAGCCCAATATCAACCCGCCGCGTCCCTTCTGACGACGAGGAGAGCATCCATGGATCGTCGTACCTTCCTGACCTATAATGCCGTAGCAGCCGCCATCCCGCTATCCGGCGCCGCGCTCACCGGCCTTGCCGACGCGGCATCGGCGGCGGTCCGGCCGGCGCCGATCGATTTCAGGAGCAATCTTCCCGCCAAGGGCAAATTCCCCGACAGATGGATCTGCGGCTCGTCGTCGTGCATGGACAACACCGATCCGCCGGTACATGTCCACTGGTATGATCCGCACACCGCGATCCTGCGGCAGAACAAGGCCTATAGTTACGAGGCGCCCTTCGCCCCGCTCTATTTCGGCAATGATCGTGTGCTGCTGCTCGATGAGGGTTTCGTGCAGCTGCGCAACGACTGGGATTTGCGTGGCGTCGTCGATCAGTGCATCGACGACTGGTGCCGTCGCAACGGCCGCGATCCCGCAAGCCTGGAATTGCTGGTCGCGTTCAGCCATCTGCATGCCGATCATTATGCCGCGACGAACCAGTTCGCGGATCGTCCGAATACGCGCTATATGGGTCTGACCCATGAGGAGATGGTCGGCTTCTGGGGCATGACCAATTTCCCGGAAGAGCGGGTGACCCTCGATCTGGGCGGCCGCGATATTCTGATCTGGGGTTCGCCCGGTCATGTCGTCTCGGAATTCGCCTATTATGACAGCTACACCCAGATTCTCTACACCGGCGACATGTTCTATCGCGGTCGCTGCTACATCAGCTTCTGGGAACCCTGGTTCGACAGCATGAAGCGGCTGATCGACTTTTGCGACACCCATCCGGTGACGCATGTCATGGGCTGCCATGTGGAGATCAGCAGGGACGATCAGGACTATGCCTATGGCATGACCCATCAGCCTGATGAAGCGCCGGTGGAGATGACCGTGCAACAACTGCGTGAGGCGTTCGCGCATGCGCAGACGATCACCAAGCCCGGCATTTACTTCACGGGCACGGTCTTCCTCTGCAACCAGACACGAGGCACGACGACGATCGACAAGAATCCGTATCGTTACAGTTGAGCCACCCATGGCAAGGCCCTGCGGCACCGAATCGGCGGCGATGCGCCCGCCGTGCCTGTCGTAGCGGCCGTCGCTTCGCCTGCTTCGATGATGGGCGCTCGCGACGAAACCGTGGTTGCATCCCTTCGCAAAATGGCTGTTTTCCGCCGTTTGGCGCTGTCCCCGACCGGGATGGACCGGCTTGAAAATAATACTCTTGACGCAATAGGTAATATGAATACCGTGTGTCATGTCGCCTGACAGAGCGATGTCACCGGGAGAGAGAATCTGAAACGTTGAGCCGGCTGCCGGCTCGATAGGGGGATTTTCTATGGATCAACGGCCGGCCTGTAATGCTGCTCGCTCAGGCGATGTGCAATCAATCGCCGATGGCGCCCGTTCCAGCAGCCAGCTGACCCGGGGCGAACAGCCGGGACAGCGTCGGATCGAATAGCGCGACGAATTTGCAAAAGCCGATCGCTATGCGTCAGCCCGAAACCCGACAAGCGGTGGCCGGCGTATTGCCCGGATTCTCAAGACAATAGGCCGCTCGGGTTCTGGCAGGAGAACGCTACGAGTCACCTCGACAAAAAAAGGGAAGCATATGTCATTTCGCGCGAAACTGAGGTTGGGGCTCTTGTCCGCAACCATATTCACGAGCACTGCGCTCGCAATGCCGGCACTGGCGCAGGAGGCGGTGGGACCCGCCGCTGAAGATGGCGACGCCATCATCGTCACCGGGACGCGCCGCAGCACCACGATCATGGATACGCCGATCAATATTTCGGCGATCGGCTCGGAAGAATTGGCGCGCCAGCGGATCGACGACGTGCGCGATCTTGCCGATTTCACGCCCGGCATGACCATTTCGGACACGGGGCCGGGTTCGACCGGATCGATCGTGCTGCGTGGCCTCAATGCATCCGACGCCGACGCCGACGGAGCCAGCTATGACGATGCGATGGGCATCTATCTGGGTGAGGTTCCGCTCTACTATGATTTCAAGCTGCTCGATATCGCGCGGGTGGAAACGCTGCTCGGGCCACAGGGTACGCTCTACGGCCTCGGTACGCTGGCCGGCGCGATCCGCTATATCCCGAACCGCCCCAATGTGGTGGATTTCGAGGGCGAAGCGCATGGCCGCATTTACGCCAAGGGCCATAGCGACGACTTTGGCTATCAGGCCGACGGCGTCATCAACATACCGATCGTCAGGGATCACATCGCCTTCCGCTCGGCCACCGGCTATTATTATGATCCGGGCTTCATCGACTATCCGCTGTTGATCAAGGAGCCCGGCGTGTCGCTGCCGCAGCCGGGCGGCACTGGCGGCGTGTCCCAGGCGGACTATGCGGCCAATCTGACCAGGCGCGAGGATCTCAATTTCGAGAGGACCTTCACCACACGCAATCAGCTGCTGTTCCAGACCAGCGAAGATCTGAAGGTGAACTTCACCTACGCGTTCCAGCGGACCAGGACCGACGGCGCCCAGTCCAACAGCGCCGGCGTGCTCGGGACGGGCAAATATCAGAATGCCAGCCGCTACATCGAGCCGGTCAACCGCCGCGCGCACCTCCTCAGCATGGAAGTCAACGCGAATATCGCCGACATCGCCGATCTCGTGGCGACGACCGCCTATACCAATGTCAGGAATCGGTCGCAGAGCGACAATACCGACCTGCTGCTCGATCTCGACTATGACTATGAGCTGTTCCCGGCCTTCTCGAGCTGGAACGAACTCGACAACCGTCGCAAGCAGTTCAATCAGGAAGTCCGCCTCGTTTCGCGCCACGGCGGTCCGTTCAGCTGGGTGATCGGCGGCTTCTACAACGAACAGAAACTGAAGAGCGACTATGCCGAGCACACGCCCGGCCTGTCGGACTTCTACGGGGTTCCCGACAATCCCGAGGATCTCGAATATGTCAGCTACATCAAGTCGAAGGTGATCGAGAAGGCGATCTTCGGCGAGGGCACGTTCAGGGTGTCGCCGGAATGGCAGGTCACCGGCGGCGCGCGCTATTTCAAATATAGCTCGAACGTCCAGGGCGCGCTCGTGCTGCCGCTGCTCGGCGATCCGCTCAGCCCCTATGAACTCGATCCGTCCGGCGGCAAAGCGAAGAAGGACGGCTGGGTATGGAAGCTCAATACGTCCTATAATTTCACGCCGGACTTCATGATCTACGCCACCTACAGCAAGGGCTATCGCATCGGCGGCCCGAACCGGGTTGCGCCATGCCCCGATCCCGTGCCGGTGGATCAGCAGAATGCTTGCGCGCTGCCGAACGAAATCCAGTACGGCCCGGACAAGACGAAGAACGCAGAGATCGGTATCCGCACGCAACTGTTCGATCGCAAACTGACATTCAACTTCAACGTCTTCCATATTAAATGGGAAGGCATCCAGGTCGACTCCGCCACCTTCTATGGCGTCACCGGTATCACGGTGAACGGCGGCGCGGCCAAGTCGCAGGGTTTCGAAACGTCGTTCCAGTTCAGGCCGATCCCCGAACTGGCGATCCAGGGCAGCTATTCCTATACCGATGCCAAGCTGACCGAGGACGTGCCGGGCATCATCACGATCCGCACGGTACCGAACGACTATGACAAGCGGCCGAAGTTCACGCAGATCGCCGCGCTCGACGGCGACCGTCTGCCGGGCTCGGCGAAAAACTCGGGCAGCCTCGGTGCGACCTATACCATGCCGGTGATGGACGGGAACCTGATCGCCAACTGGACCGCGACCTATCGCGGGAGCGTCGTTTCCCGGCTCGGCTGGGATCGTGGCTTTGGCGACAAGATCCCCGGCTATGTGCTGAACCGCGCCTCGTTGTCTTATGAAACCGACAAGTATAGCGTCGGTCTGTTTGCCAACAACATCTTCGACAAATATGCGGTGGTGTCGGTCGACCAGGACCGGTCGCGTATCGGCGTCAACGACGGCATCGCCGTACGCTATTACAAGCAGGCTTTGCTGAACCCGCGTACGGTCGGTATCGAGGCGCGGATCAAATATTGATATGATGAAACGGACGAGGCGCTATCCCGAGACCGATAGCGCCTCGATCCCGCAAGGATCCGGGGCGCTGGCGATGATAGGCGCTATCCGACCTCGACGCCCTGCGCCTCCAGCCAGGCCCGCGCCGGCTCCAGCGCTTCTTCGTGGGATCGCCATTTGCCGACGGCATCGGCATTGATCGGCCGCCGCACCTGCGCCGCGCTGGGTGTGGCCACGGCGGCGCCATTCTCATGGAACGACAGGCAGGATTCATCCCACGCAAGGCCGCAATGGTCCAGCAACCGCCGGGTCTGCCCTTCCTGATCGGCGACCAGCGCTTCATAGGAAAGCTGGAGCACATGCCCCGGCCAGAGGCTGTCCCACAACGCCATCAGCCGGTCGAAGCGGGCATAATAGCGCGCCGTGTCCATGAGGTCGTACGAATAGGCATAATAGGCCGACTGGCTTGCGAACAGATTCTTGTAGTTGCTCCAGACCGTGTCCATCGGGTTCCGCCGCAGGCAGACGATCCGCGCATTGGGCAATGCACGGACGATGTGGCCGACATAGAGGAAGTTGGCCGGCAGCTTGTCCGTGAACCGCGCCACGCCCCTGGGCCGGTGATGGCCCGCCCGCGCCAGATAGGCGTCACCGATCGCAACTGGATCGATGCCACCGCTCGCCGCAACCGTGGCGGGATCGATGACGACGCGGGATGACGTGCCCGCCAGCTGCTTGACTGCCAGCGGCATGGCTTGAAGCTCTCCCGCCGATCCCACGTCGCGGTGCGAGGACAGGATGCGATCGACCAGAGTGGTGCCCGTGCGGGGCATGCCCACCACGAATATGGGCGCGGATTCGGCGTTGCCCGTCCCGGGGACAAGAGATTTTGCACCGCTGCCGAACAGCGCCTCGACGGCGTCGAATATCGCGGCATCCTGAGCGAAATCATAGCGGATCGCTTGCTTGTGCGCGGTATTGGCCTTGGACAGGTGCAGAAATGCATCGGCGGCATTCCCGACGTCCTCCAGTTCCTTTGCCAGCGCATAACGAATGCGTAGCGCATCTTCAGGCCTGCGTGCTTCAGCCAGCGCCGCTTTCAGCCTGGGCACATGATTGGCCTGCGCCGACTGCCGCGAGAGGATGGCGAGCGCGTAATGGGCACGAGCATTGCCGGGGTCTCCGGCCAGGATCATCTCATAGTGCGCGCGTGCTTCGTCGACCTGGCCGGTGAAGCCGCTGGCCGCCGCCAGATTGTAGCGATAATTCAGATTGCCCGGCTCGGCCGCCACCGCCGCCGCGAACGGCGTGATCGACGCTTGATGGTCTCCCAGCCGGGCCAGCACGCACCCTATTGTGTCGAGCGTCAGCGCATCGCCCGGCGCCAGCGCCATGGCCTCGCGTGCGGCAGCTGCGGCTTCGCCATCCCGCCGCAACAGGATCAGCAGCCTTGCAAGCTGGGCCAGATGTTCCGCATGCGGCCCGCGCGCCACCGCGGCTTCGATCAGCGGAATCGCCCTGGCGATCTGACCCGCTTCAGCCGCCGCCATACCCAGCAGGAAGAACCCCGCCGATTGCTCCGGGCTGGCGAGGGCGAGTGCCTTGGCCGCGGCGACGGCGGCAGGCAAGTCGCCGCGTTTGAGCGCTGCCCTCGCCTGGGCTTCCAGCGTCACGCGGTACCTCTGGAGAAGTCGATCACGCGCCCGCCTTGCCGCCCGTCCGGAGCAACAAGACAAGCGGGCGGGTCGATCCGGAAATCATGTGCGGTGCATGGCTCCGGCATGAGCGCGATGGCAATCGGCAACGGCATTTTTCGCATCGTCGAGGCCCTTCCACTACCGACGTTCCGGTCAAAGCCTATATCTCAAATTCAGCGCAACGCCCAAGTGCCTCCCGACGCGGCTTTTTCGCGAGGCGAGGCGGTGACGTCAGGGGGAGCGCACCGACGAGTCGGGATGGGGGGGCGCGGACCCGGCAGGTCGGCGCGTGCCACTGCGGAATCACGGGGTTTCTGGAACGGCATCTGCCGTTGGGTTGAAGGACGGAATGGCGACGCGACAGACGCCTCTCGTCATGGCAACGACGCGTCGAGATCCTTGACGAGTGCCAGTGTCTGGAGCCGTTCGATCAGCATGTGCGCGCGCCGCTCGTCGAGCATCTGTGCGGCCGCCGATGGCCAAAGATCGAGTGCCTTGCGCACGACCGCCTTCATCTCGCGTTCGATCCAGTCCGGATCGAGATCGAGGAACGCGGCGACGCGCCGGAAGCGCCGGTAAGTGACATTGGCAAAATCGTGCGTGCCGGCGAACTTCAGCGCCAGCCGGTCGTCCGGGGCGTACAGAACCGTCGGCACGATATCATAGGCCGGCGAGAGCCGCACCACGCCAGGCACTGGGAAGATGAACGACCAGTTCTTGAGGTGATTGTCGCCATTGCCGACCAACACGTCGACGACGATGCGGCGCATCCCCTCCAGCACATCGGCGCGCCAGTCGGTGCTGAAACGACGGATCATGTTGAGGATCATTTCGGTCGTCGCCATCGTATATTTTCGCTCGCCGATCGCCCCGACAATCTGGCCGGCATCCTCGATATGAATGCGGCCGCCATCCGCGCGGCGATCGAACCGCTCGACCATCAGCGCGGTCGCGCCATGCCTGAGAAATTCAGCCGGCACTGCATCGACCTTGTCGGTCTCGATCAGGCGACATCGGGCCGTTTCGATGCCCACCAACGCCGCCAGCCGCATTCCGGCATATTCCGCCTCGGGCAGCCCCGGAAAGCGGTCACTCGCCACCTTGAGGATGAACCGCGCCTCGCCCGCTCGTGCCGGGATGGTGAGGCGATCATATGCTTCGCATATGGCGAATTTGAGCTGGACGCCCGCCAGCGAGAATTTCACGTTGCCGTCAGGCCATGGTGCCTGAAAACCTTCGACGGTGGCCAGCTGGAGTGGTCCGGCCGATGCCGGCAGAGCGGTTTCCGGAACGACCAGCACCGCACCCGGCAGGTCGGCGCCCAGCCTCAGGATCAGATCGAACTGGTCATGGTCGCCCGGTCCCATCTCGGCCATCACAAGTTCGCGAAGCGCACCTTCCGGCAGCAGGCCTGCAAACCACGGCGGCAACAGGCCGTGCAGGCCGATCTTGTCGCCCCGGGAAGCCAGGCGTGCCTGCGTCTGCCCGTCGTCGTGCGGCACTTGCCAGGCCAGGCTGAGCACCGGACGGTGCGGATCGCGCAGCCAGACTTCGTCAACGACGAACGCGGTGCGGCCTTCGCGGTCACGCGTCAGCACGCCGACCCTGGTTTGGCCCGCTTCGTGACCGAGCAGATAGACGCCGAGGATGGCAGCGCTCCTGGCCATCAGTCGCTGCCGTCGTCGTCGTCGCCCAGGTCGACGAACAGGTCTTCGAACGCCGATCCGGCGTCCGATCCTGGCGAAGGCTTCATTGAGGATTGCTCTTCGCCCAACTGCTGGAGGCGGATGGCCTCCGCCTGAGCGGGCGTAGCTAGTACGATCCGCAGATCGAGGGCGTCGCAGATCTCGCCGATGAGGGTCAGTCGGTCGCGGCCCGATCGGCTGTTGAGCAGGTCGCGTTCGATCTCTGAAATCCGTGCGGGATCGCGCCCGACGCGCTGTGCGAGTTGGGGTTGGGTTAGTCGGCGCGCGATGCGCGACTCTCTCAATTGCCGACCCAGATTATAAAATATGTCAGAGTTCATGCGAAATATCGCTTTTATTGATCCATATAGCGGAATACCGCATAATATATAATGGGGCCAATGGGAAGCAAAACATGCGATCTGCTGTGAGGACCGATCGCGCCGCGTGCTGCCGTGCGCATATGCACTCCGGCGACGGCGATCGCGCGTTGCAAGGCGGGACGACCCCACTTCTGGAAAGCATACGTCGCTCGCGCGAGCGTTCGGCCACCATTCAGGGAATTTGGTCGATTGTCGGCTTTGGCCCTAAACCGACATGATCGCATCGAACATTGCGCTTCGCCAGCGCCGCAACGTCGTGACTTCGAGTTCGGCTTCGGTCGCCGGCTCCGCACCGGCGCGAACCGCGCGAACGAGAAATCGGTGCGAGGTCGATCTCGAGCGGATTGGCGGAATTTCCAGACGGCAAGGATCGCGCCCGTCGACGACGCGCCGCAACTATATTCTCTTGCAATGACCTCGCCCGATTCTGCGGCGATCAGTTCGGCCGAATATGGCCGTCCCTCGATGAGCTGTGAGGAACGATGCACAAAGACGAAGACTTCGAGCGGATATGCGACGTTCGAAGCGTACAAGGCTGGTCCCAGCTTTTCATCCCGCCAGCCACTGATCTGGGTTACATCGATCGTGCAACCGGTGCGATTGCGGTAGACGATACCCACCACCGTCTCGGAGCGATAAGGCAATAGCAGGAAAATCAGTGCAGGCAGGCCGATGAGCAATATGGCGGCGACACAACTGCGCCGGCATCCCGATCGGCTTGGTGCGCCGTTGCCTTCGCTGCGGGCGGGTGGGCCAGCTTCCCTTCTCGCCATGAGTGAACGTAGCGCGCAGCCTGGCATTCGCAAACATTGTCGCCGAACCGCGTAAATCGTCCCACCGTGAAGCTTGACGCCCGATCTGAACGGCAGCGGCATGGAGCGACGTTTGTCGTCGGCGGACCGTTTGACATTCTGTGCGCATGGTCCCGGATATTCACTTCACAGAGCGCCCGCTACCTGCTCGGGCGCCAGACTAAGGTCCGATGTCGTGGTCGATCCTTCAGTGTCGGATACGCATTGCTCTCCAACTCGAATCGTTGTTGTATCGAAGACTCGCGGATTGCAATGATGCGTGCGATTCGAATCGTGGCGTAGAGTTTGCGTAAGTTCCCACCTGATGATCCGGGGTCATTCATGGCGCAGTCTCCGTCTTGCCAGATCCGTATCTTTGTTCACGGGCTTCTCGATCGCGGCCTGGCAATCGCAGCGGCGCACGCGGGTGACGTTCTGTCGGGCCAATATTCGCGATCAAGCGAGCCGGGGCCGTGACTGATCCTTCGGCTCCCAGTGCGTTCGACCGGATGGGCCGCTGGGCACGGCTGTTGGCGCTCGTCGGGGTGAGCCTCGGCCTTGCCTTCGGCATCGGGTTGCTGATCAACAGCCAGGCGATGGTCGGCAACACCAACGAGCGCAACCGGCACAGCCTCGAAGTCGTCGCGAATGTACTCGAGACTTGGCCGCGCGATCTCGCCTTGGTGGCAGAACTGAATTACCCTGAGCAAAATCCGTACAAAATCGACCATCCGGACCTTGGGCATTTGGAGATCGACTATCCGCCATGCCCCAAGGTGGAGGGAAAGCCGGAAGGCAGCCTCTTTCCGGCCGGCAAGCGCGCCGAGGATGGCGCTCAAGTCGCGCTGTCGGGGGCATTTCCGTCCGACAGCACGCATTGTTATTCGACAACCGTTTCGCTCGCCCGGCTGATCGAACTGCCCAGGTCGTCCTCTGATTTTTCGCACCTGCTGATCCTTGCCCCGGACGGTACGCTGGTCGAACAATTCGGTACGCCGAGACTGCCGATGACGAAACTGGACAAATTCTCGCCGGTCAGCGACTTCGCCCGCGACGTGGCAGGCGCGATTGAGAAAAAGGATTACAGCGCCGGCGAAAAGACCCAGGTTCCACTCAATTCGAGTCCCGGCGAAACGCGGGTCGACATCGGGGGTACCGATTATCTTGCTTATGTCCGCCCGGTCCGCTTCGCGCGGTCCGGCCGGAATTGCCCCGAACAGGCGTCACCGGCAAAGCCGGCGCCCGCGACGACCGTCGCCGTTCTGCTCACTGTCCCGCCTGTCGCCTCCGCGAAGTCGACACCTGTCGCCGCAAGCGACACCTGCCAGCTCTATGTCGTCGGACTGATGCCCGCCACGGCGTTGCGCCATGCCTGGCTCAAACCGTCGCCGCTGTTGCTAGTCGGATTCGGTCTTGCTCTCGTCATCCTGCTCGCGCTGCTGCCGGTGGGACGTCTGGTGATGATCGGCGGTACCGAATGCCTCAGCGGGCATGAAGTTGCAGGCCTCGTCTTCGGCCTGTTCGCGGCGACGTCGCTTGCGACGCTTGCATTTCTGTTCGCCGTTGAAGTGACCGGCGAACGTGATCTCGCGCGCAGCGAGGCGCAGACGAATGCAAGCTTGATGGCAAAGCGAGCGGGGCAAGAGTTGAATCTGGTGCTTTTGACCGCCACACGATGTGTACCGGAATCTCCCAAGACAAAGACATCGATTCCCAATTCGAAAATTATCGACGCGGCATTTTTTGCGGATGATGGGAAATTTTCACGCAAAGCATATTTATGTGGTACCAAAACTCTGCCGAACAAGACCGAAATCGGATTCAGGCCATATTTCAAGGCGCTTCACCAAGCAACGGGACAGAGCTTCGAGCAACGCCGCTATTCGATTGGTCAGGTCAGGGCGCAAACCGATGGTATCGACAAGACCATTCTCGCCATTGATCTCGAGCCTGATGTTCTCAAGCGCGACGCATTCGGCATGGCTCATGATCGACCGCCATGGCCAAACGACGCCAAGGCACCAGAATCGCCGTCCGAGGTGCTCGTCGTGTCGACTCTCATTCGCGAGTTCGTTGCGCCGTTGCTGCCGTCGCCGCAGAAATATATGGTCGTAGATACCAGCGACGATCGTCTCCCCGTGCTGTTCCATCATGATCGCGCGAGGGCAGGCGTCGAGGATTTTGCCAGCCAGATCAAGGCGCCGCTCGAACTGGTCCAGGCGCTCCGGACTTTCGTCGTCGGCCGGCCCGTCGGCAACGATCCCTTTTCGTTCGCGCGCCGTTACGACGGCCATATCGCCCATTTTTCGGCTGCCGCGATCCCGCACACACCCTGGGTCGTGCTGGTCTACCACTCCGTCGATGACGTGGACGGCATTGCGGCATGGACGACCGCGCGTGCCTTCTCCAGTTGGGCGAGCGTCACCGTCGTGGCGGTGCTGATCTGCGTGATCCTGCTGCTCTGGCGGAAAGAGGCGTGGCGTTGCCTCTGGCCGTTCCGTGCCGGTCAACCGATCTATGTCCAGCACAGCTTGGTCATGGCGGGTCTCGCGGTTTCGATTGTCGGACTGGCACTGATCCGTTCGTTCGCGGCGGTGCTGACTGCGATCCTTTTGGGATCGGCAATCTGCGTGACCAGCTATTTGCGGCTGAAATCGACACGCCTGACCGCCGCGCCGCTGACGCAGAAGACCGAGCGCGCTTATCGCTACTTTGTTTTTGCGGCGCTTGCGTGCGTCGCTGTTGCGCCGATGGTCGCCTTCTGGACCGACGCTCGCATCCTGTCTCGTCACAGGGCCGATGCGCAGCGCATCGAGGGCGCCGCGGATGGCGTTGTCCGGCGTTTCGAGCGCAGCGGAAACCTGCTTCACGCATTGCATATCGAACCCGGCCCCGACAGGGACGTCTTCAATCCATGGTCGATCGATTCCACTCGAGTGGGTATATGGAAATCACACCACCCGATGGGTTTCGGCGAGCAGGTCCTTCGAATTCAATCTGATATCCCGCTTGGAGACGTCCACCACTGTGATTTCAAGCCAGCCCCGACTGGCTGGTATTGCTGGCGCAACGATTTGCGCGACCAGCCTGTCGTCAAAAGGATCGGTATCGTCACGCCGCACCCGGAGGCATGGAAATCGTGGTCGGAGAAACCGTGGTCGAAGACATCGTGGTCTACGGTGATCGCGTTGTTCCTGCTGGGTACCGCGCTCGCCGCGCTCATCCGGGCGGCCGTGTATTACGGCTTGTGGTCGCTGACCGGCTTCGGCATCCCGCTGGGTGCGGTCACTTGGCCGACGTTGCTCCTGGGTGGTGGCAAGCTCGATCCGAAAAGATACGAGCTGCGGCTGGCAAGGAAATCACTGCTCGTCGCGCCGCAGCAGGCGGTTCGCAACGATGTCGGCAATCCCAACATTGCAGCAACCGTGGATCTGGCGAACAAGACCCTACCTGCGCTGAACCAGGCGGTGCTGGGCAGCGGGACGCCGACTTCGGTGCCTTCGCGACTGGTGGTCACCGGCTTGGACCTCGTGCTCCGCGACGGGCCGCGGCGACGTGCGGCGCTCGACTATCTCGAAAATGCCGCCGCGCTGGTCGAGGCTGGAAACCGGCAACTCCAGAGCCTGGTCGTCATTGCCGAGATGTCGCCGCTGGAACGCATTCTCGACGCGTTCGATACGGTTGCCGACGACCTCGCCGACCGCAGCACCGCCCGCGAGGAATTGCGTTGGGCGAGACTGTTCGAGGATTTCATGACGTTCTCCTTTGCGCCGATCGACAAGATCAGGACGGCGATCGTCGATGGCCGCGTGCCCGATCGATCGAGTCCGGTCAGAACCCTGATCGACGAACTGCGCTGGCTGCCCGGCAATGTGATCGACAGCCTGATCGCCAGCGAGAAATCGGCTGGAAGGCTGGTGGCGAAGGATCAGCGCTATCCGCGTCAGGCGCGCGCCTACCAGGCGCATTACACGCCGAGGATCATTCGCTGGGCGATCGTCGTGAATCCCGTCACCGATGAAGCGGCGATCGACTATCTCCGCTCCAATCTCATCGAACATTATCAGCAATGCTGGGCGGCATCGTCGTTCGCCGAGCGCTTCACGCTCGATGCCATCGCGCGCGGATGCTATCTCAACATGCGCAAGACCTTGGCGCTGCAATCGCTGGTGCGGCGTGGGCTGGTGATCCTCGATCCTTCGCCGCGGCTGATGAACCGCAGTTTCGCGATGTTCATCCGGCAGACCGAACGGCCCGATACGCTGCAGGCCTGGCGCGACAAACAGCCCAGGAGCGCCTGGTCGTTCGCGCGGTTGCCGCTAACGATCATCCTGCCGCTGTCGGTGATCGGCCTGGCCGTCGGCGCGGCCGAATCCGGTCAGGAATTCACCGCGATCTTCTCGTTGCTGATCGCGGGTACGCCCGCGCTGATCGGTGCGGTCATGCGCTCGGTGCGCGGCACGTCTCCGTGAGCTGCGGGCGTTAACGCACCACCTCCGCCGCGAACAACGCCCGCGCTTCGTCCTCGCCGATCCCCAGCTTGCCCAGCAAAATCGCACTGTCCGCCCCCTCCGGCGTTGACAGCCGCACCGCCGGTACCGTCCGGCTGCGCGAGAACTGGATCAGCGGCCCGATGCAGTGGACGACTTCGCCATAGACCGCGTCGTCCATCCGGCGGACGATTTCGCCATCGGGTTCGCCGCAGTTCCACGCATCGCGCGCGCAACGCTCGGCCCAGACGCCGGCCGCCCCCAGCGCCGCAAGCAGTTCCCGGGTCTCCCGGCCGGCGATCCGGTACGCGATCTGCTCGCGCTCGCCGACGCTCCAGTCGGCGAGCGGGGCGGGAAGGGCGGTATCCAGCACCGCGGCCAGCGCACCCGCCATCTCGCCGCCGCGCACGGCGACGGCGATCCAGCCGTCGCGGGTCTGGTAGAGGCCGTTGGCGGGATGGATGCCGGTCTGTGTCGCATCGAGCGCGGGCGCGCCGTGCATCGTGCCGTCGGGCGCGCGGATCAGTTCGGCCATCATGTGATTGCCGACATTGAGCAGATTGGTCTCGGCTGCGATCGCCCGGCCGGTGCGATAGCGCTCGAACAGGCCGAC
>Ga0268264_10003419_pt1 | contig 13695 bp, 10 predicted proteins | sample KBSSwiS32_FD_190357 | JGI IMG/M metagenome (GOLD analysis project Ga0268264, IMG submission 190357) | Switchgrass rhizosphere microbial communities from Kellogg Biological Station, Michigan, USA - KBS Switchgrass S3-2 (SPAdes) (version 2) | ecosystem: Host-associated > Plants > Roots >...
GCCCATGCGCTTACCGATGCCATCCTGGGTGCCGCGGGTTCCGGTGACATTGGGAAACTCTTCCCCGACAGCCATCCTCAGTGGAAAGATGCCGATTCCATCGGCTTACTACGCACCGCCTGTGAAATGGTCCGTGGTCGCGGCTTCCGCCCGGTCCAGGCCGATGTCACGGTGATCGCGGAACAACCCAGGATCGGACCGCACGCGCCCGCCATGATCGCCACTTTGAGCGCGGCCACCGGCATAGACCCTTCGGCCCTGTCGATCAAGGGTAAGACCAACGAGGGGATGGGATTCATCGGGCGTGGCGAGGGCGTCGCCGTCATTGCGGTGGCGACGGTGGAGGCGTTCTGATCGAGCAGTTCCTGCAGAGTCTGACCGAGCTGTCCCCGCTAGCGGTCTATTCCATCATCGCCCTTGCGGCGTTCGTGGAGAATTTCTTTCCGCCTGCCCCCTGCGACGTGATCGTGGCGCTGGGCGCTTTCCTGAGCCATAACGGCGTCATTGATCCGTGGGCAGTCTTCGGAATCACCATCGGGGTGAACCTGCTGGGGACGATCGCGGTCTACGGTCTGGCCCGGAGGTTTGGCCCCGCATTTCTCGCGAGCCGCACGGGGCGCCGGTTGCTGCCTCCGGCCGCGATTGTGTGGATGGAGCGGGAGTACATGCGGTTCGGGATCGCCGGGATTTTCATCAGCCGGCTCCTGCCGGGATTTCGCTCGTTTGTTGCCCCCTTTGCCGGACTGGCGAATCTCTCGCCTGCCAAGGCGCTGATCCCGATCTCGGCGGCCGCCACACTCTGGTACGGATTCCTGGTCTACGTCGGAGTTCAACTGGGTGAGGAATGGGAGGCGATCAACCGCCTCGTCTCCAGTCTCAATCGCACTCTGGCGATCATCGGTGGCTTGCTGCTGGTGGGACTGGTTCTCTGGATGCTGCTCCGCCGACGGCGCACTCGGCATGACCGACTGCGCAGCCGGTTTCAGGAAGCTCTGGCGCGGGCCGGCGCCGGCGGTAAGGACCCAACTGCCTCTGCCGGGGCCGCGACCGTCCTGTTCGAGTTGGCTCAGGGGGACAGGCAGATTCCGCGAGAAGACCTGCTGGCGATCGAGACGCGGCTACGCTCTGAGTGGAGCCTCGCCGAGCCGTCCTACGAACCTGCCGACGGCGCCGATACCGCCACGCTCAAAGACACGGCCGAGCTTCGCACATTGCTCACGGAGCGTTACGACCTGGCGGCGCGCCTGGAGCTGGCCGATCTCCTGTTGCGTATCGTATCGTCCGACGGCGTCATCAGCCGGCATGAGAACCGGCTGATGCACCGCGCCGCCGACCTGCTCGGCATGACCCCTGATGACCTCGCGGAGGCCCGCCGCCGCGTCAGTGCGAGTTCGGGAACACCTGAAACGACTTCTGCGAACTCTGCCCCGCCAGGTCAAACACCGTCAACGTGACGGTATAGAACTGGTTTGGTGCCGAGTAGACGTGAGTCACCAGCTTTCCGCTACCAGACTTGCCGTCTCCAAAGTCCCATTTGTAGCTCCCGATCCCGACATCGTCGGTCGAGGATGAAGCGTCATACTCCACGGTTCCACCACTCGGGAACGCGATAAAGTTCGCAACCGGAGGATTCCCGGCGCGCCCACCGGCAGCGGGGAGCGTAAACCTCTTGGTCAGCGAGCTGGTCAGGCCGCTCGCGTCCTGAACTGTCAGCCGAGCGGTGATGGTTCCCCCGGCGGCGTAATTGTGATGCGGCTGGATGCCCGAGCCGTTGGTCCCGTCGCCGAAGGCCCAGCTTTGTGAAACCACTCCCTGATCGTCCTGGGATGACCGGGCGTCGAAGTCGCATCCCAGAGCCGTGCAGGTGAAGTCGAACTTGGCGAGCGGAGGCAAATTGCCTGGAGTGGTGCCGAACAGCCCGGTGAAGAGCAGCAGGTTCGGCGTCCCGATTCCGGGGCTGCCGATGAGGCCCCCGGTCGCGGTGCTGGCAAGAGCATACCGGACGTTGGCCGGCGTGGCCGTCGGGTGAGTCTGGAGATAGAGCGCCACCACCCCGGCAGCATGCGGGGCAGCCATCGAGGTACCACTCAACACCATCGTGGCAGTATTGCTGGCATTCCAGTCCGACGTGATCGCGACACCGGGTCCAAACAGATCCACACAGGTGCCGAGGTTGGAGAAGCTGGCCCGCACGTCGTTGCTGTCGGAGGCTGCCACGGTGATTGCCGCCGGAGTGCTTGCCGGGGACACCGTGCAGGCGTCGAGGTTACTGTTGCCCGCGGCGATGGTGTAGCTGACGCCCGCTTTGACCGAATTCGCAACCGCGGTGTTCAAGGCCTGCGAGAAACCACCACCGAGGCTCATGTTGGCGACCGCTGGTTTGATCCGGTGCGACGTGACCCAGTTGACCCCGGCGATGACTTGAGAAATCAGACCAGACCCGGTGCAATCGAGCACCCGGACCGCGTGAAGACTTACCGCCTTGGCAACCCCGTAGGTTGCCCCTCCTACTGTTCCGGCGACGTGGGTGCCATGGCCGTGGCAGTCGGTCATGCCGTTGCCATCCTGGATCGCATCGAAACCGAATACCGCGCGTCCTCCGAAGTCCACGTGGGTGCGCAGGATTCCGGTGTCGATGATGTAGACGTGGACGCCGCTGCCATTGGGTCCGACAGTGTAGCTGTGGCTGAGCGGCAGATTACGCTGGTCTATCCGGTCCAGACCCCAGGATGGTGCAGGGGATTGGGTCCCCGAAATCCTCACGATCTGATCGGGCTCAATGGCGGCCACGTCCGGGTCTTTTCGCAGTTCCGCGATGTCGGACGGTTGCATCTCCACCGCGAAACCCCGCAGGGCGCTTTCGTAGACGGCCGTCACCCTCCCGCGATGATCCTTGCTCAGCCGGATTGCCTCCGACTGAATGTCCCGGCTGCCTTGCCGGAGAGTGATGATGTAGCGGTTCGGGACGGCGCCAACGAAAAGGGGTGCGTCGGACGCCTGAGACGCGGGGGCGGTAGGTTCGTTCTCGCTCATACATCCGCCAAGTACGGCAACCACAGCAACAAAAACGATGGTACGACGGTTCACTTGACCCTCCTGCAGAGTGATTCTACCTCGGCTATCTATTAAGTCACAATCCTGAAATTACTTGAGGTAGGTTTGGCGCCAAATTGTCATAGTGAATCGAATATGGGTCTCCCCCAATCAGCGTCTAGTCGAATTTCGCTGACACAGTCTAGTCGCATTTCGCTGACACACGATTCATTTTGGGGCGTACCCTGAAACGGCCACTCGACTTGGACCGCCAGTTCCGCCTCGACCGGTTTCGGGACTATCTGAGCTTCGAAGCCGGCAGCAGCGGCAATACAGTCGAGAACTACCTGCGAGACCTCCGCCGGCTGGCCCAGTTCGCGGTGGGACGTAAGGTGACGGGGCCGCCGGAAATCTCCCGGGCGCTGCTGCGCGACTTCGTTTTCGCCCTGAAAGACCTCGGCCTCAGCGCGGCTACGATTCGGCGCCAGGTTTCTGCCGTGCGGACCTACTTCGGTTTCCTCGTTGGTGAAGGGCTCGTGTCTGGCGATCCCTCCGACCGGCTCGAGACGCCGCAACGAGGGCGGAAACTTCCCGATACCCTCAGCGTGCCGGACATGGAGGCCATTCTTTCAGCCCCTCGGGTTGAGGAGCCCCTGGCGTGGAGGGACCGCGCCCTCCTGGAACTTGGGTATGGCGCCGGGCTGCGGGTCTCCGAGCTGTGCGGCCTGACGCTGAACAACCTCTGGCTCAACGAAGGCCTGGTCCGCGTTCTCGGTAAGGGGTCCAAGGAGCGGCTGGTCCCGGTCGGCCGAAAGGTGATCGGAGCGGTTTCAGTCTACCTGCACCAGGTGCGGCCCGGCCTCGACCGCGGGAAGAGCAAGGATCGAGTGCTTCTCAACGCGCGAGGCCAGCCGCTTTCTCGGGTGGGAGCGTGGAGTATCGTGAAGGCCCGGGCACGCGACGCGGGGATCCGAAAGCGCGTGACAACCCACACGTTGCGCCATACTTTTGCGACCCATTTGCTGGAGGGCGGGGCGGATCTGCGCGCGGTCCAGGAGATGCTGGGACACGCGGACTTGTCCACCACGCAGATCTACACTCATGTCGATCGGGAGTACTTGAGATCAGTGCATCGCCAGTTCCATCCCAGGGGTTGAGCAGAAGCCCCTTCCGGAGACCTTTGAGCGGACCCCCAGAACGCCTGGAACCTGGCCGAGCCCCACCGTTTGGCTTGGGGTTGTGCCTGTTCATCTTCGGATGCGCCCACTATCACGCCGCGCCTCTCGACCCGGAGGCGCTGCCGGCGCAGTACGCCCTTCGAACGCTGAGCGATTCCGGGCTCCGGACCTACCTCCTTGTAGCGGGAGAGTCGCCGAAAGATTCATCGTGGACCGCGCGGCAGTTGGCGCTCGCCGCACTCTACTACGATCCGGCACTCGACCGGGCCCGGGCCGAATGGAAGGCAGTCGAAGCTGCGGAGATCACCGCGGGTGCCAGGCCCCAGCCCAGCGTCCAGGGAAATCTGGAGCACACCTACTCGGGAGATCGCACCGGAGATCCCTGGGGCGTCGGTTTCAACGTCGTGCTGACACTCGAGCTTGGCGGCAAGCGGGGAGCACGAATCGCGGAGGCCGGCGCCCGGACTCTGGAATCAGAGGCGGCTCTCAGGGCTCGCGCATGGCAGACGGTAGACAACTCGCGACGGGCTTCGTTCGAACTTCTAGCCGCGCAGCATCGCGCCCAGGCCGGGACAACGCTTGATTCAGCCCTGCGACAACTCCGGCCGCTGGCGATGGCGCGTTACGCTGAAGGTGCCGTCTCCCGTACCGAGCTTGCTCGGATCGACGCCGACGTGCAGCAGGGAAGCTTCGACGCCAGCTCGCTTACGGCAGATCTCTACGCCGCGAGAGCGAGAGTAGGGCGCGCAACCTTTCTCCCCGCGGGACAGGTGCCGCCCGTTGCGGATGAAAGCCCCGTCGGCTGTGACGTCGTGAACCGGATTCCCAGAGACAGCCTGCAGCGGTTGGCCCTCGCTTCCCGTTGGGAGCTTCGTGAGGCGCAGGCGGGATATGCCGCGGCGGAGGCGAGAGTTCGGCTCGAAGTCGCGAGGCAGTACCCCGACCTGCAGCTGGGACCCGGCATGTTCTTCGATCACGGTGAGAACAAGTGGACCCTGCTGTTCGGCCTGCCCAGCCTGTTGCTCAACAGGAACCACGGTCCCATCACCGAAGCCGAGGCAAATCGCACCGTGGCGGGAGCCAGGTTCACGGAACAGCAGGAGCTGGTGCTGAGTGAGCTCGATGCCGCCCTCGTTGCATGTAGCGGTGGCCTGGGCCGGCTGGCGGCAGCCGATTCGCTCGCCGCGGTCGCTGCCGAGCAGTTCAAACTGGTTTCCGAGTCCTTTGAGCGAGGAGAAACCTCCCGCCTCGATGTGGCCTCGGCCGGAGTCTTGGTCACGACCGCTCAGCGTTCACAGCTCATCGCGGGAGTCGGTCAGGCCGAGACTGGCCTGGCGCTCGAATCGGCGCTTGGTGTCTGGCTCGACGACGACTCCCCATCCCGCTGGCCCGATCCAACCGATTATCCGCGGGGACAACCCGTTGGGGAAAGGGATCGCTGATGCGAGGGCGCGCGATCTTCATGTTGGGCCTGCTGGCACTCGCAATAGTGCTCGTGATCGGCTACCTCCGACATCGCACGGCGCAGGAAAACAGCTCGGAGTACACCGGGCAGGTTGGTCAGGCGACAGAAGGTCACGGCCCGGGGTTCGTCGCCCTCGACAGCGCTAGTATCGGCCGGATTGGACTCAAGACGACAGTTCTCGCCTCTGGCCGCGCCGTCAGTGAATTGACCCTGACCGGCGAGATCGTCTCGGACCCCCAGGGAACCTCGACCCTGCGCGCTCCGCTCGCGGGACGATTGTCCGCAACAGGACGCCCCTGGCCTGCCTTCGGCCAGCAGGTTCACGCAGGGGAGGAGGTGGCACAGGTCTCCGATGCCAAGCCTCTGACCATCCCGCGAAGCGGTGAAGTGATTCGAGTCGCCGCCCAGCCCGGAGAGCAGGTCGCGGCGGGGCAGGAGATTCTCGTGATCGCGGATTTCGAGCATCCCTTGGCCCGCCTGGCTTGGCGGGATGAGGCCCCTGCGTCTCCTCCGCGTACGATCCCGCTGGCCCGGCTCGGTCAGGAGCGCCAGCGAGTCACCGCCGACCTGATCGGCGCCGCCGTCGATGCCGACCCTGTTACCAGGCGGCCGGCCTACCTTTACCGAGTACACTCGGCCTGGCCCAACACCCGGCCGGGAACGGCTGTTGTGGGCTTCGTGCCTAGTGGCGGGGCATCGAGTCCGGGAGTCCAGGTGCCTGCGTCATGTGTGGTGCAGTGGGAAGGACTAGCATGGGTCTACCTCGAACAGGAGCCGGGCAAGTACCTCCGCACCGCCGTCTCTACCGACCGGCCGGTTCCCGGCGGTTGGATTGTCTCCAGCCTCAAACCGGGTGATCGCATTGTTACCCAAGGCGCCGGGCAACTTCTCTCCGAGGAATTCCGGGCCGGCATAACGGTCGGGGAAGAAGTAGGGGAGTGAAAGCCTGATGCTCGCGGCCCTGGTCCGCTTCTCGGTCCGCCGGCCGGGGATCGTCCTCGGCGTGGCCCTGGCCCTCCTGATATATGGCCTCCACACGCTGAGCCGGGCGACACTCGACGTTTTCCCCGAATTCGCGCCTCCCCAAGTCTCCATTCAAACCGAAGCACCGGGCTTCTCCCCCGAGCAGGTGGAGATACTCGTTACCAAGCCACTCGAAGACGCGATCAACGGCGTGGCGGGCATTGCCCTGGTTCGGTCACAGTCGATCCAGGGATTGTCGGTGATCACTGCGATCCTCGCCGACGGGGTTGATCTCTATCGGGCGCGGCAGATGCTGGCCGAGCGATTGGCGGAGGTGTCGAGCCGGCTGCCGGCAGCGATCGAACCACCCATCCTGGCTCCGCTCACATCCTCGTCGAGCACCGTCTTGATGATCGGGATCACCTCGAAGACCCGCTCGCGAATGGACCAGCGAACCTTCGTGGACTGGACTCTGCGCCCGAGACTCCTGGCCACGCCCGGAGTTGCGAAGGTGGCAGTGTTTGGCGGGGATGTGCGCCAGCTCCAGATCCAGGTCAACCCCGAACGGCTGCGGGCCTACGGTATCGGCATGCAGGAGGTGCTGGAGGCGGCGCGCGCGGCGACCGGCGTCCGTGGAGCCGGCGTCATGGACGACGCGAACCAGCGGATCATCGTCCGGACCGAGGGCCAGTTGCTCGACCCGGCGGCGCTCGCTCGAAGCGTGGTCAGAGAGCAGGGCGGCGCGATTCTCCGGCTCGGCGATCTCGGTCGGGTGGTTGAAGGGGCGGCGCCCCGGTTCGGCGAAGGCACCATCAACGGGGAGCTGGGGTCAGTCATCGTCGTGTCGGCACAATTCGGCGCCAACACCAAGGAAGTGGCCGGTGCTGTAGAGCGGGCGCTTTCCGATCTAGCACCTGCAATTGAACAGGCCGGACTGACGTTGCATCCCGATCTGTTCCGGCCGGCGACCTTCATCGACCTCGCCCTGCGGAACATTACCGAGGCGCTCCTCTTGGGTGCGCTCCTGGTGGCGGTGGTCCTGTTCGTCTTCCTCGCTGATGTCGGAGCAGCCGCGATCTCCCTGGGCGCCATCCCGCTCTCGCTGCTGGCCGCGATCGTCGTCCTCCAGTCCTTCGGCATCGGAGTCAACACTCTCACGCTCGGCGGGTTGGCCATCGCGCTCGGCGAGGTGGTGGACGACGCCATCATCGATGTCGAAAACATCGCCCGTCGCCTCCGACTCAACCGGGATGCGGTTGCGGCTCGACCCCTGGGTGAGGTCGTCATCGCCGCCTCCCTCGAGGTCCGAGGAAGTGTCGTCTACGCGACGTTCATCGTCGCGCTGGTCTTCCTGCCGGTATTGATGCTGTCTGGCGTCCAGGGGGCTTTGTTCCGTCCGCTCGGTCTGGCGTACATCCTGGCGACGCTGGCTTCACTGGTAGTGGCGCTCACCGTGACTCCCGCGCTATCGCTCCTCCTCCTCGCGCGAGGCGGTCATCGCGATCATCAATCACGCTTTCTGGCGTGGCTGCGGCTCCGCTTCGAACGAGCCCTCGCCGACCTGCTGCACCGGCCCGCCTCCGTCATGTTCGCGACGATTGCCCTCTGCGCTGCGGCGGGCCTCACCCTTCCGTTCTTCGCCAGTCGGTTCCTGCCGGAGTTCCACGAGGGGCACTACGTGGTCCACATGTCCACCGTGCCGGGCAGCTCGCTCGACGAGTCGGTCCGGCTGGGCCAGACGGTGACAGCAGCGCTCCTGGCGGACCCTCGCGTGCGCTCGGTGGCGCAGCGCGCCGGCCGGGCGGAGCTTTCGGAAGACACCTGGGGACCGCACTACAGCGAGCTCGAAGTCGATCTCCAACCGCTCAACGGCAAACAAGCCGAGGTCATCCAGGAAGACATGCGGCGCATCCTCGCTCCCTTTCCAGGGGTAAGCTTCGCGATCCGTGGGTTCCTCACCGAACGGATCGAGGAAACCCTTACCGGGTCGACCGCGGAAGTCGTGGTGAAGCTTTACGGAGAGGATCTGGACAGCCTGGACCACGCGGCACAGCAGGTCGCCCGAGTCATTCGCGCGGTACCCGGGGCGTCCGACGTGCAATACGATCCGCCTCCCGTAGTTCCTGGCGTGACGGTTCGGCTGAATCCTGAGGCATTGGCCAATGCCGGCCTGGCTGCCGATAACGTCCTCGCGACCATCGAAACCGCGACTCGCGGTACCCGGGTTGCTCAAACCTTCGAAGGGAACCGCTCGACCGATGTCGTGGTGCTCTTGGATTCGGCGGCACGGTCGCGGCCCGAGGATCTGCGGACCTTGCCCGTGGTCGGTGTCGGCGGACGGATGGTGAGCCTGAGCGAGGTCGCAACTATCGCCCGGACCTCGGGGCGTTATCAGGTCTCACATCAAGGGGCCAGGCGGGTGCAAACTGTGACCACCAACGTCGCGGGTCGTGATGTCAGCGGTTTCACGGGGGAGTTGATGTCCCGGCTCCACGCGATTCGCTTGCCTGGTGGGATCTATGCCGAGGTGGGGGGCACCGCGACCGCGCAGCGCACCGCGAATCAGGAACTGCTGCTTCACAGCCTGCTGGCCGGCGGCGGTATTCTCATGCTCCTCTGGCTGGCGTTCGGCGAATCACGCAGACTGCTCCTTGTGCTCGCTAACCTGCCGTTCGCTCTGGTCGGCGGTGTGCTGGCCGTCTTCGCGACCGGAGGAGAGCTGTCTCTGGGCTCGATGGTGGGCTTCGTCACCCTGTTCGGGATCGCGACCCGCAACGCGGTGATGCTGGTGTCGCACTACGAGCACCTGGTCCGGCGGGAAGGGGCTCCCTGGAACACAGCGACGGCATTGCGCGGCGCCGGCGAACGGCTGGGGCCCATTCTCATGACCGCTGCCGTGACCGGGCTTGGATTGCTGCCCCTCGCCATCGGCAGCGGCGATCCCGGCCGCGAGATCGAAGGTCCGATGGCGATCGTGATCCTGGGGGGCCTCGCTACTTCCACCTTGCTCACCCTGTTTGTCTTGCCGACTCTCGCCTTCCGCTACGTCGATTTCAAGTCGACCGGCGGCAACTGACCGAGCCGCGCCGATCTGATCTCATTTGGATCGCTTAAGAACACTCCTGATGTGAGCGCGCTGGGCCGCGTAGAGAGCCGCCCCATATCCTGCAGCAACCACCGACATCAGCAGCCTCAGTCCGCTTGCTCTGCTTCCTTCATGAAAGGCGGAGGCCAGTTCCAGCACGGCGGCACATGCAGCACCCCGGAGTGCAGTCCGAGACATCAGCAGCCGCATCGGCTCCTCACGACGGCCCCGTTGTTCCGCCAGGGCATAGCCCAGCAGGGTGAAGCCTGCGATGTACTCGAGGAGACTCATGACCTCTTCGGTCGAAACGTGTTCCAACTCCGGGACCAACCCCCATTCCGGAGGCCACCGCCACGTGTGCAACGCCGGTGGCCACACCGTCAGGAACAGGAGGTAGACAAGGAACGCAGGGATGATTCGCTTGAGTAACGCACCCTCAAACCGGCGGTCGGCGCCCGTATCTCGGCCCGGAATCAGAGCGAACAGGAAGGTTGCGAACGCAACGGCGGTCGTACTTAGCCCGAGGAGGATGGGATTCACCACGAATCCCGGAAGGGCCCCGACCAGGAACCCCAGTGCCGCGACCAGGGCCGTACCCAGAGCGCTGATCGCCCCGGCCGGCCCGAAGCGGTGGCGATAGAGAGCTGAAAGCACCGCGGCACCGATGAGACCGATGAAGACGGTCAACGACCAGCGGCCCGGTTGGCTTCTGCCCGCGAAACGCTTACCCAGAGGAGCGGCACCAGAAGGTATAACAGCCCCATCATCGGGAGTTCGAGAGCCAGCCGGTCAACGACGCCCGGAGTCAGTTGAATTCTGGGCTCGATGGCCTCCAGCAGTCCGGCGCCGAGAAAAGCCCCGAATGAGTTGGTGGTCACGTCTATTGGAGAGGGAAACCGTCCGGGCAGGAAGATCTGGCCCGCTTCGATCATTCCACTCAGCACAAATCCGAGACCAAAGACTATCGCCGGATTGCCGAGCCTCGGGCCGAGAGTGAGACGCGTGAGGAAGCCCAGCGGCACGAACAGGAGAACATTGGCGAGAACATCCTCCGGATTGATGCCAAGCGAGATGACGACCCGATGGGGTTCCCGAAATTCGTAGGGCGCGAGGGTGACTAGGAGCGTTACTAGAGTGAGGTAACCAAGCCAGGCAGTCGCCAGACTGGTTCCCGTGCCGCTATCCCGGTGCTCAGGCAAGCTCGGAGAGATCCAGGGAATCGAATCTGCCGCCCAGCCAATCGAGCAGCAGAAATGCTTCGAGAAGGAGACCCGCGACCGCCAGCAGAGTCGCCGGGACGAGTGCCGCCGCACCCCACGATGGATAGATCAGAAGGGCAATGACGTAGCCGATCACGGCGGGCGGCAATGCAGCCACGACGAGCAACAGAAGGCAGAGTGTACCGGAGATCAGATGTTGTCCCAGAGCCTCGACCCCTCCCGGCCGCATGTCACTGCGCACCCAGGAGGGGAATAGCAGGGCTCCCGCATTCTGGATTCCCATCGCGACGACGTTGAGCGCCGGGACGACAAACACGGCCACGGTCAGCGCCTGGACCACGTGACCCGGAGTTAGCCCTAGCCGAGTCGCCCCCAGCGCTCCGCCCGCGGTGACTGAAAGCAACATCAGCTGATACAGCGAGAGGACCGCCGCCGAGGAGATCACCTCGCCGGTCATGAGCGTCGCCCCCGACACTGGGAATGTCCGGAGTACCGACAGCCGGGCCAGATCGGCTCTTAGGTCGTTCCGGATCCATTGGGGTCCGAAGAAGACGAGTAGTACAACCCACGAGGCTCCCAGCGCAAAGAGAATCGAGGCCGCCCCTTCTCGACCGTCACCTACCAGACCGATCGCTGCACCAACCACCAGTACCACCACAGCGGCAAAGAGCATGGAGGGCCGGTCTTCGCGGATGGTCTTGCTCAGATTCTTCCAGACCAGCGCGGGTATCGGGTGACCCGAAGGGCTCAACGGAAGACTCAACCTGACCCGCCCTTCCTGAGGAATCGCCGGACGCCCTTCCCGTCTCCAACGCTCCATCAGCTCGGCCCTGCGCTGGCTGGCTTCGAGCGCCGCTTCCTCAAATGCGCGATCCGCCCGTATCACCCAGATCAGATGGAGTCCGAGCAGCGCCAGGGCGGGGACCATCGCGTGGGCCCAGGGCGAGAGCGTCGTCGCCATGACCGGCACGAGCAGGAGCCGGAAGGGGTAGAGCAAGGCGTGTCCCGCCGGAGTGCCGAGCCAGTGCCAGGCTCGACGGAGTAATTCGAGTGACGATCCGGCGGGAAGAGAAAGAGCAACACCCGACAGTTGAACGCCGAGGAGAGCTGCGATGAGAACGATCACGAGGCCCATGGCGGCGGCGCCCAAGGCTCTAGGCCGGCTGCGAACTCGCTCACTGGCTTCGGAGCGCACCAGGGCCGCTCCAAGACGATGCAGGAACAAGGTCGAGAACAGCACCCACAGTGCCAGCGCGTGCAGCACGGTTGCAGAGGCCGTGCTGCTCCGGCGGATGAGTACCGTCCACACCACCACGTTTACCAGGAGGAGAACCTGGGCCCGAAGCAGCTTGAAAAGAATGAGCTGTCTTCGGGTTACCGGGGCGGGGAACAGGAACTGAATTTCTGCCGGGCTGAACGCGAGGGCGGTTCGGTCGGCTCCGAAAACCCACCAGCGGAGGATCGCGAGAAGCAGAAGGATCGCCCCGACCCGGCTGGCAGTCTCGGTGCCTCCCGGCGATTGGGTAGGACCCAGGTGCCGCAGACCCAGAAAGAACCAGAGATACCCTACCCCCAACAGAAGTGCGACGACGTACCTGGGACTCGTGAGCTTCCGGAGCCGGACCAGGAGCCAGTTCTTGAGGCTACGGGAAACCAGGTACACCGCGGCGTTAACCATCAACGCTCGGAGTGTGGGGAGTCGGTCAGCGCGAGGAAGAGATCCTCGAGTCCACGTCCTGCCAGTTCGGGCCGCTCGGCCGCAATCTCCGCCATCGATCCCAGCGCGACGATCCGTCCATGCTGGATGATCAGGACCTTGCTGCAAAGCTCTTCCACCAACGGGAGCAGGTGCGAGCTCAGAATGACGGCGGCTCCCCGTTGCGCTCGAGCGGCAATCGTCGCCTTCATTCGACGGATCCCCATCGGGTCGAGGCCGGTGAGCGGCTCGTCGAGCAGGATGACCCGCGGGTCATGGAGCAATCCGCAGGCGATCGCAAGCTTCTGCTTCATCCCGCGGGACAGGGCATTGGCCAGAGTTCGCCGCTTGCCGACCAGCTCCAGCTCCTCCAGCAGCGTGTCGGTCCGCTCCAGCGCATCCGAGGCGCCATAAAGCCGGGCGGTGAAGACGAGGTGCTCCTCGACCGTCAAGTAGTCGAAGAGCTGTGGCTCATCCGGGATGAATGCCAGTTGGGCCTTGGCTCGAATCGGCTCGGTTGCCAGGTCGAACCCAGCCAGCCTGACCCGGCCCCGGGTTGGAGGAATCACCCCCGAGAGACATCGCAATGTGGTAGTCTTCCCGGCGCCGTTGGGACCGACCAATCCCAGGATCTCACCGGGACCAAGCCCAAACGTCAGGGCTTGCACGGCGGGAAGATCGCCGTACAGCTTGGTTAGATCAGTGGTCTCAACGAGTCGCTCTTCCTGGATGAAACCTGGCGGCCGTTCCATTCGTCTCCTTTTGCAACGCATTCGCGCCGGCTATTATCCCGGATAGATCGTATGAGAAACTACTGGATCAAGATTGCTCTCGGTGCCCTGGCGGTCTTCGCCGTCGGGATGGTGATCGTCACGGGCATCAGGAAGACTCGCGCCAAGCTGACCGACACGTTCGAGAGCACGGACCCCATTTCATTGCCCATCGCGTTTGTCCCGTTCCGGCTCGAAGGCACCAAGCTCGGCACGCTCAACAAGGTGGTCCTGGTTCGAGACCAGCCCAATCAGGTATCCGGTGTGCGGGTCATTGTGGCGCTG
>Ga0268264_10003421_pt1 | contig 13690 bp, 18 predicted proteins | sample KBSSwiS32_FD_190357 | JGI IMG/M metagenome (GOLD analysis project Ga0268264, IMG submission 190357) | Switchgrass rhizosphere microbial communities from Kellogg Biological Station, Michigan, USA - KBS Switchgrass S3-2 (SPAdes) (version 2) | ecosystem: Host-associated > Plants > Roots >...
CGGCGTGCAGCCGCTGACCTCGGCCATGCGAGCCTGAGGGGACCGCTTACCTCCAGCCTCTCACGAGCCCTATCGCGAACATTTCCACACAGCCTCCACCCCGAACCGGCTTTGCGAACGTCAGCTTCCTGGAGGCGAGGTCGGGACCGGTGGCGACCCCCTGCCGAACTTGCGAAGTCCGCTTCCGGGCGGAGTGGCTGAACGTGGTGCGAAGGGAACGGGCGGCGAGGACCGGGTGGAACCCTTTTCGCAACCCGCCCTTACGCTCATGGAGCGGGTATCGCGTGGACCAGTTGCGCCCGCTTCAGAGGGCCTCCCGATGCCCACCTCGACTATCGTTCTGATCGTTGAGGATGAAATCCTTATCCAAGACCTTCTGGAAAGCGCGTTCGCCGAGGCGGGGTATGAGGTGTGCATGGTTTCCAGCGGACCCGAGGCTATGGCGTTTCTGGCTGGCTGCGCCGATTGCCCGCGAGCCTTGGTGACGGACATCAATCTCGGGGCGGCGCCCAACGGGTGGGCGATCGGGCGGCGCGCCCGCGAACTCAGCCCTGTGATCGCGGTGATCTACATGTCAGGCGACAGCGGCCATGAATGGGACGAGCAAGGGGTGGCTGATAGCCTGATGATCACAAAGCCATTCGCACCGGCGCAGGTTGTCGCGGCGATGGGGATGCTGGTTGCAGACGAAACGTGACTCGCTATCTCGAAAAATGGCGCGCCTGCTGGGGTTTCAGCCGGGTGACCGGCGTGGCGCAGGAAGGCCTCCCTATGTCCCCCGCCGAACTGAAACGAGCCAACCTCGACCATTTCAAGCGGCTCTTGGAACGCACGAGCGACCCGGGCGAGCGCGTCGGGATCGAGGCCCTGATGGCGGAGGAAAAGCGCAAGCCAAACAGCGCATATCCGGTCGAGCATCCCGCCCCACGGGGCTGAATGGCAGTCGTTTGAGGCAGATCATATCCACGCCCGGCCTCTTGCGGCTTCCTTGGCAAAGGCATGAGGAGACAGCCATGCGGACCTTCTCGTGCTTCAGCTTTGACAACAATTGTTCCGTCCCGACGCTCTTCTTCGTCTTCGCGGCGAACATGGCCCGGGCGCGCGTGCTGGTTCGGCGGGAGATGCTGGCCACCACGGGCGCCAAGTCGGTCGAGATTTTCGAGGACAACAAGCTGCTCGGGACCGAGGTGGCTTAGCCGTGCGATCGTCAACTACGACCTCTGCTAGCAGCCGCCGCTTCCGGCCCATAGCCGCTCATCGCCGCCATCGCCTTCCGCGGACCAATGAGGTCGTTGGTCACCTGGTCTTTCCGTAGGTCCCTCTTCCACCCTCCTGCGACCGGCAGTACGTCCGCTTCCTGCCTGCCTGCTGAAGCGTGTCGGCGACCCATGGCGGACGTTTCTGATGTTTGGCTGGGAGATGTGCGCTAAGCCTGCGCCAGTCCGCCGAGAAGATCGTCCAGCGCCTGGCCCACCTCGCTGCGCCGCCTCGACGGTTCGTCGGAATTGGCGATCAGCATCGCGGCTTCCATGACACTGCCTAGGATAAGGTGCGCAAGAGGCTCGACCGCCTGTCTGCGAACGCGCCCCGTGTGCATCGCGCTCTCCAGCACCGCCATCAGCGCGCCTAGGCTGTAACCCTCTTCGAGCTTTCTCCAGCGCGCCCATCCGAGCACCGCAGGTCCATCCACCAGCGTGATGCGCTGCACATCCGGACGGGTGGCGGCCGCGTCGAGGTAGAGCTGGATGCTCTCCCGAAAAGCGGTCCACGGATCGTGCGCGGGCTCCGCATCCCCGGAGTTGCGCCCCGGCTCCGTTAACTCGCGCTCGATTGCCTCGAACACGGCGAGGAAGAGCGCCTCCTTGTCGGCGAAGTGGTGCGATAGCGCGCCTCGCGAAACGCCCGCGCGCGCCGTCACGTCGCGGATACCAACCGCGTGGAAGCCCCGGTCTGTGAAGAGCTCTCGCGCTGCCGCGATCAAAGCTGCGCGGGTGAGTTCCGCACGCTGAGCCCGCGCGCTGTCTTTTCGCTGGGTCCAGTGACGCGGCTTGACTTCATCCGCTGGTGGTGTGCTCATTTCGCCGGTCAATGTCCGGTTAAATACATGCGGGAGCAAGCCCATGGATCAACGGGTCAGTATGATCATGACCGGCGCACAAGATATTCCCAAGCTGCGCGCCTTCTACGAGGACGGCCTGGGCTGGACACCATGGATGCCGCCGAACGACGCCTCGGTGCTCTACAAGGTGGGACAATCCGTGCTGGTGTTCCTCAACGCCGGATACCTCGCCCAGGAACGGGGTGAGAGTCTGAGCGAGGGGTCCAAGACGTCGCTCGCGGTCTTCGTGGGGTCGAAGAACGAGGTCGACGCCATCTACCAACGCGCCGTGGGGGCCGGAGCGAGGCAGACCAGCTACGTGCGTGATCGCGACGGCGGCCTTTACACCGGCTACTTCGCCGATCCCGAGGGGAACAGCTGGGAAGTCGTCTGGAGCCCGCACATGCCTCTGGACGCGCAAGGCGCGCTGACCCTGCCCGGCCAGGCGGGCTAACCGAAATAGAAGGGGGGATCAGTTATGCGTGTCGCGCCGAACATTCTTCGTGTGCTGCTGGCGCTTGGTTGGGCGCTGCTGTTCTACGTCTCAGTTCGGGCAGTCCGGCAGATGGGGTTCGGCGCGGCCGGAGACGTGTTCTTCGGCGATCTGGCCCATCCCTGGCGCGCGCAGTTCAACACCGTCTTCGGGCTGCACCTTTTGCTGGTTGCAGCCTGGACGGTCTACCCACGTGGATCCAGGTCGATCATCCCGATCCATCGGTTCACCAGTCGCGCATATTGCCTCGTGCTGATGTGATCGCCGGGCCGACTTCGGCTGGGGAAAAGCCAGTCATCATGCCGGTCGCCGCGGCGCGCGAGCCACGAATTGAGCGCGCTCCGCGTGGCCTCGGTGATCTCGAACGGGACCGGGCGGCCGGTCTTTTGCTGGATAATGGTGGCTCGCTCGCGCACCGATCCGCCCGGCGCCACGTCGCTGACCCTAAGCTTCACGAGATCGCATCCGCGCAGCTTGGCGTCGATAGCGCAGGCGAAGAGCGCAAGGTCGCGAACGCGCCTGGTGTTCTTCAATTGCTGGCGGATGGCCCAGACATGCTTCGGCTTTAGTGGTGGCTTGGGACCGATAATGCGCCAGGCATTCCACGGCGTGGGCGGCGGGCGGAAGAAGTCAAGCTGGGCCATCTCCTGATCTCCAGGACACGTCCCTCCCGGCTAGGATGGATGCGCAACCTTTCAGGCCGGTTCACCAGCGTGGTCAACGCGGATGCTGCGCCACCAGCCGACATTGGGATCGCTCCGAATTGTGGACGTTGGTACCGGCGGGCGAGCTGGTTAGAGCGCCCGTCAGCCCTCCCGCCGGGGCGAAAGCCTCACCATGTGCAGGCACGCCAGGCGCAGGTGACGCGTGGCACCATTCCCATGGAGGGCTTCATGAGTTTTTCGATCTACGACGCGTCCGCGCCGATCTTCGTCGCAGCGCTCACCAACATGCAGGCCTGGCTGGACAAGGCCCTCGCCGAGGGCAAAACGGAAGCCCCGCTGATGGAGGCTAGGCTCGCCCCCGACATGCGTCCCCTCTCGGCCCAGTTCCAGATGGCCTCGGACAGCGCCAAGGGCGCAGTGGCGCGCCTGGCCGGCATCGACCCGCCCTCCATGCCCGACACCGAGACCAGCTTCGCCGAGCTGAAGGCCCGCTGCCAGGCCACCATCGACTTCATCCAGGACGTCGATCCTGCAACCTTCGCCGGCGCCGAGACCCGCGAGGTGGTGCTGAAGTTCCCGAACGGCCAGGGCTATCGCTTCAATGGCGGCGACTACCTGACTGGCTTCGCCCTGCCGAACTTCCTATTCCACGTCACCACGGCCTACGCCCTGTTGCGAGCGGCGCGCGTCACGGTCGGCAAGCCCGACTTCCTCGCCCACTTGGGACCGCCGCAATCGCTGGCCGCGGCCTAAGTCGAACCGGGCGGCGCGGGGCGACGCCGTCGCCGCGCCGGTATTTAACGCCAGGGCGGGACGCACCGAGGGCGAAGCTGCGCCAAATGCAGACGTTGGCCTCGCTCCAGAATCCGGACGTTGGCGACGGCGTCCCAACGGGGCTGAACGACCCCTTGCGGACCATTCCGACATGCGCGTTGAGACAGCGCTATTGAAGGTCCGGTTTCCGGCGTGATGGATAAGGCGGCTTTCGACCCTGGCGCACTCCGAACGGGATCGTTCGGGTGGAGTGCCTTAAACGTTGCCGACGTCGTGCCGACCCTAGATCCGATCCCGAGTCTGCTTGGCATCAGTGCGTCCAACCTTATCTTGGCGCACAGGCGTCTAGGTGCTCGGCATCGTCAAGGTGAACCTGGTTTCAGTGTCGTTAGACGACACGATCAACGCGCCACCATGTGCCCGAGCGATCTCCGAGGCGATGTGAAGGCCCAAGCCCAGGCCCTGTTGGCTATGCCTGACCTCGCCCCGGAAGAAAGGCTGGAAGAGCCGCTGCATCGCTGCGGCCGAGATCGCCGCGCCGCTGTTGGAGACCCAAAGCGTGAGGACCCCGTTGTGGGTGTCGGCGTGGAGGCGGATCGGCTGCTTGGGGTCGCCATAGGTGAGCGCATTGGTGAGCAGGTTGGACACCAGTTGCGACAGTCGCGTGGCGTCGAACCGCACCGGCTCCGGCAGATCGAAGTCGCAGATGAAGTCTCGGCTGGGTTCGCTGGCCTCAAGCTCCGCTACGAGGTGGCGAAGCACCGGCTCGAGCGGGACGCTTTTGGTCTCTACGTCGATGCCGCGACCCAGCCTTCCCCGCGCAAAATCCATCACATTGTCGATGAGGCCGGCCATGCGGTCGACGCTGACGTCCATCATCGCGATGACCTTGAGCGCCTTCTCCGACTGAACCTCCCGGCGCAACAAGCGCGCCGCGCCGACGATCGAGGCCAGGGGATTGCGCAGGTCGTGCCCGAGGACGGCGATGAACTGCTCGCGGAGCTCGGCGGTGGACTGTTCGTCGTGCAGGCGCTGGACCGCGTCGGCTTCGCGCCCCAGCAGCGCGCGTTCATAGCCGCGCCGTTCCCGGGCGCGCAGGGCCACGACTTTGACGCTCCTCACCGCGCCTTGGGCGTCCCGCTGCTCGATGGCGTTGGCGAGCACCTGAAGTGGCGCGCTGCGCCTGCCCACGAAGTCCAGCGCCACCTCCTCAAAGCCGCCTTGCAGGCGAAGCTGTGGGGCGATGTTGGTCTCGTAGAGGATCCGGCTCGGCCCGGTCAGCAAATCTCGGAAACGGCTCCCGACCAGCGCCTCAGACGCCACACCCAGCCATCGCGCGAAGGTGGCGTTTGCGCGCACGATGGCGCCGTCCGGCGCCAGGACGAGGTAGCCGGCCGGCGCGGTGTCGAAGAGGTCCTCCGACTCCGTTGCCGACGCCGAGGCGGCTTGGGCGATGGGCCCGTCCTCAGACAAAGGCCCGGATCGCATCGACGACCTCAGCCGGGGCGCTAAGGTTCGGGCAATGGCCGGTGGCCGCGAGCACGACGAGCTCGCTTCCGGCGATCTGTTCGTGCACGAACGCGCCCACCGCCTCCGGCGCGATAATGTCGTCGGTGCACTGCAAGATGAGGGTCGGCGTGGCGACGCGCGGCAGGTCGGCGCGGTTGTCGGCCATGAAGGTGGCCCGCGCGAAGTCCTTCGCGATCGCCGGATCGGTGCGGCAGAAGCTCTCGGTGAGCTCCTCGCCGAGTTCCGGGCGATCGGGATTACCCATGATCGCCGGCGCCATCGCCGCCGACCAGGCCATGGGATTGTCGGCCAGGAAGGTTAGGAGTTCCTCAATCTGCGGCGCGCCGAACCCGCCCGTGTAGCCGACATCGTCGATGTAGCGCGGCGACGGGCCCACCAGCACCAGCTTGGAGAACAGGTCGGGCGCCTTCAACGACGCCAGGACGCCGATCATCGCGCTCACCGAATGGCCGACGAAGACGACGCGTGTCAGGTTCAGCTCCCGCACGATCTCGATCAGGTCGTCGGCATAGCCCGACAGGGTGGCATACTTCGCAGGCTCATAGGCCAACAGGTCGGAGCCACCGGCGCCCACGTGGTCGAAGGTGACAGTCTGGAAGCTGTCTTCGAAGGCCGGCGCCACATGTCGCCACATGTTCTGGTCGCACCCGAAGCCGTGGGCGAACACCATGACCCGCTGGCCGCTTCCACGGACCTTCACATTGTTGCGCGCGACGACCGAGATCATGACGTTCTCCGGGGCGTCACACGAGGAATAAAGGGAGCCTATTCGAAGTGCGCCGGTGGCGCGAGCCCTGTGGGGCAGGGCGTCGCGCCAAGGCGCGCAGCCCGTCAGCGGTCGCGGGGGGCCTGGGCGATCACGTCCCGGCGGCTGCTAACCGTTTTCCATCCTCCCCGGCCGTCCGCTTCGCCGGCGAAGTCGGCCCAGCCGGCTACCGTCCGGGTCGCGCCACAAGCAGACGTTGGGATCGCTCCAGAATCTGGACGTTCGCGCCAGAAGCCCAACGGGGCTGAACGACCCTGTGTGGACGGCTCTCCGTCGGCAAGGGTGTTCTTGAGCTTTCTGCAGAGCTGGTCGGTGCGGCCATGTGTTCGGCCTGTCGGTGCGGCGCTGAAGGGCCGCGGGCCATAATGCCTTGGTCGCGCGTACCGGGTCCCGACCATAGTCACGCACTCGGAGTGCAGGGTCGTAAAGCGGGGTCTCCCGATCCGGCGGTTTCAACCGGCTTTCTGCATTAGCTCCAGTTCGCCCTTTCCAACCTCGTAAGCGCAGCCAGGCCGCGCCTAGCTCACGCGGCGAGCGGCTCGCGGTAGCGCTCGCCGGTCATCATCATCGCCCAGGCGGTTCGGGCGATCTTGTTGGCCAGGGCGACCGCGGCGACTTTCGCCTTCCGGCGGGCGAGAAGCTGCGCCAGCCACGGCCGCCGCGTCGCCGATCGTTCCGCGTATCGGATCACCGCCATCGCGCCGACGACGAGCATTTGGCGCAGGTAGCGATGGCCTGCCTTGCTGATCGAGCCCAGCCGCTCCTTCCCGCCACTAGAGTTCTGTCGCGGGACCAAGCCGATCCAGGCCGCCAAGTCGCGCCCCGACCGAAAGATGCTCGGATCGGCGACCGTGGCGACCAGCGCGCTGGCGAGCAGCGGGCCGACGCCGGGGATCGCCATTAGCCTTCGCCCGAGCTCGGTGCTTCGCGCATCAGCCATGATCCTGCGATCGTTCTCCAGGATCTGCGCCTTCACGACGTCGAGCTGCGTCGCGAGCATTTGCAAGGAGATGCGCGCCTCGACAGGCAGCCGGTCATCGTCGGAGTCCGTCACAACCGCGAGCAGCTGATCCAGCCCGATGCGCCCGACGGGGGCGACAATCCCGAACTCCGCCAGATGCGCCCTCAGCGCATTGGAAAGCTGAGTGCGCTGGCGGCAGAGGACCAGCCGGACCCGATGCAGCATCATCGCGCTCTGCTGCTCGGGGGTCTTGATGGCGACGAACCGCATTGTTGGGCGCCTCACCGCCTCGCAGATCGCCTCCGCATCGGCCGCGTCGTTCTTGCCGCGCTTGACGTACGGCTTCACGTACTGCGCCGGCATCAACTTCACCTCGTGGCCGAGCGCGATCAGCTCGCGGGCCCAGTGATGCGAGGAGGCGCAGGCCTCCATGCCGACCAGGCACACCGGCTGCTTTGAGAAGAACTGCAGCAGCTGCGAGCGCCTGATCTGACGCCGTAAGACAACCTCGCCCGCGGCATCCACCCCGTGCACCTGAAAAACCGATTTCGCGAGATCCAGACCGATCGTGACCACCTGACCCATCGCTCTCCTCCTGCTTCTCAGGAGCTATGCTCCCGCGGATGGTGGAGAGCCGTCCACAGCATCATAGTCGGACCTTAAGCCCACCGAGTGAGCGACACTCACCCTGGCGGAGGCGGCCTCAGGGACAAATGCCTTTGGAGGTCGTGGGTGTTCGTTCGACGTCAACACGCATAATGTAGTTCACCTGCGCCTCGCCAGGCCGATACTCGCCCCACCACAAATCGCCGTCGGGAGACCTGAAGAGGGCGCGGCAAGTCCGCTCACTTGGCAGCGTCGAACAAACCTTGGCCCCGTCTAGGACATACTGACCGTCGTATGGCGCACGGTAGCCGCTCACGAAAACGCAGCCGCCCGTCGTGAACGCATGCGAAAATTGGGCCTGATGGATCGTCACATTCTTGGAGAACAGAGCCTTCAGCTCCGCGTCGGTCAGGCGCACGACCCGCGCGGGACCTTTGTCCTGAACCTCGGCCGGCGACGACGTCGCGCCGCCAGCGCCCAGAGCGGCGATGACGGTGCTGTCAGTCGAACGGCAATTCGTCTCCGGTTTGGCGCAATGAACCCAAACCCACCATGATCAGGCCAGCACTGACCGCCACTCCGCGAGCGCCGCGGAGCGTCTTTGCTTGTAGAGTTTTCGGCTGACGAGGTGGCGTTCCTGAGCAAAGTGGTTGTAGACGGAGGCGTGGACCGAGCTGAACTTCTGCAAGGTCTTCATCCGGCGGAAGCGGGCCATCGCCCGCTCGCGTCGTCGGAACGGCAGGTGGCTGTTCTCGACCCGATTGTTCTTCCAGCGGCCGACCTCCTGGAGCTCGTCGGCGCCGATCTGTTTCAAGGCGGCGCCATAGGAGCGCAGTCCATCGGTGACGATCGCCTTCGGTCGACCGTGCCGCTTTAGGACTTTCTTGATGAATTTCAGCGCTGCAGCCTTGTCCCGCCCTTTGGTGACGAAGGTTTCCAGCACCTCGCCCTCGTGGTCGATCGCCCGCCAGAGGTAGTGCATCACACCGTTGATCCGGACGTAGATCTCATCGAGATGCCACCGCCAGTGGGTGTGCTGGCGCATCGCCTGGACCCGCTTCTTGCGAATTTCGCCGGCGAACATCGGCCCGAAGCGGTTCCACCACAGGCGCACCGTCTCGTGGCAGATGTCGATGCCGCGCTCGAACAGCAGGTCTTCGACGTTGCGCAGCGACAGCGGGTAGCGGACGTACATCATCACCACTAGCCGGATCACCTCGGGCGAGGAGTCGAACCAGCGAAATGGATTGTCAGACTTGGCCATGGAAGCCCGTCTCAACCGCTTCAGTTAGCGGCCCGTGAATTTGCGCTGACAACACCGTTCCGCGCTGTATGGCCAGCTCTCCTCGTTCGCGGTCAACGGACTAATCGATAGGTCCAAGAGCCGCGACGCACGCCTTCATTGTGCTAAGATGTCTTATGCCAACGCCGCAAACCATGCGGCCCGAGAAAGGCATCCCATGAAAAGCTTCCCTTTGGCGCCGCCCACACCCGCGCGGCGCGATCTGGCGGATCCCCGCTCGACGGTCGCGCCACGCAAGCTAGGCGCAAAACCAACTCTCAACGACCCGCGCAGCACTCGATGAGGCGCTGAGCCGGGGCGGCTCGCACCAGGCTTGGGATCACCCGCCGCGCATTCTCGCCGTCGTACAGGCCTGCTGGCCAAGGAGATGTTCGAGCTGTGATGGCGCAGGCTTCACACAGTAACATTTCGGGACGCCGGCGCGCGCGATGAGCAAGTTTGGGCCACTCAGGCCCAACGCAGATGCTCGGCCAGTGCATTTAATTGGGATCAATCGACGTCGGACCGCCCCGCGGTGCTCGCGGCGTGTTAAGGTAAAAATACGGGCTTGGGCTGCAGCAGCGCCCGAGCTCTCCCGGGTACGTCTTTCGCTTCGCGAGGCTCCGGACATGAAGGGACAGCCATGGCTGCCCGCACCACTCTCGATCCAGACACCGGCCTCGCCCTGGCTTTGGCCGTCGTGGGTTCCTCGATCTCGCCGCTGATCCTCCTTGATGGGGACTTCAGGATCGTGGCCGCGAGCGCGTCCTTCTTCGACGGCTTCGAAACCGATTGTACGGCGACGGTAGGGCAATCCCTGTTCGACCTGCGCTCCGGGGAGTGGAATGTCCCTCAGTTGCGAGCGTTGCTGAAAGCGACGGCCGCAGGCAGCGCTCAGATCGACGCCTATGAGATGGACCTCAAAGGCGATCGCTTAGCGCCGCGGCGCCTGGTCATCAACGCCCAGAAGCTCGACTACGGCGATCCGGCGCATATCCGGCTTCTGCTCTCGGTCGCCGATGTCACCGACGCGCGGCTCGCCAACAAATTGAAAGACGACCTGCTTCGGGAGAAAGCCATCCTGCTTCAGGAGATCCAGCATCGTGTCGCGAACAGCCTGCAGATCATTGCCAGCGTGATCCTCCAGAGCGTCCGCCGGGTGCAGTCGGAAGAGGCGCGGAGCTATCTCAAGGATGCCCATAGCCGCGTGATGTCGGTCGCTACCCTGCAGCAGCAATTGACGGCGTCGCGCCTTAGCGAGGTCGGGCTTCGTGGCTATTTCACACAGCTCTGCGAAAGCATCGGGGCATCGATGATCCGCGATCGCGCGCAGCTGACCCTGGAGGTGAATGTCGACGCCAGCGCCGTTGCCGCGGATGCGTCCGTGAGTCTTGGCCTGGTTGTCACCGAACTTGTGATCAACTCGCTGAAGCACGCCTTTCCCGGCGGCCGCCCCGGCAGGATCGTGGTGGACTACCACGCGCAGGGCCCGAACTGGACGTTGTCGGTAGCCGACAACGGGGTCGGGATGGACGCCGCGAGCTCCACTCCCGGGCTTGGAACCAGCATCGTGGCGGCCCTCGCGAGCCAACTGCGCGCGCGTGTCCAAGTTGCCGACGCGCACCCAGGGACAACCGTTTCCCTTGTCCATGCGCCGTTGGGGCCCGTCGCCGTCGAGCCGCAGCACGGCGCATTCGGCCTGACTTGATTCAGGCATCCGGCCACGAGGCAGCGCAATGACGAAAAGAGACCACGGGTGTGCGGGGGCGCGCGAATTCGGAACGCAACGTTCCCAACAAGGAGTCCAAAATGGCCGTTGAAAACACCGATCTCGAGCGTCGGGTTCTGGCGCATGAGCAGATCCTGCAGGCTCTTATGGCTCAGCTGGCGGAGGGTGATCCTCGCTTTCTGGATCAATTGCGTGACCGTTTCGCCGGTGTGCGGAGGGGCGCGCATGAGCACGACTACACCGAAACGGCCGACTACGCAGAGGCCTTCCTCCACGAGGTGATGCGGCTGTTTCGCGCCCACGATGCCAAATCGCCTGACCAACCTGCTGGCAAGGCCGATTGGACCATGCCTGCTGCGAAGACCAGCGGACCCAATCCGCCGGTGGTGATCCGCACCTCCCAGGTCGGCGGGGTCTGGCACGTCACGCGCGACAAGGCGTTCTTTGGAGACTACCTGGCGGAAGGTCCCGCCCGGAGCGCGGCCGAGAAGGCGGCGCAGGAAATCGAGCATCGGGGCGGCCGAGCGGAGCTGATCTTCGAGGTGCGGCGCTAAACGCCAGGTCGCCGGCGAAGGTCGGTTTGCCGAAGACGCGGCCGATCCAAATCGCCTGCGTGGTAAGGTGTGGCTGGCGTCGCCAACAGGCGACGTTGAGCGCCCAGGAGGCGACGACCATGGACGGCCTGCGTCTGAGGCACGAACTGCACGAGGAAGAGGCGAGGCTGCTCAGCGAACTTCGAGCTCTGCGCCGAAGTCAGCGGGCCGCCGCCCCCAACGTCGTGGTCGCGCCGCTTACACCCGGCCAGCGGATCGCCGACCACGTGGCCGCGACCATGGGTTCGTGGCGCTTCATCGTCATCCAGTCAGCGTTGCTGGTGCTCTGGGTGATTTTGAACATCACCGCCTACGTCCACCATTGGGACCCCTACCCGTTCATCCTGCTCAACCTGGCGCTGTCGTTCCAGGCCGCTTACGCCGCCCCATTCATCATGATGAGCCAGAACCGGCAGCAGGACGTGGACCGGCGCGAAGCGGCGAACGACTACCGGATCAACGTGAAAGCGGAGCTCGAGATCGAGTTGCTCCACGAGAAGATTGACCAGCTCCGCGACAAGGAGGTCCTTGCGCTTACCCAAGCGGTACAGAGTTTAGGCGCTCTTCTCCAGAAGACGTGACCAAGTGCCTCTAGATTAATCTACCCTATCCGTGCCGATCTGCTATAAATGAAGTTGATCAAGAGCGGCTAACGCGCTTCTCAGGGACAGAAAGGTACGCGCAGCGTAGCTCTGGACCAGATCCTGAAAGCTCACTTCGATGAGCACCATCTCTCAACGAATTCATCGCGCACAGATGCCCGGCTATTGGGCAGTGGAAATCCGGCAAAGCGAGGCCGCCGGACCGGGAAAGCAGTACCTGTGCCAAGCACAGGATGATCGCTCGGCCGCCGGCATCGCCGGACGCCTGATGGGCTCTGCCCTGACCGTTCGAGGTTTCAACTACTACTGGATTGACAAGGCTCGGCTTGAGCGAAGCGGCGCGAGGTTGCCTTCGCTCGGGGAATACCAAGTCGTCGCCGATGCGGGGGAATGGGCGGAACTGATCGCAGCGCATGCGGCTTCGGAACTTGCCGCTGCGCCCGAACGGGGCGGCGCGTGAGCGTCGCGGCCCCGCGCGAGACAGGATGCACATTCCGCGTCCTTCAGAAATCCCAAGTCTGGCAGGTCTCGCGCGATGAGACTTTCTATGGCGAGTTTCTCACCCGCGGCGACGCTGTCCGGGCCGCCTGCTTCGGCGCTCGCGCGCAAGATCGGCGCGGCCGCGGCCCGCGGGTTCTGATGATGCCAGGAGATCAGCGGATACCGCACAACGAGCCGCATTTCGGCGAGTAAGTCCCCGGCCGCGGCCGCTTCGCGTGTCTAATGGAGTCCCCGATTATGGCGCTGCAATCCGTTGAAAGGGGCGACGCTCGCCCACACGACCCTAAATCCATGCGGCCGATGGAAGATGCTGCCGACGAGAGGTGGGAGGATGAAGGCGGAGCGATAACTCACCTCGCCAGGGCGGATCGCCTCGTGGCCCCGGCTCCCCGGTCGCACCATTTCGGCGAGGGGCAGACTTCGCGCACGATTACCCAGGACGAGCAGGACCGGTTGGCCGCGCGCTCGTGACGCCTCCTTCGCGCGCCTCCTGAAGACGCCCTCACGGCGCGCTTACCGCCCGCTTGAAGCTGGAGCGTATGCTAGGCGGCGTCTCGGTCAGGTGCATCAGCAAGGCTGGCAGCTCAGAACTGGCAGCTCAGAAAGAGCCACGACGAAGTCCGGATGATCTGCAAGTAGGGCGTGGCGAGGCATTGCCGGCGCGATCGCCTCGGCGTGTCGGATGATGAACAAACGGAACCTTGGAGTTCGCCTGACCGGCGAAGATCGAGCGCCGCGCGACTTTCGAACCATGTTCGCGGCTTACATTGACGTTGATCCTCGTGCTCGCCGGGCGAATCATCCCACGCGTCGGGCGTCCTGGTTTCCCCAAGGTGCCGCTAGCAATCGAACGGGATGAAGCATACGTTCGAAACATCGTCGGTCACTGCCTATGGCTCCGGCGGCTGAGAGACTTGGCTGCGGCTAAAAGCTCCCGCCTCAAACGCGACGGAGCAGCCCATGCCGGTGCATCGCCTCTATCCTCACCTGGCCGACGGCTCTGCCGCGGCGGCTCACGAACAGGGCGAGCGGCGGCCGGAGGAAGGACGCGCAGAATGCACGCCTGAGCCCTTGATATGGGTGCGACGTC